>Ga0105237_10001069_pt1 | contig 36812 bp, 27 predicted proteins | sample KBSC24metaG_FD_81520 | JGI IMG/M metagenome (GOLD analysis project Ga0105237, IMG submission 81520) | Corn rhizosphere microbial communities from Kellogg Biological Station, Michigan, USA - KBS C2-4 metaG | ecosystem: Host-associated > Plants > Roots > Rhizosphere > Soil | place: Michigan, USA...
ATATTCATACCCGTATTTTCCGCCATATCCGGTCAGTATTTAAGCCTTACCTTGCTGGCAGAACCTGCGTTCTGGCTTGGGGTAGTTGCATTATTTGTGTTAGGCTCATTTTTTTCGGGCTTTTATCCAGCCATCGTACTTTCTAATTTCCGCCCGGTTGAGGTGATGAAGGGTAAACTATCAGCTTCGCCGCGTGGCATATTGCTGCGCAAAGGGATGGTTGTATTCCAGTTTTTCGCTTCTATATTTTTGTTGATAGGCTCGCTTACTGTTTATAAGCAGGTGAATTTTATGGAAACACAAAGCCTTGGTATCAATATAAACCAAACGTTAGTTATAAAGCCGCCCTTAGCCAAGGTCGACTCTTTTTACCGTAGCATGAGCTCGTTTAAAAACGAAAGCCTGCGTAATGCAGCCGTTAAAAGCGTTACAGTCTCAACGTCTATTCCCGGTGAGGCAGTTGACTGGAATGCCGGCGGCATCAAGCTGGTAGGAACACCCGAATCAGAAGGCAAGCAATACCGTATTATCGGAGGCGATTTTGATTATTTAAAAGCATTTGGCGCCAAATTGATAACCGGACGTATCTTCTCAAAGGATTTTTTAACAACAGATCCGCACACCGTGGTGATGAACAAAAAAGCTACCGAAACAATGGGCTTTGCCAAACCGGAACAGGCTATAGGTAAACGCATCGATTTCTGGGGCGATGTTTACACTATTATCGGCGTGGTAGAAAACTACCACCAGCAATCGCTGCACGATGCTTATGATGCGCTGATATTCCGATGCATACCCGATGTGAGGGGTAATGTTTCAATAAAAATAAGCACTGCTAACCTGCCGCAAACTATAGCCGCATTGAAAGCCAACTGGGCAACCTTCTTCCCCGGCGACCAGTTTGATTACTTCTTCCTCGATCAGCATTTTAACGAGCAATACCACGCCGACAGGCAATTCGGACAAGTGTTTGCTGCTTTTACCGGCATCGGTATTTTTGTTGCCTGCCTGGGATTATTTGGCCTGGTATCGTACACCATCGTACAGCGCACCAAAGAGATTGGCATACGTAAAGTGCTGGGCGCATCGGTAAACGTTATCCTTAAACTATTGTATACCGATTTTGCAAGGTTAATTCTCATCGCATTTGTATGCGCTGCCCCGGCAGGCTGGTACGCCGCACATCGCTGGCTTGAAACCTATGCCTTCCGCATCGATATCACCTGGACGCTGTTTGTATTTCCGTTCATCGCAGTAATACTGGTAGCGTTTGCTTCCATATCGTACCTGAGCGTTAAAGCAGCTTTGATGAACCCGGTGAAGAGTTTGAAGACAGAGTAGGGGGAGCAGTTTACAGTAGGCAGTAGGCAGTTTTGTGAAGCTGCTATGAACCACGAACCATTAACTATGAACTAATCATGATACGAAACTATTTAAAAGTAGCCTGGCGCAGCTTGCTGTATAACAAGATACAAACCCTCATCAATGTTGCCGGCCTGGCTACGGGCCTGGCCTGCAGCATATTTATTTATCTATGGATTGCAAATGAATATCACATTGATTCCGCGCAGCCTTCAAACCTCTACCGTGTTTATGAGCGCCGTTTGGTCGACCACAAACTGGAAGGTTCATACGACACGCCGGGTGTGCTGGCCGACGCATTAAAGCGGGGAATGCCGGAGGTACAATATGCCACCACTATGGCGTTTGGAGAGACCAGTACTTTCCAGGTGGGCGAGCAGGTGCTTAAAGAACAGGGAAATTCGGCCGGGGCGGATTATTTCAAGATGTTTAACCGCCCATTGCTGGAGGGGAACGCAGGCAGCGCGTTGAACTCGCCTGTAGCAATTGCCATATCGCGTAAGATGGCGGTTGATTTCTTCGGCAGCCCGAAAAAAGCCATTGGCAACACTATCCGGTATGAAAACTCGACAGACTTTAAAGTAACCGCAGTATTTGAAGACTTGCCGGCGAGCGAATCGCAGCACTTTGATTTCCTGACCAATTGGGAAGTATTCCAGGCCCGGAATACCTGGACCCGTGAGTGGGGTAACCAGGGGCCGCCTACATTTATAATGCTGCGGCCGGATGCAAACCCCGAAGCGGTTAACGAAAAGATTGCCCGGTTTATGGATCAATACAGTCACGTCGACCGTAAAACCAGCACCTATATTATTGACCTTGCGATACAACCGTTCCGGGAATCTTACTTGCATGGCAACCTGCAAGGCGGTAAAGCTTCCGGCGGAAGGATAGAAGAGGTGCGTTTGTTTGGCGTTGTGGCCGTTTTCATCCTGCTGATGGCTTGTATAAATTTTATGAATTTAAGCACGGCCCGCTCGATGAAACGCGCGAGGGAAATAGGCGTGCGCAAAGCGGTGGGTGCACTCCGTACTTCACTGATAACTCAGTTTATTATAGAGTCGGTATTGGTTACTTTCCTGGCAGTTAGCGCCGCGTTGGTGATAGTATTATTACTGATGCCCTACTTTAATCAGCTTACTGGTAAACAATTAACTTTGCCCTTTTATAGTCCGGCATTTTTAGCTGGCGTTGCAGGTTTAACCTTATTTACAGGCTTGTTAGCAGGAAGCTATCCGGCATTAGTGCTTTCCGGTTTCAATCCTATAAGAGTTCTCAAAGGCTCTCTATCCGCAACACCCGGTGGCGCGGGGCTGCGCAAGGCTTTGGTTATTTTCCAGTTTACCATGTCGGTTGTGCTTATCATCGCTACTATACTCGTTTCACGGCAGATTGACTTCATTCGTTCGCAAAACCTGGGCTACGAAAAAGCCAATTTGGTTTATTCACCGCTTGAAGGCGACCTCGGCAAACAATATCATGCGTTCAGGAATGAAGCGCTCGCACTGCCGGGTATTGAAGCGATAACACATATTAATAAACAACCAGTCAATATTTACGGCAGCAGTGCCGCTGTGTACTGGATAAATAAAGACACCACTCAAAATATATTTTTCACCAATCTGTCGGTAGGGTACGACTATCTGAAAACCATGAAGATTAAATTGGTTGCCGGCAGGGAGTTTTCGCACGATTATCCTTCAGATACATCTGCCTACATCTTAAACGAAACAGCGGCCAGGGTTACCGGCTATAAAGACCCGATAGGGCAGCCGTTCACCATGTTTGGCAGAAGAGGAAAGATTGTTGGCGTAGTAAAAGATTTTCATTTTCATTCACTTCACGAAGAGATTAGCCCGATGGTGATCACCGCGGGAGAAAATGAACAATCCGGCGTATTGGTGGTGAGGATAAGCCCGGGTAAAACTAAGGTTGCTTTGTCGTCGCTCAACCGTTTGGCCAGGCGGTTCAATCCTGCTTTCCCACCGGTATTTTATTTTGTAGATGAAGAATATCAGAAATTATACGCGGGGGAGCAGGTTATCGGGAAGCTGGCCGATGTTTTCGCGGTATTGGCAATTTTTATATCGTGCTTAGGCTTGCTGGGCCTTGCCATGTTTACGGCAGAGCAGCGCACGAAGGAGCTGGGCATCCGGAAAGTATTGGGCGCAAGCGTGGGCTCGCTGTTTTCGCTGCTTTCCGTTCAGTTTCTCAGGCTGATAATTATCGCGCTGCTTATAGCGACGCCATTGGCCTGGGTGGGTATTCATAGCTGGCTGCAGGGATATGCTTATCGTACCCCAATGCAATGGTGGCTGTTTTTATTAGCTGATGGAGGCGTTATTTTTATTGCATTAGCAACGGTTAGCGTTCAGGCTATAAAGGCGGCTTTGGTAAATCCGGTTAAAAGTTTAAAGGCGGAATAGAAGAGCAGTTGGCAGTAAATAAAAGGCCTGCGTAGTGGGTTCCTCTCTTGAGAGGGACAGGGGTGTGTTAGCCCCATGCGTAACCGCGATACTTTTCCACGAAGCTAATACAGCGAAATAATTCCCTGGATATTTAAACTCAAATATTATAAACAATGTATGAAAATCCTCTTGTTCGCGATTCTTACGGTTTTGAACATATCCATAGCCTATGCACAACAAATAACCAATACTGAAAAGAAATCTGCCATAGATACGTTACTCTCAAAAATAGAGAGCCACTATGTTTACCCTGATGTAGCGAAAAAGATGGCGGACGCCGTACGTAGACGAATGCAGGCGCATGCCTATGATACCGTGAGTAATGGGATTATATTGGCAAAAATGCTCTCTGAAGACTTGCGCTCTGTTAGTCACGATGGACACCTTGGGGTAGATTATTCGGCTAATGTTATCCCTGAGGAGGCGCCGGGCACACCTCCGTCACAGCAAGTGATAGATGACTTCCGCAAGCGGGGCGCTGGTGACAATTTCGCCTTTCGCAAACTGGAGATATTTGAGGGGAATATAGGCTACCTAAAGCTCAATATTTTCTGGCCGGGAGATTGGATAAAGGAAACAGCGGCAGGGGCTATGGCGATGCTTGCCAATTCAGACGCAATTATTATTGACCTTCGCGATAATCACGGCTTTGCACCTGACGGCGTGATACTGGTGGAAAGCTACTTTTTTAAAGATGAAACCCACATGACCGACCAGGTGAACAATGATGAACATACTACACGCCAGTATTGGACGCTCCCTGCAGTTCCCGGTAACCGTTTGTCTGACAAAAAACTTTACCTGTTGGTCAGTCACGATACATTTTCGGCTGGCGAGGATTTTGCTTACAATATGCAGGCACAAAAGAGAGCGACAGTTATCGGGGAAGCCACCGGGGGCGGAGCGCACGGTACCCGACCGTATCGCATCAATAGTCATTTTAGTGCCGGTATTCCTTTTAGTTATTCCATCAATCCCATAACGCACGCCGACTGGGAAGGCAAGGGTGTGCAACCTGACATCGTCGCGGCAAAAGAACAAGCTTTGCTGGTAGCAGAGATAACCGTCATTAAAGACATGACTGCATCGGCTAAAGATGAAAACCGAAAAAAATATCTTGAGAATTTGATAACGCAAAAAGAAAAGGAATTAGAAGCTATGAAGGCGAAGTAAGGTTTGGTAGGATACGTTGTTGTAATATTCGTCTAATTGGTTTGACACTGTCGCGCTGATTGCAGGAATTTTTATTTTCCCTGTAACCTTATTTTATCGCTGAAGTATTTAAGCATAATTAGCCATTAATAACCACCGACCAACCCTCCAATCATGTTAAAAAACTACATCAAAACCGCCTGGCGTAATTTGTTAAAGAACAAATTTTACTCACTCATCAACATTGCCGGTTTAACCGCCGGACTAGCCATTGGCATCCTGGTATTATTATGGGTGCAGGACGAGTTGAGCTTTGATAGTTTTCATAAAAAGACACCTGATATCTACCGGCTGGAGCTTTTTGGCGGTACGGGTGTTAACCGGCAAATTTTTACGGTTGGAGTGGCGCCTATAGGGCCGTTTTCCAAACAAACTTTACCCGAAGTAAAGGACTACGTTCGCCTTACCGGGAATTATGATTATTCGCTTTATAAATACCAGGATAAGGTTTTCGGCGACTTGTGGGGCACATATGCCGACCCATCCTTCTTTTCAATTTTTGATTTTAATTTGATAAGGGGTGATAATAAGAAGCCGTTTGCTGATGATGAGTCGGTTGTCATCACCCAAAAAACCGCCCGCAAATTCTTCGGCGATACCGACCCGATTGGCAAGGTAATTTCCGGTGATGGAAAAGCCAACTTTACGGTAAGCGGTGTTATTGCCGATTTCCCCAAAAATTCCAGCTTTCAATACGACATGCTGATGCCTATCAGCCGGCATTTTAAAGCATTACTTGCCCAGCACGACGACAGGAGCAACAATTTCAGCTACCTGGATTACCAAACTTATTTATTGCTTAAGCCCAATGCAGATTTAAAGAAACTGGTTGTGCAGATAAGACAGGTGCACCTAAACCATAAACCGGATGATACCGATGCCGAATACCTGCTGCTGCCCTTATCCAAAATGCATTTGTATAAAGCTGATATGAGCGATAACGGTATATCAACCGTAAGGATATTCATTATCATCGGCGTGTTGATATTGGTGATCGCCTGTATTAATTATGTAAACCTGTCTACCGCAAGGGCTATGCTGCGCTCGAAAGAGATAAGCATGCGAAAAATTATAGGCGCTGCAAAAATGCACTTGTTTATGCAGTTCATTGTGGAGACTGCACTGCTGTTCTCAATGGCGACAGCGCTTGCAATCGCGCTCATATATATTTTGATGCCGGGCTTTAACCAAATAGCGGGTAAACAAATGAGCTTTGACCTGGCGGATTATCACATCTGGCTGACCTTATTTTCTGCAATAGCCGGAACATTGACCTTATCCAGCATTTACCCGGCGCTGCTCCTGTCATCTTTCGAACCGTTAAAGGCGCTCAAAGGTAAGATATCAGCGGGTATTGGTGATGTTTTGTTCCGTAAGATATTGGTAGTAACACAGTTTTCGTTTTCGATTATCTTAATTATCGGGACTATTATTATAACCAGCCAGTTAAAGTATGTGCGGCAGCAGGGAGCAGGATACGATAAAGAATACGTAATATCATTATGGATGCGTGATATGGCCGGTCACTATGAAGCGGCAAAATCTGAGTTATTGACCAGTCCGGCGATAAAAGCGGTGACCCGTTCCAACCAAAACATTATTAACTACTTCGGCTTTACCGGTGATGTGGATTGGGATGGGAAGGGCCCAAAGGACAATGTTATTATGCATCCTATAGTGGTGGATAAAGATTTGATTTCGTTCTTTAAAATGAAATTGGTAGACGGCTCATCCTTCGCAGGCACTAAAGCCGATTCCCTGCATTTTATACTCAATGAAACTGCCATAAAACAAATGGGTATTAAAAACCCTGTTGGTAAACGTTTCAGGATGCAGGACAGGAACGGTACGATAATCGGTGTAGTGAAAGACTTTCATTATTCATCGATGAAAGAAAAAATTGCCCCGTCGATATTCTGGTATGTTCCGACTATTATGAACAGGATGTATGTAAAGACCACAGCCAGGGATGCCCCCAAGGCTATTGCTGCTATTCAGAAACAGTTTAAAACATATAATGGCCAGTATCCTTTTGGCTATGCCTTCCTTGACGATGTGTTCAACAGCATTTACCAAAGCGAACAACAACAGGGGACTTTGTTTACTGATTTTGCCGCCATCGCCATATTTATCTCCTGCCTCGGCTTATTGGGCCTTGCGGCTTACACTGCGCAAGTCCGTATCCGTGAAATCGGCGTACGTAAAGTACTTGGCGCCAGCGTGAGCGGCATAGTAGGCTTGCTGGCAAAGGATTTTATGAAACTGGTCGGTATAGCGATTCTAATCGCAACGCCTGTCGCCTGGATAGCCATGCACAAATGGCTGGAAGCTTTTGCCTACCGGATAGATATAAGTGCGTGGGTATTTGTAGCTTCCGGATTGATTGCAGTGCTGATTGCCTTTGCAACTATTAGCTTTCAAACTATCAAAGCGGCATTAGCCAATCCGGTGAAAACACTGCGAAGCGAATAGGTTGGTTTGTTTTCGTCCGATGTTTATTTCTTCTTTTCAATATTTGGTAAAAAGGCCGTTAATATCCCTATAAGTGGCAGAAACGCGCAAACTTCAAACACAAAGGTAATGCTGGTATTATCGGCAAGTTTGCCCAGCAAAGCGGAGCCCAGGCCGCCCATACCAAACGCCAGACCGAAGAATAGACCTGACACCATGCCAACTTTACCGGGCATCAGCTCATGTGCATAAACAACAATTGCCGAAAATGCCGATGCGATAATTACGCCGATGATAATCGCCAAAACTATCGTCCAGCCGAGAGGTACATAGGGCAGCAACAGTGTAAAGGGTGCGGCGCCTAATATTGAAAACCAAATAACGGTTTTACGCCCGAACTTATCGCCCATAAAACCACCTATCAGGGTGCCGGCAGCCACTGCCGCCAAAAACACAAACAGGTAGAGCTGTGACTGCTGTATGGTAACATTAAATTTATGTATCAGGAAGAAAGTAAGATAATTAGTCATGCTGGCCAGGTAAAAAAACTTGGAGAATATCAGCATCATCAGCACACCAAGTGACGCCCATAGTTTCCTGCCCGTCACCGGGGCTGTGGCCTGTTTAGCGGAAGCATTTTTAGTATGCGTAACCAGGTAGTTTTTATACCATCCGCCTATAAATCCTAATATAACTATGCCAATCACCGCAGCAACGGTAAACCAAATGATATTCTGCTGTCCGTACGGCGCAACGATAATAGCTACCAGTAATGGCCCGATGGCGCTGCCCGCATTACCGCCCAATTGAAATATAGATTGCGCCGTACCTTTTTTGCCGCCCGCCGCCACGTGCGCTAAACGCGATGACTCCGGGTGAAAGATAGAAGAGCCTATACCCATCATGGCAACTGCACCGAGCAGTTCCAAAAAGCCGGGCGCTTTTGCAAGCATAATAACACCCAGCATGGTAACGGTCATACCAATAGCCAGCGAAAACGGCCTTGGCTTGCGGTCGGTGATGAACCCCACGACGGGCTGCAGCAAGGACGCAGTTACCTGGAAGGTGAAGGTAATCAAGCCGATTTGCGAGAAGCTTAGCTTATAATGCTGTTTGAGCAGCGGATATACCGAGGTAATGATAGACTGTATCATATCATTTAAAAAATGACCGATACTGATAGCGAAAAGAATCCCGTACAGCGTTTTCTGAACTAATTGTTTCGGGTCCTGGATGGCGGTTGATTCCATTTGATAGTTTGTGATTAGGGACAATTCCCGGCAATAGGGGCGCTGCAAAAATGCGATTTCTAAAAGCTGCACACTAAATAATTATCAAATATTACGGTAATATTAAATTTGCACTTCCGGAAACCCGGCGCTACAAAAAATGTTATATCTTTTGTAACGGAATGATTACTTTCGGAGTCGATTAAAAACCGGAATCAATAATATTTAATATGCAGGGTGTTAGGTTTTTAAACATCCTGGTAAGCAGGCTTGCATGAGGATTTTTCTTTTTATTCTAACTTTTTTTGCTCTTACAATCATTGCAACGCCGCTTTTAGCCCAGCAGAGCCCTGTGCCTATTAAGAGGATCCCGATGAAACATCATGCTGTTGTAAAAGACACCATCCGCATCGATACACTTGCAAGGCCGCCGAAAGTTCCGCTCTCCGGACAAAAAGACATTGGCGATGTATTGTCCAAACTCTTTCACAGTAAAGAAACGCCCGCAGTTGATACCATTACCTCCAAACCGGAAATTTCGATAGCCCCGGCTATTGGTTATACTTTGTTATCAAAATTTGCTTTGGTGCTGTCGGGAAATGCAATTTTCAAAACAGCGCCACAATCGCGTATCTCAACCGTAATCGCCAGTACATCCTATACACAAAACAAGCAGTTTACCCTGCCAATTCAAACCAATATCTGGAGCAAGGACAACAACTACAATTTTGTGGGGGAGTATATGTATTATAAATACCCACAAAGCAGCTACGGCCTCGGCAGTAATTCAAATATCAAGAATGTAGACCCGATGGATTACTCCTACCTGAAGTTTTATCAAACAGTATTGAGGCGGGTAAGCGGCAACCTTTATATGGGGCTTGGCTATATTTTCGATTCACATTGGAATATCTCAGATAAAGGCAACACAAACGGAACGCCTGACGACTATGCCGCATACGGCAAGCGTTCGCATACGGTGGCATCAGGGTTAACCCTTAATATGGTGCTCGATTCGCGCGATAATGGCATCAATCCGATGAAAGGCGGCTATGCAGCCCTTCAATACCGCGATAATTATGAATTTTTTGGCAGCAGTACGCCCTGGCGTTCGCTTATTGTGGATATACGCAAGTATTTTCGCATTCCCGAAAATTCAGATAACGTACTAGCCCTCTGGAACTATGATTGGGTTGTGCTGAGTGGTCGCCCCGAATACCTGGATCTGCCGAGCACGCAATGGGACAGCAACACGGCAACAGGCCGCGGCTATATACAGGGCAGGTTCCGCGGTGCGCAGATGATATATGCAGAAGCAGAGTATCGCTTTAAGATAACCCATAACGGCTTGCTTGGTGGTGTGGTGTTCCTTAACGGGGAGTCATTCTCAGCAGCACCAGGCACAGGCCTGCAGAGCATCCAACCTGGTTATGGTCCGGGTTTGCGCTTAAAGCTCAATAAAACATCAAATACTAATATCACTATCGATTACGGCTTCGGGCGTCAAGGCTCAAATGGTTTGTTTATTGATATAGGGGAGGCATTTTGATTTGTTGATTGAGTTGATTAGGTTGGATAAAATTGAATGAGTTTTAAAATGACGTACCTGATCTCTAATCTTCAGTCTCTAATCACTAACTCCTCCTGTTAAAAATTGTTAAATAACTGTTAATCAATGTTAAGACTATTTTTTTGATGGAAGCATAAGGATAAGTTTGTGTCAACAAATCAAACCTGCTTCATGATAAAAAGCTATTTAAAAATCGCCTGGCGCAATCTTATCCGTCATAAAAGTTTTTCGTTTATCAATATCGGTGGACTGTCAATCGGCATTGCGGCTTGTTTGCTTATTTCGCTGTATGTGCACTACCAGTTAAGTTTCGATGCTGCCAATAGCAAAAAAGACAGGATACTGCGGGTTAGCAACCTGATGCACACGCCCGAGAAAGATAATATCAATATGGCACTGTCGCCCGAATTGCTTGGAACAACGCTAAGGCAGAGCTACCCTGAGGTACAGACCGCAGTACGATTTGCGCCTACTAAAGGCGTGATAAAACTTAACGGACAGGTATTTAAGGAAGATGATATCTATACGGCTGACGCCAATATATTCGATGTTTTCGATTACAAGTTTGCAGAGGGTAGCCCGGCTGATGCACTTACCGATTTGCATGGCCTCACACTCACCAAAAGCACGGCGATAAAATATTTTGGCAAGGGCAGTGCGCTTAATAAAACTATTATTTGCAATGGGAAGCCTTACCGGGTAGCCGCCGTGCTGGAGGATTTACCCGAAAATTCCGACCTTAAATTTACGGTGCTGCTGCCTGCCGAGTTTTACAAAACTACCAGCTGGCTCGAAGACGATTTTTCGGTTTATACTTACGTACTGTTTAAGCAGCAGCCGAACATTCCTGTTTTCAAGAAAAAGCTGGCCGAATTTTCAAGGAAGACCATTCAACTTGAATTGAATAAAATTGGTGCGACTAAATATTCCATGGAGTTTGATGCCGAGCCATTAGCCAATGTGCATTTCAGTATTGGCAAGTTGGGGGATACACCAAAAGGGGATAAACAACTGGTTTACATTTTTTCGATCCTGGCAGCAGTTATTCTATTTATAGCACTGTTAAATTATATCAACCTGTCAACAGCGCGTGCTGCTGATCGAGCTAAAGAGGTTGGGGTGCGTAAGGTAAACGGCGCATTGCAGGCAGGCCTCATCCGCCAGTTTTTATTCGAATCTTTTTTTGTTACCCTGATTGCGCTGGTAATAGCCATCGGATTAAGCCTTGCTTTATTGCCGCTTTTAAATAACCTGCTGCAACTAAAAATTTCCTTTTTTAGTTCGGGCGCTACTTTCGCATTTATCTGCGGGTTAGTTTTGGCCTCGTCTTTACTAACCGGCTTGTACCCGGCATTTGTGCTTTCGGCTTTTAAACCTGTTACCGCTTTAAAGGCCAACTTTAAGTACATGGCAAAAGGCCTGACCCTGCGTAAAGTTATTACGGTTACGCAGTTCGTAATAGCTACAGTAATGATAGCCGGGGCCTTTATCATGAACAAACAGATAAACTTTGTGCAGCATCGCTCCATCGGCTACGATAAAGACCGACTGCTTACTGTGTCATTGCCCGATGATTCTGTCGCCCTGCTGCGTGTACCGGCATTTAACAATGCGTTGCACCAGATGAGCCAGGTAAAAGGTACTTCGGTTCAAAACGGCCTGGCTGTTGATAATGGGGGACAGGCAAAATCAACCACACTGACTACCGCCAACGGCCGTAAACGGGAGTTGATGTCGAATTATTTTTCTATTGATGATAAGTTTATTCCCTTGCTTAAAATGCAGTTGCTGGCGGGGCGCAACTTTTCGGAACAAATGGTAACCGATAAACAGGAAGGCTTTATAGTGAATGAGGCTTTCGTGAACCAACTGGGGTGGAAGCAACCTATCGGGCAGCCGATGGATGGAATGAACCATAAGGGTCATGTTGTAGGTGTGGTTAAAAATTTCCACTACGAATCAATGCATAACCCGGTGGCGCCGCTGGTAATGATTTACACAGGTAAAGGATTCAAACCGGGCGCAGTTTTGGTGAAAGTGAGCCCGAAAGACCTTTCGTTTGTTAAAAATGCCTGGCAAAGTTATTTCCCGGATTATCCTTTTAATTACGAATTTATGGATGCCGCCTTTAACGCTGTGTATCAAAAGGATGTAACTACCATACGCTTGTTCAATTATTTCACAGTGTTATCTATCGTTTTGGCCTGCCTTGGCTTATATGGCCTGGCACACCTGATAGCTATACAACGCACTAAGGAAATTGGCATACGCAAGGTGCTCGGTGCAGCTTTAAGCCAGTTGATGGTATTACTGGCAAAAGATTTTGTAAAGCTGGTGGCGATAGCAGCGGTAGTTGCCATCCCGGTTACGCTTATCATTATGAATAAATGGCTCACCAGTTATGCCTATCATATCAGCATTAACTGGTGGCTGCTAACGTCGCCGGTGTTTGTCATCCTGCTGATAGCTATTTTGGTGATAAGCTATCAGACTATAAAAGTAGCTGTAACCAATCCTGTTAAAAGTTTAAAGAGCGAATGATCGGAGATTAGAGATTAGAGATTAGGAGAATCCGGCGAATCTGAGACAAAAAATAACCACCCAAACCATATCCTTTTTCAAAAACTTACGAAGTTTTTAAAACTTCGTAAGTTTTAAATGCCGATTGTTCTATATTTGCAGCACTGCTCCCGTAGTTCAATGGATAGAATTATGGTTTCCGGTACCATCGATATGAGTTCGAGTCTCGTCGGGAGCACAAAAAACCTCTTACTGTAATGTTTATCTACAAAGACATAATAACCATCGAGGATGGAAAAAGAGGAGGAAAGCCGTGCATCAGAGGGATGAGGATAACCGTCGAGGATATCCTAAGATGGCTGGCCTCTGAGATGTCGTTTGAGGATATTTTAGCGGACTTCCCCGAATTAACCCGCAAAGATTTACAGACAGCACTTCAATTTTCTTCAATACGTTAACAGAAGACGGTTGCTGCATGTAAATTCCAATAGACCAGGTATTTCTAACTGGCTAATATCTTAATAGTTCATAAAGACACACTGATGTCATTTTTAAAAGACCGCTTTCACAATTCATAGCAGTAGCCTACTTTTAGATGTTTAAACATTAAAAGCAACTGACATGAAAAACCTTAAATTATTCGAGCCGCTGCAAGTGGGAGCTATTGCTGTAAAAAACCGTATTGTTATGTCGCCTATGACCCGCTGTCGCGCGATCGGGAATGTACCTAATGACTTGGTAGCTGAATATTACGGGCAGCGCGCTGCTGCAGGCCTTATCATTACTGAAGGTACGTCGCCTTCGCCTAATGGCCTTGGGTATGCCCGTATTCCAGGTATTTTTAGTGAAGCTCAAGTTGCAGGATGGAAAAAAGTGACTTCAGCTGTTCATGAAAAAGGGGGAAAGATTGTCGTGCAATTGATGCATACCGGTCGTATCAGCCATCCGGCAAACCTGCCTGAAGGCGCCAGGATACTCGCACCATCAGCAGTTAAACCTGCCGGCCAAATGTGGACAGATTCACTGCAAATGCAAGATTTTCCTGTACCAGAAGCAATGACCGCCGAGGAACTGGCTGCTACTAAAGCAGAGTTTGTACAAGCTGCCAAAAATGCCATTCTGGCAAATTTCGATGGTGTCGAGCTACATGGCGCAAATGGATATTTGTTGGAGCAATTTTTATCTCCCTTCAGTAACGTCCGCACAGATGAATATGGCGGTAGTATAGAAAACCGTACCCGCTTTGTTATTGAAGTGGTAAGCGAAGTGGCTGCAGCTATTGGAAAAGAAAAAACAGGCATCCGTCTATCGCCTTATGGCGTAGCGAGTGATATGCCGCATTATCCTGAAATCGACGCTACCTATAAATACCTTGCGGGTGAATTGAATAAACTGGGAATCGCTTATATACACTTGGTCGACCATTCGGCTATAGGCGCTCCTGCTGTTCCAATCGAAATTAAACAAGCTATCCGGAATGTTTTCGAAAACACCGTCATCATGGCCGGTGGTCATACCCTGGAGTCAGCAGAAGCTGAGCTGGAAAGCGGTATATCCGACCTCGAAGCTTTTGGCCGTCCATTCATTTGCAATCCCGACCTGGTTCAACGTTTTGAGCAAGGTCACGAGGTATCAACTAACTTAAATGTGGATGCATTTTACAGCGCCGATGAAAAAGGCTATACCGATTACCCGGTGTATCAATAATTAAGAAAATCTGGTCTGAAAAGTAAAAAAGGCCGTCTCATAAATCATATCAGACGGCCTTTTTATTTGGAAAACTTTTGTTACGAGGCCTGTGCCAATTCTTCACTATAAACCGGCGCAGCCTTCAACGGTCTGCGTACCGCATCATTCACCCTGTTATCATGCTTCTCTTTCAGTTTTTTAAATATTTCAAAACTGAAAGCATCATCCATGGGCAAATGGTGTTTCTGGATAGTTACCGGGTGTATGATTAATGCCTCTGCCGGCACTTTAAGGTTTTCATGATTGATATGGGTCAGACCGGTCAATTGGTCTGTATCATAAATCACGAAAGTATCTATTAATCTTCCTGTAATGTCTGTATAGATAACGGTGTCGTGTTCATTAAATCTTTTCATTTGGCGTTTGTGTTATTGAATAAACACGCCGGCGTAGCTTAATGTTTTACACACGAGTTAAAAAAGTTATTTAATTATAAATAATTCCGTAAGGTTACAATAACTTGACAAACTCTGGCTAAACCCCAAAACGCATCAAAAAAACAGCCATGGTCCCTTTTCAGGACCATGGCTGTTTTATAATTTAAAGTCATCAGATTGAGCTGATGACGCAGATAATATATAGTCGACTTCGTATTATTGATCTGACATCTGTGTCATCAACTCAATCCGTTAACATCCGCGATCAGAAGTTAGCTCTTAAAGTTACCCCATACATTCTTGGGTTGCCTAAATGCGATGCGCCGAAGTCGTAGGCATAATCGATATATTTTTTGTTGGCAAGGTTTTGTCCCCATACAAATACATCAAACATTTTGGTTGTAACGCCTAAACGTGCATTGAACAGGCTATGGGCTTTTTGCTCTATATGGTTTGCTAAATCAAAATATTCATTACCGATATACTTCCACTCGCCGCGGGCAATTAAATGGGTGTTTTGAGCCAGCTGATAAGCATATTGCAGGGCCAGCATCGAGGTTACATCTGGCGTATAAACCTGTTTGTTGCCTTTAAGATTTACGACGCTGCCGTTGTTTGGCACTGCCAGGTCGGTATAGCGGGCGTGGGTGTAGCCGAAGTTATAATCGATATCCAAACCTTTAAGCAGGGTTGCTGCAAGTTCGGCTTCTATACCTTTGCTGTGCATTTTGCCTGCGTTTTTGGTTACGGTAATTGCGTCAGGCAAAATAAGTGTCGGTACCTGCGCGTTGTTAACCAGCGTATAGAAAGCAGCAATATTTAAACGAACCCGCTTATCAAAAAAAGTGTTTTTCGAGCCGATTTCATAGTTATCACTGTACTCTGGCTTATAAGCATAAAGGGGGGGCTGTGATGGATCTGAACCTAACTGGCTGATGCCGCCCGCACGGAAGCCCCTGCTGTACGAAGCAAACAGGTTATTATTTTCAGATGCATGGAAAGCAACGGTAAGCTTCGGTGTAAATGCTTTAAAATTAGCCTTTGATGAAGTATCAGCCCGGGTTACCATGATGTCGCCGCCGTCCGGCTGAAATTCACCTTTAACTTCCTCCTTTTTGTGTTCCAGGTCGTAACGTAGACCTGCGGTAATATCCCATTGCGGGTTAATGGTATAGGTTGCCTGACCAAATGCGGCAAATCCATAGTTATGCTCGATGTTGGTGTTGATGCTGGTAAAATCAGGGAACGGGGCACCTACAGCCGCTGCGTCATCACCAAAGTGTGTGCCGGTTTTTGTCGGCGCGCTACGATAAAAACCGTAAAGTCCGGCTGTCCATTTTATCGGCGACTGTGACGATGCCGGTGAGCTAAACCTGAATTCCTGTGTGGCTACTTTCACATTATTCCAGTTGCTGCCATAGTTGTTTATTAACGATACAGCGTCGATGGGAGAGAAGTCACCGTCAATTGGCGTAGTATAGTACCGATAGTTTTTCTGGTATGACGTTGCGGAAGTAAAGTTAAAGTCGCTGCCGGTATAGTTTGCAGCTAACGATGCATTGAAAATGTTGTCGATGATTTTTGTAGTGGCATTCTGATTTACTTTGAATGGGTTGTTAATCGCCTCTTCCGGGCTGCCTGCTAAGGTAAATGGCCCGTTGTTCCTGTTTTCGTAGTTTTTAACGTTAAGGGTAAGAGTTAGCTTTTGGCTGGCCAGGTATTTTAAGTAATAGCTGCCCAAAAAGAAATGTTGCTTATCGAATTTCGAATTATTAAACTCGTTGGTATAAAAGCCATTTGACCCGGAATAAACGCCGGCTACGCCTAAAAACAATTTGTCTTTAATCAATGGCGTACGCAAACCAAGGCTGTAACGCTGTTCGTTATAGCTGCCAAATTCAAACTCTGCAAAGCCACTGGTTTGGTTGGATGGCTGCTTGGTTATTACGTTAATTACACCGCCAAGCGCATTACGGCCGTACAGCGTTCCCTGTGGTCCGCGTAAAACTTCTATACGCTCCACATCAAATAGCTGCGGGATATAGGTGTCAAGGCTGAATTGGTTAACTCCATCAATATAAGTAACTACAGCCGGATCGTAGGATGTAGTAGCAATACCCCTAAGACCGGTCACGTTACGGTTATCACCGGGGCCGGCTGAATATAAGTTAGGTACAATACCGGTAATATCTTTCAGGTTTTGCAGATGATAGGCCTGTACATCTTTTGCGGGGAATGTAGAAATACTTACAGGCACATCCTGCAGTTCTTCTTCACGTTTTTGGGCGGTTACTACTACTTCGTCCAGCTGATTGCTGGCATCATTTAACTTCATGGTAAATATCTGCCCTTTACCACTTATTGTTATTGGCTGGCTTCGTTCGGCATATCCAACACTGGTAATATGAATGATGTATTTTCCTTCGGGGATACCGTTAAGGCTGAATTCGCCTTTGCCATTGGTGGTCGTGCTGTAGTTGGTATTCAGGAGGTTTACTGTTGCTCCGGTTACCGGTTGTGCACTTTTATTGCTAACGGTACCTGAAATTGAAGATAGATTTTGTGAAAAAGCTGAACAAAAGATAGTCAGCAGAAATAATAGAAGTAGTAATTTTTTCATTAGGGTTAGTACAAAGTGTGTGAAAAGGCTGTCAAAGTTAACAACACATTATCACTGATACAATAAAAAAGCAGGATAATTATCACTAACTATCCTGCTAATGGTTTATTAAGCGGCTATTGTTTAAGCGACAATATCCAGCCAATGATTTGTTTTGCTTCGGTAGTTTTCAAGGCAGGGTGTGCCGGCATCGAAACATCACCCCAAACACCATTACCGCCTTCTTTAACTTTGTTAATAAGGTGGTCCATTGATGCTTTGTTGTTTGGATATTTCTTCGCCACATCTGTAAAGGCCGGGCCGATTGATTTTTCCGAAATCTTATGGCAGGTTTTACAATCCAGGCTCAGCATTAATGTTTTGCCCGGTGCGCTAGCATTTAGGTTGGCAAGGTTTGATACTGCGCTGCCAGGTAAAATGTTTACCGGCTTGCTTTTGGTTGTTGCTGCCTGGTCATCAGACACATCTACCGTAGCGTTATAGTTACCTTTCCTGGTGTAAGTATATGTAAGCCTTGGTCCAACGGTCTTTTTAGTAACGCCATTGCCTAAATCCCATGTATAGCTTAATTTATCGCCCTCAGGATCTTTTGCGGCAACACTGAAGGTCACTGTCAGCGGCACTGCACCGAATGTTTTGCTTGCAGTTACTTTCGCAATATCAGGCGCCCGGTTGCCCCGATTATAGTCAATCCTTGATAAACCGGCATCGGCGTTTTTCTGGAACCAGCCGCTTCCGTATTCCAGCACATAGAACCTGCCGTCAGGGCCGACTTCTATGTCAATCGGCGAATTAAATTTCAGCGCAGGTACAAATGGCTCCATTTTATCGAAATCGCCATTTGGCTGTAGGGTAACAGCTTTTATCCATCCGCGAATCCAATCGTAGAAAATTACCTTTTTGTTGTAATAGTCAGGGAAGCGGGTAGCTTTCGGATACATGTCCGGGTAGTACACAGCGCTGGCCATAGTACAACGGCCACCGGAACCTACTTCCGGAAAATCTGTAGATGGCCCGTACGGATACCAGATAAACGCAGGTTGAGCCGGTGGCAGCTCAGTTAAGCCAGTGTTATTTTTTGAATCGTTAACAGGCTTATTCGGGTCGAAATTAGGCCCTGAAACGCCCGTTTCATAGTTATAAGCGTGGTAGGGAATGTTTGGCCCGATAAACAATGGCCAGCCGAAGAAGCCGGCTTGTCTTGCCTGGTTAAACTCGTCATAGCCACGGGGGCCGCGGGTTCCGAGACTGTCTTTTTGGGCATCCGGTCCTACTTCACCCCAGTAGAGCCAGTTTTTCTTTTGATCAACGGCTATACGGTAAGGGTTCCTGTCGCCCATTACAAAAATTTCAGGGCGGGTGTTTGGTGTACCAGGTTTAAACAAGTTGCCTTCAGGAATATCGTAACTACCGTCTGACTTCATCTTTATCCTCAATATCTTACCGCGCAAATCATTGGTGTTACCCGCTGAACGCCTTGAATCATATTGTTGATGGTCAGGACGGTCGTCAAGCGGTGCAAAAGAGTGGGTATTGTATTTTGGACGGCCGCCTTCATCAAAAGGTGTCGAGTTATCACCGGTTGAAACGTAAAGCATATGGTCGGGCCCGAAAGCAATAGAACCACCGGTATGGCAGCAAATTTCACGCTGAGAGTATAGCTGTAACACTACTTTTTCAGTCTTATTATCAATGGTGTCGTTTTCAAAAGTGAAGCGCGATAAACGGTTTACGCTTGTATCTGCCGGGCTGTAGTAAATGTATACATAATGGTTGTTTTTAAAATCAGGGTCGGCCTGTATGCCCAATACGCCTTCTTCGGCATTAACACCTTTTACGTGAGCTTTAAAGTAAGCATCTAAAAAGCCCACTTGCTTCATCGTTTTGGTCTGTTGGCTGTAACGCAAAATCTCACCACGGCGTTGCGTAACCAATACATCCAGGTTTGGCAATACGGTTAACTCAGTCGGTTCATAAAATGTACCAGTTATCAGTTGTGTTTTTACAAAGCGGTTATCTTCAGGTACAGGCTCGGTGGTTGCCTTAGTGTAGTTTAATTTGGGGTGCGCCATTGCCCATTGTATACCGCCAAGAATATGCTTTAAAAAAAGCTCGTCGCTCCAGGTGTCATCCATATGGCCAAGTTCGGTATACCAGGCCCTGCCACCATCAAAAATGTGGTACCATGCCATTGGGTGGTTAGCGCCATTAAGGCCTCCCTGGTAGGTGCTTTCATCAATTGTCATCAACACATGCACATCCTTGTTCATTTCCTTGTAGTTGTACCACTCATCTTTTCTTTTCCACTCATCCGGAAGGTGTTTTGTTGAGATATGGGTTTTATCAACCACATGCAGGGTAGCCATCTGTTGTACCGGTGGGTGACTTAAAAAGTAACCGCCTACCAGTTTACCATACCAATGCCAGCTATATTCGGCATCAGCTGCCGCGTGAATACCTACGTAGCCGCCGCCCGCTTGTATGTAGCGCTCAAAATCATTACGTTCCCTTGCCGTAAACAAAGGGCCTGTAGTACTTAGAAACACAACGGCACTGTATTTTTTAAGGTTACTTTCAGTGAATTTCGTATCGTCAGACGTGGTATCGACGATGAAGCTGTGCTGTTTGCCCAGCTTCAAAATGGCATCAACGCCCAGTGGAATAGAGGCATGATGAAAACCGGCTGTTTTGGTAAAAACCAATATTCTTTGTTTTGCAGGTGGCGCAAAACCGAAGAACAGCAGCGAAATGAGGACAAGAACGGGTAATGTAACTTTCAGGCGCATTGATTTATTTTTTAATGATGAAATTGCAGGTGTTAGTAATTGGGCTAACGGCGGCGTAATTTAGATAAAAACCATTAAAAAACGGCAGAAATATGTGCTTTTGAAACTTAATTGTTACTTATACATTTGTTTTATGTGTCTAATAGACGCAATGAATTATTTAGAAAGGTGTAAGTATTTGATTTTTATATGATTAAATGAATTTTGAATAGATTGTTCTTACACTTAGCTATCCGCGCAGTTTATCCAGCAAATCGCTCAGTTGCCCGGCTTCTTCTTCGGTAAGATTGTCTCTCAGAAGATCTTTTATCTTAAATTCGTCGTCCATTATCGCCAGTATCTTCAGGCCGCCCTCGCTGATACGGATGTCAACGGCACGACGGTCTTTGGTGTTAGTGCAGCGTGACACCAGGCCCTTTTGTACCAGCCTGTCTACAATGCGCGATGCATCCGACATCTTATCAACCATGCGCTCCTTCAGCAAATTCACGGTTGCCGGGTTAGGATACTGGCCCCTTAGAATCCGTAAGATATTAAACTGTTGTATGGTGATATTCTGTTTTTCGAACAGGGAGCGGGTTTGATTATTTACCCAGCTGTAGGTGTATGAAATATTGATGACAGCTTTCTGGTAATTGTTTTCGAATTTGCTGCTTTGTATTTCGTCGTCTATCCGCATGGTTATTAATTATCTAACACAAATATCCTTAATTATTTCTTAATATCATCTGCCTGCTTAGGTTTTCCATAGTTCCATGGGCAGTTAAGGCATTTGTTTTTGCAGCAATAGCCACGTTTTAAATGGTACTCCTTCGTGAATACCAGGTTGCCATCGACATTTATATAGTAATCAACACCTTCAATCAGCATATCAATTTAATATCTTAACAGCAATTTTGTCGCCGAAATGTTTTTGCAGGTGCAGACCATTGCCATGCAGCGTCCAAATCTGCTTGGGTTTAACATGCTCAACGGCCATCAAAATATCGTCCCAATCCACATGGTCGGATATGAAAAGTGTATCCTGTTTATTTACTTGCAGGTTTTTCCAGCCGGACGCAAATAATCGTTTTACATCTTTGGCCCGTATGTAACTGTCAAAAGTGAAGGGTGGCACAATGTAAACAAACTCCTCCTGGTTTTTCATCTGCTTACGGCTGTATATTTCGTGCTTGCCTGCGGGATACCCCATTTTAGCATAAATGGTATTGATGGGCATTATACGATGGTGAACCAGGATTTTCTTTTGCGGCGCATGCTCATTTATCAGGTTTATCAGGCGCTGACTCTTGCCCAAGCCATAAGCTCCCAGCAGGATATTGATTTTGATGTCGTTTAACTTTTTGATTTCATCGATGGGGTCGGGGTGAAGGACTGTTGGGTCGGCAAAGGTGCTTTCTGTTATGAGCACATCAGCCTCTGCCCATTCAATCGGCTCGCAAGTAGCGTCAGGCTGAACTTTGTAATCGCCGGTATATAAATACCGTACTCCTTTGTGCTCCATCAGTACCTGGGCCGAGCCCAGCATGTGGCCGGCGGATATAAAGGTTATGGCTACCCCGCCAATAGTAAATGTGGAGTGATAGGGGGCTATGTTGAACTCTTTACCGGCATTCTTGCCATAACGCAGCAACATAAAAGCATGTGTGGCTTGTGTACAATAGATAATATTATTACCTGGGATTGCATGGTCGGCATGGGCGTGGGATATCACTGCGGTTGTAACCGGCTGTGTCGGGTCTAAATAAAAATCGCCGTATTTACAATATAGGCCGTTAGCGTTTATTGTTAGAAAATCTTCCAGGATATTGTTCATTAGTTCACTGGTTCATTAGTTCACTGGTGTAAAGTTCGCGATGGGATTATTAGCGGTTTGTTCGCAGATAATTGTCAAACAACCACCAATGAACAAGTGAACTAATGAACCAGTGAACATATTTTAGCGTGCAGTTCCAAAACCTGCGGTATTACCATCTGCACATCATCATTAATAATAATATAATCCGCCAATGCGGCTTTTTTCTCTTCAGGAAATTGTTTGGCTTCGCGGCTCTCTATTTCAGCCCTTGTTAAATTATCACGCTGCATGACGCGTTTGATCCGGGTCTCAAACGGTGCTGTTACGGTGATAGAATAGTCACACATTTTATAGGAATCGCTCTCGAATAATAATGCTGCTTCTTTCAAAACATAAGGCACATTATCTATAGTCTTCACCCAGTCATCAAATGCCCTGAATGTTGCCGGATGTACCAAAGCATTCAACCTGGCAAGGTACGCACCGTCATTAAACACAATATTTGCAATGTGCTTTCGGTTAAGCGCCCCGTCATCAAGATAAGAAGCATCGCCAAATTCAGCTTTTATGGCTTCGATAAGTATTTGATCGGTAACCATTGCCTTTTTAGCGGCATCATCAGCATAAAAAACAGGCACGCCCAACACTTCGAATGCCTTGCTGACCGTAGTTTTGCCGCTGCCAATGCTGCCTGTTAAACCTATTTTAAGCATTATTTCCTGATGATAAAGTCAACATTCTGCGGTTCAATCTTTACTATTTTGGTAAATGCAGGCGATTTAAAAATAACCAGGGGCAAAGTTTTATAGCCACGTTTTTTCCAAAGGTCAAGATCGGCATTTGCTTCAAAAAAGTCTTCGGTTGTTTGCGCGTATCTTGTTAGCGATGTTGTAAAAGTTACCTTAACTTTTTGCGGAAAGATTTTTACATCGTCATAATTATGGTTGTTTATCAGCTTTACAGGTATCTCCAGTGTTTTTTCAGTAAACTCATCTACAGGTATGGTTACATCTGTACTCTTGGGATAAACGCTTACATTACCTTCTTTAACCAGTTGCAGGGTTAGGTGCTTGCTAACAGTTTCGCTAACGCTATCGAGTTTTAACGTATCGGTACTCCAGCCTGTCATTTTATCTATAACATTAGCGGGGCCGTTAACAATAACATAACCAGGTTTAAGAATAACATTTCCCGATTGTGCAAACTGGTGCTGGTATTTAATAGATGTTATCAGCTGAATCGGAAGTCTCTTAACCTTTCTGTTCGAAAAATCGAAATAAAGCGTATCAGAAGTAAAGCTGGCAATTAGCTGGCTGGGATCCCGTTTTGAATTTATCTGCGACAATTGCGAGCTAAGCACGATGTAACTCTTTGTTTCGAGGGTATGCAAGTCCACCGGGACAGGTGTATTATCCGGGTGCATTTTTGAAAAAAGCATTTGCCATCCGGTGCCGTTTATAACGGCGCTAACAGTGTCGGACTGCAGTGAGTGAAAAGCGCGTTTCTGTGGCGCATTTTTGAAGCTTAAAACCTCTTTAACTGTATAGCTATATGAGTTGGACAATACGGTAAATACCCACGCCAGAACAGCAAGTACAAGGCATGTAAAAAATGCCGATACCCTCCTTCTTTCCGTCGCTGATAATTTAATTATTGCCATATAAAAAGGTAAAAGCTGAAAGCCTAAAGCTAAAAGCTCCGCGCCTTTTTGCCTTATACTTTCAGCCTGTGATTATCTTCGTTTTGCGCTTTATGCTTTGAGCTTTCTGCTTTAAGCTTACTTGGTTGCTACCGGCGGCGTATTTAACGCTTTAGATGCTTCTAATGATATAGCCGATTTATCGAAACGGATTTTACCATTATCAATTTCAATTAAAAAAGTGGTATCGTTAATTTCAAGTATCCTGCCGTGTATGCCGGCTGTGGTTACTACTTTATCGCCTTTTTTTAATTCGTTAACGTATTTCTTTTGGTCTTTTTGCTTTTTAACCTGCGGCCTGATCATAAAGAAGTAAAACACAATGGCGATTAAACCGAACACGACAAGTTGCTGAATGCCTAGTCCTGAGCCACTGGCCTGTAATAAAATAGTTGCTATCATTTTTATCTAAATATAATTATTTGGTAAGCGTTACTTCGCCAATTAAGTGTACCCTGCTTTGAGCAGGGGCAGTGTTGGCGGTAATTGTAATTTGTTTATCCTGCAGGCCTACTTTGCCTGCACTGTTAAAGGTTACATGTATGGCGCTGCTTTCTCCCGGTTTTATGGGTGTTTTTGAATATTCCGGTTTGGTACAGCCGCAGGTGGCCACAGCATCAGTAATAATAAGCGGAGCTTTACCGGTGTTGGTAAATTTAAAGTCGTAAGTAACCAGGTCGCCTGCTTTAATTTTACCGAAGTCGTGAGTTTCTTTTTCAAACTTCATCGCTGCGGCGTTCGCTGGGCTTGCAGTAGCGGCATTGTCGGCGCTGCTGCCGGTTTTGTTTGAGTTGCAGGCTGTTAACAAAATACCTGCTGCTAATAAGCTTAAAAACAGTTTTTTCATTTGTTATTCTTCAATAAGTCCCCGGCCTATTTTCTTTACTTTATTTTGTGCTTTAAGGTCGGCTAAAATTTTGTCTAATATACCGTTAATAAATGCATTACTTTTCGGAGTACTGAATTCTTTCGAAATCTCAAGGTACTCGTTTATGGTAACTTTAACGGGTATCGAAGTAAAGCTGATAAACTCAGCAATGGCCATTTTCATCAACAGGGTATCCATCATTGCGATACGGTCCGGCTCCCAGTTTTGTGTTTTACTGGTTATCAGCAATTGGTAATCGTCATTGTGGCGTATGCTTTCCTCAAACAAATTAACTATAAACTCCCTGTCTTCTTCCCAGTTTCCGGTCACTTCTGCCAGCTTGTTTTCTTTAGGGTCGTCGTATGAGAAATTTTTAAATGTTTTGGCTATCAGCGCCTGCAACACGTCTTTATCAACCGGCCAGTATAAAAACATATCTTCAAACACCTGCTCAGCGAGCGACGATTTTAAAATCACTTTCTTGAAAATGAATTTAATAATGTCCTTATCGGTTTGTATGGTATCGTCTGTCTTTTTTACGTATTCCTTGTAATCGTCAGATTTTTTCAGGATAGTGAACAACGATTTAATTAATTCAGGCTCAAAATTCCAGGCCACCTTGTACTTTTTCAGGCCTGCCAGGTATTCTTTGTTCTGAAGCAGGGACGCCGCGAACCTGTTGCTCATTATTTTCAAGCTGGGATTCAGGTCTTCGGCAGTAGGCAGGTGCTTATTAGCCCTTTCTTCGGCATCGGTTTCAGCATACTGGGTAACTTCTGCGATTAACGACAGCATCCAGATGTACATTTCATACACCTTATCGATGGTTAGCAATAAGTTTTTTTCATGTTGCTTGATGTCGCCGCTGTTGGATTGGTGATAAGCGTATAGCGACTGGAGGACTTTTACCCGTAGGTGTCTGCGATTTAACATTTTGTAAGAACGATTAAGTTCCGCAAAATTAGCGGATTCTTTTGATTTTAATAGGTTGATTTAACTTTTTTTATATCTGCAATGCGTTTTTCGGCGATTTTGTTTGCCGCTTCTATCGCAGAAATGTTTTCAGCCTTCGAAAGTTTTAAAATATTACGGGTAGCTTCATAAATATTTTCGGTAAGCTGCATGGTTCTTTTCTTGCTGAAACCCATTAATTCGGAGTAGCAATTAATGATACCGCCGGCATTAATTACATAGTCGGGAGCGAATAAAATACCTTTCTCCAACAGCATTTGGCCATGTTCATGCTCATCCTCCAACTGATTGTTGGCCGAGCCGGCTATGATAGGGCATTTAAGCTTATTAATGGTTTGCGTGTTGATGGTAGCTCCCAGTGCGCAGGGAGCGTATATATCGGCGTCGATATCGAAAATAGTATGGTTTGATACCGCTTCGGCGTTATATTTTTTGGCGATTTGTCTCAAGTGATCTTCGTTGATGTCGCTTGCATACACTTTGGCATTTTCGTCACGCAGCAACTTGACCAGGTTTTCGCCCACATGGCCGGTACCCTGAACAATTACCGATTTACCGGCAAGATTATCGGTACCGTAAAGTTCCTTTACACAGGCCTTTATCCCCATAAAAACACCTAATGCAGTAATAGGAGAGGGGTCGCCGCTGCCGCCAATGCTTTCAGGTACACCCATAACATGCTGAGTTTCCATACGGATATACTCCATATCGCGCGGATTAGTACCTACATCTTCAGCAGTTATAAATTCGCCGTTAAGGTTTTTTATAAAACGACCAAACTTACGCAGCAATGCTTCCGATTTATCCTTTCGGGCATCGCCGATAATAACTGCCTTGCCGCCGCCCAGGTTAAGGCCTGCAATGGCAGATTTATAGGTCATGCTTTTTGACAGGCGCAATACATCATACAAAGCATCGGCCTCGGTTTTATAAGCCCACATACGCGTGCCGCCCAAAGCGGGGCCAAGTGTGGTATCGTGAATAGCGATGATTGCTTTTAAGCCGGTGTCAGGGTCACTGCAGAAAACAATTTTTTTATGTCCGTACGCCTCAAGCTGGCTAAAAATTGATTCGTTGGAGTTTACGTTCTGCATCGTATAGATTAATCTGTTGGGCTCCGGACAAAAGTAGAGGTTTTTTTTATTGGTGCAAATTTTTGTTGGGGGAGGGCAGAGCCGTTGGGATATAATTAACGGAGGATGTCAGTTCATAATCTCTCTATTTCTTCAATCGATAAGCAGTTATATTCCGCCGATTGATGGAAATTCTATGCCGGCATTTTTTATTTTTCCTGCTATTTTTTGCGCGCTAAGCTCGCGCCTGATTTCATCGTATCCTTCATTGTATCCTTCTGTATATGCTTCTTCGTAGGCTTTTATAAAAGAAGGTTTATTAGCAATTGCCTGAATTTCTTCAAAAGTTTGTAGTAACCCTCTTTATAAGCGATCATATACAATTCTTCTTCAAAAGTCATATACTTCAGTTACGAGATTAAGTAAGAAATTTTATGTTTGGGAGGCGTTAAAGTTTTTTAATGTCTGCTACGGAAAGCCCTGTTATATCGGCGATGATTTTAATGTCGAAGCCACTTTGTTTCATCTTAAGGGCATTTTCTCTTTGATTTTTTTTCACACCTTCTTCAATGCCCTCTTCACGGCCTTCCAGTATTCCTTCTTTCTTAGCTCTGTCCAATATAAGCTCTTCAATTCCCATGGTTATGCTTCTTTTAGTTAAAAGTGCTATCTCATTTTCAAATTTACCAATCATTTCCGGGTTTTCAAAGCGGATATAATATTTCAGAAAGTTCATTACGTTTCTAATCTTCTCTTTCGTAATCCGTTTGCTTAATAACAATCTCGCCAGATTATAAGCGTTTGCAAAAAGTTGTGCATCGTCTGTCTTTTGCCTCGATAGCATAAGCTTAGCTGAAAGCACCACCAATGCAAAAGGGTTATCACTTGCCGCTAAAACCTCGTCATTCTGATCAGTTATTTTGAATGTATTGTATTCATAATAAACCTTCGTCCCTAAAAAATCGCGTTGATAATGATTGGGATGGTAGTTTTTATTCGCATCGGTAAATATTGCAAAAGCGGTAATAGGCCTGTCGTACTGATCGAATATGCGGTTATAGTATTTAAACATTCTTTTAGCAAAGTCACGGTCATTATATCCTTGTACTTCGATATGGATTAATATCCATTCTTCCTGTCCCGACCTTGTAAATACCTTTACTAACTTATCCACGTATTGAGGTGCATAATTATCATTATCAGGTGGAAATAGTTGTTCTAATTCCTTATCAAGATATTCGAAGCCTTTTTCAATGTCGAACAGTTCTTCTGCGTTGGGATAAAAGAATCTCAAAAAATCGTCAAAAAGATCCTCTAACGCGCCTTTCCAAAGTATGTCGTTGCCGTTCATTGCATTTTTATGGTTGGGGCAAAACTAATAAAACTCTTTTATTGCAATTCTCTGAATTATCATTGCTTGAAAAATCAATTCCATTACCCTACTTTTGGTCTTTCGGACTTCCCGATTGCCTGACTTTCGGACCTCTTATATGAAAGACCTCGCATACCTCAATAAATTCTTTTTTAAATATCGCTGGCGGTTGATACCGGGGGTGCTGTTTGTTATTATTTCAAATATTTTCGGCGTGTTGCCTGCACAGGTTATCCGCGTAGCGTTTGATTTGGTAACCGAAAACATTGCAGTTTACCGTCTTTTCTCCGGCTTTAACAGGCAGGACGTTATCTACCAGATATTCGGCAGCAGCCTGTTGTTGTTTGGCATTCTGGTACTGGTGCTTGCGCTGTTGCGTGGCCTGTTCCTGTTTTTTATGCGACAGACTATCATCCTGATGTCGCGCCATATTGAATATGATTTGAAAAACGAGATTTATAATCACTATCAAAAGCTATCCCTGGCATTTTACCGACGCCACAACACCGGCGATTTAATGAACCGTGTTACCGAAGATGTAACCCGCGTACGCATGTACCTGGGGCCGGGCATTATGTATACCATAAATACGGTGGTGCTTTTTATAATGGCTATTATTATTATGCTTACGGTGAATGTGCGGTTGGCTATATGGTCCGTATTGCCCCTGCCGGTATTGGCTATTATTATATACTATGTTAATAATACCATAAACCACCGCAGTGAAAAAATACAGGAGCGGTTGTCGGCATTGTCAAGCTTTGTGCAGGAAAACTTTTCGGGTATCAGGGTTATTAAGTCTTATGTGCGCGAAGAGCATGTAAAAGGAAAGTTCGCCGAAGAAAGCGAAGATTATAAAACGCAGTCGATGGAACTGGCCAAGGTGCAGGCCATATTTTATCCTGTAATGCTGCTACTGGTAGGCATGAGCAACGTGCTAACCATGTATGTTGGCGGGTTGGAAGTGATGAAAGGCAATATCACTGCCGGTAATATTGCTGAGTTTTTGGTCTACCTGAATATGCTGAGCTTCCCGGTAATTGCTTTGGGATGGGTAACCTCGCTTATCCAGCGGGCAGCTGCCTCACAAAAAAGAATAAATGAATTTTTAGACCAGCAGCCGGAAATCATATCGCCGGATGTTCCCCGGCGCTTGATTAATGGGCATATCGAGTTTAATGATGTGTCATTTATTTATCCCGATACAGGTATACAGGCGCTTAAAAATGTATCGTTTGTTGCTAATCCGGGCGAAATGGTGGCAATAATAGGCCGTACAGGCTCCGGCAAATCAACCATTGCCAATTTGATTATGCGGATGTATGATACTACAGGCGGTGGAATTTTAATAGATAAAGAACCGATAACGCAGCTTAACCTGGATGGCTATCGTTCACAGATAGGATTTGTGCCCCAGGAAGTGTTTTTATTTTCGGACACCATCGCCAATAATATTGCATTCAGTGCAGATGTTTTGGAGATGGACAAGGTAAGCCAGGCAGCAAAAGATGCGGCAGTTTACTCGAATATTATGGAACTGGATAAAGGCTTCGAAACCTTAATAGGCGAACGTGGTGTAACCTTATCAGGTGGGCAAAAGCAACGTGTATCAATAGCACGCGCTTTGGTAAAGCATCCGCAGGTGTTGATTTTTGATGATTGCCTGTCGGCAGTTGATACCCGCACGGAGGAGGAAATATTGAGCAACCTTGGCAGGAATATGCTGGGTAAGACCAGTATTATTATTGCGCACAGGATATCGACCATAAAAAATGCCGATAAAATATTAGTGATGGATAACGGCGAAATTATAGAGCAGGGAAATCATGATTACCTGATGGAGAAAAAAGGTACATATTTCGAATTGTACGAAAAACAGCTGCTCGAGGAAGAGGAAAATGTGTAAAACCTCCTTAAAATTAAAATATTCTCAACAAAAGTTCAATATTGTTTGAATAAATGCTTGCTCTTTGAAAAATTATTTATATTTATGCCAACCAAAACTAGTTACGATAATATTATTATGGGAGATTTTGACAACAGAGAGCGTGAAGAGGTTTATTCAAAGAAGGTAAGAGCAGGGAAAAGGACTTATTTTTTTGACGTAAAAGCGACCCGTTCGAACGACTATTATGTTACTATAACCGAAAGTAAAAAACGGTTAGAAGACGGCGTTTTTATCAAACACAAGATTTTCTTATACAAAGAGGATTTTGAAAAATTTGCTGAAGGCCTGAAAGACACCATCGACTACATCAAGGCAAACCAAGAAGTAGTTGAAAAACGCTATGAGTACAGCGAAGCTCAGGAAGTTGTTGGTAAAACAGCTGACGAGGATTTTTCGTTCGAAATTTAAAGAAAGAACAAACTAAACAAACTAACTATTCTTTTAACCCCTGCCTGACCAGCAGGGGTTTTTGTTGGTGTATATATCAATGAGGTATGGTGAATCGGAATATTATCAGACCGACTATTGTCAAAACAATCAGGCAGAGATAAACGATTGTAACCATACCCCAGAGTTTAAAATAAGATTTCAGTTTTCCCAGGGCTCTTGTAATATAAAATGAATCTGAATAGGTTAGTCCCCGTTTTATTTGAACGCCGAATTGGTATAGATAGAGGGAAAAGAAAAAATACACCAACGCTCCAAGCAAATATACAACGTTAAGAAATCCGCTCATGCTTGCTATTGCCCCTAAACCGGGGTCTTCTGGTATATCCTTTGACAGCGCACTAATCGCAACATTTGCCGATAGCGCGCCAATTAATATTAACCCAGTCAGAATAAAGCCGGTTAATCCCAAAAAGCTTGCCCATTTTCCTGATTCACGCAGGTGATTTTGTGCTTCGGCATTTAACGAAATGCCCGAAGGGATATTTCCCATTTCACCGTCGACTGTAGTTTCCATTGTTTAGAGTTTAAGATCATCTAAATATAAAACTAATAATGGTTTGCAACAGAAATTGCGGCGAGGCATTCTGTACCTCTTAAATGCTAACACATGGCGTTAAAAACAGCGCGGCTTATCGATGCGGCAGTATGGGCAGCATGGTGATTGTGAAGAACGCTATGCATAACAATAGATGCCATGCTAAAATAGATGATTAATCCGGTAACATCCACCAGCGTTGCCACAAAAGGGGCTGATGATGTAGCCGGGTCTAATCCTAATCTTTTCATCGCAATCGGCAGCATAGAGCCGGCCAATGAGCCCCAGAGTACGATTCCCACCAGCGAGAAGCCGACAGTGAATGCTACCAGTAGCCAATATGGTCCGTAAATATCGCTGAATGAGCTCCATACGGCAATGCGCAAAAAGCCAATCACGCCCAGTATGGCGCCGAGCATAAGGCCCGAGAATATTTCGCGCCGCATAACACGCCACCAGTCGGCAATTGTAACTTCACCGAGTGCCATTGCTTGTATAATAAGTGTAGAAGCCTGCGAGCCGCTGTTCCCACCGCTCGACATAATGAGGGGAATGAAGAAAGTAAGCTGCACCACCACGGCAATTTCATCGTTAAAATACTGCATAGCCGTCGAGGTAAGCATTTCACTTAAAAACAATATAATTAGCCAGCCCACCCTTTTACGTACCAGCCTGAACAGGTTGATATCCAGGTACGGCTCGTCGAGTGCTTCGGTACCACCAATCTTTTGAATGTCTTCGGTATACTCTTCGTTGGCTATCCACAAAATATCATCAACAGTAACTATACCCAGCAGTATGTTCTGACTATCAACCACCGGCAAAGCAGTGCGGTTATTCATCCTGAATACATTAATGGCGTCTTCCTGCGGATCTTTGGCATCAAGGCAAATCAGCCTGCCGTCCATCAGGTCGCTTACTTTGGCTTCAGGTTTAGCCAATAAAATCTCGCGGATACGAATATCATCCAGCAGGACACCTCCTTTATCTATCACATAAATAACATCGATGGTTTCCGAATTTTTTCCATACCTGCGTATATGGTTTAAAACGCGCTCAACGTCCCATTCCTTTTTCACCGCCACGTAATCGGGTGTCATCATACGGCCTACCGAATATTCTTCATAACCCAGCAGGGTTAGCGCTTCTTTCCGGTCAGTAGGCGACAAGAGCTGGATCATTTTTTGCACAACATCGCCGTGCATTTCTGCGAAAAGTGACGTGCGGTCATCTGGCGGCAGCTCATTTATTATTCCGGCAATGCGCGGCCCTGAAAGCTTTTTGATGATACGCTCCTGGGTAGGGAAATCAAGGATGCGGAAAACGTTAACGGCGCGGTTAAGCGAGAGGGTCTCTATAAACAGGGCGCCGTGCTCGGGCAATTCATCTATCAACTCTTCAACGTCAGAGATGTTGAGGTTATTCAAATATTCCTGCAGCTGCGTATTATCTACAGTGCCGAGTATTGCATTGATTTGGTCAACCATCTCTTCCATAAAAAGCCTCCTTTTACATCTTAGTATTTGCCTTGATTCGTTTCGGCGCAAAAGTCGTTTTTTTTTTCAAAACATGGGAATTTTTTTCTGCTATCTTTGCGCGAAAAATAGAGCGTTCATAGTTGATGGTTCATAGTTCATGGCTCATCTTGCAAATCATCGCTAATGAACTATAAATCATGCAATAACATGGAACAGGTTGTGGTTTTTTGCCATGAACTATCAACTATGAACCATGAACTACAAAAAATATGGGACTTCAATGCGGTATAGTAGGTTTACCAAACGTGGGTAAATCGACACTTTTTAATTGCTTATCGAATGCTAAAGCGCAGGCGGCAAACTTTCCGTTCTGCACCATCGAGCCAAACGTGGGTGTGATAACTGTTCCTGATGAGCGCTTAACAAGGCTTACAGAAATTGTTAATCCTAAAAACGTGGTGCCAAACACCATTGAGATAGTTGATATTGCCGGCCTGGTAAAAGGAGCCAGCAAAGGCGAAGGTTTGGGTAACCAGTTTTTGGCTAATATACGCTCAACCAACGCTATCATCCACGTTTTACGCTGTTTTGATAATGATAATGTTATCCACGTTGATGGGTCTGTAGATCCTATTCGCGACAAGGAAATCATCGATACAGAATTGCAGCTGAAGGATTTGGATTCGATAGAGAAGAAAATCCAGAAGGTTGAAAAAATGGCCAAAACAGGAGGCGACAAGGAAGCTAAAAAGACGTTCGATGTGCTTACTGTTTACAAAAACCATTTACTGGCAGGTAAATCAGCCCGCACCGCGCCTGTTGATGAAGAGGATAAAGAATATATAGCCGATATATGGCTGCTTACGGCAAAACCGGTGCTGTATGTATGTAATGTTGATGAAGCTTCGGTTAATACCGGCAATGCTTATGTCGACAAGGTAAAGGCTGCCGTGAAGGACGAAAATGCAGAAGTGCTGATTATATCAGCCCAAATAGAATCTGAAATTTCTCAGCTTGAAACTTACGAAGAGCGCCAGATGTTCCTGGATGATTTAGGTCTTACAGAATCGGGTGTTAATAAACTGATTAAAGCTGCTTATAAGCTGCTTACCTGGCTACCTACTTTACTGCCGGTGTGCAGGAAGTGCGTGCATGGACTATTACTGCCGGCTTTACCGCTCCGCAGGCAGCTGGCGTTATCCACACCGACTTTGAAAAGGGCTTTATCCGCGCCGAGGTTATTAAATATGATGACTTTGTAAAACACAACGGTTCAGAGGCTGCTATTAAAGATGCCGGTAAGTTAGGCGTTGAAGGCAAGACCTACATTGTGCAGGATGGAGACATTATGCACTTTAGGTTTAACGTGTAAGTTCACGTTTGTGTTTCCTAATAAAACAAGGGGTTTACAGGTGTAAACCCCTTGTTGTTTATAACTAATTAATTATCAATTACTTACTATAAGTATACCTGAAAACAGGGTTTACATCTGTCAACCCTCAGGTAAATTATTGATTATGAATGTGTTGTAAAGTGGTAAAAATGCATATCGCTGATAATCAATATATTTCATAGTGTTCGCGGTGTTCGTGCGGAAAAACTGAACGCTATGTATTGGAAAGCAAGGTGGACGTCGAGTGGTGATTCGTCGTTAAAATTGCAGGTCAAAATCCGCTATATTTTTTATCTTTAGGCCATCAAACTTACCTATGGCCGCTTTTAAACTATCATTAAAAGATTTTTTTCTTTTTGCACTCTTTTTCGTGCTGTCCGTTTCTTATTCATCAGCACAAAATACCTACGAATTAAATGATGGCTGGAAATGCCGGAAAATTGCCGATGTTCATGCTGATGGACTGCAGATTTCAAAAACAGACTATGCTACCGATAGCTGGCTGCCGGCAACGGTTCCCGGAACCGTTTTAACTACGCTGCTTAATAACAAGCTCGTTCCAGATCCATTCTGGGGTATGAATAACGAGCGCATCAAAGATATTTACATTACCGGTCGGGACTACTATACTTATTGGTTTGTTAAAGATTTTAACCAGGCTGCTCCAACAGTTAACGGACAGGTTTATTTAAATCTTCGCGGCGTTAATTACAGCTGTGAAATTTTCCTGAATGGCAGGAAAGTAAATAAGCAAACGCACTTCGGTATGTTTTTGCGGCAAAGCTATAATATAACCGGTTTGCTAAATAAAGCCGGCAAAAACCGTTTGGCGATATTGGTTTACCCCCCTGATCCGGTTGGTAACGCGAACGGTGGCCAGGGCGGCGATGGACAAATAGCCAAAAACGTTGGCCTGCAATATACAGCCGGCTGGGACTGGATTCAACCCATGCGCGATCGTAATACCGGAATTTGGGACAAAGTAACCGTCGAGACAACAGGCGCGGTTAGGATTACCGACCCGCATGTTATTACGCTGGTACCGGGTGTAAGACAGATTGAAGGTAAACAAGCGCCGGCGGTAATTAAATCATCAGCTACATTGAGTAACCCAACCGCAAAGCCTGTAAATGGGGTATTGAAATTTACGGTGGATGGTCAGACAGTTTCAAAAAATGTGGTTGTTAAGGCTAATTCAACTGTAGAGGTAAGCCTGAATGACCTTAGCCTGAGTAATCCGAAACTGTGGTGGCCAAATGGTTATGGTCCGCAGCATTTGTATAAAACATCGGTACAGTTCCTGGTTGCCAATAAGGTTTCTGATAAAGCGGAGGTAAATGTCGGTGTCCGTGAAATTCAAACAAGTTGGAATGAACAAACCAAAAGCCGCCAAGTAATGGTTAACGGGCAAAAGATATTTATTAAAGGGGGGAACTGGATTATATCCGACGCGATGCTGCGTTTCAGCGATGCACGTTACGATGCGGAGGTTCGTTTCCATCACGACATGAACCTTAACCTCATCCGCGTATGGGGTGGAGCTTTGGTGGAACGCCCGGAATTTTACAATGCCTGCGATAAATACGGCCTGCTGGTTTTCCAGGATTTCTGGATATCAGGCGATGCAAACGGCCGCTGGATGGACCCTATGAAAAAAGAGGACCAATGGACGCGCCGCAAATACCCTGACGACCACAGCCTTTATATTCAATCGCTTATAGACCAAATTAAGTTGGTACGTAATCATGCTTCGTTAGCTATTTGGTGCGGCGGTAACGAAATAACCCCGCCTGAAGATATCCTGTTGCCATTGCGTGACACTATTCTGCCAAAGCTTGATGGCACACGCTGGTTTGTTGAGTATTCAAATTCAGATAAAATGTCGCTCAATACCATTGGCGGCAATGGAGATGGGCCGTATGGCATACAGCCGGATTCGGCATTCTTTAAAACGCATACCTTTCCATTCAACTCGGAGATAGGCTCGGTTGGAATCAATGACTTTGAGTCGTTGAAACGCTTTATACCAACAGTAAACCTGGTTGCGCCGGAGTATAATGCCGATAATAAAAAGAAATCGAAAGTTGACTCGGTTTGGGATTATCATAAATATATTGGCTACGATGCATCGATAGAGCCATACGGTAAGGTAGCTGACGCAAAGGATTTCGCAAACAAAGCTCAATTGGTTAATTATAACCAATACCGTGCTTTAATGGAAGGCTTCAGCGCGCACATGTGGGACTGGTATACCGGTGTTATCATCTGGAAAACCCAAAACCCATGGACTGCTATGCGCGGCCAAATGTACGACTATTACCTTGACCCCAACGCCTGCCTTTACGGTCTGCACAGCGGCAGTGAGCCGCTACATGTAATGTACAATCCCATCGATGGCATGGTGACTATCGTTAATAATACCTTTACTACTAAGCGCGACCTGATGCTCTCTGTTAAAACCTATGATATGCAGGGTAAAGAGCGGTTACTTACCCAGGTGTTTGAGGAGATTCAGCCGCAATCGGTAAAAGGGCTTATCCCGATGAAAGAGGGTATAAATGCACTCGCTAAAAAGGAAGGTGTATTTCTTTCATTACGATTAACAGATACACGCCAAAATATAGTGAGTGATAATTTGTATTGGATGCCTGATGAAAAAGGCGTTTACTCAGGCTTAAAAAAAATTGATGCAGCGCAGCTAATGGTATCAGCAAAGCAAGTGTCGCCGGGCAAAGTTGAAGTTACCTTAAATAACCCCGCAAATGGCCCGGTTGCTTTTTTTAATCGTTTGTCGTTGGTGGATGCAGATAGTCATAGTCGTTTGTTGCCGGTATTTTATAGTGATAATTATGTATCGGTTTTGCCTGGGGAGAAAAAGACGG
>Ga0105237_10001071_pt1 | contig 36788 bp, 34 predicted proteins | sample KBSC24metaG_FD_81520 | JGI IMG/M metagenome (GOLD analysis project Ga0105237, IMG submission 81520) | Corn rhizosphere microbial communities from Kellogg Biological Station, Michigan, USA - KBS C2-4 metaG | ecosystem: Host-associated > Plants > Roots > Rhizosphere > Soil | place: Michigan, USA...
AAATTTGTGAGCGACCAAAACCGCGTAATTATTGTTGAAGGACCGGAAAGCGAAAAAGACAAGCTGCCAAACGAGAAAACGATATTGGATTGGATTGGCAGCGCAGGCAAAGATGTAACTGCTTATGTGGACAACACCACAGACAAGCCTTTACTTGCACAATTGCCAAAGGCCGGCAAAATAACCGATATAAAAGCCGACACGCTTATAGGCACTACCACGCTTACCCTTAGCAATGGTATTAAAGTAATTTTAAAGCCCACCAGTTTTAAAAACGACCAGGTGCTGATAAACGGCTATAGCTTCGGCGGCACATCACTGGCAAGTGATGAGGATTATACCTCGGCAGAAATGGCAGGCGGAATAATTGGCAGCAGCGGTATAGCTGATTTTACCCAGATACAATTGAATAAGATACTCAGCGCCAAAAACCTGAGCGTGTCGCCGTATATAAGTGACGTTGCCCAGGGTATAACGGCCAATACCACACCGAAGGATTTTGAAACTGCCATGCAGTTAATTTACCTGTATTTTACCAATCCGCGTAAAGATGCGGACGTATGGCAGGCAAATATCAGCCAGACAAATGCTCTGCTGGCCAATCGCGGACTTAATCCCGGCAGCGTATTCCAGGATACCGTTTCTGCAACTTTATTTAACCACAATTTCAGGGAGATGGTGGTAACGCCGGAAAGGCTGAATAAAGCAACACTGGACAAAGCCTATTCATTTTATAAAGACCGCTATGCCGATGCGAGCGGTTTTACCTTCACATTCGTAGGCAATTTTACGGTAGATGTGCTGAAGCCTTACATAGAAGCTTACCTGGCCAGCCTGCCGTCGACCAACAAAAAGGAGACCTATAAAAACCTGAATATAGTACCGCCTGCCGGGCAGATAACTAAAATTGTTAACAAAGGCATAGGCGACAAGGCCACTGTACAAATGGTACTGAGCGGCTCATACGAATATAACGACGCTAATAATATACAGATTGATGCACTGGAAGAGGTATTACAGATACGTTTGCTGGAGCGTCTGCGCGAAAAAGATGGCGGCACCTATGCGCCAAGCGTGCGGGCAAATTATAAAAAGATACCAAATAGCCGGTACAGCTTTACGGTGGCATTTACCTGCGCCCCTGCAGATGTGGACAAGCTTACCGCAGATGCACTTGACGAAATAAACAAACTGAAACAAAATGGTGCTGCACAGCCTGATATTGATAAGTTTGCAGCCGAAGACGCCCGCTCGACCCAGGTTCAGCTAAAGGAAAACATTTTCTGGGCTGGATACCTTGGTGCATCTTCACAAAACCAGGAAAACCCCGATAATATACTCAGGCACGTGAGCAACCTGGGCAATATTACCCCGCAAAGCACCAAAGATGCCGCTAATAAATATTTAAGCAGCAGTAACCTGATTAAATTTGTGCTGCTTCCTGAAAAGGCAGCTGAGCCGGCGAAGAAATAAAGGGATCTGCTATTCGATTCAAGGCCCTGCGATTTCACCGTCGCAGGGCTTTTTAATTTCAATTCCGCTTATTTTAAAACGTACTTTTTATTAGTAGGTTTAAGCAAGAATTAGTCGCTTATGGCTGGCATATTACTAAATTTCTTTCATAGAGGTTCTTACGCTACGAACTGATGCCCGGTTGCTTAATTTCAGGTATTTAAATTATCTAAACCATTCTCCGGGATAATTGTCTATTATCCCAAACAACAATTACCGCGGGGCTATCAATATTTCAGAGCGCCCCGGTTATTAGTGAAAACGAATACTATGAAAAAGTTAATTTTTGCTGTCGCTTTGCTGCTGGCCTGCTTTTCAAACAAAATAGCTAATGCACAGGTTAGTTTGAGCATAAACATTGGCAGCCAGCCCGATTGGGGCCCGGTAGGTTATGACCATGCCGATTATTATTACATGCCCGACATCGATTCGTATTATGATGTTACCAATCACCTGTATATTTATAATGACAATAATGTTTGGGTGCACCGTGCCTTTTTACCCGAGCGCTACCATTTTGACAGGTACCGCACCTACAAAGTTGTAGTAAATGAGCATAATCCGTGGGAGCACCCTGAAGTTATAAGAACGAGGTACGCAAGCTATAAGGGTCGCAACGGGCAGGCAGTAATCCGCGACAGTCATGATGCCCGCTATAAAAAACATTACAGGGAAGTTGCGGAGCATAACCATGAGGTGGCCGTGCACAACAGCAAGGTAGCACATCATAATGCCGTAAAAACAAAGCATAGCCGCAAGATGGCAGCGCACAACGCAAAAAAGGTGCACCATGCCAGGGAGAAAGAAAGAAAAGAAGACCATCGTTAAAAAACAGCAGCCCCGGGTTATTCCCCGGGGCTGCTGTTTTTTAATATAAATCTCCGGCTGTTACTTGCCCAGCTTTTTTACAATTTTCGCTATTGCTTCTCCCCAAAAACCACCTAACGCTACAGCCCCTTGCTTGTTTGGATGCAGGTAGAAAACACCCTGGTGCCCCTGCTCAGCCTGGAAATCAGTTTCGGCATGCTTTTTAAAATAATCAAAGGCTTTGGTATCGCCCACAAATACGCGCTTAGGATAAGTTGCGGCATAGTCCTGTACCAGTAAATCAATTTCGGGAATATATTTCTGCAAACGATCTAAGCCTTCCTGCAGGTATCTTGCTCCGTTGTAAGTATTGGGACTATACCATACCGGGTGCTGAAAAATAACTATCGATGCCGGGAATTCTTTCAATAAACTATCAGCTATAGCCTTTAGATTCTGATAGTAATTTTCAGGGAACACAGGCGCCCCGCGGGGCCCTTCGATGGCGCTATCATTTGTGCCCAGTTTGACGGAAAATATCAGCAGCGCCTGCTTATTGGTAAAGCTGCCTGCAGCTTTCTCAACATCTTTAAATACGCCCCCCGTAGTCGGTAAAAAATCAACGGTGGTATAACCGCTATGGCCCTGGTTAGCGATCTCGACATTACCAACGTTTGATTGCTGCTTTAAATACGCCGCGGCGATAACAGGCGGGGCTTCCGTCGCCGGATCGCTTAGTCCGGCGCCGTAGGTAATGCTGTTACCGATAAAAACGATGTTAAGGTCGCGCTTGCCCTGCGCAAACAAAGCAGATGAATTAAGCACACCGGCAATTACTACCAGGAGTAACAGGCCAATAATTTTTTTAAGGTTCATTATGGTTGTGTATAATCAGTTCTGCTAAGACTCGTCGGTGGCAACACCGACGAGGGCGGACCGGGTCCCGACTTTCTAAATCCGAAATCGAAATTCCGAAATTAATACCGAACCCCCATATTCCAAAACATGAACGCCCACTTATCCACCTGGCCGCTTATTACCTGCTCGGTACTTTGGCCTGCACCATGGCCCGCTTTGGTTTCGATGCGGATTATCGTTGGCGCCGGGCCTTTCTGATATTCCTGCAAACGTGCGCCAAATTTAAACGAGTGCGCGGGAACTACACGATCGTCATGATCGGCAGTCGTAACCATAGTTGCCGGATAGCTGCCCGGTTTTAAAGCGTGATACGGCGAATAACTGTAAAGATAGTTAAACATTTCCTTATTATCTTCAGCGGTACCATAATCGTAGCTCCAACCTGCGCCCGCGGTAAATTTATTATAACGCAGCATATCCATTACGCCAACTGCCGGGAAGGCAACCTTGCACAAATCCGGCCGCTGGGCCATCACCGCGCCCACTAACAGGCCACCGTTTGAGCCGCCCGAGATAGCCAGGTAATCTTTGGAGGTATATTTATGTTTGATGAGGTATTCGGCTGCTGCGATAAAATCGTCGAATACATTTTGCTTTTTCATCTTGATGCCGGCCTTGTGCCAGCGCTCGCCATATTCTCCGCCACCACGCAGGTTCGGTACTGCATAAATACCACCATGCTCCATCAGGATAATGTTTGATGTGCTAAATGCCGGTGTAAGACTTATGCTAAAGCCTCCATAAGCGTAAAGCAGCAGCGGATTTTTACCATTCATTACCGTACCTTTTTTGTACGTAATAATCATCGGTATTTTGGTGCCGTCTTTTGAGGGATAGAACACCTGTTTGCTTTCATACTGCTCCGGGTTAAACTGCACACCGGATTTTTTATACAAGGTAGATGCCCCGGTGGCTATATCCAACTTAAAAATTGTAGCGGGGTAAACATAGTTGGTAAATGTATAATACAATTCTTTATCTCCCTGCTTTGCGTTAAAGCCGCTTGCGGTACCAATAGCAGGCAAGGTAATTGTCCGCTCCAGCTTACCCTCCATATTATATTGCTGTACAAACGATGTTGCATCTTTCAGGTATTCGGCGAATATTTTACCGCCGCCTGTTGATGCGGTAAGCACATTGGCAGTCGCCGCGATAAAATTTTTCCAGTTTTTCGGCTTCGGGTCGGCCGCGTCAACAGTAACTATCTTAAAATTAGGCGTATACAAATTGGTCAGGATATACAGCTTGCTGCCTGCATTATCCAAAACGCCGTGCTGGTTATCGAAGTTATCGACAACGTTCATAATCAAGCTGTTGGAATTACTTAAATCCTGTATATACAGCTCATTGCCGGTAGTCTCTTTCGCTGCCGTTATTACCAGGAAGCGCTCATCTTCGGTAAGGTGGGCGCCGATATAGCGCCTTGGTGTGGCGTCGCCCCCAAAAATCAGTACGTCGCTGCTTTGCGCAGTGCCCAGCTTATGGTAAAACAGCTTGTGGTATTGTGTAATACCCGCCAACTGACTGCCCGCTTTAGGCTTATCATAGCTGCTATAGTAAAAGCCATCATTCCCTTTCCAGGCTATGCCGCTAAACTTTACATCAACTAATGTATCGCCGATAATCCGCTTGTCTTCCGTTTTTATAACGATTACCTTCCGCCAGTCGCTGCCACCTTCTGATAGCTGGTAAGCGGCCATGCTGCCGTCTTTGGTAAAGTTTATGCCCTGCAGGGAGGTAGTTCCATCGGCAGAGAATTTATTCGGGTCGAGGAATATCTCGGGTGTGCCATCCCCTACCTGTCGCCATAAAACAGCCTGGCTTTGCAGACCGTCGTTTTTATAAAAATAGGTGTATTTACCCTCTTTAAATGGTGCGCTGTACTTTTCGTAATTCCATAGCTGTTTCAGATGCTCGTGCATGGCATCCCGGTAGGGAATCTGGCTTAAATAGGCCTGTGTTACCTTGTTTTCTTCTTTTACCCATTCTTTGGTATCAGCAGCACGATCATCTTCGAGCCAGCGGTACGGGTCGGGCACTTTCGTGTCGAAATAGGTATCAACGGTATCAACTTTTTTGGTAACGGGGTATTGGAGTGGGTTGGTAGTAGTCATTTGTTGGGCAGAGGCGCAACTGCAAATTAATATAGCTGCGGATAAACAGTTAATAGTTTTCATTGCAAGGGGTTCGCTGGTAAGGCTAAGATAGGAATTTTTGATTGAAGTAAATAGTGTTTAAAAAGACGTAGACGCTGCCGGGCAGTTGAATATCGCAATCTGGAAGTCGATAAAATAATCTTTATACAAGCTTTACAACCGCATGAATAAGACATTCAATATCAATTAATTCCAGCTATACAATGCTCAATAAAAAATATTTACAAATTATAAATAATATCAAAATAATACGTAAATTAGAATACCTAATTCGAGTTACTGCTTGACTGCTAAAATTTCACTAAACAGGACACAAATAAATTTCTATTCCTAATGGACATTATGTAGCGATCTTGATCCGACTTGCTACGTATTTATGCTAATTGTTCTTACATCAAAATGCCCGGCTATACACCATATCAACGCTGTTGATATTATTATTCACACTCGTAATTAAACTTATTTAGGATATAACGGAGATGCTGAAAACCGAATAGAGTAAGCAATACACAAATAATAGTAATATGGACCCTCAACTAGAATTGGAAGAAGAACGATTAGATATGCCAACGGCGGCAAATTCTAAAGAAACCGAAGTCGGACTGGAATTAGTGAATACAATTGATCTTTCCATGGTGAAAATGAAACTTATGGATAAAGATGAGGGCGTAGGGTGGGATGAAGAATTTGCTGCTTTTGCAGAAATTCGATATAGACGCTATCTATGCCTCCAAATTTTATACCCTAAACAATCAATCGTTCCAACCAAGGATATTGATACTTTTTGGCATCAACATATCTTAGACACTAGAGCATACGCTAAGGACTGTCAAAAGCTTTTCGGTCAATTCCTTCATCATTACCCTTATTTTGGAATGCGTGATGAACAGGATGCACAAGATTTGTTGGATAGTTTCGAAGAAAGTAAAATTCTTTATTTAAAACACTTCAATGAACAATTGAGCACATCGTATTCGTCTGCTGACTCAAGCACTTGTCACAAAGGTACCAGTACATGTCATAAATGTGCCGACAATCCATCAGGATGTAAGGACACTATTTCTTGTACAAGATGCCACTAATCATTAAAAGAATTAAAGACATATCTTTCAAGCATAAATATTATTTAAAAACTAATATTTATGCTTTATTATTTATCTTTTAGCGATGGCTCTTGAAGTTGAAAATAAGATTTTTGTCCATGTACATACCTTAAACAATGTTGCAAGTTCTCCTAACAGGCATTCCGAAAAATGGGTTATTGGGGGTGAATTATTTTTCGGTCAAGAAAATAATAACGATAAGAATATTTTTCACGAAACGATTTACGGACCGCACATAGATTTGGGAAGAGAAGAGTTCTTTATTAGAAACTTATCAAAAAAAATAATTTCACTTAGTTCTCCGTCTGGATTTGATGAAATAGAAAATTTATTTTTAAAGAAAAGTATGCTTCATAGCTATTTTCAATTCGCGAGAGAAGTAGTTTTGGAAGAAGTCCGAAAAATAAGATTTCCTCAAAAACCATCAAGATCGAACGCGATCTGGCTATCTGATTTTGCATATAAGGAACGGTGGCTGGAAATATTTTCAGCTTTTGGCTTATCCTATAAAGTATTTTTAGTGAGTTTTACTGGGAAAATCCATAAGGCTGATGCAAGATGGCTAACAAATATCGACAATCCGTTATCGATTACATCTTATTACAAGAATGCCGACGGGTATTGGAATGGTGGGCTACAGTCTTCAAACGGTATTCCCGATGAGGAGTATATCGGCAGCGGTCGGATAAAAATAATACAAGAAATAACGTAGCAGTATAATTCACGCTTAACCAAATCATGTAAGATAGTCTGAATTTGTATATTATGACAACGTTTTAAAGTGTCCCGTCTACCTATTTCTCAAGCTATCTTTTCATTTAATATAAATAATGCGTCTTTAATTACGGATGCTTATTATTTATCCTTCCAGCTTCTTCCAACTCAGCATCCATCTGGTCGTCGTATTTAAAGCGATACAGCACCCATTCGTTTTGCGGCTTGTAGAAAATAAAGGTAAACCTTATAGGCTGCACCTCGTGCTTAACCAAATAGCTATAAAACACAAGGCTGTTCGATGCGTTTTTTTGTACAATGAGGTCCTTACCTAAATAAGTACCGATACCCTGGCGTAACGAATCCAGCTTTGCCTTTAACTGCGAAATACCGGCAGGATTGGTAAAATATTTATTAGTGGCGAAAAGGTAATCAATGGCTCCTGAAGTACCTTCGTCTTTATATTTTTTAAAAAAGGCGTCAACAATGCCCGAAGCCGTTTTAGGAATTGCTGGCGTCGCAGGGGCTGCAGCAGTTGTTTTTGTGGTGTCAGCCACCGTTGTCGCAGCCGCCGGAGTGGTAGTTTTAGCTTTGGCATTCTTTGCAGGGGCGGCTGGCTTAGCCTTTGGTTTTGCTGTTTGAGCGTTCGCCTCAAAAACAAGACAGCAGACAGCAATTATCAACGCAGACAAAGTTTTAACGTTCAAGTATTTCATAGTGTGTAGTTTAAAAACCCAAAGTAAATAAAAAAGCCCGCTATTTTTTAGCAGGCCTGTATTTTTTAATATTAGTTGTAATAGTTGTAGATGTTGTAAAGGGAATGATTTACCACTACAACTTTTAAAACTACTACAACCAAACAACTACTGAGCCACGTACATCACTTCCTTAACTGCCTTGATAATGCGGTCAGCGTTTGGAAGGTATTCTTTTATCAGGGTTGGTGCATAAGGAAGCGGAACATCACCACCCATAATGCGCAGTACCGGTGCATCCAAATAATCGAATGCATCTTTCTGTACCTTAAAGGCAACTTCTGTAGCTATCGAGCCTAAAGGCCAGCTTTCTTCTATAAGCACCAAACGGTTTGTTTTCTTAACTGAATTGATAACGGTGTCATAATCGATAGGACGCACAGTGCGCAGGTCGATAACTTCTGCATGGATGCCTTCTTTCTCAAGCTCGGCAGCGGCAACGATAACCTCTTTCATAATTTTGCCGAAACTAACCAGGGTAACATCGGCTCCTTCTTTAACCACTTTGGCTTTGCCGAGTGGAATATAGTAGGTTTCTTCAGGAACTTCACCTTTATCGCCGTACATCAACTCCGATTCCATGAAGATAACCGGATCCGGGTCAATGATAGCGGACTTTAATAAACCTTTGGCATCATAAGGATTGGATGGTACTACCACTTTCAAACCAGGGCAGTTGGCATACCAGCTTTCGAAGCACTGGCTGTGCTGCGAGCTAAGCATACCTGCGTTACCGGTTGGGCCGCGAAATACAATCGGCACCGAAAACTGGCCGCCACTCATCGACATGATTTTGGCCGCGCCGTTAATAATCTGGTCGATAGCTACCAGCGAGAAGTTGAAGGTCATGAACTCGATAACCGGCTTTAAACCGTTCATTGCCGAACCGATACCGATACCGGCAAAACCGCATTCAGAGATAGGCGTATCTATTACACGCTTTGCACCAAATTCGTCAAGCATTCCCTGACTAACCTTGTAAGCGCCGTTATATTCAGCAACTTCTTCACCCATCAGGTATATTTTATCGTCGTTACGCATTTCTTCGGACATTGCCTCGCGCAGCGCTTCTCTGAATTGTATTTCTCTCATCTTATTATAAAAATGCTTTTTTAGCGAACGCAAATATAAGCAATGAACTCTTATTTGCAATTTGTAATGGATTTGAGATAAGAGAATTTAATAATCTTATAAAATTTGACATAAAATGCACTGTAATTTGGCCCTGTACAATAAAAGTATCCAGCCGATGGCTCTTAAATAGGATTATACAGCAACGCCGGGTTAAAAACCGGCGCTACAAAATTGGTCGAGCCGATGGCTCTTGAATATTTAAATGCGACAGTTTTGGCCACTGCAAACCACCCACTAAAAACTGCTACCTACTTCCGCTCCCCCTTCATCTTCGAAGCAATCTCCAAAGCACGGTAGGCATTTACAATCCCGCCCGTTTTGCTAAGCGTTGCGAAATCAACCTTGGTGTTGCCACCTGGCTTGCTTACCATTACGCCTTTTACAGGTGTGGCGCATTGTAAAATAATTTCTTTCAGTTGTCTGGATGATAAGCTGGGATAATATTCCAAACACAGCGCAGCTATACCGGTAACAATAGGCGCCGAGAAGCTGGTGCCATCGGCGGTATTAAATTCAGCATCAGTGTCTATCGAAGTTACTTTGGCGCCGGGTGCAAACACGTCCACGCCAACTTTTCCATAATTGCTGAATGAAGCCGCGAGCGAAGTGTCGGGCTTAGGGCCTGATGCGCCTACGAATATGATATTGTCAACCGGGGTACCGTCCAAATAATTTCCTGTCGGATATTCGGGAGTAACGTCGATGTCCTGCCCGTCATTACCCGAAGCTTTTACCAATAATACATCTTTTGATGCGGCATATTTAAATGCTTCATCCACCCATTCTTTATGCGGCGATATCTTTTTTCCGAAGCTCATATTAATTATCTGTGCGCCATGGTCAACTGCAAAGTGTATCGCGTTAGCAATATCTTTATCGTACTCATCGCCATTAGGCACAGCTTTTATCGACATAATGCGCACATTATCCGCCACACCATCAATACCATAACCGTTATTACGTACAGCACCAATCAAACCGGCAACACCGGTTCCGTGTGATGCATCGCTGTTTTTCAATACGTTATTACCATAAGGCTTCCCGTCTTTCGCATTCGGGTCATCGCCCACAATACGGCTGCGGGCATCCAGGTCGGGTGTGATGTTGGCGTTTAGCTTGGTCAGGTACTCGCCTATATCTTTTAATACCTTTGAATTGTCGGTACTGCCGCCAATCTGCCCCAATACCGATTCCCATACGGCCTTGCTTTGCGTTACCGTATCATTTACCGTATGTATTTTTGCAAGGTCGGCCAGGGTAAAGGTTTGGTCTGATTTTAATTTCAGCTCCCTTTTTATAAAGCCATTGGTGATGGTTAGCACGTTCACCTCGTACGAAACATCCTTCAGCTCGCGGTTGGTTTTGCTCATGGTGCTGTCGTAGGTGGTTTTTACCTTTTGCCAGTAAGCAAACTCTTTTTCCTGCCCGGCAGAGGCTGTTGTGGTTGAAAGGTATTTGCCTTTTAAGCGGTTGTATTCGCGTACTTCTTCAACTGTTTCGTTCACATCAACCTTGCGATCTTTACCACCTAAAAAGTCCCAGCCGTGCACATCATCAATATAGCCGTCGCCGTCATCATCTTTGCCGTTATTCGGAATTTCTTTAGGGTTTACCCACAGAATAGAAGAAAGGTCTTTTTGCGCTGTATCTATACCGCTGTCGATGGTGGTAACCAATACGGTTTTGCTTTTCTTACCTTTTAAAAACAGGTAAGCCTGTTTAAGGCTGATCCCGTAATAGCCATCAGTTTTTAAATCGAGCGTATGCCAGTTTTTGGGTGGATCGGCAGGCGGTTTCGGCGTAGTTTGCGCCATCGCCGCAGTAGTTGTAAAAATCGCCCCTGATAGTAAAGAGGCGAGAGCGTAAGTGCGTAGTTTCATAGTGGTTGATTAAGTGAGCAGTTGATTCGTGAGTAGTCGAAAAATCTAATCAACTATTCACTCAATCAACCACTCACCAAAAATTATAAATCAAATTTAATTCCTTGTGCCAATGGTAACGTTTTTGAGTAGTTGATAGTATTGGTCTGTCGCCTCATATAGACTTTCCATGCGTCCGAACCTGACTCGCGACCGCCGCCTGTTTCCTTTTCACCGCCGAATGCACCGCCTATTTCGGCTCCTGACGTACCTATATTAACATTGGCAATTCCGCAGTCAGAACCAGCCGAAGACAGAAATTGTTCTGCCTCGCGCAAATTTTGCGTCATAATAGCTGATGAAAGTCCTTGCGGAACACCATTTTGCAGAGCCACAGCCTCATCAAGCGTTTTATATTTTATCAGGTAAAGTATCGGTGCAAAGGTTTCGTGCTGCACTATTTTATAGCTATTTTCTACTTCGGCTATACAAGGTTTTACATAACATCCGGATGAATATTGAGCGCCATCAAGCTTACCGCCTTCTACTATAAACTTCCCTCCTTCGGCTTTACATTTTTCAATAGCATCCAAATACATGTTAACGGCATCTGTATCAATCAGCGGGCCCATGTGGCTGTTTTCGTCCAGCGGATCGCCAATGCGAATTTGCCCATAAGCTTTTACAAGCTTGTCCCTGAACGCATCGTAAACACTTTCGTGAATAATCAGCCTGCGGGTACTGGTGCAACGCTGACCGGCTGTACCTACTGCGCCAAACACCGCGCCGATCAGCGACATATCCAGATCGGCATTTTCGCTGATGATGATAGCGTTGTTTCCGCCAAGTTCCAGCAAGCTGCGACCCAGGCGTGCGCCAACCGCCGCACCCACTGCTTTACCCATGCGGGTTGAACCCGTGGCTGATACCAACGGCACACGGGCATCATTAGCCATCAGCTCACCAATTTCACGGTCGCCGATAACTAAACATGATACGCCTTCGTCAATGTTATGTTTTTTAAATACTTCCTGTGCGATATGCTGACAGGCGATAGCTGTTAAAGGTGTTTTTTCCGACGGCTTCCAAATGCATACATCACCGCAAATCCAGGCCAGCATAGCATTCCAGCTCCACACCGCAACGGGGAAGTTAAAGGCCGATATAATGCCGACGATACCCAGCGGGTGATATTGTTCATACATCCTGTGCTGCGGCCGCTCGCTGTGCATGCTTAAGCCATACAACTGGCGACTAAGACCAACCGCAAAGTCGGCAATATCAATCATTTCCTGCACCTCGCCATAGCCTTCCTGCAAGCTTTTGCCCATCTCGTAAGAAACCAAAGCACCCAGGCTTTCTTTATTTTCGCGCAGCGCATTGCCTATTTCACGTACTATCTCGCCACGTTTAGGCGCAGGGATGGTACGCCAGTTCACGAATGCTTTTTGAGCCGTTTCAACAGCCTGGTTGTAATTATCTGCGGTAGCAAACCGTACCGATGCGATTTTTTTACCGTCAGTAGGCGATACAATTTCTTTTACAGTGGCGTTGCCATCACTGTGCCAGTTGCTGCCTGTACTAAATGCGTCGTTAATGTCGTTTATATGTAAACGATTTAAGATATCCTGAATATTAAGGCCCATAATTGTTACTTTTGTCAAAGGTAAAAATCTTTAAGGCAAATTATTATCAACCCGCCCTTTGCCGGTAAAATGATTCACATTAATTATCAAGGCTTTGTAATTGCACCTGTTAACAATGTTTGAATGTTGATAACTAAATTGCGTTAAGGATGTTTATTACTTGTAATTTAATCTCGGTTTAAGTCAGATTCACCCGTTTTTTTGGGGAATTAAAAGGGCTACGGAGCGATTTTTTAGCCTGAACTGAGTGTATGTTCTGAAACAAAATTGAATGGAAGAAGAATTTGAATTTGGCTTTACCGAAGACGCAAAATTTTCGGTAGAGCGGTACGAAGAGATGATTCGTAATCATGACCAGTACTTTTTTGATGCCCAGGCGTTTGAGAACATTATCGACTACTACATCGAAAAGAACGACCCGCCAAAAGCCTTACAGGTTGCCGAATATGCCCGCAACCAGCACCCGTTTGCCGCAGTTTTCCTGATAAAGCAGGCCCAGCTTTTAGTGATCGGCAACAAGGTTGCCGAAGCTTTTGAGGCGCTTGAAAAAGCCGCTATGCTGGAAGCATCAGACCCTGATATTTATTTGATACGCGGTAACCTGTACGAGAGTATGGAGCGTTACGGCGAAGCCCTGGAAAACTACGAAAAAGCGCTGGACCTGGCCGAAGAAACGGACGAAGTATTGCTGCATATAGCCTACGTTTACCAAAACATGGGCGATTATGAAACATCCATCACCTATTTAAAGCTCTGCTTAAAGCAAAATATGGAGAACCAGGATGCTTTATATGAGCTGGCTTTTTGCTACGACGTATTAGACAACCAGGAGGAGAGCATTACCTTTTACCAGCAATACATAGATAACGAGCCCTACAGCTACGCCGCATGGTACAACCTGGGCAACGCGTTTACCAAGCTCGGTCTGTTCGAGAAAGCTATAGATGCCTACGATTATGCCATATTGATAAAGGACAACTTTGCATCGGCCTATTTTAATAAAGGTAATGCACTGGTTAACCTGGAAAAATATGCCGAAGCGATAGAGGTGTACCGCCATACCTTTGAGTATGAACAGCCCAATGCTGATACGTATTGCGCCATCGGCGAATGTTACGAGAAGCTGGAGCAGATGGACGATGCCCGCGCTTTCTATAAAAAGTCGGTGAAAATGGACCCAAAACTGGCCGATGCCTGGTTTGGGATTGGTGTTACCCTTGATTTTGAAGAGCGCTACTTTGAGGCCCTGCACTTTTATAAAAAAGCGCTCGACCTTGACATTGCCAATGCAGATTACTGGTTTGCTATTGCTGATGCAGAATATAAGCTTGGCCACCTGGCCGATGCAGAGCGTGCTTATGAAAAAGTAGTCGAGCTTAACCCTATTGACGTTGATGCCTGGCTGGATTATTCATCGATATTATATGAGCAGCAGCGCTTGAACGATGCGATAGAAGTAATTGCGCAAGCTATAAAAAATAACCCTGATGCCGCTGAGCTGTATTACCGTATGGTGGCCTACCTGTTTGCCAAAGGCGATTACAACGAGGCATTGAGCCACCTTGAAATGGCACTAACATCAGATCCGGATAAACATTACATCCTGTTTGATTATTTACCGCAATTGCAAAAAAACAAAGTGATTGTGGATATTATTAACAGGTATATGAAATAATAGTTGATTGAGTTAATTAGGTGAGTGGTTGATTAAGTTATTAATCGCCTATCCTGCCAGGTTAACTCAACTTAATGAATTTGTAAAAAAGCCGCTATCATTACAGATATCGGCTTTTTTTACGACATTTGCGCCATTAGTACTTTTTGTTATAGTCTATAACCGATTCTGTTTACGATGAACTACCAGATCAATAGCCTCCCGGAGAGAGTGGCCAAGCCGCGCAATAGCGGCATTACCATGGTGATGGACAAGGGGCTTAGCCTGCGGCAGGCGGAGGATTTTATTGAAGTGGCAGGCACCTATACCGATATGGTAAAGCTAGGCTGGGCAACATCGTACGTAACGCCTAATCTTACGGAGAAGCTAAAGCTATATCGTGACGCCGGTATCCCGGTTTATTTTGGCGGCACCTTGTTTGAAGCGATGATTGTGCGCGGACAATTTGATGATTACTGTCGCCTGCTGGATAAGTTTCAAATGGACTATGCCGAGGTATCAGACGGTTCGATAACCCTGGAGCATGAGGTTAAATGCGACTACATTCAAAAGCTATCCAAAATAACCACTGTAATATCTGAAGTAGGTTCTAAAGACGTTCAGAAAATATTTGCTCCCTACAAATGGATAAACCTGATGCGTGCCGAAATTGAAGCAGGCTCATGGAAAGTAATAGCCGAAGCCCGCGAAAGCGGCAACGTAGGCATCTACCGCGATTCGGGAGAGGTGAGGCAGGGTTTGGTGGATGAAATACTCACACAAATTCCGGAAGAAACCATTATTTGGGAAGCTCCACAGAAAGCGCAGCAGGTTTGGTTTATCAAACTCATTGGCGCTAACGTTAGCCTGGGCAACATCGCGCCGGCAGACGTTATTCCGCTTGAAACCCTCAGGTTAGGTATCAGGAGCGATACCTTCGACCATTTTTTATAGGCCTGTATTTAATTTTCAATAAGCTAGGGTTTTGAGGGATTAGTTTAGCATATTTGTATAAACTAACCCTAACTTTATGAAAAGCAATATTTTAACTTTTGTGTTCCTCTTGTTAACGGTCATCGCATTTGCTGATAAAGGCAAAACTAAACCTAAAACCACAAGCGATTCGGGCACCAAAACAAATAATGTAACTTTTGGCGGCGGCACCACCCGGACAGAACACGTTCCGGCTAATTAATTTCCGCTTTTTTTTGTAGGACACCACCTGGTTATCAATTAGATCATTTATCGCAAGCTTTTTGTAACAAACCTGATATACATTTAGTATATTAGGCGGTAAATTATTGACTGTTAATTGGCCAATGGCTGTATCTCAAAAAATTTTTATTGTAGATGACCACCAAATGGTGGTGGATGGCCTGAAGCTTTTGATAGGCGATATTTCCGGCTTCCAGGTGATCGGCGAAAGTAATAATCCATTAGAGGTTGCCGCATTATTGGACGAGATAAAACCAGACATCCTGCTTACCGACATCAACATGAACGGCATGAGCGGTGTTGAGCTAACCAGGTTGGTTAAACGTACCAAACCGCACATAAAAGTGCTCGCGCTCTCGATGTTTGGCGACAGCCAGGTAGTAGCCGAAATGATGGACGCGGGCGTCAATGGCTTTATCTTAAAAAATACCGGTCGCGGCGAGTTGGAAGACGCCCTGCGCAAAATAGCAGGCGGACAAGATTACTTTTCGGCCGAAGTTACCCGGCACCTGGTGCGTTCTTATAAAGACAACGCTGAAGGTAACCACCTCACCGACCGCGAAATTGAGATTATACGCATGATTGAAAAAGAATTAAGCAACAAACAAATTGCCGACAAGCTTTTCATCAGTGAGCGAACTGTGGAAACACATCGTAAAAACATTCTCCGCAAAACAAACACGCAAACGGTTGTAGGCCTGCTTAAATATGCCTACGAACGGAAGATAGTTTAATAACACGCTCACCTATACAATAGCCCCGGGTTTAAAACCCGGGGCTATTTCATTTATACCCTCGGCTGTGTCTCCACAGCCATAGCAGGGCGCTTCGAAACCTTTTACCTTTCAGCTTTCACCTCCTGCCACCTCCCCTATGCGGCTACCACGCAGTTTTATATGCCAATAACACGGTATATATCCAAAAACTTAATAATCAGAGATTTACAATCATAAAACATCAACAAAAATTCTAACAACAATCAAAAAACAAAAACGATGAAAACATTAAAACTCTCTGTTATTGTACTTGCATTGGTAGCTATAGGGGCTACATCATGCAAAAAAGACAGTACCACTACCAAGGCTGGTGTAGCGGCATCAGTTACTGCCGACAATTATGGCTTTGACGGTGGCGGCGGTTCTGCATTTAAAAGCACGCAGGCTGGTATTGTAGTTGCAGCCGGCACCTTTACAGTTTCTGCCATAAAGGATGGCACCACGCAATCCCTAAGCATTGTACTTATAGGCGCTACCACAACGGGCACCTACAGTCTTGACCAGGGTAATAGTGCCGGCAACGGTGCACTCATCACCAAAGACTATACCAAGCCGACCGATAACACCATAAGCTACACAACAGATAATGACGACGGTCATGGTGTTAAGGGGGGCGGCAAGGTGGTAATTACCAAACTTACTTCCACCGAGGCTGAGGGTACTTTCTATTTTACAGGCTATAATTCGGCCGGTAAAGCAGGTTTTACCGAACAAGGGAAATTCTCAGGCAAAATCAATTCGCGCTAATCCTTAATCATAAAAATGCCGGCCTCAAAAACCGGCATTAAAAAAACACTAACAAACAAAAACCCAACAACATGAAAAAATTATTCACCTTTTTTATGGGTATGCTGCTATGCGCAAGGCTGCTGGCAGGCGACCCGGTGTGGAAGGCAAAATTTACCTCCACCGTAAACTGGCAAAAAATGACCCCGTCAGGCATGCTTATCGTGAGCGCTAATGATGGCCTTTATGGCGTAGATTATACCAACGGCCAGGTAAAATGGAAGGTTGATTTTTTAACCGACCTTAAAGAAGAGAACTACGACCCTATTGAAAACTCGCCCTACGTTGCCATTGTAAAACGCGGAATGTTTCCGGAACACGTAATTATCGATGCATCTACCGGCAGGGTAATCTGCAAAACAAAAGATATGGAATTTCAGCGTGTACAAAAACGTTTCGAAATACCTCGCCTGGGTGGCATTTTGTTTTACGGTTTTAATAAAATGAACAAAGGCCAGATGGTGCTGGTAAATGCTGCCTCGGGCAATGTGCTATGGAAACAGGAAAAGCTTTTCGACAGCAACGGCGAGATTATAACCGCTGCGCCTTATGCCGTTGCTGACGACGCCTTTGTAATATCAACCACTAAAATGATATACAAGCTTAACGGCAATACCGGCGAAGTAATGTGGAAACAGGAAATGAAAACCCAGCCGCCTGCCCTGGCAGAAGCGGAAGGCTTTGGTGCATTCGGTGGTAAAGGAAACGCCCTTGCAAATGGAAACGCCACCTCGACATCCGCACAATTTTTAAAATACAAAAATCCAAACCTAGTATATTTCGCCAGCCACACCGTAATGACGGCGTTTGACATTGCCAGCGGCAAAGAAGTATGGAAACGCGCTGAACTGGAGTCGCCCGTGGCGCAGATCATATTTGATGACCGTGGTATACTGCTTTGTACCGATGACAGCCGTGCCCCAAAAACTGACGGGGAGGGCCATGTAAAAAAATCGCACGGACTAATGGGTAAACTGATGAACGGTGGCGGCAGCGGCAAAGCATTTATCAGCCTGTATGACCCTGAAACCGGTGCGCAAAAATGGAGCGGCGGCCAGCTTGACCTTGCAGGTTCAGTTGTATTTTACTCCTACTCGGGCAATAAGCTTTGCATCGCAACCGAAAAGAGCAAAGGCCAGAATGCGGTAAACGTAATCGACCTGGATTCGGGCAAACCTGCTATTCCGAAACAGTTGAAAGTTGACGGGACAATCCTCGATGTGCGCATGCTGCCGCAAGGCATGCTTTACCGCACAACCGAGGAAACCAACATTCTCGATTTAAATACCGGCAAGGATGTATGGCCTAAATCGATTAAATATAAAGACGGCGGGCTGGGTGTCGACAAAGATAACCTGACTTATTTTAATGGTGATGGTACCCTGTATGTAATGGATAATACAAGCGGGCAGTTCAAAAGCTTCGCTAACATGTATAAATTCGATGGCAAAGAAGCCCCTGGCTCATGCGAGCTGCGTAACAATGGTGTGCTGTTTACATCGAGCCAGAACCTTACGCTGGTTGATTTTAACGGCACCCAGATCTACAAGGTCTACAAGCCAGCGCCGGGAATAAGCACCTTTGGTAAAATTATGAGCGGAGCTTTGGCCGCAACTGCAATGGCTACGGCTGCCAGCCAATCGTACACGAGCGGTTATGCCCGTGGTGTCGGCGCGACTTCTGTTGCTGACGATTATCAAAAATCAGCAAACTCATGGAACGGAATTGCGGCTGCGTCGCTTAACGAAATCAGCAAACGTTTTAAAGCATCAAAGTCGACAGAAAACTATCAATCGATACTGACCAAAACCAGCGATGGTGAAGAAAAAGGAGTAGGCATTGTGCGCATCAACAAGGATAACGGCAAGGAAGAGGCTGCAGTAATATTAAACAACAAAAAGCCGGTCTACGAGCTTGACCCTGCATCAAACATGGTTTACTACCTATCAGGCAGCGACGAAATCAGCGCTTTTAAGTTTTAAAGCACTGTTGTTAGGGTACCGGCGCGGTGAAAGCTGTGCCGGTTTTTTGTTTAAAGGCTTTTACTTCATTTTCGCTTTTAACCGCTCACCGTTTCTTCATCCTCGAAAACGGATATCCCCCACAGCCTTTCTTCGGGTTCGCCCTGTCGGCGGCCGCGGTAGCTTCGGCGGCGGCATCTGTGGGTGCACTATAAGCGGTGAGGCAATACCCCCATTTCCACGGCTCCATATTATCGAAAGTCATGTAATCGATGCGGGTGTACAGGTTACCATCACCGGGATTTTTCGCATCATTTTTGGCGATAATGTATTTCTGCTCCGTATTCCATTTGATGATGTGAAATTTGGTATTGGGCAGCTGCAGCCAGAGCGTATCGGTTATTTTGTATTTTATTTGGTAATCGTCTTCGAAGGAGCCGAGCATGTAGGCGGGTGGCCTATTTAATCCAGCGGTTTGTGCAATAGCAGGGACTTTTATAAAAGCAAACGCTACAAGCAGAACGATAAACAGTTTTTTCATCTTCTGAGACATCAGGTAATACCGGTTTAAATTAGAGAGAATAATTTACTATTAAGCTATCTTCTTCTTAATATTACATTTTGAAACTGCGGATTTTATCTCATGTCTCAAATCTAATATCTCAAATCTAAAAGATGAAACATTACGGGCTTATCGGTTATCCGCTTTCGCATTCATTCTCAAAAAAATATTTTACCGAAAAATTCGAAAAAGAGCACATCACCGATGCAGAATATCATGTATATCCGCTGGAGCATATCCATGATTTACCTGCACTACTGAAAAAAAATCCTGATTTGTGCGGCCTTAACGTTACGGTTCCGCACAAAATCAGCGTATTAAAATATCTCGACTGGATTGAGCCCGATGCCAGGGGCGCCGGAGCGGTAAATTGTATCCGAATCAGCGCCGAAAGCCCGGTACTGGCAGCATTTTCCGGGGAATTGGGTATAAAGGGTCATGATTTCAGGCTGGAGGGATTCAATACGGATATCTATGGCTTCGAAATGTCGCTAACACCGCTGCTGGCAAATCACCATGATAAAGCGCTTGTTTTGGGTGATGGCGGCGCGGCAAAGGCTGTGAAATGCGTGCTCGAAAACCTTGGCATAGCTTATAAATGCGTAACCCGCAAGCCTCATGGCGATAATTTACTGTTCGAAAAGTTGAAACCGCATCATATCGCACAGCATCTCATCATTATCAATACCACCCCGCTGGGCACGTCGCCCAACGTTGATGAATGCCCGGCAATACCTTATGACGCAATTACCGAAGACCATTTGCTTTACGATTTAGTTTATAATCCCGAAAAAACCTTATTTTTAAAAAAAGGCGAAGAGCAAGGCGCTACCATAAAAAACGGCTACGAAATGTTACTATTGCAGGCCGAAAAGAGCTGGGAAATATGGACGTCAAAAGCAAAACACCCTTGAAAAAGCTAATACTATTTATATCAGCCGCATTGATAATTACAGCCTGTGGCAACAATCACGACTATTCGCCCAAACCGCGGGGATATTACCGGATTGTTTTCCCTGAAAAGGCCTACCAGCCCTATGTCTCCGGCGCTCCATTTACATTCGAATATCCTAAATATGCCGTTATGGAACCGGATAAAAAGCCGGATGCAAAACCCTACTGGCTAAATATGCAATTCCCGCAGTTTAACGGAACGCTGCACCTGAGCTATGAGCATATCGCCTCAAAAAAGGAGTTCGACCTGCTGATTGAGGATGCGCACAAACTGAGCTTTAAACACACGGTAAAAGCAACGGGCATTGATGAGGGCATTATCCGCTACCCCGAAAATAAAGTTTACGGCGTTTATTACACCATAGATGGCAATGCGGCATCGTCTGTTCAGTTTTACCTGACCGACAGCACAAAAAATTATATCCGCGGAGCGCTTTATTTCCAGTCGGAGCCCAAGCTTGATTCTATACAACCGGTGCTTAATTTTGTAAAGAAGGACGTTGATACGATGATCAAAAGCTTCAGGTGGAAGTAAGAGATTGCAGAATTCGGAAGTTTGATTTCGGAATTATTTTTTAAAAACGCTCCGTTAGGAGCGAAATATTGGTAGAAATATACCAAGAGAAGATTTTCCGCGCCGTAGGTGCGTAACCGACCATGCTTTCGGCGGTGGTGATTTTTCGCTTATATTTAATTGAGATATTTTTAGAACCTTTATATCTGTAAAAACTATTAACATGTTTAAAGCTTTACCACTTTTTGTTTTGGGTTTGATGGCCTGCGTGCTGGCTAAGGCACAGGCGCCAACCTTTGATGTGCAGCATTACCGTTTCGCTGTACAAATAAACGATGATAATGATACTTTAAAAGGCCAGGCTAAAATCAGGATGAAGATTTTGAAAGATATCAACTCTTTTCAGCTTGATTTCGCTAAACCTAACGGCAAGGGCATGGGCATGGTGGTATCATCGATCACCGAAGATGGCAAGAACATTAAATTTGCACAGGAGAGCGAAAAATTAACCATCGAAGCCACCGCGAAGGCAAATACAGAACATAGTTACACCATAAATTACGCAGGTATTCCGTCAGACGGCCTTATCATCTCTAAAAATAAAGCCGGTCACCGGACCTTTTTTGGCGACAACTGGCCCAACCGCGCCCATAACTGGCTGCCTTGTGCCGATTATCCCGGCGATAAAGCCCAGGTTGACTTTTTTGTTACCGCACCCGACCATTACAACGTGGTATCAAACGGCTTAAAGATTGAGGAAACCGGGCTGCCCAATCATCTTAAACTAACCCATTGGAAAGAGACTGCCCAGCTACCTACAAAAGTTATGGTAATTGGCGTGGCAGAGTTTGCCATCGATCATCCAGGTGATGCCGGCGACGTGCCAATCTATACCTACGTGTTCCCTGAAAGTAAAGATGCCGGTTTTAAAAGCTATGCCGTAGCGGTTGATATTGTAAAGTATTACCAAAAAGCTATCGGCCCTTTCCCGTATAAAAAGCTAGCCAACGTGCAGTCGAAAACCATATTTGGCGGCATGGAAAATGCAGGCTCTATTTTCTATTTTGAAGAGTCGCCTACTACAAAGGGCATCGAAGAATTGATGGCGCATGAAATTGGTCACCAATATTTTGGCGATGCTGCCAGCGAGAAAAACTTTGGCCATGTTTGGCTAAGCGAGGGTTTTGCTACCTATGTTACCAACCTTTATCTCGAAAATAAATATGGTGCTGATACCATGAAAAAACGTGAGGCAGCTGACAGGAAAATGGTTTTATCGTTTGAGAAGAAAAGGCATACTCCCGTTGTTGACACGCTTGTGAAAGACAACTACATGCAGCTGCTTAATGCCAACAGTTACCAGAAAGGCGGCTGGGTATTGCACATGCTGCGCCACAAAATAGGCGATAAAGCATTTTGGACCGGCATCCGTAACTACTACGCCAAATACAGCGGCGGCAATGCCTACACCAGCGGTTTACAGAAAATAATGGAGCAGGCCAGCGGACAAAACCTGGAACAGTTTTTTAAACAATGGCTGTATACCCCCGGTCATCCTGATTTAGGCATTAGCTGGAAATATGATGCGGCAAAAGGGATGGTAAACGTAAGCGTTACTCAAAAGCAGGAAGGATTGTATGCAATCTCGTTAGAGTTGGCGATTGACGGACAATTGCATACTATAAACTTTAATGACAAAGCAACAACAGCTCAGTTTAAGGTAAAAGCCCAACCGGTAAAAATAGAGGCTGACCCGAATGTGCATTTGCTGGCTACGTTTGAAGTAAGCGAAACAAAATAACATTGCGTTCCGATAGACTTACGAAGTTTTAAAACGGTGAAACCCTTAACGAGGCCATAAAAAACTAACAATACCGGGTTAAACTTCGTAAGTCTGGCAATCTGATTTAGGGAACCACCAGCAGCTAATCCTTAACAAAAATTTAAACCGTTATTAAATAAGGCTTTACGTTATAAGCGTATCATTACCACTAATGGCGCTTATCAAATATCCGCGGGAAACCTTTAGTCATTTCTATAACAGTCCGGCAGACAGGATAGAGGAAGAGTTGTCGCGTGCATCTATAAGGCTTAAGCTGGTTGACACGCCAAAAACAACGGAAGAACGGGAACAGTACCAGGACGAGCTGGACAAGCTAACTGTTTTAAAATACATCAGCCGCTTAAAGAAGGCCAAATTAAGCCTCGAAGATTTCTATTCAAAAGTTGAACTGACTGTCAAATAGAAAATCACAAATTCTCACGAATTGAGACGAATTACACTAATTAGAAAGCAAATTAAAAACTCGAAAATTCGTACAATTCGAAACAATTCGTGCTGAAAATTTATAGCCCGCCCTGCCCGCGATAAAGTTTTATTTTTTTATCCAGCTTAAGCTTTAATACCGTCATGTATTTATCCTGTACCTTATCCGGCACATCGATATACACCAAACCGGGAACGGCGCTCCATGATATTTTACCGACAACCTTGGTGGTTAATGTAGTGCCATCGCCAACTACAGATGCCTCTTGCACTTTATTATCAAGCCCCTTTATCATCACAGGGCCGCTTACCTTTCCGGGCAGGAATAAATACAATGTAGTTGAATCCTTAGAAAGGGTGGTTGGACCATAGAAATGTCCCTGCGGCATACCGGCAACGGTATTAAAAATCGCCTCACCATTTTTTTTGTTCCAGGCGCCGAGCTCCTTTAACACGTTTACTTCCTGATCGGGTATGGTACCATCTTCTTTTGGGCCGATATCGAGCAGCAGGTTACCGCCATTGGCTATCGCGTCGGCAAAGATGCTGATGATTTCGCCGGGTGTTTTCCAGTTTTGGTCCTGAGGTTGATAGCCCCAGTTATCGTTGATGGTCATGCAAAGCTCCCACCATTTAAAGGGAGGACGCGTAACCGGGAAGTTTTGCTCGGGGGTGTTATAGTCGCCATAACCCTGTAAACGACCGTTGATTATTGCGTTCGGATTTTTCGAGGTGATGATGTACCTTATTTTTTCAGCTTCCCATTCTTCAGCAGTATGTTCCCAGTCGCCATCAAACCACCAAAGGTCGGGTTTAAACATATTATTAATTTCGGCAATTTGCCCGTGCATGAATGACCTGAACCTGTCCCACCTATCGTAATCATGCTGCAGCACGTAGCGCGAGCTATCCTTCAAAAAGCCAGGATAGTCGGGATACGACCAGTCAATCAGCGAAAAATAAGCGCCGCATTTAATGTCTCGCTTGCGCAGTTCCTCGAACAATGGTTTTACCATATCGCGATTGGCCGGGGTTGCTTTTACTATGCTCAGCTTGTTTTGTTTGGTATCGTACATCGCCACACCATCGTGGTGCTTGGTGGTGATGACAGCATATTTGGCGCCGCTTTCCTTTATCAGGTCGGCCCAGGCGGCAGGGTCATACTTGCTGAGCGTAAAGCCTTTTAACTGCTTCATGTAATCGGCATGGCTTATCTTTTTGTTATGAAAGCTCCACGACTCATCTATCCCGTTTACCGAATAAATACCCGCATGAATAAATATCCCCAGTTTAGCATCCTCAAACCAATGCATTTTATCAGCAATAGTTTTGGGGTCAATTTTGGTTTGGGCAGATGATTGAGCGACTACAAAAAGCAGTAAAGTAAGAGAAACAATGGCGTTTTTCATATGAACAGAAGTTAGATGAATTGGTGGTACCGCGCCAAAAATAACGATATCGGCTATAGCTTGTTTATTTAAATATCAGCTTAATTAAAAATATCAGCATAAATAAACGCTTCGATAACTGTTATTATCGTCATACAACATAAAATCATCTGCTAACATCAGCGCTTCTTTTTATTGTTGATATGTCCGGATTACCCAGCGCTCCAAGATTACACCGCGATGAACAAATATCACCTCAAAATTTCGTACCTTTGTACGTTTTTTAACTAAGATTTATGGGATTTGCAGGATTGAAGGATTTTAATCTCACCCTCATCATACTCTGCGGTTAATCAACTATCGCCGCAGTATATAAAAAGCGGTTTATTTATTTATATGTTAGAGAAATTAGAAGCGATCTATCAGCGCTGGAGAGACGTAGAAGCAGAATTGAGCAGCCCCGACGCTATGGCTGACATGAAGCGTTTTGCCCAGCTGAATAAAGAATATAAAGATTTGGCGAAGATTGTTGACCAGTACAACATCTACAAAAATATCATGAGCAATATCGACAGCAATAAGGAGATTTTAGCTACCGAAAAGGACGAAGAGTTCCGTGATATGGCGAAAGGCGAGCTGGACGAATTGCTGGTAAAACAGGACGAAATGGAGGAGGCTATCCGTGTGATGCTTATCCCTAAAGACCCCGAAGATTCCAGGAATGCAATTATTGAAATCCGCGGCGGTACCGGTGGCGACGAAGCTTCCCTTTTTGCGGGCGACCTTTACCGTATGTACATGCGCTATTGCGAAAAGCGCGGCTGGAAAACCGAATTGGTGGATTTTACTGAAGGAACATCTGGCGGCTACAAGGAAATTGTGTTCAATGTAAACGCCGAAGACGCCTACGGCAATTTAAAATACGAATCAGGCGTCCATCGCGTGCAACGTGTTCCGGATACCGAAACACAGGGCCGTGTACATACCTCCGCGGCATCGGTAGTGGTACTCCCTGAGGTTGATGAATTTGACATCGATTTGCAGGTAAGCGATATCCGTAAAGATTTATTCTGCGCATCAGGGCCGGGTGGACAATCCGTAAATACTACCTATTCGGCAGTACGCTTAACCCACCTTCCAACGGGTATTGTGGCGCAGTGCCAGGACCAGAAATCACAATTAAAAAACTACGATAAGGCTTTGCAGGTATTACGTTCACGCGTTTATGAAATGGAATTGCAAAAGCATTTGGAAGAAACTTCAAAAAAGCGCAAAACTATGGTATCAACCGGCGATCGTTCGGCCAAAGTGCGTACTTATAACTACCCGCAAGGCCGTTTAACAGAACACCGCATCGGCTTAACCATTTATAACCTTACCGGCGTAATGAACGGCGATTTGCAGGACATTATGGAAGCTTTGCAGTTTGCTGAGAATGCCGAGAAATTGAAAGAAGGCACCGTAGCTTAATTCAATACCGAAAATATTATATAATGAAGGGCCTCCTGTTACAGGAGGCCTTTTGCTTTTTTGGGCTTTAAAACTTTCTTATCTTCGATGAATGACGCACCTGAAAGATATTTTTATCAAAACCCGGCATATCACCGTTTACGGGCTGATAATGGCAATTTTTGTGTTTGCGTTAAAGTGGTTTCAATGGAAGTTCCTTGTTTTAGATAACGCTACCGAAATTTATGCCGGCCTGATAGCGATATGTTTTACCCTGCTCGGAATTTGGGTAGCCACGCAACTGGCTAAACCTAAAATAGAAAAGGTTTTGGTAGAAAAGGAAGTATATGTTACCCTGCCGGCCGGGATTGAAATAAACGAAGCCGAGCTAAAAAAGCTTAGCCTTAGCGGTCGTGAGCACGATGTATTACAATTACTAACCAAAGGCCAAAGCAATACAGAGATTGCCGGAAACCTTTTCCTCTCGTTAAGCACAGTTAAAACGCATGTCTCCAATCTTTTTGTAAAAATGGATGTAAAAAGCAGGGCGCAGGCTATTGAAAAAGCTAAACGGTTAAAAATCACCCCTTAACCCGGCCGGTACTTTAGTACAATAATCCCCTTAAAATTAAAATCGGTACTAAAGTATGAATAGCGTCCGGCATGCCCGTTTTAGCTTTGCTCCATATTAAACCGAAAACGAAATGAAGAAAAATGTATTGATTTTTGGATTAGTGCTTGGCGCTATCCTCTGCGTAAACATGATACGCATGGTTAACCTATGCTACACCAACCCGGACTTTAAGCCCAATAATGTTGTAGGCTATGCTGCAATGGTGGTTATTTTTTCGCTGATATTTTTTGGCGTACGTAACTACCGGAACAAACAGTCCGGCGGGATAATATCCTTCGGTAAAGCTTTTAAAACCGGCGCATTGATAGCCCTGGCCGGGGCTACCATGTATGTGGTTGTATGGCTGTTTTACTATTACCTGTTTGTTCCGGATTATTTGGATAAGTATATCCCCCATGTATTGAAGGAGGCCAACGCCGCCGATCTGCCTGCCAAAACCAAAGAAATGCAGGACTTTAAGGAGATGTATAAAAACCCGGCATTTGTAATTTTGCTTACTTATGCCGAAGTGTTACCAATCGGTTTAGTAGTTGCCCTGGTAAGTGCGCTTATACTTAAAAGAAAAAGCAAACCTGAACTTGCTGCTTAATGCCCGGAGCTAAAAAGAGTAAATAAATACATCCTGTTGTAACACAAAAAAAGGCTGCATCCAGTGGAATGCAGCCTTTTTTTGTGCGTCCTTTTCTTGCATATGAAGCGTTTTAAAAATTATTTTCAAAAAAATTTGCGCAACTGATCGATTGCATATATATTTGCGCAATCAATCGGTTGCAAATAAAATGAGACACGATATTTTCCAGGCCATAGCCGACCCGACCCGCAGAGCAATACTTACCCTGCTTGCTATAGGTGCTATGACGCCTAATGCAATTGCGGGCCATTTCGGCAGCAGCAGGCAGGCGGTATCGAAACATATACAGGTGCTGGCCGAATGTGGAGCTGTGGACCAAAAACAAAGTGGCCGCGAAATTTATTACCAGCTTAATCTTGAAAAAATGAAAGAGATAGACCATTGGATGGAACTCTTCCGCAAGTTGTGGGAGCTCCGTTTTGAGCAGTTAGACAAGTTATTAGACACGCTTTAAAAAACACTTATGATTTTCGAAAAAGATTTAGAGAAAAAACAATTGCACGTGATGCGCGAATTTAAAGCGCCCGTAGAAAAAGTATGGCGTGCCTGGACAGAAGCCGAACAGCTAGACAAATGGTGGGGACCAAAACCCTGGAACACCGAGACCAAAGCAATGGACTTTAAACCGAACGGCCGGTGGTTGTATGCCATGGTTGGCCCGGCAGGCGAAAGACATTGGAGCAATGCAGTTTTTACCGCCGTTGGTACAAATACTTTTGACTATACATGCACTTTTAGCGACGAAAATGGCGTCACAAATCCGGATTTTCCTACAGTGTACTGGCATATAACTATGGAGCAAAGAGGCGATAAAACCGTAGTTAATGTAGACGTACGCTTCGACGACATTGCCGGGTTAGAGAGACTGGTGGCAATGGGCTTCCAAACCGGATTTACGATGGGCCTGAATCAACTGGAAGAATTATTAGGATAATCAAATTAAAAAGAAACATAAACACTGTTAAACATCAAAACATCATGAGAAAGTTAAAATTAGTAATGCAAATGACCATCGACGGTTTTGTAGCCGGTCCGAATGGCGAGAATGACTGGGTATTTTTGCCTGGCAAACAAGATCCGGCCGCGTTACAGGCTACAATAGAACTTGCCGCCAGCTGCGACACCGTTTTAGGCGGTCGCAAATTAATACAAGGCGGATTTGCCGGTTACTGGGAAGACGTATTTAATAACCAACCCGACAGCATCTGGCACCCATATGCTAAGCTGATGGTGGAGCACCGTAAGATTATCTTCAGCCGCACCGGGGCCGAGATTACCGGCACCAACCTGGAAGTTGAAACCCGCGACCTTACCACCGTGGTAAATGAGCTAAAAAATCAGCCCGGTAAAGATATCATTGTTTATGGCGGCGTAGAGTTTGCAACCTCGCTGGTTGACCTGGGCCTTGTGGATGAGTATTATTTTATTGTTAACCCTATAGCCATTGGCAGCGGCCTGTCTATTTTCAAGGAAAGAAAAGTAATGAAGCTGGAAAGCTCGGTTGCTTATACACACGGAAAAGTGATGAATAAGTATGTACCGGTGCAAGCTGGCGCATAAACGTTAAATTACAATGGAAATATTAGTTTTTAAAACGAATGTAACCAGCAAGAAAAAAGTGAGCATGGTAGCGCCATTGCTCACTTTTTTTCCAGGCATCCGCCAATGGAATTTCGATTTGGACGACTGCGATAAAGTATTGCGCATTGAGGCTGCCGGGCTGCATCCCAATTCAGTTGAACTGCTGCTGCACAAGGCAGGTTTTAATTGCAAGGAATTGGAGTAGTAAAGTCCGAAAGAAGCTGCAATTGAATTTAAGAATAACCAGCTTTAATCCCAAATACCGTTTTGTGCTGTCAGTATTACGGGTTCGCCGCCGGTTACCATAATGGTGTGCTCGTGTTGTGCTACATAGCCACCTTTATTGCCGGTTAGTGTCCAGCCATCGCCGCCTTCCTGCGTTTCGGCAATCGTTGATTTGGTTGAGATGAATGTCTCTATCGCCACTACCGAATTCTTTTTAAAACGGGTGATGTTATAGCGGTCGCAGTAATTGGCAATTTCATGCGGTTCCTCGTGCAGGCTGCGGCCTACGCCATGCCCGGTAAGGTTTTTTATAACGGTGTATCCGTTCTTTTTGGCTTCCGTTTCAATCAGCTTGCCAATCTCCGAAATCCTTACACCGCCCTTAATATTCCTGATGGCTTTCTTTAGTATATCTTTAGATGCCTCTACCAGCTTGCCATGCCCGTGGATGTCCTCGCCTAATACAAAAGAACCGCCATTATCAGCCCAATAGCCGTTTAGTTCCGCCGATACGTCGATATTCACAAGGTCGCCTTCTTGTAGGATTTTCTCGGCTGAGGGTACGCCATGCGCAACCTCACCATTAATGCATATACAAGTATAGCCGGGGAAATTATAGGCTAGCTTGGGTGCAGAAACTGCGCCTAACTGTGTCAGCAATTCACCCCCGTATTCGTCAAGTTCCTTTGTAGAGACGCCGGGTTTGGCAAAGTCGCGCATCTTTTTAAGGGTGATGGCTACAGCATCACTGGCCTGCTGCATTCCGTTTCTTTCGTTTTCGGTGGAGATTGACATGTGTTAATTTTATATTGGGCAAAATTAGCAATAAATATGCCTGGTAGCTTCTTCTATTTTCTCATCAATAAGTAAAAGCCTGGTGTTGTGAAGTTGAATTCACCTGATTAAAAATCAATCAAAAAAACAAATTAAAAAAAGGTAAATCAACCGGGTTAAACTTGTGTATCTAATTGTTTTTCATTATCTTATAACAAAAAATAAAATGAAAATATTAGATAACATTTACGTCATACTCGACGAAATGCAAAAAAGAAAAGCTATGTATCTGGGTAATGATTACAATTTTCAATCGCTGGAAAGCTTTGTTTACGGCTACCAATTAGCGGCAAGTGACCAACATCTCGAACAGTCTGGGGCGCCTAATTTCGGCTATTTCAATACATGGATATTAGGCCATATTAGCGAGCATTACGGCCTTTCCGGCGGCTGGTTTTGGCAAATAAGGAATCGCAACTTAAATGACGATGCAAAGGCATTTGACGATTTTTTTGATTTGTTAAGCGTCTTTAAAAAATCAGGCATCTATTTCAAAAAAGCCATTGTTAACGCCCGTGCACGTGACTTTAGCATAACCGGGCCAGTAAAACGTTATGTAGGGTCTAACTTTGACGAACCCGATCAGGTACCACATTCTATCCGCTGGACGCGCATTGGCAATTCCACAACTACATGGATTAGTTTTTTAGATGCAACGAATAAGGTTTTTTCTGAAAGTTGGTACGAGAATGAAAAAGAAGCCACCAATGCGCTTGACAGTGAATTTGGCGGCTATTTAGATTTTTTTTAATGGCAGTTTAAAACTTGTTATTTTGGTACATTGCCATATCCAATATTTAAATCATCTCCAAAATCAGCCAATGAAAAAAATAATACTAATAGCCATATTGCTTACCTCCTGCCTCTCCACCAAAGCACAACTTGGCGTTAAATATGATCCCAGCATACAATCAACCAAAAACCTGCAATATTTTAAGCCAAAGGGAAATTTGTTTGTGGGCGATTGTATCCCGTTTGCGCGCAACGGCACTTATTATTACTATTGGCTGCTGGACTCTGCGCATCACAAAAGCCTGAACGGGTTGGGTGGTCACCAATGGGCCTTGAGCACCAGCACCGACCTGAAAACATGGAAGCAATATCCATTGGCGTTGGGGATAGATGAGGCCTGGGAAAAATCGATCTGTACAGGTTCGGTTGTTTACTATAAAGGTAAATACTATGCGTTTTACGCCACGCGGCTGATAAACGATGGCAAGGTAAACGAGCAGTTGAGCTATGCTATCAGCAATGATGGCATTCACTACGAAAAGCAGAAGCCCAACCCGTTTTATACCTCAGCACCGGGTTACAGCAAACGCAATTTTCGGGACCCTAAGGTATTTGTTGACGCAGCGGGTGTTTTTCACCTGTTCGTATCCAGCAACCAGGAAAACCCGATTATGCGGAATGCGTCAGGCTGCCTGGTACACTTAACTTCAGCGGATTTAAAAAACTGGACGGTACAAAAGCCGATACTTACCGGGCAGGGCTCGACGCCTGAATGTCCTGACTATTTCCATTGGAAGGGCTGGTATTACCTGGTTTACAGCGATGGCAGCAATACCTATTATGTAAAATCAAGAACCGCTTACGGCCCGTGGGAAGAGCCGCGTTACCAGGCTTTAAACGAAGATTGGGCAAACGTGGTTAAAACCGCCGAATTTAAAAACGACCGCCGAATTGCTGCCGCATGGGTGCCAAGCCGGTTTGAAAACAAGGATAGCAACGGCGAAGTTTTTGGCGGCAACTCCCTGTTCAGGGAAATAACACAGGAACCTGACGGTACCTTAAATACAAAGTTCCCTACTGAAATGATCCCGGAAACAGGCAAGGAAATGAAGTTGACCCTAAAACCTGATTTAGATGCAAGTCTAATCGGCAATAACAGTGTGATCATAAATGCGCCCGGCGCCGTTGGCTCTGCACATTTGCAGGGGCTGCCCAATAACTGCAAAATAACTATGGAGATAGAGCCAAACGGACTAAACGAAGAATATGGCTTAATCCTGCAATCGAACGAAAAAGCAAAAAATGGATATTGGTTCAATGTGGATGCGAACAACAGAACGGTAAGCCTGGGCGATACCAAAATAGCCGGGGTAACCGGTTTGAACAAAACCATTAAGCTAACCATCGTAATGAAGGAGGGCATACTGGATGCTGATATAGATGGCAGGCGCACCATTGTAAACCGCACTTACGAGCAAAAAGGTGATTTTTTGTGGCTATATGCCAAACACGGGAAAGTTGTATTTAAATCGATAAAAATAAGCCCGCTTATTGAAAACGAATAATTATTGGTGCGTGGCTATCCAATTTCTGCGTAAAGCCTAACTTGTTTTGCCTATTTTTGATTACAACGGCTCCCGCTAATCATCAAGCTATGAAAAAGTTATCCATCCTGTCGCTCTTATGCATCGCAGCTTTGCAAGGCCTTGCACAAACCAAATCATCGCTTAAGCATTTGCCACGAATTGCTATTGCCGGTATTGGTATCGAGTCGAGCACTTTTTCGCCAGCGCGGACAGAGGAGGCGGCTTTTCATGCAAAATATGGCAATGATATTTTTTCGATCTATCCTTTTTGGGCGCCCGATTCTTCTGTTCGTAAAGCAGCAATATGGGTACCGACCATAGACGGACACGCCTTGCCGGGTGGAGCCGTTACCAGGGCGGCGTACGAATCGCTGGTAGGGAAAACGCTGGCTGAACTTAAAAAACACGGACCATACGATGGCTTGTTTTATGATATACACGGTGCAATGAGCGTAGTAGGATTGGATGATCCCGAAGGAGATTTTTTGATAAGGATAAGGAAAGTGGTTGGGAACAAGACTATCATTTCTACAGCGATGGACCTGCATGGCAACGTTTCCTGGCGATCGGCCGAAAACAGCGACCTGATTACCTGCTACCGGATGGCGCCGCATGAAGACGCCCTGCAAACCAAACGCCGCGCAGTAACTAACCTGTTAGAACGCCTTGAAAGCGGCAAAGGCAAACCGGCATACAAAGCCTACATAACCGTGCCCATTTTACTGCCTGGCGAAAAAACCAGTACCCGCATTGAACCCGGAAAAAGCCTGTATGCAAAAGTATGGCCAGCTGCTAAACAACCTGGTATAGTTGATGCCGCGATATGGATAGGCTATGCATGGGCCGATGAACCACGCAACCATGCCGTAGTAATGGTTATCGGCGATGACAAAGCCAAGGTAACTTCGACAGCAGAGTATCTCGCCAAAAGCTTTTGGGATGTGCGGAAGCAATTTCAATTTGTTGCGCCTACCGGCGATTTGAAGTATTGTCTTGATAAAGCCATCGCAAGCAGCAAACACCCTTTTTATATCAGTGATTCGGGGGATAATCCCACGGCCGGCGGCGCCGGGGATGTTACCTGGACGCTGACACAAATATTGAAACGTCCGGAATTTAAAACGGATAAAGGCCCATCGCTGATTTATGCTTCCATTCCCGGTCCGGAATTGATTAAAAAAGCGCTGGCGGCAGGTGTCGGCGGTCATGTGGATGGCTACGTGGGCGCTAAAGTAGATGCAAGGCTTGCGCCGCCGGTACATATAACCGGCACTGTTGAATCTATTGTTAAGGGTGACATCGATGCAGAAGTTGAAGCGTCGATAAAAATGGGAAGTGTGTATATCATCGTAACACAAAAAAGAAAGCCCTATCACCATGAAAAAGATTTCACAAAACTTGGCCTTAACCCCAGGACGGCAGCTATCGTTGTAGTAAAAATCGGTTATCTTGAACCCGAACTGTTTGCCATGCGCGCCGACTGGTTGCTGGCCCTTACACCCGGCGGCGTGGACCAGGATATAGAGCATTTGCCCTATAAAAGATTAAAACGCCCGATTTTTCCTTTAGACAAGGATATGAAAGATCCGGATTTGAAGGCTAAGCTGGTGCCGGTATTGTGATTTAAAAGCCGCGTTTAAAAATATCTTTTATCAAGGATATCGCCCGGTTCATGTAAAAAATTAGTGCCTGGTGGCATAAGGCAATAGTTTCGGGCTATGATAGATCCTAATCCTTCCGGCACATCGCCGGTTAGTTCTGTTTCAACGTCTGCGGAATGGCCGCTATGGCAAAAAATAGGCTTTCGCTTTTTCTTCGTTTTCTTTATTCTTTACTGCCTGCTGGTGCCAAGTGATGTTTTATTGCACTACGGCAACATCTTTTACCCGTTTATCAATTGGTTCCAGTTTTTTATAATATGGGCAGCCAAAAGCCTGTTTCATCTTTCGGTAATGCCTGTTACCCGGTCACTGGGCGATAGCGGGGGCGATGCCACTTTTGATTACCTGCTTTATCTTTTTGTGTTGCTGGTTGCTGCAACGGCGACCGCAATCTGGTCATATACGGGGCGTAAAACCAGGAATTATAACCTGCTTTTTCACTGGCTACTGGTGGTGCTGCGTTACTTCGTGGCCTTTACCTTTATTTTTTTTGGTGCTGCAAAAGTATTCCTGGTACAATTCCCTGCACCTAATATTGGCAGACTGATGGAACGTGTGGGGGATATGTCGCCGATGGGCCTGGCCTGGACCTATATGGGTTATTCGCGGTGGTTCAATTATTTTACGGGCGGTTCGGAACTGCTATGTGCCGGTTTGTTATTTTTTCGCAGGACAACCCGTGCGGGAGTTGTAATGGGGATAGTACTGCTGCTTAATATTGTTGCCATTAACTTTTGTTTTGATGTATGTGTAAAGATTTCATCCACCACCTTGCTGCTCATGTGTTTGTTTATCCTTGTACCAGATTATGGTAATTTTATCCTGTTCTTTTTTGGCGGCCAAAATGCGGCGGCCTTTAATAGGGTTCAACCTGCTTTACGGGCAACCTACGGGAACAAAATACTGTCAATTGTAAAATATGGGTTAATTGCATATGCGCTTTACTGGAATTATGGGGTGATGACGGACCAGGTTGCAACTTATGGCAACGGCAGGTATACAACCCAAAAGACTCCGCTGGCCGGCCTTTACCAGGTGGAAACTTTTGTGCGCGGCCACGATACGTTGAAGCCATTAATAACCGATACTATATGCTGGCACAGGTTCTGGATAAGCCGCCCTGGAGCAGCCACTGTACAGCTGATGAATGACAGTACACGTTTATATGGCTTAAAGGTGGACACACTAAATCATAAACTTACATTGGCGGAGGGTGACGGACAGCGTTTCGATTTGAAGTATATAGTGCAAGGAAAAGGGATTGTGCTGTTGGCGGGGCGGTGGAAAAAAGATTCGATTAAAGTGCGGTTACACAAGATTGAGCTTAATAGTTTCCGGCTGATAAATCGCGGTTTTCACATGATTAACGAGGCGCCCTATAACAGGTAAAGAGTTGTATATTTTTAAACTATGTCGATTTGATGATTCTCCTCTGCTATTTGTAGTTTTTCAACGACGAGGCAATGTGCCCGAAGAATCTGCCTAGCGCCTAAAGTTTCGATCTCTATTCCAAACCACGGCGACAGTTGTAACAACATATATGCTGATTAGTCTCATTACCGCGTATAAACCGATACTTTAAGCAATGATTAAGAAACACTCAGTTTTAACAGGGATAATAATTTCGGCGGCCTTAATAATGGTTGCTATTTCACTCTACCCGGGCGGCACCATGTTTGATGAGTATTCTGCCGGTTTTAGCTGGTCAAAAAACTTCATGAGCAACCTGTTTGGTGCAAGGGCATTAAACGGCGTCGAAAACCCCTCCAGGATTTGGGCATATGCAGCCATGACTCTGCTTCCGCTTACTTATGCAGTATTTTTCATTAATATGTCGAAAAAAATGCCTGAAAAAAATGCTGCTTATATTCTGACGTATGGTGGTATAGCAAACGCTCTTTGTACGTTTTTAACTGTAACTGCTTTACATGATATCATGTTAATCGTATCAACCACTTTGTTCTGGACATGTTTAACTGTTATCACGGTCTTCATCCTGAAGACAAGACTTTATTTATTTAAATTCTTTTGCGTAATTACGCTATTAGTTTTTTATTACAGTCTCTACGTATGGGCTACAAGCGATTGGAGCTTAATGCCAATTATGCAAAAGGTAAACTTCGTCAGTTCAACATTACTGATTTTAGGGTTGGAATATTTTACCAAAAAGGAGGATTTTGCTCATATCAAACCGCGAACACCTGGCACGTTAGCAACCGCCCGCGAACATCGGTAAAAACCCGGCGTGGCCAGCCGGCAAGCTATAGCTCAACAACTATTTTCCGGGTTTTCACACCTCATCTTCAATCATGTGTGTCGAAATCCGGTTATCCGCCTCCAGCAAGGCGAAGTGATTCCGCTTGGGCACGGTTAATATTTTCATGATTTTATTTTCCGGCTGTATCTCACAAATCAATTTTGGTATAGGGGAGCTAATGTCATGTACCCGGGCCAGCGATTGATTGGCTACCACCACGCGATTTTCCTGGAGCAATTGCACATAGCAGGCGCCCATATTCGTCGCGAAACCGGCAGAAGCGACCTCCATTTTTTTTAGCTCCGGCGTAATGATAACGCATCCAAGGTCGGTAAGCACGGCTATTTTTAAAGCAGCATGCGGTTCGCTGATTGAAAAATTGATAACGGTATTTCTTAGCTTCATCACTTCAAGCTGACCGTCTTCGGTCAGTCGCATTATACTGTCACGTCCCATAAAATAAAAGTGATCTTTGCGCCAATATATCTTCGAAGGACACAAAGAAGCCAGGTCAGGAG
>Ga0105237_10001072_pt1 | contig 36764 bp, 41 predicted proteins | sample KBSC24metaG_FD_81520 | JGI IMG/M metagenome (GOLD analysis project Ga0105237, IMG submission 81520) | Corn rhizosphere microbial communities from Kellogg Biological Station, Michigan, USA - KBS C2-4 metaG | ecosystem: Host-associated > Plants > Roots > Rhizosphere > Soil | place: Michigan, USA...
AACTCCGGATGCAATGGTGGCAATGCCTGTTACCGTTAAAAACACCAGTATAAAATCCATGAATTTCAGGGCGACAGGATAGGCATCGATAGCCGTCAAATTATCACCAAATTTTATAAACGCAAACTTCTGCTGCAAAATACAAAATATCAATCCGACCACCATACCGGCAATACAGCCGATAAAGGATATCATCATTCCTTCGAAAAAGAATATGCCCTGTATGAGTTTCTTATCGGCACCCAAACTGGTCAAAATAGCGATATCCTTTTGCTTATCGATCACAAGCATGGTTAACGATCCAATGATGTTAAATATGGCAATGATGAGCACAAATGTCAGGATCATGAAGATAAACCATCTTTCATAATTCAGGGTTTTATACAGGTCGGCATTTTGTTCAATCCGGTTTTTTATGGTAAACATGCTACCTACTTTGTCTTCCAGGTCTTTTTGAACCGCTTCCATGTCAGTTCCTTTTTTGTAATTTAGGTTGATAGCCGAAATATTTTTTGGCTCGCTTAACAGGTCGCGCATAAAATCGATCGGGGTAATTACCAGGCTGTTAAAATCCTGTTGAATATTAAAAATGCCGGATGGATAGATGTATCTTACCTCGAAGCCACTCAGGGGGTCGGCCGAAACAGACGCATTGCGCCGGGGCGAATAGATCTGCAAGGGTGAAAGCTGGTCGTGAATATTGACCGACAGTTTGCCCTGCACCGTAGCGCCGATCACTGCGTACGGTTTCCCTTTATCTTTCAGCGTGAACGATCCCTTTTCGATCGTGCTGTCCAGCTGCTTATTTTTCAAAAACTCATCGCTTACCCCTCTTACCGTACCAATAAATTCGCCGGTTTGCCCGTACCTGATCAGCGCTTTTTCCTCCAGTACTTCGGTGAACGAAAACAATTTGGGATCACGGTGCAGGGCATTAAAATAAGGTGTGTTTGGGTCGAAGGTTTTGCCTTGTTTTGGTTCGATCCTGATCTCCGGCGTAAAATTGCTGTAGAGGTTAAGGATCACTTTCTCGAAACCATTGAATACCGATAGAATGATCACCAGTGCCGCGCTGCCAATAAAAACGCCAAGTATAGATACGCCCGATATGATATTGATGGCATGCATCTTTTTCTTCGAGAACAGGTACCTTTTAGCTATGTAGATCGATGTATTCAATGGGTGGTATGTTGTACGTATTACGTTATACGTTTCATTCAGGGTTAAAACTACGTAAAACGTATAACATCAAACGTATTACTAAAAAAATGGATTATGCTTCTTTTCAAAACCAATCGTGGTTTCGGGGCCGTGGCCGGGATATACAACGCAATCATCCGGCAGGGTGAACAGCTTTTCGCGAATGTTGTTGATCAGCAGGTCATAGTCACCGCCCGGGAGGTCGGTACGCCCGATGCTTCCCCTGAACAGCACATCGCCGCCTATCAGTAAATTATCGGGCTCATCATAAAAACATAAGTGTGCGGGTGAGTGGCCCGGTGCAAAGATCAATTGCAGTTCAGTTTCACCGAAACTAATTGTCCCGGTTTCAGGTAGGTAATGATCCGGCAACGGCGATACTTCATAACGAATACCCATCTGCGGGGCATACGCGGGGACCGCCGCCAGCACATAGGACTCGCCCTCGTTAAATTGAGGTTTCAATCCGTACTGATCAAACACAAATTTATTGCCTAATACATGATCGATATGACAATGTGTATTGAGTAATAGAACAGGTTTTAGCTGGTTATCGCGGATAAAGTGAACAACGGCATTTTGTTCAGAAGCCGTATACATGCCGGGATCGATAATGACACACTCCTTTGTTTCGTCGAATAAAACATAGGTATTTTCCTGGTACGGGTTATTTACGAATGAACGAAGTTTGGCCATTTCTTAATTTCGGATTTCGAATGTGCGATTTCGGATTTAAATTCTCTTTATTCCGGATAAAAATTCGAAATTGAAATTACGAAATCCGAAATAAAAATCACTCCCCTTTCCACCTGAAAGTTTTGATCATTGTATCAACATCTTTCTTTACAAAGGTCAATACCGGTTGTATGGAATCCAGGCGCGGGGTCGAATTAAAATACAACGCACCACGCATATAGTTTTTTACGCTGTCGGTTATATAAAACTGGATAGACGAGGCGGCATTACCATCAATGGTATAGTAAACGCCATAAATCTTGCGGTCGGGATTGTGTATGATTGCCTGGTCAATAGACGTGGCCTTCACCGTATGCTTAAAGGCAAATGTCCGCGCATCCTCGGTCAGCTCATCAAAAACTCTTTTTGAGGTGATGGTTTCATAACTCAAATGCAGTGTGCCCTTAAACTGCGGGAACTGCATATTGAGCAGATATTTCATATTGATCAGCTTCTTATCCTTTTTTTGGATCGTAGGCATCGTGTCCAGCTCCATCACGGCATATTTGGGATAGATAAAAGTAAAAGGGTAAGGACCATTATATTCCTGGTAAGCCTTTTTGGGAAATTCAATACGAAAATAGCCACGCGGCTTGGGCGAGTAATCATGATTACCGCCGCAGGCCACAAAACATAACAAAACAGGTATCATCACCCATAATAAATTCTTCATGGATGCTTGTCTTTTGAGGTCCATATTTCCCATGCTTTTTCAGCCTGTAATATTAACATTTCGTATCCATTTTTGGTGACTGCGCCCTGCTCTTCACCTTTCTTCAAAAACAGGGTTTGTTCGGGGTTATAGATCAGATCATACAATACGTGCTCGTCCGTAATCGCGCCATACGGTATCGGCGGGCAATCATCCACATTTGGCGACATGCCGATGGGCGTGGTGTTGATGATCAGTTTACGATCTTTGACGTGATGCGGCTTCAGGTCGCTGAATAGAATGTTACCGGGCAAAGACTTCCTGGTAACACATTTAAATTCGATACCCAAATTCTCCAACACACATTTAACCGCCTTAGCTGCTCCACCATCACCCAATACCAGCGCCTTGTCGTGATGATTCCCGATCAGGGGCTTTAACGACATTTCGAACCCGTAGATATCTGTATTAAACCCTTCGAGCCTGAAATCATGGCCGCTTACACCTACTTCGCCAGCAAAAGCTGCCATTACTGGGCTTTCGGCAGTAATGCGGATACAATTAACCGCACCGGCGCCACGGGCATCCGGCTCTATCCAGTCGAGGTATCTCAACACGCTTATTTTATGCGGAACGGTTACGTTCAGCCCGCACAGATTTGGGTTAAGATCCAGCAGATCCTGTAGGTCTTTAATATGCTCCAGCGGGTAAAGTTCATATGCTGAATCCTCAATTTTCTCTCTTTCAAACTTTTCGGTAAAGTATTTTTTTGAAAATGAGTGCGAGAGCGGAAAGCCTATGAGGCCGTATTGTTTCATGGTGTAATATTAAGAAGAAACGGTTGAATTTTGTTGGAGGTAAATTTAAATTAATCTGTGATCTGCTATTCTTTCCTCCCCACAATCATCATATGCGGACTCAATGAAAGCAACGCCGGATCCCTTTCGGTGATCTGCATCAGCTCCATCATGGTTTGCTTCTTTTTGGGGTCTGACCGTGACTCAAAATAATTCTTATCCAGCCAGATCATCCCTTCCACGGCATAAGTATCCAGGTAAACTAAGCCCGCTTCTTCAAATTCGGCTTTTAATTCATTTGGCCTATGAAAATAAGCGGCAGGCAAAATGCCAGGTATGCTTTTGGGCGGTGTGTGTATACCACTCGTTAACTCATCTTTGCACATCCGGAATATATCCGGCGCATGAATAAAACCATTTAACAAAGCCGCAATTGTCGATGCCGAATGATTGATGGCAAAACCCAACCCAATCCCCTTAGGTTTTAATACGCGTTTAGCTTCGGCGATAGATTTGATCCTGTCCTGCTTTAGTTGCAAGTGATACAAGGAGCCATGCAGTATCACCACATCCGCAAAATGATCAGCGAAATCCAGCTTGCGCGATTCGCCTAAACTATTTTTGAAAGGCTTTTTTGCTTTGGCTGATCTTTTATTGGCTTGCTTGATGTGCTTCTCAACAGGGTCGACCAGGTAAACATCATGCCCCATTCCGGCCAGCCATTCCGAATAAATACCGGGCCCTCCGCCAACATCAACGATCACTCCTTTTTTTGGCAAATAGCGCTGTATCAGTTCTTTGTTTCTTTCAAACTCCAGCGGCCCCAGACCAAGCTCCAGCCGGTTCTCTTCGGATGTTTGGGCATAAAAATCTTCTATCTCACTATTGATCAAATTGTGTGCGGCCATGTTTTAAATATACATATAGTTTTTATCTGCGGTAATCATTCTCATAAAACGCTGAAAATGAATAATAATAAATTATATCTGAGTTTCTTTTTGATAACTTCGTCCTATAGATCAACAAACCCTCAAATTATTTAAACCATGAAAAAGCTATCTCTACTGTTTACCGTGCTGGTAACAGTTTTAACCTGCGCTACAGTACGTGCCCAGGTTACCGCAGACCAACTGGTCGTTGAATGGCAACGCGCAAAAAATTACACCAAAGCTTACCTTGATGCCATGCCGGAAGATGGCTACAGTTTTAAACCGACACCCGAGATGCGGACATTCGCACAGCAGATGTTGCACCTTACTGACGGTGATTATGGCCTGGTAAGCGCGGCTACCGGTAAGCCTAGTCCACTGGGTAAAACATCTGTTGAAAAAACTGTGGAACAAACTAAAGCAGCTACCACCAAAGCGGTAATGGATGGCTACGATTGGGTGATCAGCACTATACAGAGTATGACACCTGCCCAATTGCAAGAGGTTGTTAAGGTTAACGGGAACTGGCCAAGAGTCCTTATTTTAAGTAAGGCATTTGAACATCAAACGCATCACCGCGGGCAAACCGTGGCTTACCTGCGTATGAAGGGGGTTACACCGCCGCCAGAAATGCTTTTCTAAACAAACTACAGATATTATGTTTGAATGGGGCGCTACTTTGGAAAGTAGTGCCCCATTTATTTAATGCACAGTTACTACCGCTGCGCTGCCTGCCTTTACATTAACTGTAAAGTTATTTTGGTTAACCGTATACTGCTCAGTAACAGAGGGTGTAAAATTACCATCCGCACTTACCGTTTTGCCGGCAAATGTGATCCCGGTAGTTGAAGTCACGGAAGGGGCCGTAAGTCGCACCACGTCAATACTTGACGCTTGTTTGGTTAATTGCACTTTGAACGAAAAATCTTTGGTGGTTTCTTTATTGATCAGGGTAACAGACATGGTGCCGTCTGCATCGGCACAGGCATAAACATTGCAATTATTATTGGAATGATCAGCATCGATGGTCGCAGGAATTATCCTTCCATCTGTGCTGCCATATTTGAAAGCCAGCATGGCGTAATATTCAGGCATGGCTGTAACCACACCGTTTGACATGAGTATCGGCGAATAAATAAGTCCATGGCCGTCATGAAAATTGACGCCTTGTCCACTATTTTCGGCTACCTGCCACATAAAATCAAGTGACCATAACGATGCGGCGAATACATCGCTTGCACCAGCCTTGCCGCCGCCATAAATGCTGTTGCATTCGGTCATGCGGAAAGGTAATTGGGCTTGGGTTGATGCGGCACTGATCTTCTGCAGATAGTATTGTAAAAAAAAGTTTTCATCTAAAAGATTATGGTAATTAATAGCCGGGCTTGAAGCGGGACCTGTAATATAATAATGCGCATCAAGCAGTTTTACTTTGCTTTTCCTGTTCTGGGCAAACGCTTCTACCCAATCCGAATTATTGGCGACATCCGGCCCGGCAAAGGCTGCCTGCGGGGCTAAAGATTTTACGACGGAATAATAAGCGTCCCAATCGGTAATAAAATTATTTACTCCGTAATCAGGTGAGCGAAGCCCGAACATATGGTAGATATCAGGCTCATTGCCGAACTGAATGGCATATAAATTACTGTTGACGCTGTTAGAAACATATAATGCTTCGTTTGCGGCGGCAGATACATTATTGTTGCCCAGGTTTAATCCATACAATACCTGCCATCCTGAAGCTTTTGAAAATGCCGACAAACGGTCGATGTCTGATGTGGTAAGTACGTCGGTTGGTGTGTTTGGGTCGCGTGGCTTACCAGTCCATTCAGTTTCATCACTCGTATCGCCACCAATGCGCAAAATACCAGGCCCCAGGTTTTTTATCAGTTGGATAAGCGTACTGTTATTTTCATTAAGATATTCCGGGTTCTTGGTCAGAATAGCAGTTTCAAAGCTCAATCCTTCAAATGTGGGCGAAATGGCATACCCCTTCTGATATGGATTGATATTGACCGAAACGACCAGCCCATCGGCAGGCGGCAGATTATTATCATTATGCTCCTTTTTACAGGCAAGTAAGGTAAGAGACAGGATGACAACAAGTAGTAGTTTTCTCATGCAATAAGGTTAAAGTATAAATACCAGCATTACGTTGATGTATAGCCCGGTATAACAGGATCTGAAAAAAATATAGCTTAGGCACTCACAATCAAAGCTTTAATTTTTACCAGCACTCCTTTATACAGCTAATTTAATACACTTCGATGGGATCATCAGGAAACGTTGGGTGCTTATTGTGATTGTTTTTTAATTGAATGGATATCAGTCAATTAATTTTCATGGCCTGAAATTGAATAGTAGTAAAAAGCCATCCTGTCATCTTATAATAAAACAAAAAAAGCATGATGGTTTAAACCATCATGCTACATTATTATTCCAGCTAATTTTTGTTAGCCGCCCAAAAGCGGACTGGTTACCGTCCAGGCGTTAGCCGAAGCAAGTGTCGACCGGGTGCCTAATACCAGCTGCACACCTGTTTGGGTAAGGCTCGGCGGATGCAATGCCAATGCCGGGAACAGCGGGTTGGTGATAATGTACGAGTTAGTCCCAACTGCCGTAAGCTTCCAAAGCTGGGTTTTGACCTCAAATTTGGTATTATCAATGGGTGTTGCGCCAAGATCATGTTTTACATCTTGCTTCACACCAATACCCTGCGCCGGTGGGTTGGCAACGGCATCTTCGGTAATATCGAGTGTTAGATACATATTGCTGAGATGCGTCCGGATGTAATAGTAACCATGAAAATATTCAAATGAAAAATCCTGCGCAGGTGTTCCATTTGGCACCCATGCCCATATAATGGTATCAGCTGCCGGGTTGGCCCATGCAACATCCATCACCGTTTTAGAAGCATTATACATAAAATTATAGCGTATAAATGGTAAAAATTTATACTTGGGCACCGTTTTATGTAACACGCTTGATATGTCATTTGCAGCTGCGTAGCGCGGCCCCATATAAGGTGGGTTATTGCTCAAAAAACGCTTTGCAATGGTTTTCAACATCGAAGTGTGGTCAAAATAAAGTGTATTACCCTTAGCATCAGCATCATGCCCGATCACTGTGCCGGGTATCACTTTTGGTGAAACGAAAAAGGCAGGTACCCTTACACCATAAGATTTGATGGGCGATTCATCCGAAAATGGAACAGCCGCAGGCGGTGGCACATGGTCAAAAAAACCTCCATGCTCATCATAAATAACCACCAAAAGGGTATTGTCGAATTTCGGGCTCGTTACCACCGCCTCCACTACCCTTTTTACCAGGTCCTGGCCGGCTGCTATATCAGCCACTGGGCCATCACAATTGGCGCCGGGCGGGTATTCGATAAAATGCGGATCTATGTAGGATACCGATGGCAGCGTACCATTTTTCGCATCAGTAAAGAAGCCCCGGTTTGGATCATCTATACTCACAATATTGGTATCATTGGTTGTATGCTTAGAGAAGAAGCGCAAAAAGCAATAGCCATGCTCATAGTATTTCCATGATACATTATTATCCCCCAGGTGATCAAATATGGTTTTGGTAAAAACGGGTGTCAATGGGCTTGAATTGCTGAACTCCCAGGTGTTTTCCGGAAGGCTGGGGTTCAATCCGCTTGCCAGGTTTAACCTGCCGGTGGTAGCGTAAAACCGGTTACAGAAAGTCGGGCCTGGGTGCGATGCGAACCATCGGTGACTAAAGGCAAAGTCGCGCACAAGCGCATCATATACCGGCACATTAACCTGGGTATGGTATCCCATGGCCCTTGATGCGGAACCACCCGCATATTTATCAATGATCAGGCTATTTACAAAGCCGTCCATTTTGCCTGTGCCCGGGATTGCAAGTTTATTACCATCAATTTGCGCATCAATCTGCCGGAATACGGGTTCATAACTATGTGAGGGGTCGGGTGCGAAGGCCGTATCACCGGCAGCAAAAGCAAACGATTTGGAAGGCGTTGTTGAACCCTGGAATGGGTTTGACTCGCCGCCCCTTAGTCCATCAACATCAGTGCGGCCCATTCCTCCAGCGCTGACCGGTAAACTGAGGTAACCCAGCATTTGATCAAAAGAGCGGTTTTCCATCATCAGTACCACAATATGGTCTATGTCGGCCATAACAGCCGGGGTGGCAAACTTGATTGATTTATCCGGTTTTGGATTACCGGCATAAGGCCAGCCGGCAGGCCTGAACATACTATCCGGGAATGGGTCCAGCTTATCGGCAGGCACGTTATACGTCATCGTGATATTCTTGCCATCATTCGTAAACGCCGTCACATCATAGTTGCCTTTACCACCTAACAGCCACCTTTTTATGATGCCGTTTAATGCGATGCGATTTGATATATTATTCAACTGATCAAATATCTTTTTGCGCATTGTTTTTTGGAACGCACCTCCCGGGTCTATTGCGCTTGTTGAAACCATATGTACCACAACATACTGCGTTAAAGCATTGTCAAAGGCATCGTCTTTAAGCGGCGCGATCTTATCTACCCATGATAAAAATTCAAGAGCTAAGCCGATATGGTCAAAAGACAGCTTTAAGGTTACATAAAACTCTTTAAGATCTATACTTGGGATCAACAAAGTAGTTGAGGGTATATCTGTTCCCCCATCGCATTCAAAAGCGATCTTCAAAGTAAATGGAAGCGGGCTGGTTGGATCAACAGAAATTGTAATAGAATTGCTGCTGATATCATTAAAATAAAACCCGTAATCCAACTGACCCAATTTAAGTGGGGGGGCCAGGGGCGAATAGACTGTGGTGGTTTTCCCGCCAACTACGTCGGCTTCAATAATAGAAATTGTCACGAGGCTTTCGGGCGGGTCGTTATCAAGGTCTCCATTACTTGTGACATGATCCCTATGATCTAAATGAATATTGATCAGTGGCTGATCGGTGCGTTTATTAAAAAACTCATCCACTTTACGCTGCACCAGATCCCACGAGATCACCTTTTGCACAGGTGTCATTGTAGTATCGGTGCTGATAATCGGTTGTGTGGCGGGTGGGGCCGATACCGGAGGGTTGGCGATACAATCAGCCAATGCATTTTGTGCTGCATCGATTTGGAGCGTTAGCTTACCGATTGCGTTTTGAAGCAAGACCTTGTTCATAGTAGGATCACTTCTGAGTTCCCGCTGGTACTCGGCCAGGTCAGCATTCATATTATCTATATCATGTTGTATAAACAGGCATTCAGCAGGCGGCGGAGGGGGTGGTGGCGGAGGGGGTGGGGTATTACTTGCGATACAATTCGCCAGGTCAGATTGGGCTTGCGCTATTTGTAAGTTTAGTTTAGCGATCGCCTTATTTAAAAGCACTTTATTCATAGTAGGGTCACTTCTGAGTTCCCGCTGACATTCAGCCAGGTCACTGTTCATGTTATCGATGTTACTCTGTATTGCGGCGCATTCCGCAGGTATTTGATCAGGCATATGATGTGAGTTTTATTTTATAAAATATTTGATAAGTAAATTTTATAGCAAATGGTTAATGGGCTGCTCTACCTGGGCGGGTCAATTCAGATAATTTTCCTGGCAGCCGGTAACCTGAAGAAATATTTTATGGGGGCCTTGTATTAGAAACAACAAAGCCACCGTGCACAGCATTTCCCGCCCGGTGATCAATTGTTTCAGCATGAATATTCAGATAATTAACCTTATTTTTAAGCATAGAGATTTCCTTACAGACTTTACAGCCATGTTCAACTTGGGTTAGTTCGTAAGTACAATCAGTTATCTTTACAAGCAACTGCTATAAAGCAGTTTTTGTAAAACCGGGTTACCGGGGTCCTGTAGCAAGCAGGTTTTTTGGCGTTTAAAACCAGTTAGGGCTGATCTGATGCCAGGTTTTCTTTTGGTATTGAGCTATAAAAGCTCTTTTTCAATTTAGTATATCTTCCAGTTTATAATATACCGGGATGCCAAGCACCCTGGCAAGCAGTACATCTTCATCAGCCCTGGAGGTTTCATCTTCGATGCGCAAAATGGCATCGCATTTTCTGATGATCCGGGCGGAGATAGGGAAAAATATCTCGTCGTACACCGCATCTCTTACCGAGCGGGAACCCGCTGCTTTAAACAAGGGCATCGCGAACCACTCGCCAATGATCGGGATATGCCCGGCGCGAAATATGGGCAAGGCTATTTCTTCCATTTTTTTAAGGTGTTTTTTCATTTGAACGGAGTTCCGGGCCCGGGAACTGTAAGGACCGGCAATTAAAATCATTAGGTTGTTTTTTTTCATTAGTATTAATTTATCAAGGTTTGCAATAAGGATAAACTGCATCAAATGTTAATCTGAAGTATTATCCAGTCAACAGCTACGGACGAAATCCAACAGCGGTTGCTTTTTGCATAAAAAAATTAATCATTGGTTATTTAAGAAGTACCTCTTGTTAACAAACACCTGCCAGCATCATAAAATTAGCTACGCAGCCCGGCAGGCAATGATGTCATTGATGGTAGTACGATGTAATTTTCAAGGCCAATGATAATCCGGCGAATATAGATTTATGCATCTGTGGCAAATGTGCGAAAAGTACCAAAATATGCCATACAGCAGAAATAAGGGAGTTTTATCCTCGCAAAACTCATGATTGGCCTATGCAGTAAAGGCATTGTATCAGGCCAGTCTTTTATAAAATGATACGTATTGGCTTTGTAAAAAATGCCCCGGCTGCAATTAACCAATAATAAATGCTAGCTGGCAGCATTGCGCTGTAGAAGCTTAAATGATACCTTTTTTATAGCTTTGCTTCAATGGAACACGTATTGGATAACCCCGCCTGGAATGCCATGATATCGGGTAATAAACACCTGACCGATGGCAACGACGAGGTCAGATATTTTGACAAGGCAGTTTCGCCATTTGCAGCTTTTAAGGAAAATACCCAAGATAATTTCCTGGCACTTTATGATATGCTGCCGCATACCGGGCCTGTATTATTTGTTACCCCAGTAGAGGTGGATATTCCCGCCCCATGGAAAGTATTGCAGGGCATCAAGGCTTTGCAAATGGTTTTTAATTCTGAGGCAGAACTAAAGGAAATACAAACGAACTTGACCCCTTTAAAGGACAAAGACGCCTCCGAAATGGTGGCATTAGCCAAACTAACCAATCCGGGTCCGTTTGAATTGAGGACGATAGAATTCGGCCATTACCGGGGTATTTTTGATGAGAACAAACTGGTGGCTATGGCCGGTCAGCGCCTGCATCCTTTTAATTATGCGGAGATCAGCGCGGTTTGTACCCATCCCGATCATATTGGCAAGGGTTACGCGCGACAGCTATTGGTCCACCAGGTCAACCGGATCAGGGCTGTTGAAAATATTCCATTTTTACATGTGCGGGAAAATAATGAGCGGGCCATTAAGGTTTACGAAAGCTTGGACTTTACTACGCGCAGAACGGTTTGGTTTTATGTGATGGTGAAAACGACCTGATGCAAAGTACAGGATCAACTATTCAGCAACGTTAATTTTTCATTATTTTGGCTTGATTTTTATACCGATATAGACCACATACCAAATCAGCATTTACCATGAGAATAGCGACCTATAATGTAAACGGAGTTAACGGACGGCTGCCGGTGCTTTTGCGTTGGCTGAAGGAAACCGCACCCGATGTAGTTTGTCTGCAAGAGTTAAAAGCTCCACAAGAGAATTTTCCGGAGCAAGCGATAAAGGATGCGGGCTACAATGCCGTCTGGCATGGACAAAAGAGCTGGAACGGCGTGGCTATTCTCGCCCGCAACTTAGAGATTACGGAACGGCGGCGTGTGCTGCCGGGTGACCCCGAGGATTTGCACAGCCGTTACATTGAAGCGCTGGTGAATGGCGTCGTTATTGGCTGCTTGTACCTGCCAAATGGCAACCCTGCCCCCGGCCCAAAATTCGACTATAAGCTGCAATGGTTTGAAAGGCTCAAACTGCACGCCGCCGACCTGCTTAAATCAGGTGCCCCGGTGGTGCTAACCGGCGACTATAACGTGATGCCGACTGAACTGGATGTTTACAAGCCGGAACGCTGGGTAACTGACGCGCTATTCCGCCCCGAAACACGTGAAGCATTTAAAACATTGGTTGAGCAGGGCTGGACCGATGCCATCCGCAAGCTTTATCCGGACGAGGTGATCTATACCTTTTGGGATTATTTCCGTGATGCCTATGGCCGTAACGCGGGTTTGCGTATCGACCATTTTTTATTGAGTCCGCAGTTAGATGGCCGGCTAAAGGCCGGCGGGGTCGACCGTAATGTGCGGGGGTGGGAAAAAAGCAGCGATCATGGACCGGTTTGGATCGAACTGGCTGACTGATCATAAATAATTCCCGCAATGGAATCACTTCTGAATGGCATACGATATTATATTACCCTCTCAGGTAAAGATGAGGATATCATACGCGGGCTGTTCCATAAAAAAACTTTCAAAAAAGGCGAGCACTTGCTGGAGGCCGGAAATATTTGCCGGTACCTGATATTTATTGAAACCGGACTGGTGCGCTATTACATCAATAACGACGGAAACGAGCAAACGAGTTATTTTAATAAAGAGGGCGAGTTTGTATGCAATTATATAAGTTTCCTCCCGCAAACGCCCTCCTATGTTAATATACAGGCACTCGAGGATACCTCTGTTTTTGTAATCAGTTTTAATGACCTGCAGCTATTTTATGCCACTGTTGAACATGGCGAAAGATTTGGCCGGCTGGGTATTGAACAGGTGTTTGTCAGCGTGGTCAGCCAGATCGCCTCCCTGTATACCGATCCGCCGGATGTGCGTTATCAAAAATTTCTTGCCAATTTTTCTGACATCGGGCAGCGGATACCACAATATTACATTGCCTCCTATGTGGGTATACAGCCCCAGTCATTAAGCCGCATACGGAAACGCATTGCCGGCAAGCATTAATTAACCCGGGTGAATGAACCGAGAATTTCCGCGACGGAACTTTGTGTTATTAAAATGATAACACATGAAAACAACACAAAACATCAGCCAATGGGGTACGCGCTCTGTATCCTTTTGGATGACCATGCCGATCGCATTGGGAATTATTTTTGTCGGCATTAGATTTTTGATCATACCTGCGCAGGCCGCAACTGATTACGGCATCTCATTTTCAAATCCCGGTGACCTATACTTTGGTAGGATAAAGGGTATCCGTGACATATTCTCCGGCCTCGTCCTTTTACCTCTTATGGTGCAGCGCATGCGCAAGGCAACGGCCTGGGTATTTACCGCAGCCATCATTATACCCGCTACTGATTGCCTGATCATACTGTCTGCCAATGGCCCGGCTGATATCCAGCACTTACTGATCCATGGCCTGACGGCGGTGTATATGATGATCACCAGTTTTTTGCTTTTCAGGGATAACATTAATCACGAACAGTTATGAATACGTCAATTTTATTACCGGCGCTTTTGATCCTGCACCTCGCCGGACTAACCTTAGTGGCAGGCACTACCGTTGCGGAATACATCACCCTGAAAACCTTTTCAGCTTTGTTTGATAAGGATCGGGAAAGGTCGTTAAGTTTACTCGACCTGTTGAAAAAGCTTTCCGCGTTTTTAGGTATCGGGATCGCATTGCTGGTACTTTCGGGTATTGGGTTATTTTTAATTACGAAGGGGGTTTTTATTCATCAGATTTGGTTCAGGATAAAATTAGCCCTGATACTTACCATCATCCTTAACGGGTTTATCGTGGGCGGAAGGTCGGAATCAAAATTAAAAAACAGCATCAGCCAAAATAACCCGGAACACAGCGGAGATACAAAGGCTGCCATCCTGAATCTCAAACTATTTTACCTGGCGCAGATAGGTCTGCTTTTCCTGATCGTTTTCTTGAGTGTATTTAAATTCAGTTAAGGGGGCCGATATGCTGTCGTATATTTTAAATAGTTTATTATATTTAGCTTATCGTCCAGGCAATTACATTTAAATCACCACTATTGATCAACCCCAAACCAACAAACATGAAACAATCCCTGCTGCTCATTATCTTGTGCATTGCGCTTTTTAGCTGCAAAAGCAAAACATCTACGGAGGAAGCCAAAACCGATACGGTAACCAAGCTCAATTACCCTTTCACCCCAAAGTATTCCATCAACTGGCAGCGCGGGGATGAGAAGAACGCCCTGATCGTACTCAATTGCCTAAAAAAATATGTAGCCGGCGATGTTAAAGGCGCGGCTGAGAATTTTGCTGATACAGTAACATTCGCAACCGATCAGTTCTTCTTTAATGGGAAGAGGGATAGCCTGGTTACCATACTTTCCCAGGTGCGTGGGGATATGGCTTCCGTAACCAAGGAATTTGATTCATGGATGACCACCTACTACCCTGACAAAAAAGATACCTGGGTTACCTTGTGGTATGTTGAAAAATGGACAGACAAAAAAGGCAAAAAGGATTCACTTCATTATGTAGATGACGTTTTACTGCGAAACGGGAAAATACTGGTATACGACGAAAAAATACGGCATGACCCCTCACCGGCCGTAAAAAAACAGTGAGGTATTATAAAATCAAAAGCCTCAAATCTTCCGGTTTAAGGCTTTTGTTTTTTAGAGCTATGGCAACTAAGATTTCTCTTCAGTAACCTTGGTCACTTCAATGGTATCGTCGGTGATTTTACCGTCAACACTTACATTTTTTCCGGCGTATTTGATTACCGCTTTCTGGTTGGATATTTTATAAACCTTATCGCCAACTACCAGCACTGCCGACGCACCACCCTGGATACATTTGGTGGCACACTTAACGCGGGTTTCCGGGGTGCACATCGGGGTTTTGCTCCCGGCGCAATTGGAGTCATCGATATAACCCTTAAGGTGGCCTTCGTCGGCACCTCTAAATGCAAAGGAAGCGCTCGTCGACAAAACAACGGCAGCTATTAATAAATACTTTTTCATATTCTGGTTTATGTTTAATAATTTGATAATCAAATATAACTAAAACCGGAAAAAGAATACCTATGCGTAAAATATCATTATTTGCCCGTGTGCTGCTATTGAGTTACCCTGCGCCCGAATCATTTCCACAGCACATTGTTTAATATCCAATTTCCCGCCAATGGAAGCAAATACCCACCCCACCTACTGGCTCACCCGCTTTGTTATTCTGCGGTTGCTGGGTGTGGTATATGCAGTGGCCTTTTTGGTGGCCATCAACCAGGTGGTTCCCTTGATGGGCGTCAACGGGCTGCTTCCTTTAGACAATTACCTCAACCAAATAAGCCATGCGCTGGGCTCGAACAGCGCCGGGTTTATGCGTCTGCCATCGGTATTCTGGTGGTGGCATTCTGATACGGCTTTGCTAACCGTTGCCTGGGCAGGATTCCTGCTTTCGCTGGTGGTGGTAGCCGGTTTTGCCAATGCGCCGCTGCTGGGTGTGCTCTGGTTCCTTTACATGTCCTTCGTCCATGCCGGGCAGGATTGGTACGGCTACGGCTGGGAGATCCAGCTCACCGAGACCGGCTTCCTCGCCATTTTCCTCTGCCCCCTGGTAGACATGCGGCCATTCCCCCGGCGTGCGCCTCCCACGCCCATCATCTTCCTGTTCCGCTGGCTCACGTTCCGAATCATGATCGGCTCCGGGCTCATCAAATTCCGGGGCGACAAGGTCTGGCGCGACGCCACCGCTCTCTACTACCATTTCGAAACCCAGCCCATCCCCGGCCCGCTCAGCCGCTGGTTTCATTTTCTACCACGAGCCGCGCTCAGGATCGGTGTCTGGTTCAACTGGATGGGCGAGCTCATCGCCCCCTGGTTCATCTTCTGGCCGCGACCCGCCCGCCACATCGCCGGGGCCGTCATCGTACTGTTCCAGCTCAGCATCATACTCAGCGGCAACCTCTCATTCCTCAACTGGCTCACCATCATCCCCGCGCTGGCCTGTTTCGACGATGGCTTTTGGGCCCGGCTGCTTCCCCGCCGGCTGGTGCGGAAGGCCGAAACCGCTGCCGCTAGCGCCGAAGAATCCACCCCCATGCTCACCACGGCCTGGGTGGCTGCCGCGCTCATCGCCGTGCTGAGCATACAGCCCGTCATGAACATGATCTCGCCGCAGCAGGTCATGAACACCTCCTTCGATCCCTTCGACCTCGTCAACACTTACGGCGCTTTCGGCAGCGTGGGGCAGGAACGCCTGAACGTAGTTTTCGAAGGCACCCTCGACGATACCACAACCCGCAACGCCACCTGGAAACCCTATATCTACAAGGGCCTGCCCGTGTTGCTGGATAAGCGACCTCCACAAATAGCCCCCTACCAGCTGCGGCTCGACTGGCAGATGTGGTTCGCCGCCATGTCCACTGCCGACCAATACCCCTGGACCTACAACCTTGCCTGGAAACTCCTCCATAACGATCCCGGCGCGCTCAGCCTCTTCGCCGCTAACCCCTTTCCCGGCACACCGCCGCGGTACATACGCGCCACCGTTTACCGCTACAGTTTCGCACCATCCGGTAACCCGCAGGGCCTTTACTGGACACGCCAGCGCCTGGGCGACTGGCTCCCCGTCCTCTCCACCCACGACCTCCAGCTCATCAAATTCCTCCAATCCCAAGGCTGGCTAAAGTGAATTTTCGGCTCGTTTTTACTGTTTCACCTGAAACACCCCGAAACAGCCAAAATCGCTTGATAATTTGCTGGTTATCAGTTTAATAATTCTTAAAAAGCCAACTGTTTCACTGTTTCACCAAAAAAGTGAAACACTTTGAAACACCTGAAACAGTAACAATAGTTAAACAATTTAACCAAAAGTTATAAATAAAAGTGATAGTGGGGAATCTTTACACTAACTCAAACAAGATCGTCATGGCGAGGATACGAAGCCATCACTAAACTATGCAGATCAGGAAGAACGTATTTTGTGGTGAGGGGAATAAATTAGCGGGCCGTGCTACAGCGCTGCCACGGCACACGGTTCCGGTGCCCGTTTAGACATTTAGTTCATTTATATGACCTGGGCCCTGGCTTTATTACATTGGACCAGGAAATAGCCCGAACCTATTGCAAGCAATGCAAATAAAGCCACAGTTGTCCAGCCCATGGCGTTTGCCTGGTTGTCCAACACTGCCATCAGGGTTATAATTAGCTGTAAAATTTCATAAATTAAGCTGTACAGCAATAACTTGGGCCACGATTTTGCCGACGGGGAAACACTGCTATAGGACCAGTATATCATGCCCGTAAACAAATTAGCACCCCCAAAATAACGTGCCATCACGATGCCCCCGCCCTCCAATGTGATACCGTAAAAGGCCGTTAACTTAACAGGGATCAATACAAATGCAAGGCCAAAGCCAATTGCTAAAATGGTAATGATAATTGCGAAGCTTGAAAGTTTCATCTCTTTAGGTTTTTCTTTTATAAATTTACCTTTTCCCGGGACAAAACCAATTAATTTTCAGCATTTTATAAAATAAATAGCTGATTAACCGCACTTGATTTTTATAGGTTAGCTTAACCTTCCGGGAGACTTCAGTTCGGGTTTAAAAGTTCAGCGCAGCGCTCTTAACACTGATGATGGAAAGCAGGACTGCGTCCGGGTTTGAAGTATCGTGTTTTTATTAATGTCGCTGCAAAACGCGGAAACCGGGTTTATTTTAATAGTGTCGTCATGAAGCTATCTCTAAACTATGCAGATCAGGAAGAACGTATTTTGTGGTGAGGGACAACATCCGCCCGCTCATGGCCGCGGGGGGCCTAGTCACTTTTGGCTTGACCCAAAAGTAACCAAAAGGTCAAGTCAGCGGAAATGCTTCTTTTCAGCCGAGGGCCTTTGCCCGCTAAAGATTCAGAACCACAGGCTGGAATATTTTTGCCGGGGTGACCCTGGCGCGCGGTGAACTTGTATGGCAAAAATTTCCTATGCCTTTTCCACCGCACTGGCCGGCTGTTCTGAATCTTTTTTGCCGAAGCTGTTCCGCTGACGGGTTCATTTAGTGTGCACGTTACAAACAAGATCGTCATGGCGGGGCTTGAGCCTGTCCCGAACTTGTTTCGGGAAAGCCATCTCTAAACTATGCAGATCAGGGAGGATATATTTTGTGGGGAGGGGAATAAACTAACAGACAATGACACCATGCTGCCTTGGTTTAAGAGTTCAGCGCAGCGCTCTTAACACCAATGATGGAAATCAGGACTGCGTCCGGGTTTGAAGTATTGTGGCTTTATAAAGCCACTACAGACATTGTCGGACGGATTTCTCGGTTTTATTTGGGGTTTAAGTCACCCTTCGGAAGACTTAAATCAGTTGGGGGAGTAAATTTGTATTATAAAAAATAAGCAAACGATTGAGGAGGTTGTAGATTATAGTCTGTCTTTAGATTTTTAGGTACCTTATACTTTAACGGAGTACTAATTTCTATGGCATACCCCACTATCTTATCTTCAAAATATTTGAAAAAATAATCTTCTGAGATTCCAGAGAAATCCTGAGTAAGGCTCCATAGAGTCTGTAAATCATGGTTAATAATTCTTTTAATTTGGAATTCCCCAATTACTTTCTGAACAGGAGAAGAGGCATACACCAATACCGTTTGGACTTTTTTATTCTTGAATATTGTCCTGCGGAACTCAAATTTTTTCGTTCCATCAAATATTTTAAAAGCAAATTCAGGTTTAATAGATAATACTACTTTCATTTTTTGTAAGCAAATCTAATTAAAGTATTAAGTTGTTCCTTGGTTAATTTAATAAATCCTCTCGACATATTTTTAATATCAGGAATAATGCCCAGTTTGTTAAGGTCATCGAGAGTGGGTTTTGGAGTAGGAAAAGAATGCGCGTATAAGAAATTTATAACAAATGGCCTATAATTAGGATATTTGTCCCAAAAATTATCTTTCAAATCCTTTTTAGAGATAACCGTGCGTTTATTGCAAATGGCGAAAAAATCCTCAAATGATTGAATGTTGTCGATAATATTTTCCACTATGCAAATTGTGGTTACAGTGCTATGATACTTCTTTGGATCTAATTCTCCTATTCTATAAATTACAACGATGTCTCCGGACTTAAGATTTCTATCTTTTGAATGAGATATATAAACTTTACTTATCCTGTTTCGATGCGGCTCATTGTCTGTATAATGTTTAGGCTGCTCGCGAGTAGTAATTGAATCTGGAAATAATTCTGTGTGATATTGATGTTCAATTTTAATTATATATCTGTTTGTGTCCCTTGAAAAAAATGGGTAGGTAAGCTTAGGATATTCTATATTTACAGGTAGGTTTTTCCCAAAAGATCTAGTGTAAACCTTTTCTTCACCATTAATTGTTGACTTTGTACCATAATATTCAAATCCCCACTCTAATAGCGTATTAATTAAAAATAATTGTTCAGGCCTTTTATCAAATACCGTTACATATAATTCCTCGACTTTATGTTGTAAAGCGTTGTCGAAAATTATTTTAAGGAACCGCTCACCAATCTTTAACCCGTTATTTGTGACTTTTAGTGTGCCTATTTTTAGTCGCTTCTTTTTTTCGAAGACGGGTTGTATTTGATGATAGTTTTCGGATTTTTCTTCAATTTTAATGTATAAGAATGCCGAGAGTACTTTATTATCATAACACACATAGGCTATCTCATTCTCTTTCTTTTTAAACCAGTCATTAAATTCCTGGTAATCTTCTCGAAAACTATCAAAAAACTTATCATTTATGTCTACCTGCCTAAAATCAATTTTCTTTAGTGCTAAGACTTTATAGTTAATCAAAGTATTTGTCTCCATAGAACTATGATTGTTCTGCATTTATTTCTTTACTACTTTGATTATTCCAAATATTATCAAATTGCTTAAGGAAAAACTTGAACCAATCAGGCTCTCTGCTTTTAAGTAAAATCAAATGTGGACGCTCCCTTGTGGGAACACCATAAGTATATAATTCGACCATAATATTTCCTTCCTGTTTTACAGGATCACAAATAAATAAACTATAAGATGGTATGAAATCAGAAATTCTAATCTGAACCATTTCCGGGAATTTATTTTTTAATGTTTTTAAATTACCTAAAGCATTGTTTATGTTGTTTTTATAAACTTCATAGTTCTCAACTTCGTATACGATATTTTTTGCTATTAATTTGGCTGCAGTACAGTTAGGGTTTAGTAGTAAAAATTTAAGATGACACCCTTCTTTTGCCTTATCTTCAAAAAAACCAATATATTCCGAACTAAGTCTAAATAATGAACCACCTGTTATTCTAATTTCTTTTGTGTGTTTGAGTCTTTCTTCAAGGGGAGGTAATTGTTTGCGAGTACGTAAGATTGAATCTAAGGAAGGGCTGCCTTCTTTAAGTTTTAAAAATGAGTTTGTTTCTACTACATTTTTTTCAATTTTTCTGATGCTTATTACTCTTTCAGTAAATAATGCAGTAGCCATAAGTCCAATTAAAGTAATCACCCAACCTAAAAGCGCGGAAGTGTCGTATGCTTTCTGTTGATTTTTTAATACCACATATGCTCCTAGGACTATTGTTAAAATAGTTGGGATATGAGGTAGACTTACATATATGAATAGTAGGATTTTTTTAATCATATTTTGGGCTTTTATTAAGGAATAATTGAAGTGCAAGTAATGATTTAGAGTCTTTAGAACCCTTTTTGTCAAATAAAGATTTTACGCTGCTGAGTTCCGCAGTATGAACTTTAATAAATTCATGTTTTTGCAGCTTTTGAACTGTTGACTCCAATTCACTTGCAACAAAAACAAATACTTTTTCATTCGTAAAATGTGGCGCTGTATAAAACTCTTCGATTAGCAAGAGTTTTGAAGCCTTAAAGCCGGTCTCCTCTTCTAGTTCTCGTAATGCGGTCTGCTGAATAGTTTCACTTTCTATTTTTTTACCAGCGGGAAATTCCCAAATAAAATCATTAATTGCCGCCCTATACTGATGAATGACTATAATTTCTGATTCATTTAATATTGGAATAATCAAAGCTATTTGAGGGCGATCTAAAATCTCGTACTCGATCTGTATATTTTCTTCAAAATTTATTGTCCGTTGAAGCACGGTCATTGATATACCAATGAATTTTTTCAATGTAGAATGAATTTTATATTTCATTTAGAGCAATTTACAGATATACCCAACCCACATTTTATTTCTGTCTTTTTCGTCAGTGTATATAGTTTTTAGAATACTAAAGTGTTCCGTAATAAATTTATTAAATTCTTTTTCAGTCCATTTTCTTCTGAATCTTTTAACAGAACTCCCATAATCAGATTTAATGAAAAAACCCTCCTCAGATTTATCGTTAATAGTTGTGCTTATAAACATAACTCCATCCTCTTTCATCCACCTTGAAAATTGTTTTACTAACTTTTTTGCATCGTTTTTTGGGAATAAATGAATAAGGGCACCCGCAAAAATCACATCGAATTGGCACGGGTAAAAGGCGACGTCTAAAATGTTTCCGTGTATAAAGACAGTTTTTGGCGAATTACTTTTTGCAACGTCAATGATTTTTTCAGATAGGTCTACGGCAGTTGTTCTACAAGAAATACTCTCAAAATATCTTAAAGTCTTGCCTGAACCTGGACCAACTTCCAACACTAACAATTCATCATTTTTATTTTTATAATTTAATATGCAATCAACTAAATACTCAGCAGGGGTTTCAAAATCACTTTTAATTAAATCTCTTTTTAAGTATTCAACACTTAGCTGATCAAATGCATGTCGATTAATTGCGATATAATCTTTAATAAAGTCCTCAGTAATTTGGTTATTTGACATAAATGTCGTGAGTGGATATCATTATAAATATATGATTAATCTTAAGTAAATTATATTTAATGCTTAGGGACTATAAATCAAATGTTGCATTAAAATATATTATCCACAACCCGTATAAACACCCTATTTTCAATAGCACAATATCGCGTTAGTGATAGCAGCGTATACAGGCCCCCGCGCCTAACGCCTTGCAGGCGTATGAGCGGATAGCACGACCCGCTGGCTAGCGGCAACGCCCGAACAAAAAAACCACAGCATCATCCGTTGTTCCATACACCCACTCACCTATACCCCTTTCACCAACAACCCCCCACCCCCAATAATTTACCACCCCTGTAACTTTCGGCTAAACAAAAACGTATTTATAAGTATTATTACAGTATGAAGAAAGAGAAATGGCTCATCGCGTTGGCGGCCGGGGCAACTGCGGCCGGTTTGGCTTATGCGCTGTGGCCCACCAGCAATATCCCGCGGGAGGCTATCGTTCAGCCTTTTGACAAAAAGAAATACATGGGGCTGTGGCACGAGGTGGCCCGCCTGCCAAACCGTATTGAAAAAAACCTGAAGAACCTGACCGAAACCTATTCCCTCAGCGAGGACGGCACGATCAAAGTGGTTACCCGCGCCTATAATTTCGACAAGAATAAACCCGTGGAAGCTACCGGCAAAGCCAAGTTCGCAGGTCCTGAAACCAGGGGCAAACTAAAGGTAAAGTATACCCTGCCCATTTCGCTGGATTATAACGTGCTGGATGTGGACGCCAAATACCGCTACGCCCTGGTATCGGGCAACAGCCTGGGTTACCTCTGGATACTCTCGCGCGAGAACACCATCCCCGATGAGGTGCGCGAACGTTTCATGGCCAAAGCCACTAACCTCGGCTTTGATGTGGACAAGCTGGAGTGGATGTGAGATCGTCGAACTAAACGTTCCCAAACCGCTCCTTCATTGTATCATTAATTTCCTGCCGGCTATGTACCGACTGCGGGCTGCCCGCCGGGCTTAGCTGCACATGCGGCCAATCCTTCAGGCTCTGCCAATGGCCGCCTGCCGTGAGTTCGAATTGTTCGGCCAGGTCGGCATACACATGATAGCCGTTTTTGCCATTCTCTAGGTGATCAACCGACCAGTTTTCCTGCCCGTTCTGCATGACCCACACACAATCTATCGCCTCGCCCCATTGGTGCCACGAAAATCCGGGCAGGGCATTGGTAACGTGTTCGCCATCGGCGGGGCCGGCGTTCACAATGCAGTCGGCTATAAAATCAAGCCCTTCAGCCCTTAGTGCAACAATAGTTTGCTGCACCACAGCCCCGCTGCGCGACTGTCGCCACAGCTTTCCCTGCTCCACCGGGTGGCGGATACCTTCGGTAGGTACCATGTTGTAGCCCGCATCCTTGCAGGCCTGTAGTAATTGGGTCACTTTATCAGTGAAAGGGGGTTCCAGTTCGGTTAGGTTTACTGCCATGATCGTAATTTGATTATCAGGTTAATGAAGCCCGGAAAACGAAGGCGGTTCCGGGTAACAAGCTTTGTATCAATGTTGTTATAAATCTAAAAACTATTAAACAGATGGCCTACCGTTAAAACACGGTATTTTAAAGCGTATTTATACGGAATTACCTGAATCCTGCTGCTAAACCTTGCCCGGATCGATCCCTTTACCCATTGCGTTTTTCCGACACATTAATAAATAAACTATTCGCATTATTATTATATTGGCTGATCAATCATAAACCCTGATCATGCAATCTGATTCTATATCTACAAAACCGCATTACCCCATCCTTGACGGCCTGCGCGGCGTGGCGGCTGTTACGGTGGTGGCCTTCCACATTTGCGAGGCCCACCACACCACCCCGTACAACCAGATGATCAACCACGGCTACCTGGCAGTCGATTTTTTCTTCCTGCTTTCAGGATACGTGATCGGGTACGCCTATGACGACCGTTGGAACAAGCTAACCCTCGGTGGTTTTTTCAAGCGCCGCCTGATCCGCCTGCAGCCTATGGTGGTAATGGGGATGATCGTGGGTGCAGCCTTTTTTTATTTCCAGGATTCGGCTATATGGCCGGGCATCCACCTGGTACCGGTATGGAAAATGCTGCTGGTCATGCTGATCGGTTTTACGCTGATCCCGGTTACGCCCTCGATGGATATCCGCGGCTGGCAGGAAATGCACCCGCTCGACGGGCCGGGCTGGTCGCTATTTTTCGAATATATCGCCAATATCCTTTACGGCCTTTTCGTGCGGAAATTTTCCAAAACACTATTAACCATCTTGGTGATCATCGCCGCTGCGGCCCTTATAGAATATGCGGTAGACAGCAAATCAGGCGACGTAATCGGCGGCTGGTCGATTGACCCACTGCAGTTGCGTATCGGCTTTACAAGGATGATGTATCCCTTTTTCGCCGGGCTTTTGCTGTGCCGCGCGGCTAAGCTCATCAAAGTAAAAAATGCCTTTTTCTGGTGCAGTATATTGTTATTGGTCTTTTTGGCCATGCCCCGCCCGGGCGACGATCAGCATCTCTGGATGAACGGCCTTTATGAGTCGCTCACCATTATCCTGGTATTCCCGGTAGTGGTTTACCTGGGTGCCAGCGGCGAGGTGACAGGCAAGTTCGCATCCCGCGTATGCAAGTTTTTTGGCGATATTTCCTACCCCATTTATATCACCCACTACCCGCTTATTTACACGTATACCGCCTGGGTAAGCAATCATCCCAAAGTGACTTTACAGGAAGCCTTACCCTGGGCCCTGCTTACTTTTTTCTCAGCCGTGATCATCGCCTACGCCTGCCTCAAGTTGTATGATGAACCTGTAAGGAAATGGCTAAGGACGAAGTTTGGCAATGCCTGATCACTACTTATTTGCTTATCTTTAACATAGTATTCAGAATGTTAGGGAATGAAGAGCAAAAAGATGGCTAACATAATATTGATCATCACCACTGTAACTACAGGCCTCATTGCCGGTTTACTGTATGCGTATATGTGTTCGGTCAATATTGGTTTAGGCCGGTTGCCGGATAAAGAATACCTGTCGGCCATGCAATCGATCAACAAAGCCATCCAGAATCCATTGTTTTTCGTCAGCTTTTTAGGTACAGTGCCTTTGCTGCTTTTAAGCACCTGGGTCAATTACAACCAACCGCTACTGCCCCGTTTCTACTACCTTGCTGTCGCCTCAGTTATCTACCTGGTAGGTGTACTCGGCGTTACCATGCTTGGCAATGTTCCGCTAAACGAAGCATTGGCGCATTTTGATTTGAAGTCTGCGACCGAACATGATATCGTTAATCAAAGGGTGCTGTTTGAAAAACCCTGGCTGCTGCTCCATAATATCCGCACCATAGCATCCATCGTCTGCCTGGTTTTAGTGGTGATCAGTTTGACTTATCCCGGTGAAAATAATTGACGAAATATTAGGCTAATTACCCTCCACTACCCGGCAGCTGATGAAGATGCCACCGCTGGTTGTGTCTGCCTCATGCCAAAAACTTAGCCTTTTATTTTAAAATGGCAGTGTAATAAATCACTTGTTTATGATGTTATGCCTATCTTGCCATAAATGACGGAGTATCTTACATTATTTAAAGACTGGATTATCACTTTGGGTGAGAAGCATGGAGTTGATCCGTTGCTGCTGGGTAGTCTTTATTTGATCAGCAAGCTCTGCTTTTTTACTTTTTTGGGTTGGACGATTAAGAATTTAAAAGCAAAAAAGGCAGTACTTGTTCCCTTGCTATTTGCATCCGTTAGCTTTAGCCTGCCTTACCTTTACCTGGTGATCGCCGGGCGAAATATTTCCATCTGGGTGTATCTATTCATAGGCCTGATGTTCCTTTACGGAGTATTCACCATCTGGAAAAAAGTTACGGAGAAAGCCCCCGTTGTTTAATGTGTAAAATTTGTTTATTTTCACTTTTAAATCATAAAAATCCTAACCCTATGTTCCCGCGAATTAAAGAAAGCATACTTATTGGCAATGTTGAGATCAACTTCCTGCTTGATGGTGACGATACCGATGGCACCCTGGTACAATTTGAATTTGTGGTACCGCCCAATGCAAAAGTACCGGCGCCGCACTTTCATGTTGAGGTTGACGAAACCCTTTACGTGCTGGAAGGGACGCTCACCCAAACCATCGGCACCGAAACACTGAAACTGCAAGCAGGCGACAATTGTTTTATAAAAAGAGGTGTGGCACACGGCTTTATTAACCTCCATGATACCACAGTAAGGGTGCTTTGCACGCTTTCGCCGGCATCTATCGGCCCTGCCTATTTCCGCGAGATTGCCGCCGTGATCAATGCTGGCGGTCCGCCGGATATGCAAAAGGTATTGGCCATTATGAGAAGCCATGGCCTTGAACCTGTAAAACCGGCATAGGGAATGTTTATATAATAAGCTTTAATAGACCGAATCCATAGGCTTAACATCACCCTCACTGAACGCCTGTTGATAACGGGACTGATATGCCGCTGCATCGTGCGGTTTGTTTTGCGCTTTCAAACTGTTATACATACCCACCAGCGACCATCCATTTTCCGGGTTTGCTACCAGGTCTTCTCGGTAAACTTTTTCGGCTTCTTTGGCCCTGTTCATTTTTAAAAGATAGCTGCCCAGGTATTGTCTCGAAGGGATAAACCACTCCTGCGGTTCGCGGTATACCATTTTATCTTCTTCGCTAACTGCGTTTTTTAACATCGCTATCGCTTCATCCTTCTTGCCATCGGCATATAATATCTCGCCGGATAAAATATTGGCAGCTACCTGCGCCGGTTGTTTGGGTTTATTGTAAGGCATCCGGCGGATGGCGAGCAGGCTATCCGATAAGTTAGCATTTAGTCCATCAAGACATTGCCTGGCAGCAGTCACATTACCGGTGTGAACATAGGCCATGCCTTTTGCAAAGTCGTCCATTATCGCGGCATATTTCCATTGTGCATCCGGCCGGGGTTCGTTCATTATTTCCTGCCATTTACCCAACCGAACGAAGGCAATCTCAGGAATGGTATAAACAAACTGGGCATAGGGGTCTTTTTTATAAAATGGTTTTAACGCCGCCATCCTGTCCTTTGCCCGCTTGTAAATAGGCATGCCTTTATCAAACATACCGGCACTCATGGCACAGTACGATTGCACAGCAAAAAAATGAATGAGGTTAGCCTTGCTTAAATGCAGTGTCGGGGAAGCTGCATCCTCCCGGTTAAATACGGTATTGGCTTCTTCGTTCACCGCCACGCCTTTGGCAAACAGGCCGTTCCGCTGGTACGAATGGGTAGACATGTGCACCATGTGCGCCACCCCGGGCATTAGTTCCTTTAGCACGTCAGCATAGGGCAACGCTTTCTCAGGATGGCGCGATGCCTCCGTAAGATGGATATAATAATGAAGCGCGGCCGGGTTTTTCGGGTCGGCCTTCAAAACACTTTCGCATGTTGCTACCAGTTCGGGCGTCCATGGTTTTGCGGTTCCATCCGTGTTCCAAAAGTCCCACTTGTGGCAAAGCATCACCGCATCGATATATAGTACTTTGATATCGTTATCTGCAGGATATTTGGTAGCCAGCTGATGCATCGCCCCGGCATAATGGTCGTCCAATTCCTTCCGGTCACTGTTGGAAGTATCCGACGAATATCTTTGCAGCATGGCATTGGCAAGATCGTTTTCCCGGGCATCGGCACCTGTATTTGCCCTTTGCAACAACGTTAAAACTGCCGGCACCTCTGCGCTCATTTTGTAAGTGTAACTGTTATAGTAAGGCCCCAACGCCAGCGCCTGCCCCCAATAGGCCATCATGCAATTCCTGTCAAAACGGGAAGCCTCTTTGAATGATGCCCACGCTTCCGAAAAATGATAGCTGTAATAGAAAGCGAGGCCCTGGTCAAAATAGACACGGGCACTATCTGATAATGTGGATACCTGGTAATGATGATGCCCCAATCCTGGCATCAGAGCAATAAACTTACCGTCCGCACGCGGCTTTATCATTGATGGTAACGCTCCTCCGCAAATGCTCAGATCGTGCTCATTGACAAGATTGCCTGACTTAAGCGGGCTTTGTTTTACCCCGGTAAGTATTAAAATGGTACTTAATGACAGAACAGTAAATACTACTTTTCTCATGATGATTTAACTGCTATTGGAATTATAAAAAGACTATTTAAAATTACATAATTATCCGGCACTATACCGGGATTGATAAGTTTATATCATCCAAACTAAGCACCGGATTTCCTTTCCTTCATCACTGTTCTCGTCGCCAGCAGCGCCAGGAACGAAATAACCGCGACCAGTGAAATGTAATAGCCAACGTAGCTCAGCCCATAATTCGTGGCTAACTTAGTGGCAAGCCCTGGGGCAGGCGCTGCACCAAGTACGCCTGCCAAGGTGAAGGCTAATGACGCGCCCGTGTAGCGCACCGATGCCGGGAAAATTTCGGCAAGCGCCGTACCTATGGTGCCGTGCGAAAGGCCCATCAGGAACATACCCATCACCAGGAAGCACATGGTCACCGGCCAATTGCCCGGCCCGAATAAAGATGAAAAAAACAAGCCGAATAAGACGATAAGCCCCGTTGTCAGCAGCAGGATGTTATTGCGCCCAAACTTGTCGGCCAAAGCTGCTGATATAATAATAGCCAAACCAAAAAAGCAAATACCAATATTTTGAGCCATCAAAAATCCGTTGCGCGAATAATGCAGCACCCTGGTTCCCCAGCTGAGGGTGAACACCGTCATTAAGTAAAACAGCAGGAAGGTGATGACAGTGGCCAGTGTACCCAACAGGATGGCTTTGGTGTGTTTAAGAAACACGTCGGCGAAAGGCACTTTCACCCGTTCGTTGTTTTCGATGATCTTCATAAAATCGGGGGTTTCAGCAAGTTTCAGGCGAACATATAGGCCCACCCAAACCAGCAGGGCGCTGGCAATAAAGGGTATTCGCCAGCCAAAATCCAGGAACTGCTGGTCAGTCAGCGTTCTGCCAAGTATGGTAAAAGTAGCGCTGGAAAACAAAAAACCGATAGGCGCGCCCATTTGCGGGTACATGCCGTACCAGGCTTTTTTGCCCGGTGGCGCGTTTTCCGTGGCCAGCAATACGGCGCCTCCCCATTCGCCGCCAAGCCCCAAACCCTGCCCGAAGCGGAACAATGCCAAAAGTATAGGCGCCGCTATACCGATGGAGGCGTAACCTGGTAACAGCCCAATAGCGACAGTCGATGGGCCCATGGTAAGCAACGCGGCAACAAGGGTGGTCTTACGCCCCTTGCGGTCGCCAAAATGACCGAACAATGCCGCACCCAGGGGGCGGGCAAAAAAGGCCAGTGCAAATGTGGCTAACGACATCAGCGCAGCCGAAGTGGGATCGCTTGCAGAAAAAAACAACTTCGGAAAAACCAGCACCGATGCCGTCGCAAAGATGTAGAAATCAAAAAACTCGATCGTCGTGCCGATCAGGCTCGCGGTGAGTACGCGCCTTACTGGATTAGCGGCAATGTTGGTTGGGTTCATTAGATTGGCTTATGATAAAGCTAAGTCAAACTTATCATATTCCGGCGAATAATCTGTACCCTTGTTAAAATGCAACACCAATAAATGCAGAGAGACATCAGTTATAAAAACATTTCCAGGTGACAAACAAATCAGGATATTTTACATTCTTTATTGGGAATTAATAAAGAAAAAAATGAAAGCAATAGCATATACCGCATATGGCGATTCAGGGGTGATCAGGCTTATAGAGGCGGATAAACCACAGCCAAAAGAAAATGAAATTTTGATCAGGGTAGCCGCTACTACAGTAAACCCCTTCGATATGAAATTCCGGTCAGGGATGTTTCAAAAGCAAATACCTGCGTCGTTCCCATTTATACCTGGTTCGGACGTGGCGGGCACTATAGAAGCCGTTGGCAGTAACGCATCCCGGCTGAAAGTCGGTGATGAAGTATTTGCTACCACGTTTGGCGGCACCTACTCGGAATATGTGGTGGTAAAAGAAGAACAGGCAGCTACTATCCCGACCAGTGTGAGTTTAAATGAGGCCGCTGCGCTTGCCGTACCATTGGTTACAGCCTATACATTTTTAGTAGAAGGTGGTCAGTTGAAAGCCGGGCAAAAAATATTGATCCATGGTGCTGCCGGCGGGGTGGGCGGTGTGATGGTCCAAATGGCCAAAGCATTGGGTGCTTATGTTATTGGTACGGCTTCGGGTGATGGACTGGCACTGGCAACATCTTTTGGCGCCGATGAAGTGATCGATCATAAAACACAGGACTTTACCAAACTGGTAAAGGACGCCGACCTCGTTATTGACATGGCCGGAGGCGAAACGCAAATCAAATCATTCGGGGTGGTTAAAGAAGGCGGCTTATTGTTAAGCGCCGTTATGCCGCCATCAGAAGAACTGGCTAAGCAATACCATATCAATGCCAGGTTCATATCATCCGAACCTTCCTATAAAAAATTGGAATTTGGTAAAAAACTGGTTGAAGAAGGAAAGATCAAAGCACAGATCGCCAGAACTTTTAGCCTGGTTGACGCTGCCCGGGCCCAAGACCAGGTTTCGGCAGGTGGTTTGAATGGTAAAGTTGTGCTGGTAATAAGCTAATATCTGCAATAAGTTGAAATGAATAATTTCAAGCCACTGTTATTCAACCCTACCGGCCGGAGGGGTTAAAACTCCTGCCTGATATCCGAAGTCATAAACTTTGGACATCGGGCAGGCATTAGGCTGTAACTAAAGTATCTTTTGCTTCAAAGTGCGTATCGCCTGGTCGATGGCATAATCCTTTGCCTTATCTACAAATTCTGAGGGATGCTCCAATATCTCGTCGAGCATAGAAGTGCCATCCTCACGTTTTCGGGTAATATAATATACGCCGAAAGCAACGGCCACACCAAGCATAAAAGTTTTAAAATGTCCCATATCTTTTTATAAATCAGCTAATCAAGGATAATGCCAGCGCTTTTGCTGCTCTCCGCTAAGCTGACTTTTGAGGCATTATTCCAATTAGAAGTAGCGTGGTCAGTTTTTTAGAACAGGGTGTCCTAAAATGGATTAATAAAATATTTTTTAAAATAAATTTGCGTAACTCAAAAGTTACCTATACATTTGAGTAACTTAAAAGTTACGCATTATGGCAGCAAGTATTAAACACCAATTATTCTTCCCGCATCCGCCGGCAGCGGTTTGGGAATACCTCACCAACGCAGAGTTGATGGAACTATGGCTGATGAAAAACGATTTTCAGCCTATCGTGGGGCATGAGTTCCAATTCAGGGTAAATCCGATACCAAGTCTCGATTTCGACGGAATCGTCTACTGCGAGGTATTGGAGATCGTTCCCTTCAAAAAACTTTCCTATTCATGGAAGCTCGGGCCCGGCGATGGCTCGATCAATGTTGATTCGGTAGTCAGGTGGGAATTACAGCCCACAGATAAAGGCACCGAGCTTTTACTGGATCATGGCGGTTTCGCGATACTGGAAAACGCAGGCATCTTCAATGCCATGGATAAGGGCTGGCTTGAAAATATGCATAAAATTGCCACCCACTTAAACGAAACGAATCACCAAAAAATTTAACATTACCTATTATGGCACAAAGCATTAAACACCAATTGTTCTTCCCGCATCCGGCTGAGTCGGTTTGGGAATACCTCACCAACAGCGAATTGATGGAATTATGGCTGATGAAAAACGATTTCAAGCCAATCGTCGGCCACGAGTTTCAATTCAGGACGAACCCGCACCCGGATGTCGAGTTCGGTGGCATCTTCTACTGTAAAGTACTGGAGATCGTCCCGTTCAAAAAACTCTCCTACTCGTGGAGCTGCGGCCCCGGCGATGGCAGCATTACTATCAACTCTGTTGTGAACTGGGAATTGCAGTCAAAGGATAACGGCACGCTCCTGTTACTCGACCACAACAATTTCGCGGTAATGGAAAACCTTCCATTATTCAATTCTATGATCGACGGCTGGTTGAGAAATATGCATAAGATCGCCGACCGCTTAAATGAAACAAGCCATGACACAACCAAAGCTTGACGCATTCCAGGTAATAGCCGACCCCAGCCGGCGGCAAATGCTGATGCTGCTTTCACAGGAAAGCCGGACCATCAACAACCTGGCAGAAAATTTCGATATGAGCCGTCCCGCGGTGTCAAAGCATATTAAAATATTGTACGGCGCGGGATTTATTTCTATCCAGGACATTGGCCGGGAAAGGCATTGCACACTGAAACAGGATGGCTTCAACGCCTTGCACGAGTGGCTCAAATACTTCGATCAGTTCTGGACATCGAAACTCAAAAATTTGGAAAATTTATTAAACAACAAATTGCCCAACTAAAAAATTAAGATCATGACAACACAAGATTTTACAACCACCCTGCTGGTGGACCAAAGCCCAAAAGAGGTATTCCATGCTGTCATCAATCCCCGCGAATGGTGGTCGGAAGAGATAGAAGGCAATACCGAAATGCTAAACGATGAGTTTGATTATCATTTCGAAGATATTCATATCTGCAAAATGAAATTAACAGAGGTTGTTCCCTACCAAAAAGTAGTTTGGCTGGTGCTGGAAAACTACTTTAAGTTTACCCAAGATACCACCGAATGGACAGGTACTACGATCAGTTTTGAAATAACTAAACAGGACGACAAAACCCGGCTAGTCTTTACGCATCATGGATTGACCCCCGAATATGAATGTTACGATATATGTAATGATGGCTGGACCAATTATATATGTCGCAGTTTGGCCAGCCTGGTAAAAACCGGTAAAGGGACGCCAAACAGCACCGGCAATCCAACAACCGAAACAGAAGAAAAACTGAGATTGGAACAGAACTAATGATTACAAAATTGATATTAAGAACTTACTGTTATGAACGATTATCAAAAAAGCATTACCGTAAACAAACCGGTAAGCGAAGTGTACGCAGCCATTACTGCACACATCCCTGATTGGTGGAGCGATGATTTCTCAGGCGCAGCCGCACAAAAGGGCGACCAGTATAACATTGCCTTTGGGGAAACACGAAAGACCTTCGAAATTGCGGAAGCGGTTCCCAATGAACGGGTAGTATGGTTATGCCTGAAGGCCCACATCGATATGCAGGCGTTGACAAGAAAGGACGAATGGGTGGGCACCCGCCTGATCTGGACGATAACGGCCGAAGACAACGTTACAACCTTGAATTTTTCCCATGAGGGTTTAAATCAAACCTTCGAATGTTACCAGGTGTGCGAAGCCGGCTGGGATTATTTTATCGCGAGTTTACAAACGTATTTAACCACCGGGAACGGCACGCCCTATCGCAAACAGGAAGCCAGGTTAGAATGGGAAGAAAGCAAATAAGCTATCCTCGCTCACGCTGTTTCACCGACACAATGAAACAGCGTGGGCGGCGTGTTGTTATAGGTATACTTTTCGGCATTAAATGTGCTGTTCTGTTTACTTATGCATAGCTTAGCATCGCTTATGAAACATTACCGGCTCTATTTGCTGCTTCTTTTACCTGTTTTGATCGCGTCTTGCTCGCCTAAGGGGCCATACGCGATTACCAATAAAGTATACAAACATCAATCCGATTCGATCGCCAAAGTGATCAGCCTTGAGCAGCCGGCCGTGCTTACGGATAGTACAGGTGCAGCAGTGCCCTCAGATTTTGTGGGCACTGTGAACTTTAATATACGCAAGCCCAATTATGTGATCATCCATTTTACGGCGCAGGATTCGCTTGGGCAAACGTTAAAGACCTTTACAGTAGTAAAAACGCAGGTGAGCGCTCATTATGTGATCGGCAAGGATGGCAAAGTGGTGCACATGCTGAACGATTATCTGCGGGCCTGGCATGCAGGCATCAGCAAGTGGGGAAGCATCAGCGATATGAACAGCTGTTCGATAGGCATCGAGATCGATAATAACGGTAATGAGCCTTTTACAGATGCCCAAGTAAAAAGTCTGCTGGCGTTATTGACCCAATTGAAGAAAGTTTATAATATTCCGGCTGCCAATTTTATCGGTCACCAGGACATTGCCCCCCTTCGCAAACCTGATCCCGGCCCCTACTTCCCCTGGAAGATATTGGCGCAGCATGGTTTCGGTTACTGGAGCGATAATGTGCTGGAACTGGCGCCAGATAATTTTGACTATACCACGGCTTTCCGGCTGATAGGGTATGATACTTCGAATATCAATGCTACCATAGTAGCGTTCAAGCGCCATTTTGTGCAAACGGATATTACTCCGCAATTAACTCAACTGGACCTGAACGTGCTGTATAATGTTTACCGGAAATATTAATTAACTCACGGTTTTGTATTCCGTTTGGCCGTGAACGAACCGCTGGTAATGGTGAAAATCACATGCTCGCCGTCGAAATCATCCGGTGCAAACAATTTACCCGAAAAAGTCCCTGAAATTGTGGTTGAAGTAACTTCAGTTATAGATACCGTACCCTGCGCATTAGATGGTTGGGTATTATAGCTATCGTTAGCGTTGGGGTAATAAAAAAGCGCAGACGAGTTAGGCTGAGAAAAAGATGATGATGCAGGATAGGTTTGCCCAGCCTTCAAAGCCGAAGGCGCCGCCATCACATCCACCTCAAAACTAACATCACCGGGTTTGCTGTTTGTTACGTTAACTCCGATAAATAAGGTTTGTGGGGCATCGTTTACACTGGCATCTGTTTCCTCGCAATCGTTTAAACTCACGGCGGTTCCGTTAGCTGTAAATTTCATGGAAGTAGTAGTTGTACCATTGTCTGGTTTTGGGGTGGAACTCTTTTTACATGAGCTAAATACAACGGCAATAACCAAAATCGCCACACTGGTTTTAAAAAATTTCTTCATAAGCCCTTTTACGCTATCCAGCCCTGTTTCGTTCGTAAAATTGATGTTACGGCAGATCAATTTTACTTCTTCACCCAACCGTCTTTTAATGTAACTGTCCGGTTAAAAACCAGCTTCTCAGGCGTTGAATGTTTATCCAGTGTAAAATATCCTTTCCGCATAAACTGGTAGCCTTTGCCTACTACGGCATTGGCAAGGTCAGCCTCGATATAAGCTTTGGGAATAACATGCAGGCTGTTTGGGTTCAGGTACTCTTTGAAGTCATTATCCTCATTAGAGGGGTCCTCTACCTGGAAGAGACGATCATACAAACGCACCTCGGCAGTTTTTGCATGAGGTACACTCACCCAATGGATGGTGCCCTTTACATGGATACCGCTGGTATCATTGCCGGATTTAGATTCGGGGATATGTGTGCAATGGATCTCGGTGACATTGCCATCAGCATCCTTCACAAAGTCGTGGCATTTAACAATGTAGGCGCTCTTCAACCGCACCATCAGCCCAACTCCCAGGCGGAAGAATTTCTTGGGTGGTTCTTCCATAAAATCCTCGCGCTCTATCCAAAGCTCACGACTGAACGGCATTTCCCGGCCGCCTTCGCCGCCTTCTACTTCAGGGTTGTTCTCGCTGAACATAGATTCGGTTTGCCCTTCGGGATAATCGGTGATCACCATTTTTATCGGATCGAGCACAGCCATACGGCGCCAGGCCGTTTTGTTCAGGTTCTCGCGGATGCAGAATTCCAGGAGGCTCACATCGATCATGTTCTCGCGCTTAGCCACGCCGATGCGTTCGCAAAAATCGCGTATAGCGGCAGGCGTATACCCTCTGCGGCGCAAACCACTGATGGTAGGCATGCGCGGATCGTCCCAATCCTCAACATGGCCTTCCTCTACCAGTTGCAGCAGCTTGCGCTTGCTCATTACGGTATAGTTGAGGTTAAGGCGGGCAAATTCGTATTGATGCGACGGGAAAATATCCAGCTTCTCAATAAACCAGTCGTACAGTGCACGGTGCGGTACAAACTCCAGCGTACAGATAGAATGTGTGATCTCCTCGATAGCATCAGATTGCCCGTGCGCGAAATCATACATCGGGTAAATGCACCATTTATCCCCTGTGCGGTGATGATGGGCATGCTTAATGCGGTACATGATGGGGTCGCGCATGTGCATGTTCGGTGATGCCAGGTCGGCCTTGGCCCGGAGCACCTTGGCGCCATCAGGATATTTGCCGTCCTTCATTTCTTCAAACAGGCGCAGGTTTTCTTCAATGCTGCGGTTGCGATACTCGTTTCCTTTACCCGGTTCGGTTGGCGTGCCTTTTTGGGCCGCAATTTCTTCCGGCGAACTATCATCCACATAAGCCAGACCCTTGCGGATCAGCTTAATCGCAAAATCATAGATCGTATCAAAATAGTCGGATGCGTATAATTCATTGGCCCATTCAAAGCCCAGCCATTTTACGTCTTCTTTAATACTGTCCACATATTCCACATCCTCTTTCACCGGGTTGGTATCATCAAAGCGAAGATTGGTTTGACCATTATATTTCTGCGCCAGTCCGAAATTTAAACAAATGGACTTGGCGTGACCGATATGCAGGTAACCGTTCGGCTCAGGCGGGAAACGGGTAAGCACCCGGCCGGCATTTTTGCCATTGGCTATATCCTCTTCAACTATCTCTTCTATAAAATTTAATGATCTTTCTTCGCTCATGGTATGTTAGAATAGGGCAAAGGTAGGAAAAAGTGGTTGTTTTAC
>Ga0105237_10001074_pt1 | contig 36725 bp, 27 predicted proteins | sample KBSC24metaG_FD_81520 | JGI IMG/M metagenome (GOLD analysis project Ga0105237, IMG submission 81520) | Corn rhizosphere microbial communities from Kellogg Biological Station, Michigan, USA - KBS C2-4 metaG | ecosystem: Host-associated > Plants > Roots > Rhizosphere > Soil | place: Michigan, USA...
GTACCTGTTCGCCACCTGCCGTTTCGCTCACTACTTGAAGTGCATCGTGCGCGACAAGATCGGTTCCTTCAAAGAGAAGGACGAGATGCAGCGCTGGTTGCAGGACTGGATCCTCAACTACGTCGACGGCGACCCGGCGCACTCCACCGAAACCACCAAGGCCCAGCACCCGCTCGCTGCCGCTGAAGTGATCGTGGAGGACGTCGAAGGCAACCCGGGTTACTACAACTCCAAGTTCTACCTGCGCCCGCACTACCAGCTCGAAGGGCTGACCGTGTCGTTGCGCCTGGTATCGAAGCTGCCTTCGGCGAAAAGCGCGTAAAAAATCCGGACTGGCTCGCTCCCTGTAGGAGCGAGCTTGCTCGCGAAAAACTTGAAGGCGCTGCGTTCATCCAGGATGCCTGCGTCACCGTTGACGACCTTCGCGAGCAAGCTCGCTCCTACAGGGGTCGGCGGCGTTAACAAATACTGTGGCTGAGACCACACAGGGAGAAAACATGGCTGTTGATATTTTCATCAAGATCGGCGACATCAAGGGCGAGTCCATGGACAAGGCCCACAAGGACGAGATCGACGTGCTGAACTGGAGCTGGGGCATGTCCCAGTCCGGCAACATGCACGTCGGCGGTGGCGGCGGCGCGGGCAAGGTGAATATCCAGGACCTGTCGCTGACCAAGTACGTCGACAAGGCCTCGCCGAACCTGATGATGCACTGCGCCAGCGGCAAGCACATCGACAAGGTCAAGCTGACCGTGCGCAAGGCCGGTGGCGAAAGCCAGGTCGAGTACATGATCATCAACCTGGAAGAAGTGCTGGTCACGTCCCTGAGTACCGGCGGTTCGGGCAGCGATGACCGCCTGACTGAAAACGTCACCCTGAACTTCGCCCAAGTGATGGTCGACTACCAGCCGCAGAAAGCCGACGGCACCAAAGACGGCGGCGCGATCAAGTTTGGCTGGAACATCCGTTCCAACACCAAGCGCTGATAGCCTTTGTGGCCGTGGCTTTGCGCCACGGCCACAAGCCCCTGCCCCTCTGAACGAGCGTCCCTCTCACAACCCGTCCGTGGAGCTGCTTTGGTGGTAACTGAAATCGCTTCCCGCGACCGTCTGCAACCGTCCCTGCTGGACCGGTTGACCGACGACGACCCAACCAATCCCAAGGAAAGCGCGGATAAACGCGTATTGTCCCTGACCCAATTGAAGGCCTCGGTGCTGCGCGACCTGGCGTGGCTGCTCAACACCACGTCGTTGCTCGATGCCGATGCCACGCTGCACACACAAGCAGGCACCTCAGTGGTCAATTACGGCCTGCCGGCGCTGGCGGGCAACAGCGTTTCCAGCGTTGATATCAAGGCCCTGGAAGCCCTGATCTACCAGGCGATCGCCACCTTTGAACCACGCATCCTGCGCCACACCCTGCGCGTCAAAGCCCGCGTCGGCCATGGCGAGATGAATCACAACGCCCTGAGTTTCGAGATCGAAGGCGACCTGTGGGCGCAGCCGGTGCCATTGCGCCTGTTGCTGCAAACCGACCTCGACCTGGAATCCGGCCATGTGCGCGTGGTCAATGCCGACCAGCGGAGGCGCCCATGAACCCGCGCCTGCTGGAGCTGTACAACCAGGAACTGCACCACGTGCGCGAAAGCGCCGCCGAGTTCGCCAAGGAATACCCGAAGATCGCCAGTCGGCTGACCCTGTCCGGTATGGACTGCGCCGACCCCTACGTCGAACGCTTGCTGGAGGGCTTTGCCTACCTCACTGCCCGGGTGCAGCTCAAGCTCGACGCCGAGTACCCGACCTTCACCCACAACCTGCTGGAAATCGCCTACCCGCACTACCTGGCGCCGACCCCGTCGATGACCGTGGTGCAGTTGCAGACCGATCCCGATGAAGGCTCCCTGGCCAGCGGCTTCCCGCTGCCGCGCGACACCGTGTTGCGCGCCGCCTTGGGCCGCGAAACCCAGACCTGCTGCGAGTACCGCACCGCGCATCCGGTGACGTTGTGGCCGTTGCAGGTCAGTGGCGCCGAGTACTTCGGCAACCCCGCCGCCGTGCTCGGGCGCCTGGCCGCCAGTGAGCCGAAAGCCAAGGCCGGCTTGCGCCTGACCCTGCGCACCGGCGCCGAATTGCCGTTCAACAGCCTCGACCTGGACAACCTGCCGCTGTACCTCAGCGGTGCCGACGAGCAGCCGTTCCGCCTTTACGAACAACTGCTGGGCAACGCCTGCGCGGTGTTTGCGCGCAAGCCCGGTGGCGATTGGGTCGAACGCCTGCCACAAGGCGCATTGCGCTCGCGGGGCTTCGATGACGCCGATGCCGCCATGCCAGTGGTGGCGCGGGCGTTCCAGGGCTACCGCCTGTTGCAGGAGTACTTCGCCCTGCCCCACCGCTTCCTGTTCGTCGAGTTCGCCGAGCTGAGCCGTGCGGTCAAGCGTTGCGACGGCCAGGAACTGGAACTGATCGTGCTGTTCGACCGTCACGAACCGAGCCTGGAAGGCAGCGTCGGCGCGGCGCAGTTTTTGCCGTTCTGCACCCCGGCGATCAACCTGTTCCCGAAGCGCGTGGACCGTATCCACTTGTCCGACCGGGTCAACGAACACCATGTGATCGCCGACCGCACGCGGCCGATGGATTTCGAGATTCATTCGTTGAGCGGCATCACCGGCCACGGCACCGGGCCAGAGCAGCCATTTTTGCCGTTCTATGCGGTACGCGATCCATCGCGGTATGGCCGCGACCAGGCTTACTACACCGTGCGCCGCGAGCCACGGGTGTTGTCCAGCGACCAGCGCCGCAACGGCCCGCGCTCCACCTATGTGGGCAGCGAAACCTTTGTCAGCCTGGTCGACAGCCGCCAGGCGCCGTATCGCCACGACCTGCGCCAGCTTGGCGTGACCGCGTTGTGCACCAACCGCGATTTGCCGCTGTTCATGAGCGTGGGCAACGGCAAGACCGACTTCACCCTGGCCGACAGTGCGCCGGTTTTATCCGTGCGTTGCGTCGCCGGGCCAAGCCGCCCGCGCGCCAGCCATGCCCATGATGCCAAGGCCTGGCGCCTGATCAGTCAGTTGTCCCTCAACTATTTGTCCCTGAGCGAACAGGGCCAGGGCGCCGCGGCATTGCGCGAACTGCTGCGCCTGTACGGCGACAGCAACGACGCCGCCCTGCAATTGCAGATCGAAGGCCTGCGCGAGGTCAGCAGCAAGGCGGTCACTCGCCGCTTGCCGATGCCCGGCCCGATTGTGTTTGGTCGTGGCCTGGAAATTACCTTGGAGTTTGATGAAAACGCGTTTCGCGGCACCGGCGTGTTCCTGCTCGGTGCGGTGCTGGAACGCTTCCTGGCACGCTACGTGTCGATCAACAGTTTTACCGAGACGGTGATCCGTACCACCGAACGCGGCGAGATCATGCGATGGAAAGCCAAGCCCGGGCGTCGTCCGACCCTGTGAGTACTTTGGATGCGATGCATCAGGAGCCCTGGGAATACGATTTCTTCCAGGCATTGCGGCGTATCGAGTGCGAATCGCCCGAGCTGCCGCGCCTGGGCCATTCCCTGCGCCTGGCGGATGACCCGCTGCGCCTGGGGCAGCAGGCCGATTGCACTTTCGCCCCGGCTACGCTGGCCTCGGTCGATCCCGGTGGCGACGGCAAGCCGGCGCGGCTGGAGCAATTCTTCTTCGGCCTTGGCGGCCCCAACGGCCCGCTGCCGCTGCATATCACCGAATACGTGCGCGAACGCCAGCGCAACAACGCCGACAGCACCAGCAAGCAGTTCCTGGATATCTTCCACCACCGCCTGCTGAGCCTGTTCTACCGGGCCTGGGCCGAGGCACGGCCGACGGTCAGCCACGACCGCCCGGACGATGACTACTGGTCTGCACGCCTCGCCGCACTGAGTGGTCGCGGGATGCCAAGCCTGCTGAATCAGGGGCTCATCCCTGATACCGCGAAGCTGCATTACAGCGGCCATCTGTCGGCGCAAACCCGCTACCCGGACGGTTTGAAGGCGATCCTCGGCGAGTATTTCGGCCTGCCGGTGGAGATCGAAGAATACGTCGGCCAATGGCTGGAACTGCCCGAGCGCAGCCGCGTGGGCGTCAGCGCCAACCAACTGGGCGTGGACTTCTGCCTGGGCAGCCACGTGTGGGACCGCCAGCATAAATTCCGTATCCGCCTGGGCCCACTCAAGCTGGACGACTACATGGGCATGCTGCCTGGCCAGTCGCCGTTCAATGAGCTGGTGGCCTGGGTGGCCGAGTACCTGGGCCATGAATTGGACTGGGACTTGAACCTGGTTTTGCAACAACCCGAAGTGCCGGCGCTGCAACTCAACGGCCAGTTCCGCCTGGGCTTCAACACCTGGCTTGGCCGCCCTGCGGTTGATGCCAACGACCTAATCCTGGCCCGGCATTACGCCGATCAAGCCACCACCTCAAGGAATCCAGAGCATGGGTGAAATCAGTCGCGCCGCGTTGTTCGGCAAACTCAACAGCGTGGCCTACAAGGCCATCGAAGCCGCCACCGTGTTCTGCAAGCTGCGGGGCAACCCGTACGTGGAACTGGCCCACTGGTTTCACCAGTTGCTGCAACTGCAGGACTCGGACCTGCACCGCATCATCCGCCAGTTCAACGTGGAACCGGCACGCCTGGCCCGTGACCTCACCGAAGCCCTGGACCGCCTGCCGCGTGGTTCGACCTCGATCACCGACCTGTCTTCCCATGTGGAAGAAGCCGTGGAGCGCGGCTGGGTCTATGGCAGCCTGATGTTCGGCGAAAGCCAGGTGCGCACCGGTTACCTGGTGCTGGGCATCCTCAAGACCCCAAGCCTGCGCCATGCGTTGCTCGGCCTGTCGTCTGAGTTCGACAAGATCAAGGCCGAAGCCCTGAGCGAACGCTTTGACGAATACGTCGGCGACTCGCCGGAAAACGCCCTCAGCGCCAGCGATGGTTTTAATGCCGGCGTTCCAGGCGAAGCCAGCGGTGCCATGGCGCCGAGTGCGATGGGCAAGCAGGAGGCCCTCAAGCGTTTCACCGTCGACCTGACCGAGCAGGCACGCAGCGGCAAGCTCGATCCGATCGTGGGCCGTGACGAAGAGATCCGCCAACTGGTGGACATCCTCATGCGTCGCCGCCAGAACAACCCGATCCTCACCGGCGAAGCCGGCGTCGGCAAGACCGCCGTGGTCGAAGGTTTTGCCCTGCGCATCGTCGCCGGCGACGTGCCGCCCGCGCTGAAAGACGTGGAACTGCGCAGCCTCGACGTGGGCCTGCTGCAAGCCGGCGCCAGCATGAAAGGCGAGTTCGAACAGCGCCTGCGCCAGGTCATTGAAGACGTCCAGGCCTCACCCAAGCCGATCATTCTGTTTATCGACGAAGCCCACACCCTCGTAGGTGCCGGTGGTGCCGCCGGGACCGGTGATGCCGCCAACCTGCTCAAGCCCGCCCTGGCCCGTGGCACCCTGCGTACCGTGGCCGCGACGACCTGGGCCGAGTACAAAAAACACATCGAGAAAGACCCGGCCCTGACCCGTCGTTTCCAAGTGGTACAGGTGGCCGAGCCGTCGGAAGACAAGGCGCTGCTGATGATGCGCGGCGTGGCGTCGACCATGGAGAAACACCACCAGGTGCAGATCCTCGATGAAGCCCTGGAAGCCTCGGTGAAGCTGTCTCACCGCTACATCCCCGCGCGCCAGTTGCCGGACAAATCCGTGAGCCTGCTGGACACCGCCTGCGCCCGCGTCGCCATCAGCCTGCACGCGGTGCCGGCCGAAGTGGACGACAGCCGTCGCCGCATCGAAGCCCTGGAAACCGAGCTGCAAATCATCGCCCGCGAGCATGCCATCGGCATTGCGATTGGCGCGCGCCAGAGCAACAGCGAAGCCTTGCTGAGCGCCGAGCGCGAGCGCCTGGCCACGTTGGAAAGCCGCTGGGCCGAAGAAAAAGCGTTGGTGGATGAGTTGCTCGCCACCCGTGCAACCCTGCGCGAAAAGGCCGGGGTTGTAGACAGTGGCAACGATGAGCTGCGTGCAAAACTGGTCGATCTGCAACAGCGCCTCACCGCGCTGCAAGGCGAAACCCCGTTGATCCTGCCGACCGTGGATTACCAGGCCGTGGCCTCGGTGGTCGCCGACTGGACCGGTATCCCGGTGGGCCGCATGGCCCGCAACGAACTGGAAACCGTGCTCAACCTCGACCAGCACCTGAAAAAACGCATCATCGGCCAGGACCACGCCCTGCAGATGATCGCCAAGCGCATCCAGACCTCCCGCGCCGGCCTCGATAACCCGAGCAAGCCGATCGGTGTGTTCATGCTGGCCGGCACCTCGGGCGTGGGCAAGACCGAAACCGCCCTGGCCCTGGCCGAAGCCATGTACGGCGGCGAGCAGAACGTGATCACCATCAACATGAGCGAGTTCCAGGAAGCCCATACCGTGTCGACCCTCAAGGGTGCGCCACCGGGCTATATCGGCTACGGCGAAGGCGGCGTGCTGACCGAAGCGGTGCGGCGCAAACCTTACAGCGTGGTCCTGCTGGACGAGGTGGAGAAAGCCCACCCGGACGTGCATGAGATCTTCTTCCAGGTGTTCGACAAGGGCGTGATGGAAGACGGCGAAGGCCGGGTGATCGACTTCAAGAACACCCTGATCCTGCTGACCACCAACGCCGGTACCGAGCTGATTTCCCAGGTGTGCAAGGACCCGGCGAACATTCCCGAGCCGGAAGAAATCGCCAAGGCCCTGCGCCAGCCATTGCTGGAGATCTTCCCGCCAGCCTTGCTCGGCCGCCTGGTGACCATTCCTTACTACCCGCTCAGCGATGAGATGCTCAAGGCGATCACCCGCCTGCAACTCAACCGCATCAAGAAGCGTGTGGAAAATACGCACAAGGTCGCCTTCGACTACGACGACGCGGTGGTCGACCTGATCGTCTCGCGCTGCACCGAAACCGAAAGCGGCGGGCGCATGATCGACACCATCCTCACCAACAGCCTGCTGCCCGACATGAGCCGTGAATTCCTCACGCGCATGCTTGAGGGCAAGGCGCTGGCGGGTGTGCGCATCAGCAGCCGGGATAATGAGCTGCACTACCAGTTCAACGATTGACCTGACGGAATACAGCTCAACATGTGGGAGGGGGCTTGCCCCCGATGGCGGTGAATCAGTCACCAATGCATCACCTGACACACTGCTATCGGGGGCAAGCCCCCTCCCACATTTGGACTGGGTTCCTTCAGTTATTAGGGTACTTCGATGCTATTCAACCAAGCCTCACGCCTGGCCAAGATCACCAGCCCCCTTGGGCCGGATGTGCTGCTGCTCAATGAAATGGGCGGCGGCGAAGAGCTGGGGCGCCTGTTCACCTACGAGTTGCAACTGACGTCCCTGGACGCCAACATCGACCTCAACCAGTTGCTCGGCAAGCCGATGAGCGTGGGCCTGCAACTGGCGGACGGTGGCGAACGGCATTTCCACGGCATCGTCGCGCAGTGCAGCCAGAGCATCGACCAGGGCCAGTTCGCCAGCTACCAGGTGACGCTGCGCCCATGGCTGTGGCTGCTCAGCCGTACGTCCGATTGCCGGATTTTCCAGAACCTGAGCATCCCGCAGATCATCAAGCAGGTGTTCCGTGACCTGGGCTTTTCCGACTTCGAAGACGCCCTGAGCCGGCCGTATCGCGAGTGGGAATACTGCGTGCAGTACCGCGAGACCAGTTTCGATTTCGTCAGCCGCCTGATGGAACAGGAAGGCATCTACTACTTCTTCCGCCATGAGCAGGACCGCCATGTGCTGGTGCTGGCCGATGCCTATGGCGCCCACACCACGGTGCCGGGCTACGCGTCGATCCCCTACTACCCCAAGGACGAGCAGCAACGCGAACGCGACCACATGCACAACTGGCACCTGGCGCAGCAAGTGCAGCCGGGCTCGCTGGAGCTCAACGACTACGACTTCCAGCGCCCCAGCGCGAGCATCGACGTGCGCTCGGCCATGCCACGCCCGCACACCGCGGGCGACTACCCGCTGTACGACTACCCCGGCACCTACGTGCAAAGCGCAGACGGCGAACACTACGCACGTACCCGCATCGAAGCCCTGCAAACCCTGCATGAGCAGATCGAGTTCAGCGGCAATGCCCGCGGCCTGGGCTCCGGCCACCTGTTCAGCCTCACCGGCTTCAGCCGCCAGGACCAGAACCGCGAATACCTGATCGTCGGCTGCCGTTACTACATCGTCCAGGAAAGCCTGGAAAGCGGCGGCGGTTCAGGCGCGGCGCAGTTCGAAAGCAGCCTGACCTGCATCGACGCCCAGCAAAGCTTCCGCCCACTGGCGAGCACCCACCGCCCGATCGTCAAAGGCCCGCAGACCGCGCTGGTGGTGGGCCCCAAAGGCGAAGAAATCTGGACCGACCAGTACGGCCGCGTGAAGGTGCACTTCTACTGGGACCGTCACGACCAATCCAACGAAAACAGCTCGTGCTGGATACGCGTCTCGCAATCCTGGGCCGGCAAGAACTGGGGCTCGATGCAGATTCCACGCATCGGCCAGGAAGTGATTGTGAGCTTTCTGGAAGGTGATCCCGACCGGCCGATCATCACCGGGCGGGTGTACAACGCGGAGCAGACGGTGCCCTACGACCTGCCGGAAAATGCGACCCAGAGCGGCATGAAGAGCCGCTCGAGCAAGGGCGGCACGCCGGCCAATTTCAATGAAATCCGCATGGAGGACAAGAAGGGATTGGAGCAGTTGTACATCCATGCCGAGCGTAACCAGGACATCGTCGTCGAAGTGGACGAAAGTCACTCGGTAGGGCATGACCGCAACAAGAGCATCGGGCACAACGAGACGGTGACCATCGGCAACAACCGCCTGCGCATCGTCAAGCAGGAAGACATCCTCTCGGTGGGCCAGAGGAAGACCGACAGCATCAGCCAGAGCTACGTCATCGAAGTCGGTGAAAACCTGCGCCTGGTCTGCGGTGAAAGCATCCTGGAGCTCAACGCCAGCGGGCAGATCAACCTGACTGGCGTGCAAATCAGTTTCTACGCCAGTGGCGATGCCGAGTTCAATACCGGCGGCGTGCTGCACCTGAACAACGGCGGCGGCCCCGGCGCCACGCCCGATGGCCAAGGCCAGAAAGGCGCCATCGACGCCAATATCAAAGCCGCGTTTCCCGCGCCTAAAAGCTCCTGACGAGACCTGTTTTCCATGACGTACCGAATCAACGAATTCCAGTTTCAACTGCCCGCCAGTGAGTTGCAGGACGCGACGATCAACATCCTCAAGTTCCCCGAACTGGGCACCTCCCTGATCGTCAGCCGCAGCCTGCTCGCCGAGGGCGAAACCCTGCACAGCAACTTCAACGACCAGCTCCAGCGCCTGGAAAAACAGGTGCAGGACTTGCGCTATCAACCGGGTGTGGATGTGCGCCTGGGCGCCGCGCAAGAGGTCGAAGGCATCGAGCTGCGCAGCCAGTTCAACAAGGGCAATGACAAGGTGTTTCAGTATCAGTTGGCCCTGGTGATACCGGGCACACGCAAGATGCTCGCGTTGAGTTATGTGAAGGCGGACAAGCTGGGTGATGCCGAGGCGGCGCATTGGGCATTGATCAAAAACTCGCTGTCGTTCGACGCGATTTCTTGATGAGCTACCTGCATGTCTGACGCGTTATGGGCGGCCCGGATGGGCGATGCGCTGTCCCACACCTCGATGATGGCTGACATCCTCGGCGGGGTGCTGGAGGTGGCGGCCAATATCGCAATCACCGCCGTGGCGACTGCTGCCGTGGTCGCGGCCACCGGTATTACCGTCGCCACCGGCGGGCTGGGGTGCTTCCTGCTGGGCGCGGTGGTGGGCACGATTGTCGGCCTGGCCATGAGCAAGACAGGGGCGGACAAAGGGCTCACGAATTTATGCGATAGCTTCAGCAACGCGCTGTTTCCGCCCACGGTGCAGGCCAACATTCTGACCGGCTCCACCGATACCCTGACCAACAGCATTCCTGCCGCCCGCGCCGCCGGGGCGATCAGCTCCCATGTAGCGCCGGCCGGTACCGAGCTGGAAGCCCCCCAGCCAGAGCCCGAAGCCAGTTACCTCGACATGGCCGAAAGCTTCTTCTCGCAGATGTGGCGGCCCACGGTTGCCACCCCGGCGCCGGGCGCCGTACCCAAGCCGCTGGATCTGGTCACCTGCATGAAGCATCCACCGATGCCACCGCAGTTTCTGGCCGAGGGCTCGGACAAGGTCACGATCAACGGCCAGCCGGCGGTGCGCAGCGGTGATCGCAGTACGTGCGATGCGACCGTGGTGTCGTCCGGGTTGATTTCATCCAACGTGACCATTGGTGGCGGCTCGGTGGTGGTGCGCGAGATTCGCAGCGGCAAGACGCCGGGTGTGGGGCTGGCGGTCACCGCGTTGTTGATGCTCAAGGGCGGCAAGGGCAAGTTCTTCAGCAAGCTGCCGTGCATGTTGATCGGCGGTGCGACCTCGATGGCCGTGAGCAGTGCGATGGGGGCGATGGCCAATGCGGCCATGGGCTCGTCGAACCCGGTGCATGCGGCCACCGGTGCCAAGGTGTTGGGCGGCGATAATGAGCTGGATTTCGTACTGCCGGGCATCCTGCCGATTGATTGGCAACGTTTCTACAACAGCCGTGACGAACGCACGGGCGGTTTGTTCGGTGCGGGTTGGAGCGTGCCGTATGAGGTGTGCGTCGAAATTCGTCCCCATCCCGAGGGCGGCGAAACGCTGGTATACACCGACGAGCAGGGGCGCCCTATCGACATGGGCAGTATTCCCCTGGGCGGCGCGGTGTTCAGCGCCGGTGAGGGGCTGGCCGTGCGCCGACACCTCAACGGGCAATTGCTGATAGAGAGCGATGACGGGCTGTATCGCTTGTTTGAACCCTCTGCCAACCCTTCATTGCTGCGCCTCAGCCAGCTCGGCGACCGCAACGACAACCGTATCCATGTCGATTATGACGAAGCCGGGCGACTGATTCGGCTGCGCGATACATTCGATCTGGTGCAAGTGGAGTTGATCCGCGATCAAGGCCACGTGATGCGGCTCGAACGTCTTTACCCCGATCAACGCCGCGAAGTGCTCGTCAGTTACGGCTACGACGCTACTGGCAACCTGGCGGAGGTCCGCGATGCCACTGGCCAGGTGCAGCGGCGCTTCTGCTACGACAGTGGTCGGCGCATGGTGGAGCACCAGTTACCTACCGGTCTGCGCTGTTTCTACGAATGGGCCTTGGTTGAAGACGTGGAATGGCGCGTGGTCCGGCACTGGACCGACGAAGGCGACGCCTACCAGTTCGACTATGACTTGCAGGCCGGTATCACGCGCATTACCGACGGCTTGCAACGCGTCAGTACCCGCCACTGGAACACCCAGCACCAGATCGTTCGCTACTGCGACAACCTCGCGCAAACATGGCTGTTCGAGTGGAACGACGAGCGCCAATTGCTCAGCGCCACCGATCCGCTGGGCGGGCGCTTTGCATACAGCTACGACGACGCCGGCAACCTGATCGGCGAGACCGACCCGCTGGGCCGCAGCGAATCCACTACGTGGCTTGAGCATTGGGCTTTACCAGTATCTGGCACGGACAGCGAAGGCAACACCTGGCACTTACGTTATGACCAGCGAGGTAACTGCATTGCTGAAACGGACCCGCAGGGTCATGTTTCGCAGTATCGCTATGACGATCACGGGCAGTTGGTGGAGGTCATCGACGCAGCGGGAAAAAGCAAAAGGATGCGCTGGAACCCATTCGGCCAACTTATTGAGCATATTGACTGCTCAGGTTACCCGACCCGTTTCAAGTATGACGAAAGAGGCTATTTGCAGGCTGTCACCGATGCATTGGGTGAGCGCACAACGTTTGTTTACGATGCTCGGGGCCTGGTGCTGAGTACTCAGTTGCCTGATGGACGCATTGAACACTTTCAACGCGACACCAGCGGTCAACTGATCGCACATACCGACTTCTCCGGGCACTCTACCTACTATCAACGCAATCGCCAGGGACAGGTCAGTCAGCGGCTTGATGCGCACGGCCGCCAAGTCAACTTTGAATACGACCGCTATGGCCGCCTTAACACTCTGTGCAACGAAAACGGTGAGCGGTACCGTTTCTCCTGGGACGCCAACGACCGCGTGGCTGAGCAGCAGGACCTGGACGGTAGCGTGCGCCGCTATCATTACGACGCACTGAACAACATTAAGCGGATGGAATCTATTCCTGCCCCTCTGGGCAGCGGAATGGCATCAGTCCCTGTAACTCCCGAAGCATCCATCGTGCATTGCTTTGAGCGCGACGCTGTTGGCCGCCTGCGGGTCAAGATCACTGATGATGGACGAACGGAATACACCTACGACTCGCTGGATCAACTCAAGGCCGTCACATTTACCGACAATGCCGGCAGGCAACAAGCGATCAACTTTGACTACGACAGCGTTGGTCAACTGATCGAAGAGAAAAGCGCGACTGGCACCCTGCAACATAACTATGACGAGCTCGGCAACCTGAGTCAGACTCGCCTTCCCGACGGGCGCTGGCTCAACCGCTTGCACTACGGCAGTGGGCACCTCCATCAAATAAATCTCGACGGTCAGGTTATCAGCGACTTCGAGCGCGATCGCCTGCACCGCGAAGTACTGCGTACCCAAGGACATCTCAGCACGCGTCATCACTATGACCGTTGTGGGCGATTGCGCTCCCGTGAACGAGGTCAGATCACTCGAGCATCGGTACTTCCTGCTGCGGTACAAAAGCATTTCGAGTATGACCCCAGCGACAACCTGATTGGCAAGCTCGAGCAGACGCCGAGCGGCCAACGCAGGCAACTGCTGCACTACGACGCAACCGACCGGGTGGTCGCTAGCCAAGACAATCTCGTAGGCCAACGCGAAACCTATTCCTATGATGCAGCTGCGAACCTTCTGGATGCTCCGCAACCCGGTGCCGGGCTGATACAGCACAACAAGGTCCTGACGTATCAGGACAAACGTTATCGTTACGACGGTTTCGGTCGAATGATCGAAAAACGCAGCGCAAATCGCGGCATCCAGCGCTTTGCCTATGACGCCGAACATCGCTTGATTGAGGTCCACAATGAGCACGGCGGGCAGCGGTCTGTCGTAAAAATGACCTACGACCCTATAGGACGAAGAACTGCCAAGGCGACCTACGACGGGAATGGCTATTTGTTGAGCGAGACCCGCTTTACTTGGGATGGACTGCGCCTGCTGCAAGAACACAAGCACGCCCAGACCAGCCTTTACATATACGGGGACGATAGTCACGAACCTCTCGCTCGCGTTGATGGCAGTGGCATCCAGCAGAAAGTTCGCTATTACCACAATGACCTAAACGGTCTGCCCGAACTGCTCTCGGAAGCTGAAGGTCAGACCGTCTGGCAAGCCAGCTATCGAATTTGGGGAAACACGGTTCAGGAAATTCGTGAACCCTACTACATCGAAGAACAAAACCTGAGGTTTCAGGGCCAGTACCTGGACCGTGAAACCGGCTTGCATCACAACATATTCCGTTTCTACGATCCGGATATCGGCCGCTTCACTACCCCCGACCCTATCGGCCTTGCAGGGGGGCTGAACCTTTACCTGTATTCGACAAATCCACTGACCTGGATCGACCCCTACGGCTTGAATCCTGAGGATTTGATACGTTACAAACCCAAGGCGTCCGTCACCCCGAAAGCGGGTGGCCGCGGTACGGCAATCAATAGGGCATGGGGCGAAGAACGGGATCTGGTTCTACGCGGTGGCGGCTCACGAAACTGGACGGATGAGGAACGCGAGCTGATCAAGAATACAAAGAGCAACGCTCGCCTGAACTCTAAGATGTCCAAAGCAGGCTACACCGGTCACCATATCAACAGCGTCGAAGGTAACGGTGCCTTGGGCAAGGCCTGGAAAGGTGACCCGAGGAACATTGTTTTCTTGCAAAACTCGAAACACCCAAGTGGTGTGGACGAACATTTGAACAGCCCTCAAGGGCACCGAAAGAATTATGCCAACTCAGGCAAAGGCCGATTGATCGACCGTCTTAGAACACCCGGCAGAAAAGCCGGCTGCGGTAAATAATCCATTGGAGAAGAACATGAGCGCCCTTGACAACGCATTTAAAGAGTTGCGCCGCGTCCACAAAAAATTCGATATCGAAGGAAGCTTCGAAAAAAGCAGCCATGCCAACGCAAAATGGCCGCAGACGTTACCGCGCTCGGCAGAAACCGACTATTTCTACGATAACTGTGAGCCAGTTGATGTTGAAGTTGAAACCGGTCTGACGCCGATCTGCTTCTTCAACTTGAGCGCTTTGGAAGACGGCCAAGTTGGCTATAAATGGGATGGCGATTCGAACAAGACCCAGGTAAACGGGAATTGGCCTGCCCAGTATCTGGTTTTCATGGATGATATTGGCGGCGGAAAACCGATTATCGCCGTTACGGACACTCCCGGGACTCCAGTGTGGGCGAGCTACGATGTCGTCGAGCCGTTCAAGATTGCCAACTCCCTGGCTGATTTCCTCTTGGCATTCGCCAAAACTATCGAAATTGTTCACGGAAAATTCGACATCTTTGACATTTACAACGATGACGACGAGCTTTCCCCCAAATTTGTAAAATTGCTGACGAAAGAGGTCAGCCCGTTGCTGGGCGAGGAGAACTTCGAACGTTTTTTCGATTACTTCTACGGCTAAGACGGATTGTGCCAAAGACAACGTACGGCCTGTCGACTGCCTTGAGGATCCGCGCATGAGAACAGCATTGATGAGCATGCCTTAACCACACAGTGGCAGCTGACTGACTATGGAAAGTCTCAATAGAATCGGCACATCCCTGAGCACCACGCATGTCTGACGCGTTATGGGCTGCCCGGATGGGCGATGCGCTGACCCACACCTCCATGATGGCCGACATTCTTGGCGGTGTGCTGGAGGTGGCGGCCAACGTGGCGATCACTGCTCTGGCGACTGCTGCGGTGGCGGCGGCGATTGGTGTGACGGTCGCTACTGCCGGCATTGGTGGCTGCATCCTCGGCGCGGTAGTCGGCATTGTCGTCGGCATGGCCATGAGCAAGACGGGGGCCGACAAGGGCCTCAGTAAAATGTGCGAGAGTTTCGCCAACGCGCTGTTTCCACCGGTGGTGGAAGCCACGATTGCGGTAGGCTCGGCCGACACTTTCGTCAATAGCATCCCCGCTGCGCGTGCGGCAGGCTCCATTCCCTCGCATGTGGCGCCCGCAGGCACGGAGCTTGAACTCCCGCCGCCGGAACCCGACACCGCGCCACAAGCCGAGCCCGGCTTCCTGGATATGGCCGAGGGCTTCTTCTCGCAGCTATGGCGGCCGACCGTCGCCACGCCCGCGCCTGGTGTCGTTCCAGCCCTCACCGATATGGTCCTGTGCGCCCGTCATCCGCCGATGCCCCCGCAACTTCTGGCGGAGGGTTCCGACAAAGTAACCATCAACGGCCAGCCCGCCGTGCGCAGTGGTGACCGCAGCATGTGCGACGCGACGGTAGTGTCCTCGGGCCTGATCTCGCCGAATGTCACGATTGGCGGCGGTACGGTGGTGGTACAGGAGATTCGCAGCGGGAAAACCCCAGGCGTTGGGTTGGCGATTGAAGTGCTGATGATGCTCAAGGGAGCGAAGGGCAAGACGCTGAGCGACCTGCCTTGCATGTTGCTTAGCGGAGTCACGTCCTATGCGGTCAGCCAGGCTATGGGGGCAGCGGCAAATGCAACGATGGGCTCGCCCAATCCGGTACATGCGGCGACGGGAGCAAAGGTGCTGGGCGGTAATACCGAAATGGATTTCGTACTGCCAGGGATACTGCCGATCACTTGGCAACGCTTTTATAACAGCCGGGATAAACGTCGCAACGGGATGTTTGGCGCAGGATGGAGCGTTTCGTATGAGGTCTGCATCGAAATCTTGCCTCACCCAGATGGTGGCGAAGACCTGGTCTACACCGACGAACAGGCACGACGCATCCATCTGGGGGCTATGCCGCTGGGTACTGCGATGTTCAGTGCCGGCGAGGGCTTGAGCATTCGACGTCACCGTAACGGGCAGGTGCTGATCGAGAGTGAAGACGGGCTGTACCGCCTGTTCGACAGCGCCCCTGGAGACTCGGCATTTCTGCGCCTGAGTCAATTGGGCGACCGCAATGACAACCGGATTTATCTTGATTATGACGAGCGAGGTCAACTGGTTCGGCTGCGAGATACCTTTGACTTGATACAGATTGAACTGACGCGCGAACGTAATCGTGTCTGTCAGATTGTCCGCGTGTACCCCGACCACCGGCGAGAACCCCTTGCCCTTTATAGCTTCGATGCAGCCGGTGATCTGGCGCACGTCAGCGATGCTACCGGCCAGACTCAAAGACGTTTCGCTTATGACAGCAGCCAGCGAATGGTCGAACACCAGTTGCCCACAGGGTTGCGTTGTTTCTATGAGTGGGCGTTGATTGACCAGATGGAGTGGAGGGTTATCCGGCATTGGACGGATGAAGGGGACGAGTACAGATTTGAATATGACCTGCAAGCGGGCATTACTCGGATCACCGACAGCCTGCAGCGTGTCAGCACCCGGTTGTGGAATAGCCAACATCAAATTGTCTCTTACACGGACAACTTGGGCCAGACGTGGTTGTTTGAGTGGAATGACGAGCGTCAGTTACTCAGTGCAACCGATCCGAAAGGGGGGCGATATGCGTTCAGCTATGACGATTCGGGAAACCTGATTGGCGAACACGACCCCTTGGGACGCAGTGACTCTACCGTGTGGCTGCCGCATTGGGCGCTGCCTCGATTTCAAATTGATGCGGCGGGCAATAGTTGGACGTATCAATACGACTCACGCGGAAACTGCATCCGAGAAACTGACCCATTGGGCTATAGCACGCAGTACCGTTATGACGCTCATGGGCAGATCGTAGAAATCATTGATGCCGCGGGCAAAAGCAAACGAATGCGCTGGAATCAATTCGGCCAGCTCATTGAGTACATTGACTGCTCGGGCTACCCGACACGGTTCAGCTATGACGAACGTGGCTTTTTGCAGACGATTACCGATGCGCTGGGAGAACGCTCCCATTTCAGTGTTGATGCCAAAGGACGGCTGCTAACCAGCCAATCACCCGACGGGCAGATGGACTATTTTCAGCGCAATGCAAACGGGCAATTGGTCAGCCACACCAACGCTGCCGGCCATACCACGCACTATCGACGCAACCGTCGCGGGCAGGTGTCACAGCGCACAGATGCCCACGGTCGTACGGTCGAGTTTGGCTACGATGCCTTCGGGAGGCTGCAGGCGCTGACCAATGAAAATGGCGAACGTTATCTGTTTACCTGGGACGCCGGTGACCGGCTTGAGAAACAGCAGGATCTCGACGGCAGTGCCAAGTACTACGCCTACGATACGCTGGATAACTTGGCCAGCGTGGAATCTGTGCCCGCACTTTATGGCACAGGGCTTTCAGTTGTACCGCCCACCAGGGCTAAACCTATTGTTCACCGGCTGGAGCGGGATGCAATCGGGCGCCTGACAGCTAAAGTTACCGACGATGGCCGGACCGAATACGTTTATGACGTACTCAACCAATTGCTCGCAGTGACGTTTACGGATCACCAAGGCAATTCGCAAGCGCTGGGCTTTTCGTATGATGCACTCGGCCAACTTCTGGAGGAGGCCAGCCCAGCTGGGAGTTTGCGCCATCATTACGATGAGTTGGGTAACCTGACACAAACCCAATTGCCCGACGGACGCTGGATAAATCGATTGTTCTACGGCAGTGGCCACCTCCATCAAATCAACTTAGACGGCGTCATCATCAGTGACTTTGAGCGCGACCGCTTGCATCGCGAAGTCATGCGTACCCAGGGGCAGATCAGTACTTACTTGGGGTATGACCGCAGTGGCAGGTTAAGGTCTCGTCAACGCAGATACACGCAACAGGCGTCGCTGTTGCCCAGTGCAGAGCAAAGCAACTTCGAATACGACCTCGCAAACAACCTGGTCTTAAAGCGAGATCAACACGCCAAGGGACAGCGCCACCAGCTTCTGCATTACGACGCTACGGGGCGGATTATTGCCAGCCAGGGCGATATCCAAGGACAAGCAGAAATATTCGCTTATGACGCGGCGGCAAATCTGCTGGATGGGTCGCAACAAGGAGCAGGCCTGGTCGTACACAACAAATTAATCACCTATCAAGACAAGCGCTTCCGTTACGACGGATTTGGCCGGGTGATCGAAAAAAGAAGCAGCCAACGCGGTCTACAGAGCTTCAGATACGACGCTGAGCATCGCCTGATTGAAGTTCGAAATCACGGTACTGCTGGGGACTCCGTGATTTGCATGAAGTATGACCCTTTGGGCAGGCGTCAGGAAAAATGTGAGTGGCGCAATGGGTTTCAGACAAACAAAACCACGTTCTTATGGGACGGTTTAAAACTACTCGAGGAGCAACATAACAGTCAGAAAAGCTTATACCTGTATGCCACCAGCGGATACGAGCCTTTGGCGCGTGTCGATGGCCGCGGTCACCAGCAAAAAATCAGGTATTACCATAACGACGTTAATGGATCGCCCCTACAACTGACTGAAGCGGACGGAAGCCCTGTCTGGGAGGCCACTTATAAAGTTTGGGGCAATACCCTCCAAGAAGTGCAAGAACCGTATTACATCGAAGGGCAAAACCTGAGATACCAAGGCCAGTACCTCGATAGAGAAACCGGTCTGCACTACAACACGTTCCGCTTTTACGACCCTGATGTAGGGCGGTTTACCACCCGGGACCCTATCGGGCTGGCAGGCGGACTCAATCTCTACCAGTACGCGCCCAATCCGATTGGCTGGATCGACCCGCTGGGATTAAGTTGCTCCCTCAGTGCCAAGGCTCGAAAAATACATGACGTGGCGAGAGATCCGTTCGCCAAACGGAATTCAACCGTCGCCATCGCGGAGGTCACGATCAATGGAAAAACTACACATTACGTGGCTGGCAGCGGCGGCACACTCTCCCCTGCACAAAGAAAACTCGCCGCTGAAATGGGTATACCACCTGAAAACATATTGTCAGGCACGAAGGTACGAAGCAGTAACGCGGACCCGACACAGGCGAAACTGGAAAACCATGCTGAACGGGTTATCATCAGAAACCTGCCAGAAGGTGCAAAAGTCGAAAAATGGGGCGTGTCGTGGGGTGGTAAACAAACCAACGCATCCTGTTCAAATTGCCAGCCTCATGTGGATGCTTCCGGCGGCATTTTCGATTAAAAACTTACAGGACAATCATGATGTTTAATATCGTCGACGAGATAGACAACTATCAGGCCTTCATTCAGAACAGCCTTAAAAATTTGTCCGATAAGCAAACTATTTTTTTATCGGCCTGGTGTGTCAATGGCTTATTCAGCTTGCCAAATACCCTGACTGTTATTCAGCAAAAACTGGGTATCAGCGACAGCAAAGAAACTATTGTTGATTCTATTCTTCAAGGCAACATCTCGTCCTATCAGCACAAACTTCAACACCTGCTGGACACAATGGATGAGTATGCTGCCAACTATGAGGAACCCGAGGCACACGAAACCTATTCGTTGGCGGGTTTCAATTCTGCACTTAACAGCGCAACCGACACGGAGAACCTTGCCTACGCCCTTGAGGTGATCATTAATCTGATTGATCACTACGCGCAAACAGAAGATGACCCCGTCTGGGAGCGTACGCTAAAGGAAGAATTCGACGCTCAGCACTCGATCATTAACGATCTGCTGAAAAACAGACCGGTCACTATCACCAGCCACCATGACTTTTTGATTAGTTAAGATAAAGATCAAAAAACAGGGGGTTGGCTGCCCCACCACACAATATCCGTCCACAAAAAATGGGCACCCGACCCAGTCGGCGTGCCCATTTTTCCTACCACCCCGCCCCCTGTCGAGACGGCACTGCTTACGCGTTGACGGTGTCTTTAAGCGATTTACCCGGCTTGAACGCAACGGTGTTGCTCGCCTTGATTTTCACAGGCTCACCGGTTTGCGGGTTTTTGCCGGTGCGGGCGCCACGGTGGCGTTGCAGGAAGGTGCCGAAACCAACCAGGGTGACGCTGTCCTTGCGGTGCAGGGCGCCGGTGATTTCTTCGAGAACGGCGTTGAGGACGCGGTTGGCCTGTTCTTTGGTGAGATCCGCTTTTTCAGCGATGGCGGCTGCGAGTTCTGGTTTACGCATAAATGAAGCCTCTTTGACGGTTTTTTGTTGTTATGTCCGTGCTGCTCGTCTGTGGAGCAGCGCCCAAAGCGCCGCAGGCTCTACTCTGCGGCAGACGGGAGTGAGGATGGCATGCCCTCGTACGCCGCGCCAGTCTCGCGGCGACCTTTCTAGGGTAAAAAATGTGCTTATTCCGACAGAACGACCGGTATTTACGCCAGCAACGGCGGAAGTTCTTTGTTGAGGGCAAGTTTTTCCATCACGGCGTTGCCGGTCAGCGCATAACCCAGCAGGCGGCCGCTGGCGTCGCGGCACAGGGCCTTGATGTCGGCGCCCTGGCCTTCGACGCTCCAGACCCCTTCGGTGCCCCGTGGCGGTGGCGAAACCACCAGCGGGCAGACCGGGGTCTTCACGGTGACGGGCATCGGGCCGTAACTGACGGCGGTGGCGTTACCGGCCAGGGTCTGGGCCAGGGCGCGGGCACAGGTCATCAGGGGCATGACGTAGAGCAGGTTCAAGCCGTCGACTTCGGCGCAGTCGCCCAGAGCGTAGATATTGGCGTGGGAAGTCTTGAGGTGGCGATCCACCATGATCCCGCGGTTGGTTTGCAGGCCGGCGGCAGCCGCCAGGTCGATGCGCGGGCGCAGGCCGATGGCTGACACCACCAGGTCACAGGCGACCACCTCGCCGTCGGACAAGTGGGCTTCAAGCCCATCCGCCGTGCGTTGCAGGCGATTGAGCACCGGGCCCAGGTGGAAACGCGCCCCCAGGCCTTCCAGCCCCGCCTGCACTGCCGCTGCAGCCGCGGGGTGCAACAGGGTCGGCATGACTTGCTCGCAGGGCGCGACCAGGTCGATTTCATAGCCGCCGAGGATCAGGTCATTGGCGAATTCGCAGCCGATCAGGCCCGCGCCCAGCAGCAGTACGCGGCGCTTGCCGGCGGCCGCAGTGCGAAAGCGTGCGTAATCTTCAAGGTCGTTGATGGGGAAAATCAGCTCGGATGCATCGCCTTCCACCGGCACCCGCACGGTTTCTGCGCCCCAGGCCAGGACCAGGTCGCGATAGGCCACGGCTTCCTCGCCAATCCACAGGCGCTTGTGACCTGGGTCGATGCCAGTGATGCGTGTGTGGGTGCGCACTTCAGCCTTGAGTTGCTCGGCCATCGCGCCCGGTTCAGCCATGCTCAGGCCATCGGCGTCCTTGTTCTTGCCAAAGCCGGTGGAGAGCATGGGCTTGGAGTAGGAGCGCCCGTCATCCGCGGTGATCAGCAGCAATGGGGTCTCGCTGTCGAGCTTGCGAAACTCCCGGGCCACGTTGTAGCCGGCCAATCCTGTGCCGATGATCACGACAGGTGCGTTCATTCCTTTCTCCTTGTAGTACGGTTCTGAAACTGAAAATTAGCCGATTTCGATCATTTCGAAATCCATCTTGCCGACGCCGCAGTCCGGGCACAGCCAGTCTTCCGGGACGTCCTGCCACAGGGTGCCCGGAGCGATACCATCATCCGGCCAGCCGTCTTTTTCGTCATAGATCAGGCCGCAGACTACACATTGCCACTTCTTCATTTACTTGCTTCCTCAGGGTCCAGGCAGGTTGGCCGGCGGTCGATGGATCCAGCGTTGCCGCGCGGCTCAGGGCGTTTTGTACTGATCGGGGCCGGGAGATGCAAGCTCGATCGACGCAAGGCGCTGGCTCGGCCCGGCAAAAGGTCAGGACGCCATGGTAAGCTCGCCGCCTCTTTTGCTGCCAATACTGACTCACCGTGCCGCACTCAATCGCCCTTCCCGATGTTTGCCAATGGCTGACCCAGAGCCTTCTGATCCCTGCGCCCGCGCCCGTGACCCTCGACTGGCTGTTCGACGAAGGCTCGCTGACGCGCCGGCTGACGTGGCTGTCCAACGATGGCTTCAGCGTGACGCCGCTGTTCGAAGGCTGGCAGCCGCTGCGCGATGATGAATGCGCGGCGCTGCACATGCCCCCGGCCAGTATCGGTTGGGTGCGCGAGGTGTATTTGCGCGGGCATGGCCAACCGTGGGTATTTGCCCGCAGTGTGGCGGCGCGCAGCGCATTGCAGGGCGACGGCTTGCATATGGACGAATTGGGCAGCCGCTCCCTGGGCGAATTGCTGTTTTGCGATCACGCGTTCACCCGCCAAGCCATCGAGGTGTGCCGTTACCCTCGCCAATGGCTGCCCACCACGGACCAGGCCGACGGGCTGTGGGCACGCCGCTCACGCTTTGATCGTGGGCCGCTGAGCGTGCTGGTGGCGGAAGTCTTCCTGCCGAGTTTCTGGCACGCGCTGCATGACCATCCGGAGAATTGCTGATGTATCAACGTCTGCTCAAATCCTTGAACCGCCTGAACCCCAGGGCCTGGGATTTCATTCAGTTGACCCGCATGGACAAGCCCATCGGCATCTACCTGTTGCTGTGGCCGACGCTGTGGGCGCTGTGGATCGCCGGCAAGGGCTCGCCGGCCCTCCTCAATATCGTGATTTTCGTATTGGGTGTGGTGCTGACCCGCGCCGGCGGTTGCGTGATCAACGACTGGGCCGACCGCAAGGTCGACGGCCATGTGAAGCGCACCGCGCAACGCCCGCTGGCTTGCGGCAAGATCAGTTCAAAAGAGGCCCTGGTGTTCTTTGCGGTACTGATGCTGATCAGCTTCCTGCTGGTACTGCTGACCAACGCCACAACCATCTGGTTGTCGCTGGGCGGCCTGGCACTGGCGGCCAGCTACCCGTTCATGAAGCGCTACACCTATTACCCCCAGGTGGTGTTGGGCGCGGCGTTTTCCTGGGGCATGCCGATGGCGTTCACCGCCGAAACCGGCCACCTGCCCGCCACCGCCTGGCTGCTGTATATAGCCAACCTGCTGTGGACGGTGGGCTACGACACCTATTACGCAATGACCGACCGCGACGACGACCTGAAGATCGGCGTCAAATCCACGGCCATTCTGTTCGGCGATGCTGACCGGGTGATCATCCTGACCCTGCAAGGCCTGGCGCTGCTGTGCCTGTTGCTGGCCGGCGCAAGGTTTGAACTGGGGGGCTGGTTCCACCTGGGGTTGCTGGCGGCGGCAGGCTGCTTTGCCTGGGAGTTCTGGTACACCCGCGATAGGGACCGGATGAAATGCTTCAAGGCGTTTTTGCACAACCACTGGGCCGGGTTGGCGATTTTTGTCGGGATTGTGGCGGATTACGCGTTTCGCTGAAGTGTTTGCAGTGTCTGGTCGGGCCTCATCGGGGGCAAGCCCCCTCCCACGTTTGAATGTATTCACACATCAAAAGGTGGGAGCGGGCCTACCCGCGATGTTTTAGCCACGAAGCAGGATCAGGGCTTGGCGACTTTCCAGGCCCCGTCCATTTTGCCGTCGCCGGTCATGTCGCCGGCCTTTTTGTCCATGACGAAGGTATAGAGGGGCTTGCCGCTGTAGGCCCATTGGCTCTTTTGATCGTCTCGGGTGATGACGGTCCACTTGCCCATGGGCTTGTCGGTGGATTCGGCCATCAACGGCGGCCAGTTGGCAGCGCACTTGTCGTTACACATGGACTTGCCATCGGCATCCTTGGCGAAGGTGTAGAGCGTCATGCCTTTGTGATCCACCAACACCCCATCTTTCGTCATCGCCGGCTCTGCGGCAAACGCCAGGGTCGGCAGCGTCAACGCCACCGTTACCAGCAAGGCTTTCCAGGAAAAAGTACTGTAAGTCATCGGAACCTTCCTTTTGTGGTTGTCAGGATTCGGACTCAAAGCGTAGTCCACACGGGCGGGAATTGCCCAAGCGGCTAAATTACTGTCACACGACTGCAATAATTCCGTTATCTAATGCGGCGCAAGACAGTTAAATGACAAGAGGATTTTAGGCATGGTTGGCAGGAGCATTCTGATCGTTGACGACGAAGCGCCCATTCGCGAGATGATCGCCGTTGCGTTGGAAATGGCCGGCTATGACTGCCTGGAGGCGGAAAACTCCCAGCAGGCCCATGCCATCATCGTCGACCGCAAGCCGGACCTGATCCTGCTGGACTGGATGCTGCCGGGCACCTCCGGTATCGAACTGGCCCGCCGCCTCAAGCGTGATGAGCTGACCGGGGATATCCCGATCATCATGCTCACCGCCAAGGGCGAAGAGGACAACAAGATCCAGGGCCTGGAAGTCGGCGCCGACGACTACATCACCAAGCCATTTTCCCCACGGGAGCTGGTCGCTCGTCTGAAAGCGGTACTGCGCCGTGCCGGTCCTACCGATGGCGAAGCACCGATCGAAGTGGGCGGCCTGCTGCTGGACCCGATCAGCCACCGCGTGACCATCGACGGCAAGCCTGCCGAGATGGGCCCGACCGAATACCGCCTGCTGCAATTTTTCATGACCCACCAGGAGCGCGCCTACACCCGTGGCCAATTGCTGGACCAGGTGTGGGGCGGCAACGTGTATGTGGAAGAGCGCACCGTGGACGTGCACATCCGTCGCCTGCGCAAAGCCTTGGGCGACGCTTACGAGAATCTGGTACAAACCGTGCGCGGCACCGGCTATCGGTTTTCCACCAAGGGCTGAGCCAGCCACTTCCTGATTTAAGAGCCTGACTTAACAGCTGACAAGGACGCATGTTCAAGTGAATCAAAACTGGCATGGCACCCTGATCCGCCACATGCTTCTGTTGATCACCGGCTGCCTGCTGGTGGGCCTGGTCAGCGGTCAATACGGCTGGAGCCTGGCTGTTGGCATCGGCCTGTACCTGGGCTGGACGCTCAAGCAATTGCTGCGCCTGCATGAATGGTTGCGCCAGCACAAACCCGATGAAGCACCACCCGACGGCTACGGCCTGTGGGGCGAGGTGTTCGACAGCATCTACCACCTGCAACGCCGCGACCAACGCGTCCGCGGGCGCCTGCAAGCGGTGATCGACCGGGTACAGGAGTCCACCGCCGCGCTCAAGGACGCGGTGATCATGCTCGACAGCGATGGCAACCTGGAATGGTGGAACCGCGCCGCCGAGACCCTGCTGGGCCTCAAGACGCCCCAGGACAGCGGCCAGCCGGTGACCAACCTGGTGCGCCACCCGCGCTTCAAGGAGTACTTCGAACAGGAGAACTACGAAGAAGCCCTGGAAATCCCCTCGCCCACCAACGACCGCGTGCGCATCCAGCTGTACCTGACGCGCTACGGCAACAACGAACACCTGATGCTGGTGCGTGACGTGACACGCATCCACCAGCTGGAGCAGATGCGCAAGGACTTCGTCGCCAACGTCTCCCACGAACTGCGTACCCCATTGACCGTGATCTGCGGCTACCTGGAGACGCTGCTGGACAATGTCGACGAGATCAACCCGCGCTGGAGCCGCGCCCTGCAACAGATGCAGCAACAGGGCTCGCGCATGCAAACCCTGCTCAACGACTTGCTGTTGCTGGCCAAGCTGGAGGCCACCGATTACCCGTCGGACAACCAGCCGGTCGCGGTGCAGAGCCTGTTGCAGACCATCAAGAACGACGCCCAGGCCCTGTCCGGCCAACGCGGGCAACAGATCACCCTGGAAGCCGACCCGTCGATCCTGCTCAAAGGCAGCGAAGGCGAATTGCGCAGCGCGTTTTCCAACCTGGTGTTCAATGCGGTGAAATACACCCAGGACAAGGGCAATATCCGCATCCGCTGGTGGGCCGATGAACACGGCGCCCACCTGAGCGTGCAGGACTCCGGCATCGGCATCGATGCCAAGCACCTGCCGCGCCTCACCGAACGGTTCTACCGTGTCGACTCCAGCCGCAACTCCAACACCGGCGGCACCGGCCTCGGCCTGGCCATCGTCAAGCATGTGCTGCTGCGCCATCGTGCGCGGCTGGAGATCAGCAGCGTGCTGGGGCATGGCAGTACGTTCACCTGCCATTTTCCGCCGACTCAGGTGGCGCGCTCGCGAGTCCTCAGCCCCGACGAATAAACCCAATACTGTGGGAGGGGGCTTGCCCCCGATATAGGTGGCAGGGTGTCATGCAGCACATTCATATCTGACCCGCCGCCATCGGGGGCAAGCCACCTCCCACAGTGGATCGGTGTTGTCTTAGAGAGTGCATTCCATACCCCACCTGGCAGCAACCACTAGGCAAGCGCCCCGTCAGCCGCTACATTGGCCCACTTGTGTCTGCCTTTCAGGCCCTCCTGTCACCCCTAATTGAACACACGGAACCCGCAAAACCCCATCATGGACCCTTCCCCTGGTATCACCCTCGCCACACTCTTCGCCGACTTCGGAATGATTCTTTTTGCACTGGTCCTGGTACTGCTCAACGGATTTTTCGTTGCAGCGGAGTTCGCCATGGTCAAATTGCGCTCCACCCGGGTCGAGGCCATCGCCCATACCAACGGCTGGCGCGGACAGATCCTGCGCACCGTGCACAGCCAGCTCGACGCCTACCTGTCGGCCTGCCAGCTGGGTATCACCCTCGCCTCCCTGGGCCTGGGCTGGGTCGGTGAGCCGGCCTTTGCGCATATCCTCGAACCGCTGCTGGGCGCCGTGGGCGTCGAATCGCCGGAAGTGATCAAGGGTGTGTCGTTCTTTGCCGCGTTCTTTGTGATTTCCTACCTGCACATCGTGGTCGGTGAACTGGCGCCCAAGTCCTGGGCGATCCGCAAACCCGAGTTGCTGTCGCTATGGACCGCCGTGCCGCTGTACCTGTTCTACTGGGCCATGTACCCGGCGATCTACCTGCTCAACGCCAGCGCCAACGCCATCCTGCGCATCGCCGGCCAAGGCGAACCCGGCCCGCACCACGAGCACCATTACAGCCGCGAAGAACTCAAGCTGATCCTGCACTCCAGCCGTGGCCAGGACCCCACCGACCAAGGCATGCGCGTGCTGGCGTCGGCCGTGGAAATGGGCGAGCTGGAAGTGGTGGACTGGGCCAACTCCCGGGAAGACCTGGTGACCCTGGACTTCAACGCCCCGCTCAAGGAAATCCTCGCGCTGTTCCGTCGCCACAAATTCAGCCGTTACCCCGTGTATGACGCGGTGCGCAACGAGTTTGTCGGCCTTTTGCACATCAAGGACCTGCTGCTGGAACTGGCGGCCCTGGACCACCTCCCCGAGTCGTTCAACCTGGCCGAGCTGACCCGCCCGCTGGAACGTGTGTCGCGGCACATGCCGTTGTCACAGTTGCTGGAGCAGTTCCGCAAGGGCGGCGCGCATTTCGCCCTGGTGGAAGAAGCCGACGGCAAGGTCATCGGCTACCTGACCATGGAAGACGTGCTGGAAGTGCTGGTAGGCGATATTCAGGACGAACACCGCAAGGCCGAGCGCGGTATCCTCGCCTATCAGCCGGGCAAGCTGCTGGTACGGGGCGATACGCCGCTGTTCAAGGTGGAACGCCTGCTGGGCGTCGACCTGGACCACATCGAGGCTGAAACCTTGGCCGGGCTGGTCTACGACACCCTCAAGCGGGTGCCTGAAGAGGAAGAAGTGCTGGAGGTTGAGGGCTTGCGGATCATCATCAAGAAGATGAAAGGACCGAAGATCGTGCTGGCCAAGGTGTTACTGCTCGACTAACCGCAGGCGCGGGCTTGCCCGCTCCTGCCGTCAATTGCCCAATGCAAAATTGGGCAATGCGCCGACGGGCTGGTTGAATTCATACGGGATCGACACCAGCCCCGCCTCGGTGGGCCGCTGCACCACGAAGTGCAGATGCGGCCCGCTGCTGTTGCCGGTATTGCCCGATAACGCCAGCGGGCTCCCCACTGCCACGCGTTGCCCTACCCTCACACTGACCGACCCTCGCTTGAGATGCAGGTACACGCCCTCGGTGCCATCGTCGTGCCGCACCCGCACAAAATTCCCCGACGCATCATTGCCCCGCCCGGCCTGCTCGTTCTCGGTCTTCACCACCACACCGCTGCGGGCGGCAATAATCGGCGTGCCTTCAGGCATGGCAATGTCCATGGCGTAGCGGCTCTTGGCGTCGGTGTGGCTGAAACTGCCGTTAGGGCCCTGGGTCAGGCGGAAAGGACCGCCGCGCCAAGGCAAGGGGTAGCGGTAAGCTTGTTGTGGACGATCGGGCCTGGGCACGACAAGCATCGGTCGCTCAACCTTGCGCTCTCGGATCACGAACGCCTGGGCGCCAGGCGTATACCGGTCGCTGAAAAACACCAGGCCATTGGCATCGACGGATTTGTAGAGGGTCATGGCCTGGGTCGACAGGGCGACCGTTGCAAGCCCGCAGCACAGCAAAAAGCGCATGAGCATGGTGTGAACCTGCCGGGATGACTGAGCGGCAGGTTAGCAACGGATCATGACAACTTTGTACGCCACAATGGAGATCCAATGTGGGAGGGGGCTTGCCCCCGATAGCAGTCCTTCAGCCAAGTATTCGTTAGCTGACACACCGCTATCGGGGGCAAGCCCCCTCCCACATTTTTCAGTTGTCTCGAGGATCAGGCGCCCGGCACAAAATGCTTCTGCGCCGTGCCGCGCGCGATCAGGCGCGAGATGTAGTCAAGCTTCTGCGCATCCTGGTCGATGAACCGGAAGGTCAGTTGCAGCCAGTCGCTGTCGGGCTTGGGCTCGAACGCCACAATGGCGTGCAGGTAGCCGTTGAGGCGCGCGACTTCGGCGTTGTCGCCCTGCTCAAGGTCGAGTACCGCGCTTTCCAGTACCTGGGGCAGGACCTCACCGCGACGCACCACCAGCAGCGCCTCCTTGATGCTCAGCGCCTTGATCACACACTGCTGGGTGCCGCTGGACAGGCGCAATTGGCCCTGGCCACGACCACCTGCCGGTGCCCCTGCCGCTGGCGCCGCTTGCACGGGTGGGCTGTTGAGCAAGCCGCGGCTGGGTGCCACGGCCGCGACCGGAGCGGCCTTGACCGCTTCAGGTTTACCGCCGGTCAGGGCGCTCAGCGAGTCGTTGCCGAAAGCCGAGTTCATCTTGGTCGGTGCGCTGGCGACTAAGGCGTCGAGACGGCCGATTTTGTGCAGGGCCTGCTTGACCTTGTTCAGCAACTGCTCGTTGGTGAACGGCTTGCTGACGTAGCCGGATACACCGGCCTGGATCGCCTGGACCACGTTTTCCTTGTCGCCACGGCTGGTCACCATCACGAATGGCATCGCCTTGAGGTGCGCCTGTTCGCGGCACCAGGTCAATAGCTCAAGCCCGGACATCTCCGGCATTTCCCAGTCGCACAGCACCAGATCGAAGGTTTCGCGCATCAGGATGGCCTGGGCCTTTTTACCGTTCACCGCATCTTCGATCTTGATGCCCGGGAAGTAGTTGCGCAGGCACTTCTTCACCAGGTCGCGAATAAACGAGGCGTCATCCACCACCAATACACTGACTTTACTCATCGACCCTTTATCCTATAAAAACCGCGGCACGCAGAACGCCTGACTAATGGCATTTTGCCAAAACTCTATCGTCACGTTCGGACTTTCTTTCGTCCGATCCGTAAAAAATTCAGCTGCCACGAACAAAAACGCCCGACCAAAGGCCGGGCGTTAATTTCTCGGGCAACCTTACTTATCGTCAGATTCGCCAGGAACATTAGGGATTTGATCGACTGAACCTTCAACTTCCGCTTTCATGCGCTTGAGGCCCATGTGCCGTACGTCGGTGCCGCGTACCAGATAGATCACCAGTTCCGAGATATTGCGCGCGTGGTCGCCGATCCGCTCCAGGGAGCGCAGCACCCAGATAATGCTCAAGACCCTTGAGATAGAGCGCGGGTCTTCCATCATGTAGGTCGCCAGCTCACGCAACGCCGTCTTGTACTCACGGTCGATGATCTTGTCGTACTGGGCCACTGACAATGCCAGCTCGGCATCGAAGCGGGCGAATGCGTCAAGCGCGTCGCGCACCATGTTGCGCACCTGGTCGCCGATATGGCGCACTTCCACGTAGCCGCGCGGGGCTTCGCCTTCTTCACACAGCTGGATGGCGCGACGGGCAATCTTGGTGGCTTCGTCGCCGATGCGTTCGAGATCGATCACCGACTTGGAAATGCTGATGATCAAACGCAAGTCGGACGCCGCCGGCTGGCGACGGGCAAGAATGCGCAGGCATTCTTCGTCGATGTTGCGTTCCATCTGGTTGATCTGGTCATCGATCTCACGCACTTGCTGGGCCAGGCCCGAGTCGGCCTCGATCAGCGCGGTGACCGCATCGTTGACTTGCTTCTCCACCAGCCCGCCCATCGCTAGGAGGTGGCTGCGCACTTCCTCAAGCTCGGCATTGAACTGCGCGGAGATGTGATGGGTAAGGCCTTCTTTGCTAATCATGTTGGCGTCCTTGGAGCGTCCGGTAAGGTGCGGAGAACCGCAGCGTCAGTGCAATGTGAACCACGGCTTCCTAGCCGTAGCGACCGGTGATGTAGTCTTCGGTCTGTTTTTTTGCCGGATTGGTGAACAGGGTATCGGTATCGCCGAACTCCACCAGCTTGCCCATGTACATGAACGCGGTGTAGTCGGAAACCCGCGCCGCCTGTTGCATGTTGTGGGTCACGATGACGATGGTGAACTTGGACTTGAGCTCGTAGATCAGTTCTTCCACTTTCAGCGTCGAGATCGGGTCGAGTGCCGAGCACGGTTCGTCGAGCAGCAGCACTTCCGGCTCCACGGCGATGGTGCGCGCAATCACCAGACGTTGCTGCTGGCCGCCGGACAGGCCCAGCGCTGACTCATGCAGGCGGTCCTTGACCTCATCCCACAGCGCCGCGCCCTTGAGTGCCCACTCCACGGCCTCATCAAGGATACGTTTCTTGTTGATGCCTTGGATGCGCAGGCCGTAGACCACATTTTCGTAGATGGTCTTGGGGAACGGGTTGGGCTTCTGGAACACCATGCCCACGCGACGACGCAACTCGGCCACGTCTTCGCCCTTGCGGTAGATGTTGGTGCCGTAGAGATTGATCGCACCGTCCACGCGGCAACCGTCCACCAGGTCGTTCATGCGGTTGAACGTGCGCAGCAGGGTGGACTTGCCGCAGCCCGAGGGGCCGATAAAGGCAGTCACGCGCTGCTTGGGGATGTTCATGCTGACGTCGAACAACGCCTGCTTTTCACCGTAGTACAGGCTCAGGCCGGGCACTTCGATGGCCACGGTCTCCTGGGCCAGGCTCAGGCTCTGCTTGTCACGCCCCAGGGCAGACATGTTGATGCCGTGGGATTGGGTTTCGTGTTGCATGGGATGCTCCCTGTGCTACCAATTCGTTTCAGTGAGCCGCGGCGATTGGGCCTGCGGTTACATCATTCTTCTGTAGGAGCGAGCTTGCTCGCGAAGGTCGTTAACGAAACGCGCGGGAGCCAGAATGAACGCGGCGCCCTTGCGTTTCTCGCGAGCAAGCTCGCTCCTACAGGGTTATCAGCTATCCAACGCTTTGTATTTTTCGCGCAGGTGGTTGCGAATCCACACAGCCGACAGGTTCAACGTAGCGATCACCAGCACCAGCAACAACGCGGTGGCGTACACCAGCGGCCGTGCGGCCTCGACGTTGGGGCTCTGGAAGCCGACGTCATAAATATGGAAGCCCAGGTGCATGATCTTCTGGTCCAGGTGCAGGTACGGGTAGTTGCCATCCAGCGGCAGCGACGGCGCCAGCTTGACCACACCCACCAGCATCAGCGGCGCCACTTCACCGGCGGCGCGCGCCACGGCGAGGATCATGCCGGTCATCATCGCCGGGCTGGCCATCGGCAGCACGATCTTCCACAACGTTTCCGCCTTGGTCGCGCCCAGTGCCAGGGACCCTTCACGCACCGTGCGAGGAATCCGCGCCAAGCCTTCTTCGGTGGCCACGATCACCACCGGCACCGCCAGCAGCGCCAGGGTCAGCGAGGCCCAGAGCAGGCCTGGGGTGCCGAAGGTCGGGGCCGGCAGGGCTTCGGCGAAGAACAAACGGTCGACCGAGCCACCCAATACATACACGAAGAACCCCAGGCCGAACACGCCGTAGACGATGGCCGGTACACCCGCCAGGTTGTTCACGGCGATGCGGATAATCCGCGTCAGGGTGTTCTGCTTGGCGTATTCACGCAGATACACCGCCGCCAACACGCCGAACGGGGTCACGATCATCGCCATGATCAGGGTCATCATCACGGTGCCGAAGATGGCCGGGAAGATCCCGCCTTCGGTGTTGGCTTCCCGTGGGTCGTCGCTGAGGAACTCCCAGACCTTGCTGAAGTAGAAGCCGATCTTGGTCATCGTGCCCATGGCGTTCGGCTGGTAGGCGTGTACCACTTTGCCGATGCCGATTTCCACTTCCTTGCCGTTCGCATCGCGGGCGGTCAAGGCGTCGCGGTTGAACTGGGCGTGCAGGTCGGCCAGGCGCGCTTCGATGTCCTGGTAGCGGGCGTTCAGTTCGGCGCGGTCGGCATCCATGTCGGCCTGGGCGGCGGCGTCGAGCTTGCCTTCCAGTTCCAGCTTGCGACCGTGCAGGCGAATACGTTCGAGGCCGGCGTTGATCGCGCCGATGTCGGACTTCTCCAAGGTCTTGAGTTGAGCCGCCAGCTTGTTCACGCGGTCGACGCGGGCTTGCAGTTCCGGCCACGCGGCCTCGCCTTCAGCGATGACCTTGCCATCCTGCTTGACGTTGACCAGGGTGCCGTAGAAGTTGCCCCACTCGCGACGCTCGATAGTCATCAGGCTCTTCGGCGTGCTCTGGTCCTTCAACCACTCGCCGACGATCCAGGTGAAGTCGTTGCCGTTCAGGTCACGGTTGCCGACCTTGATCAGCTCGCGGGTCATGAATTCCGGGCCCGCATCGGGCACCGGCAGGCCAGCGCTTTTCAGGCGCTCGCGCGGCACTTCTTCTTTCTGCACCACTTCGCCGATGACGATATGGTTTTCCTGGCCCGGCACGTTGTAGTTGGCCTGGATCAGGTCGGCCGGCCAGAAGTGGCCCAGGCCACGCACGGCAATCACCGCCAGCAAACCAATGGTCATGATGACCGCGATGGACACCGCGCCACCGCTGATCCAGACGCCGGGAGCGCCGCTCTTGAACCATCCATTCAGGGAGTTCTGTTTCACAGACTTCTACCTTTCTTAAAGCGACGAGTATTTCTTGCGCAGACGCTGACGGATCAGCTCGGCGAGGGTGTTCATGATGAAGGTGAACAGCAGCAGCACCAGTGCCGAGAGGAACAGCACGCGGTAGTGACTGCCGCCCACTTCCGACTCGGGCATCTCCACGGCGACGTTGGCCGCCAGGGTGCGCAGGCCTTCGAACAGGTTCATCTCCATCACCGGCGTATTACCGGTGGCCATCAGCACGATCATGGTCTCGCCCACGGCGCGGCCCATGCCGATCATCAGCGCCGAGAAAATCCCCGGGCTGGCGGTCAGGATGACGACGCGGGTCATGGTCTGCCACGGCGTGGCGCCCAGGGCCAGGGAGCCCAGGGTCAGGCCGCGCGGCACGCTGAACACGGCGTCTTCGGCGATGGAGTAGATGTTCGGGATCACTGCAAACCCCATGGCCAGGCCAACCACCAGGGCGTTGCGCTGGTCGTAGGTGATGCCGAGGTCATGGGAGATCCACATGCGCATGTCGCCGCCGAAGAACCAGGTTTCCAGGTACGGGCTCATGTACAGCGAGAGCCAGCCCACCAACAGGATCACCGGGATCAGGATCGCGCTTTCCCAGCCATCGGGTACCCGCAGGCGGATAGACTCAGGCAGGCGGCTGAAGATAAAACCGGCCACCAGGATGCCAATCGGCACCAGCATCAGCAGACTGAAAATCCCCGGTAGATGCCCTTCGACATACGGCGCCAGGAACAGGCCGGCGAAGAAGCCAAGGATCACCGTCGGCATCGCTTCCATCAGTTCGATCACCGGCTTGACCTTGCGGCGCAGGCTCGGGGCCATGAAGTAAGCGGTATAGATCGCGGCGGCAATGGCCAGTGGCGCGGCCAGCAGCATGGCGTAGAACGCGGCCTTCAAGGTACCGAAGGTCAGCGGGGCCAGGCTCATCTTGGGTTCGAAATCAGTGTTGGCGGCGGTCGATTGCCAGACGTATTTAGGCTCGTCGTAGTTTTCGTACCAGACCTTGCTCCACAACGCGCTCCAGGACACTTCCGGGTGCGGGTTGTCCAGCAGCAGCGGTTGCAGCTTGCCGCCGGCTTCGACGATCACACGGTTGGCGCGAGGCGACAGGCCGAACACGCCCTGGCCGTCGACCACCGGATCCACCAGCAGGGTGCGGTGGGCGGTGCTGTGGAACACGCCGAACTTGCCGGAAGCATCGAGGGCGGTGAAGCCTTTGCGACGCTCTTCGGCGGTGATTTCCACGATGGGCGCGGTGCCCATCTGGAAGGTGCGGATCTGCTTCAGGCGCTGCTCGCCATCCGGGTCGCGGGCCATGAACCACTGGGCCAGGCCACCCTTGGAGTTGCCGATAATCAGCGAGATACCGCCTACCAGTTGAGTGCTGGCGGTGATTTCAGCGTTGGCGTCTTCCAGCAACTTGTAGCGACCATTGAGGCTCTTGTCGCGCAGGCTGAACACATCGGCCAGGGCGCGACCGTTAATCACATACAGCCACTGCTGGCGCGGGTCGATGAAGATCGCCTTCACCGGCTCAGTCATCTGCGGCAGCTCGATACGCTTCTGCTCGCTGGTGACGTCGCCGGTCATCATGTTTTCTTCACGGCTCAGGGTCAGCACGTTCAAGTGCGAACCCGCCGAGCCGGCAACCACCAGCAACGAGTCGGTGGCGTTGAGGGCGACGTGCTCCAACGGGCGGCCGGCATCGTCGAGCACGATGGGCGTTTCACCGTAGGGGTATTCAATCGCAGGCGTGATGGTTTTCTTGCCGTCCGGGTACGACACCTTATAGGTGTGGCGGAACACCAGGGACTGGCCATTGGAAAAGCCGAGGATCACCAGCGGGCTGCCCGGCTGGTCTTCACCGATGGACGCTACGCTCGCACCCGCCGGCAGCGGCAGATCGAAACGCTTGAGTTCGGCACCGGTGGCGACATCAAAGAACAGCGCCTGGCCCTTGTCGGAAACCCGCATGGCCACCTGGTTCTGTTCCTCCAGGGAAATCATCAACGGCTTGCCGGCGTCCTGGATCCAGGCCGGGGTCAGCGCGTCTTCCTTGGTCAGGGAAGCACCTTGGAACAGTGGCGCAACCACATAGGCAAGAAAGAAGAAAATCAGGGTAATGGCGCCGAGGACGGCGAGGCCGCCAATCAGTACGTACCAACGGGTCAGGCGATCCTTGAGCGCGCGGATGCGGCGCTTGCGTTGCAGCTCAGGCGTATTGAAATCAATGCGCTTGGGGGGAGAAGTTGTCGTCATGGTGGAATTGGCCAGATCATTCATGCGCACACCCTAGCGATCCTGTATGACAGAAAGATGACAATGCAGTGACGCAAGAAATCCGCCGCGAAGCAGGGCTGGCAGCGGATTGAAAATTAGTGATGCGGGAACCGGCGTACCGGTTCCCGCAGAGGCAATCAGTTGCCTTCTTTCAGACCCAGGTCAGCCAGGGCCTTGGCGGCAACTTTGGCTGGCAGCGGGATGTAGCCGTCTTTCACTACAACTTCCTGGCCCTGTTTGGACAGAACCAGTTTCACGAACTCAGCTTCCAGCGGGGCCAGAGGCTTGTTCGGGGCTTTGTTGACGTACACGTAGAGGAAGCGCGACAGCGGGTATTTGCCGTTCAGGGCGTTTTCTTCGCTGTCTTCGATGAAGTCAGTGCTGCCTTTCTTGGCCAGGGCCACGGTTTTCACGCTGGCGGTCTTGTAGCCGATACCCGAGTAACCGATGCCGTTCAGCGAGGAGCTGATCGACTGCACGACCGAAGCCGAGCCAGGTTGTTCGTTCACGTTAGGCTTGTAGTCGCCTTTGCACAGGGCTTCTTCCTTGAAGTAGCCGTAGGTGCCGGACACCGAGTTACGACCGAACAGTTGCACTGGTTTGTTGGCCAGGTCGCCGGTCACACCCAGGTCGCCCCAGGTTTTCACGTCGGCTTTGCCACCGCACAGGCGAGTCGAGGAGAAGATCGCGTCAACTTGCTCCATGGTCAGGTGCTGGATCGGGTTGTCCTTGTGCACGAACACCGCCAGGGCGTCCACGGCAACCGGGATAGCGGTTGGCTTGTAGCCGTACTTCTGCTCGAAGGCCGCCAGTTCGGTGTCCTTCATCTTGCGGCTCATCGGGCCCAGGTTGGAAGTGCCTTCAGTCAGCGCAGGAGGCGCGGTGGCAGAACCAGCAGCTTGAATCTGGATGTTGACGTTCGGGTATTCCTTTTTGTAACCCTCTGCCCACAGGGTCATCAGGTTGGCCAGGGTATCGGAACCGACGCTGGACAAGTTGCCCGACACACCAGTGGTCTTCACATAAGCCGGAATTGCCGGGTCAACACCAGCGGCCACCGCGTTGGCGGTCGCAACGCCAGCAGCGACAAAAGTCATTGCCGCCATCAAACGTTTCAGTTTCATGCCTTGCTCCTAGCAGATAGGGATAATTGGATCGGGGCCA
>Ga0105237_10001081_pt1 | contig 36547 bp, 31 predicted proteins | sample KBSC24metaG_FD_81520 | JGI IMG/M metagenome (GOLD analysis project Ga0105237, IMG submission 81520) | Corn rhizosphere microbial communities from Kellogg Biological Station, Michigan, USA - KBS C2-4 metaG | ecosystem: Host-associated > Plants > Roots > Rhizosphere > Soil | place: Michigan, USA...
CGATGGCCGCATCCATCCCTATGCCCGGCAAGCCTTCCTCGCATCGCCGCCGCTGGTGGTGGCCTATGCGATTGCCGGCACCATCCGCTTCGATATCGAGAAGGACGTGTTGACGGAGGTGAAGGGTCAACCGGTGCGCTTGAAGGACATCTGGCCGACCGACGAGGAGATCGATGCGGTCGTGGCGAGCAGCGTCAAGCCATCCCAGTTCCGCCAGGTCTACGAGCCGATGTTCGCGATCCATTCCGACACGAGCGAGAAGGTCGCACCGCTGTACGCCTGGCGCGGCAAGAGCACCTACATTCGCCGGCCACCCTACTGGGAGGGCGCCTTGGCGGGCGCGCGATCGTTGACGGGGATGCGGCCCCTGGCCGTGCTGCCCGACAACATCACCACCGATCACCTGTCGCCGTCCAACGCCATCCTGTCGGACAGTGCCGCGGGCGAGTACCTGCGCCGGATGGGCTTGCCGGAGGAGGACTTCAATTCCTACGCCACCCACCGCGGCGACCACCTGACGGCCCAGCGCGCGACCTTCGCCAACCCGACGCTGAAAAACGAGATGGTGCGCGGCGTGGACGGCGCGGTGCTGGCGGGCTCGCTGGCGCGTGTCGAGCCGGACGGCAAGGTGATGCGCATGTGGGAAGCGATCGAGATCTACATGGGCCGCAAGCAGCCGCTGATCATCATCGCCGGTGCCGACTACGGCCAAGGCTCCTCGCGCGACTGGGCCGCCAAGGGCGTGCGGCTGGCGGGTGTGGAGGCGATTGCCGCCGAAGGATTCGAGCGCATCCACCGCACCAACCTGATCGGCATGGGCGTGCTGCCGCTGCAGTTCAAGCCCGGCGACAGCCGCCTGACATTGCGCCTCGACGGCACCGAGACCTACGACGTCATCGGCGCGCGCCAGCCGCGGGCCGAACTGAAGCTGATCGTCCATCGCCTGAGCGGCGAACGGCTCGAGGTGCCGGTGACATGCCGGCTCGACACGGCCGAGGAGGTCTCGATCTACGAAGCGGGTGGCGTACTGCAGCGCTTCGCGCAAGACTTCCTGGCCTCATCCCAGGCTGCTTGACCGGAGAGACCCGATGGCTCACCCATCCCAGATCAAAGTCCCCGCGACCTACATGCGCGGCGGCACCAGCAAGGGCGTCTTCTTCCGCCGGCAAGACCTGCCCGCGGCGGCGCGGGAGCCGGGCAGGGTGCGCGATGCGCTGCTGCTGCGCGTGATCGGCAGCCCCGATCCGTACGGCAAGCAGATCGACGGCATGGGGGGCGCGACTTCGAGCACCAGCAAGGCGGTGATCGTGTCGAAGAGCGGCAGGCCCGATCACGACGTGGCCTACCTCTTCGGACAGGTCTCGATCGACAAGCCCTTCGTGGATTGGAGCGGCAACTGCGGCAATCTATCTGCGGCCGTCGGCCCGTTCGCGATACGGTCCGGCATGGTCGACGCGAGTCGCATCCCTCGCGATGGCTTGGCCCCCGTGCGCATCTGGCAGGCCAACATCGGCAAGACCATCGTCGCGCACGTTCCCATCACGGACGGCGCCGTTCAGGAAACCGGGGACTTCGAGCTGGATGGTGTCGCCTTCCCCGCAGCCGAGGTGCAACTCGAATTCCTGGATCCGGCGGCCGATGACGAGGGCGACGGCGGCTCGATGTTTCCGACCGGCTGCCTGGTGGACGACCTCGAGGTGCCCGGCGTCGGCACGCTGAAGGCCACCTTGATCAACGCCGGCATACCGACCATCTTCCTGGACTCCGAAGCCCTGGGCTACAAGGGCACCGAGCTGCAGGACGCCATCAACGGCGACGCCGCGGCCCTGGCGAAATTCGAGACCATCCGCGCCCACGGCGCCGTGCGCATGAGGCTGATCGCCGACGTCGCAGAAGCCGCCGCTCGCCAGCACACACCCAAGATCGCCTTCGTCGCGAAGCCCGCCAGCTACACCGCTTCGAGCGGCAAGATCGTGCAGGCCGATGACGTCGATCTTCTCGTGCGCGCCCTGTCGATGGGCAAGCTGCACCACGCGATGATGGGCACCGCAGCGGTGGCCATCGGCACCGCCGCGGCCATTCCCGGCACCTTGGTGAACCTGGCTGCGGGCGGCGGCGAACGCACGACGGTGCGCTTCGGTCATCCCTCCGGCACGTTGCGGGTGGGCGCCGAGGCCAGCCGGATCGATGGCCAGTGGCGCGTGACCAAGGCGCTCATGAGCCGCAGCGCCCGGGTGCTGATGGAAGGCTGGGTGCACGTGCCCGGCGACGCACCTTGACCGACCCCGCTCTCCTCGTTCCATCTCCCGTCACGTTCCAGGAAAATCGATGTCGACACGCAAGATCCTCAAATCGCTGGCAGAGGCCCGCCGCGGCGTCCTGGTGCCGGGTGCCTTCAATGCCCTCTCGGCCAGGGTCATCGAGAGCCTCGGCTTCGAAGCCCTTTACGTCACCGGGGCGGGCGTGACCAACATGTGGTTCGCCATGCCTGACCAGGGCTTCATGGGACTTCACGAGATTGCCGACCACACTGCGCGCATCCGCGACGCCGTGAGCCTGCCGTTGATCGTCGACGCCGATACCGGCTTCGGCAATGCGCTGAACGTGCGCCACACGGTGCGCGTGCTGGAGCGTGCCGGCGCGGACTGCATCCAGTTCGAGGATCAGGTCGCGCCCAAGCGATGCGGGCACTTTGCGGGCAAGGAGGTCATCCCGACCGACGAGGCTGTCGGCAAGATCAAGGCCGCCGTCGACGCGCGCACGGATGCCGGCCTTCTCATCATGGCGCGCACCGACGCGGCCGCGACCTTGGGCTTCGAGGCCGCCGTCGAACGCGCGCAGAAGTTCAGCGAGGCCGGTGCGGACATCCTCTTCGTCGAGGCGGTGACGACGGCCGACGAGATCCGTGCCCTGCCGCGGCGGCTCGCCAAACCGCAGTTGATGAACATGGTGATCGGCGGCCGCACGCCGATCTTCGGTGCCGAAGAGTTGGGCCAGCTCGGCTACGGCATCGTGCTGTACGCCAACGCCGCATTGCAGGGTGCCGTGGCCGGCATGCAAAAGGCGCTGACGGTGCTGAGAGACACGAAGCGCATCGATGAAGACCCCGCGCTGGTCACGCCGTTCGCCGAACGCCAACGTCTTGTCGGCAAACCCGAGTGGGACGAGCTCGAGCGGCGGTACGCCTGAATGAATGAGTGACGCCTTTCAAGGCCCGGCTCTTGATGCTGCGCAACGAGAAGACGGCTGCGGCGGCGAGCCTCGAGGTCGGTTATGAGACCGAGCCCGAATCGGGCACGCGGGAGAAGACCATCAGTTGACTCAGCTTCAGCTTGCGGCTGACGGTGATCGTGGAGACCGGCCCGGCGTTGATCGTCATGGGTGGTGAGGTTCGCGAATGCCATCTCAATGCTGCCGCGCATAGTGGCTGGGAGCTTGGCCCACGTGGCGGCTGAATGCGGTGCTGAACGTGCTCGCCGAGGCGTAGCCGACTCGTTCGGCCACCTCCGCAATGCCGAAGTCCTGTCGGCGAAGCATGTCCTTTGCCAACGCCATGCGCCAGGCGACAAGGTACTCCATCGGCGGCACCCCCACGGCGCGGGTGAAACGCTCGTAGAACGCCGAGCGCGACAGGGCGGCTTTCTTAGCCAGCTGCTCCACGGTCCACGAACGCGCGGGGTCGCCGTGCATCTGCCGCATCGATCGCGCGATGCGTGCATCGGCCAGCCCGCGCACCAGCCCCGGCGGCGCATCGTCGCCCGGCGTCGACCGCAGCGACTCGATCAGCAGCAACTCGACCAGGCGGGTGAGCACCAGATCGCGGCCCGAGCGCTTCTCGCTCGCCTCCGTGGCCACCAGGCGCACCAAGGTCGACAGCCGTTCGATGCCGCGCAGGTGCATCAGCGCCGGCAGCAGCGACACCAGCAGCGCCGCGTCCGGGGAGTCGAACACGAAGTAGCCGCCAAGCAGACGCACGTCGGGGCGGCCGCCGCGCCGGCCATGCCGAACGTCGCCCGCCGGAGCCGGCGTCAGCTTCGGGTCGATGCGCACCGGCGCCACCGGCTCGAAGCCCGACAGGACGAAGCCGGGCGTCTTCGGCAGCAGCACGAAGTCTCCTGCCTCGAGCGTGACGGCCGCCTGGCCGTCGACGGCCAGGCGGCAGCGGCCCTCGAGCACGGCACAGAAGCTCGGTTCACCGAAGTCGGAGTAGCGGACGCCCCATGCGCCGGCACCGCTGATGCCCTTGGCGAATACGGTGCGGGGCCGCAGCAGCGTGATGACATCGGACAGCGGGTCGCTCATGTGGGAGGACGTTGGCAAACGAAATCAGGACTCCCTATCGTAGTGCGTCCGGACGCTTGTGGCTATCGTGGCGAGCATCGAAACCAACTCCCGAATCCGCACCATGAAGACTGTTCTGATCACCGGCTGCTCGTCCGGCTACGGCCTCGAGACGGCGCGCCATTTCCATGCCCAGGGCTGGAACGTCGTGGCCACCATGCGAACCCCGCGCGAAGACATCCTGCCGAGGTCAGGGGAACGGCTGCTCGTTCTCGCGCTCGATGTGACCAAGCCCGAGAGCATTGCGGCGGCGCTCGAGGCCTGCGGGCCGATCGACGTGCTGGTCAACAACGCGGGCCTCGGGCTCTTCGGTGCCTTCGAGGCCACGCCGATGGCCACCACCCGCGAGATCTTCGAGACCAACACCTTCGGCGTGATGGCGATGACGCAGGCCGTGCTGCCGCAGTTTCGCGAGCGCAGGTCGGGCGTGGTGATCAATGTCACCTCGAGCGCCACGCTGGCGCCGATGCCGCTGGTCGCGGTGTACACCGCGAGCAAGACGGCGGTCGAAGGCTTCACTTCGTCGCTCGCGTTCGAACTCGAGCCCTTCGACGTGACGGTGAAGCTGGTCGAGCCGGGCTACGGCCCGACCACGAGCTTCACGAGCAACGGGGGGGCGCGCATGCAAGGTCTGATTCCCGAGGCATACGCGCCGTTCGCGCAGAGCGTCTTTGCGGCCTTCACGAAGCCGGCTGCGGTGACGCTCGAGTCCGACGTGGCCGAGGCGGTGTGGCGCGCTGCGCATGACACGACCGGGCAACTTCGTTTCCCGGCCGGCGCCGACGCGGTCAGCCTGGCGCGTGCGACGTGATCGCCGCTCGCACGCCGTCGTTGTTGCCTGGCCTCGATGATGGCCAAGCCCGGCGGCTCAATGCCGATGCCCGTCGCCGTGCGGCCCGGCCAGCGCGCCGGCCACCACCGCGTGGCCGGTGGATCCGCGCAGGCTGAGCGGCTGGGCGCGGGCATTCAGTGCGCTCTGCTCGGCGCCCAGCGCGCTGGCGAACGCGTCGATCGCCATCACGGTCTTGCCGCCCACCATCGTCAGCAGGACCTTGTTGCGGCCGAGTTCGTCGGCCGGCACGGTCATGAAGTTCTTGTCGAGCACGATGAGGTCCGCGAACTTGCCGACCTCGATCGATCCCACCTGCTTGTCGAGGCGCAGCTGGTGGGCGGCATTCATCGTGATCGCGCGCAGCACGTCGGCGCGCGACAGGGCCGGGTCGTCGTTGATCCTGCCTTCATAGATCGGCGCGAGGCTCGCGGCGCTGTGCGGGTTGGTCGGGTCGCCGGAGCGCGTGACGCCGATCTTCAGCGCCAGAAAGGTATCGAACGGGTCGATCGGCCAATCGCTGCCGTGGACCACGCGCGCGCCCGCATTGCGCAGGCTGCCGGAAGGCTCCATGCGGGCGAAGCGATCGGGCCCGAGATGGTCCTCGGTCTCGCCGATCGAGTAGGACGCGCGCTGCGCCCATTGGAAGGACATCGTGGCCATCACGTCCAGCGCGGCGAAGCGCGGGTAGTCGGCCACCGCCACGGTCTCGTCGTGCGCGATGGCCGGGCGGAAGTCGGCCTTTGGCCGCTGCACCCGCACGTTCTCGACCGCGTCCAGCGCCTGGCGCACCGCGCGCTCGCCGGTCGCATGCAGATGGATGTCGAGACCGGCATCGGCGGCCGCGAGCATCAGCGGCTTCAGCACCTCGGGGGGGTAGTAGATCGAGCCGAGGTTGCTGCCGGGCTGCCAGTTCGGTGCGGCATCGGTGCCGGTGTTGGCGAAGTACGGCGTCAGCAGCGCGCCGGTGTCGGCCGGCGCGTTGACCACCCCGTCCATGAAGACCTTCACGATGCGCGAGTTCAATCCGGGGGCGGCGACCGGCGTGCCCTGGTCGATGCTGCTGGCCAGCGCCTTGGCCGCGTCGATCGTCGCGCCGGGGCTGGAGGCGGCCGCCTCGGGCGTCAGCGCGATCGCGAAGTTCGCGCGCGCGGTCAGCTCGCCCGATTGGTACAGCGCCTTGAAGGTCTTGGCATGCGCCTCGCCGGCGGCCGCATCCATGAACGAGGTGATGCCCTGTTCGCGAAACGCCGCCAGCGCGGCGCGGCCCTGCTTCAGCAGATCGTCATCGGAGTCGGCCGGGATGCTGGCCTTGAGCTGCCAGCCGGCGGCGTCTTCGCAGATGCCGCTGGGCGCACCGCCGCTGTCGCGCAGGAACTTGCCGCCGCTCGGGTCGGGCGTGGCGGCGCTGATGCCGGCCAGGCTGAGGGCGCGCGAGTTCGCCAGCACGCTGTGGAAGTCGCTCGAGGTCACCGCGATCGGACGCCGCGTGCTCAGGGCATCGAGCAGCGCCTTGTCCGGATCGCCGTCGATCGAGGACGTGGCCTGACGGTCCCAGTTGACGGCTTCGAGCCAGGCGTCCGGCTCCTTGTCCTTCGTGGCATCCAGGCACGCCTGCAGCTGGCCGGCCAGCTGGGTGCGAGACAGCGGCGCGTAGGCCAGGTCGCAGAGCAGCAGGGCGCGCCCGCCTGCCAAGGAATGCAGGTGGGCATCGACGAATCCCGGCATCAGCATGCGGCCGGCGAGATCGATCACCTTGGTGTTGCTGCCGATCCAGGCCGCGACGCCCGCATCGCTGCCGACGTAGACGATCTTGCCGTCGCGCACCGCCGTGGCCTGCTGGGTCGAGTCCTGGGCATCGATGGTCACCACCTGGCCATTGCGCAGCACGGTATCGGCCGGGGCAGGGTGCTCGTCCGAGCCGCCGCAGCCGACCACCACCGCCAGAGCCAGCGTCAGCACTGCGGCCGCTGCGCCCGATGTCTTCGTCCACGCCATCCGTCTTCTCCTGTTGACAAGGGTCGGATCGACGATAGCGGCGGCCTGCGTCCGCGGCCCTCCGCAGATGCAGAGGGTGCGGGACGGCAGCCGGCAGCGAGCGGCCCGCTCAGCGTTCGGCGCCGGCAGGCGCCTGGAGCGCGTTGCCGAGCTCGATCTTGTTGCGCACGCCGAGCTGCAGATAGGCGTTGCGCAAGTAGGTGCGCACCGTGGCGGGGCTGAGCTCGAGCAGGCGCGCAATCGCCTTGTAGGAATGGCCGCGGGAATAGAGCATCGCGGCAGTGCGCTCGCGCGGCGGAAGCATCGCGTGCCGGCTGCCGCGGTCGAGCGAGAGGGCGATCAGCTCGCCGCAGGGCTGCAGCGTCAGGCCGCGCCCGCCGAGCGCGATCGCGCAGGGCGCTCGGCCCAGGGCTTCACCCAGCTCGGCCGGCAGCGCGGAACCTGCCCAGCCCGGATGGGCCTTGTGGATCGCAGCCCCGAGACGTTCCCCCAGATAGAGCAGCTCGCCCTGCGCATTGGCCAACGCGAATCCCTCGGAGGATCGTGTCGCGGCGCTGCCCAGCAAGTCCTGCACGCGGACGCGCCAGTGATGCAGCAGGTGGACGGCGAATTCGGCAAACAGTGCGCTCTCGCGGTCATCGAATGCGGGCGACGCCTCGCCGCGATAGAGCACCACGAAGAACATCAACCCGCTGCCGGCCAGTTCCGCCGTCAAGGCCATCACGTGGTACAGGTCGTGGCGCTGCGAGAACGCGGCCACCTCCGGTATCGGGTCTTCGTGGCCGCTGGTGCGCAAGACGGTGCCGAGCCGGCGCATCGATCCGCGGGCGAATTCGTCGCGGTCGGCGAGCCGATTCCATTCCTGTGCGAACGACGGGCTCAGGTTGATGCGTCCGTGCAGCCAGTTGCGCGGCGGCGTGCCGGCGCCGCCGTCGGAGCATTCGCCCCACCACGCCGAGCGAAACGGCAGCAAGGAGCGCAGCGCCAGCAGCGACTCGCGCAGCAGTCGCTCGGGGCCGGCTTCGCGCGCGACGCTGGTCATCGCCAGCAGGCAGGCGCTGAAACTTCGCAGCGTCGCGAGATCGACGGCCGCCGGCCCGTGCGAGGCGTCGGCCGTCCGGCTCATGGCAAGTCGACCCGAGGGACGGCAGGCTGCCGGGTGAAGCGCAGCATCAATGCCGTGCCGAGGGCCAGGCCGAACAAGGCACAGGGTGCAAGCGCTTCGAGTCCGGCGGATTCGATGATCGCTCCGGCGAGCAGCGGGCCGGCGGCCAGGCCGAAGGCGAATGCCAGGTTCATCGAGGAGATCGAGCGTCCGGTCGCGTCCCGCGACGCGACCGCGGCGAAGATGTACGGCACGCAGAAGTTCCAGCCGAACGACAGCACGCAGCATCCGATGGCAAAGCCGGCGTCGCCCGGCGCGAGCTGCAGGATGCCCGCGCCCAGCATGATCAGCAGATAGCCCGCCAGCAGCAGCGTCCGGCGCGAGAGCCGGTCTCCGATGATGAAGGCCGATGCGGCGCCGGCCATGCCGATGACGGTGCCGCCGGTCAGCACCTGCGCGATGCGCTCCTGCTGCAGTCCCGCACCGGCGCCGTACTCGCCGGCGAAGGCCCACAGGCCGCCGACCACGATATTGAAGACCCACGCGAAGGCTATCGCCAGTGCGATGGCCGCCAGTTCAGTCGCCGAGACCGTCCGCCTCGTGCGCGCCGCCGGCGCGCCGCGATGCGCGGCATCAGTGAAGGGCCGCGCCGTCAGCATCCCGAGCACGCCGAGCCCTGCGCTGAGCCAGAACATGCCGCGCAGGCCGCGCCCGGCGCTCATCACCGATGGCAGCAGGGCGAGCAAGATCGCGCCCGAGGCGAGTTGTGCCAGTGTGATCAGCGCGAAGATGCGATTCTGGTCGAGAGCCCGTGCGCCGGCCGTCATGCCCAGGACCATCAAGCTGCCGGCGCCCGCCCCGGTCACGGCGCGGGCGATCGACAGCAGCACGAAGGACTTCACATGCCATGAAGACAGCAGGCTGCCTGCAATGAAGACGGCATAGGCCCACTGCGCAACGCGCGTCTCGTCGATCCTTGCGATCCACCAGTACGCAGGCAAGGTGGCCAGGCCCATCGCCGCCAGTTCGAAGAAATAGATCGCGCCGATCTGGCCGACCGACAGCTCCGCCTCCTGCCGCAATTGCAACTCCATCGCGGGAGCGACATTGAGTGCGACGACGGCCAGCGAGGTGGCATACAGGATGGCCGTCACGGCCGCTTTGCCGAGGCCGGCCGGTTCGGCCGCATTGGCAAGGGCGGAAGAGTTCATCGATCCATGGGACCCGGCGGAAGCGGCATTGGCGAGACTGCGGAAAACTCCGTGCAGCACGAACTATGCCGGATGTCGCCTCGCTCGGCGTTCGGGAATGGCGACGGCACCGCATCGCCATCGGTGGCGCGGTGATGCAGAGACGCAGGCAACGGGATTCGCGAGCTTCAGCTTCAGATGGCTCGCGACGCTACCTCCCGCCCAGGGCTTCACGCAATCGCGGTTGCGGCAGCGGCAATGCCAGGCGCTCGGCGAGCTCGATCACCGGAGCGAAGCGACGCTGCTTCTTCTGCGCATGGTCGTTGGCGATATCGGCCAGCCGATGTTCGAGGAACGGGTTGAGCAGGCGATCGCGAACCTCGGCCAGATAGGCTTCGGCGTCGTCGCCCGAGGCCGCGAGCACCGGCATGACTTCGTCGCGCCACACCGATTCGAGAATTCCGCGCAGGGGCGGGTCGTTCATCGCCTGCAGCACCGTCTCGTCACGAGGCCGCTGGTCGACGAGCCAGCGTTCGGCGAGCATGCTGTGGCCGAGGTTGAGCAGCCAGAGCTTGCGCCGCTCGAAGGTCGCTAGATCATCCGTCAGCACGATCGCGGGGTGCGTGCAGGGCAGCACCATGCGAGCCTGCCGCTCGATCGCCCACAGCGCATAGGGCTCCGCCACCGCACCGACCGGATAGAGCGGCGCGGAGACGATGCGGTCGACGAGCGAGTTGAGCCAGACGCAGTGCCCGCGCAGATAGGCGATGAAGGCCGGCGGCGCGCCCCAGCGCTCGCCGAGCTTCGCCACCAGTTCCCGCAAGGTATCGCCATTGCGCGAGACCAGTTCGCACGGATAGAGCGACAGTGGCGCCGCCGGGACGAGGCGCCAGCGATGGTGCAGCAGCGCCAGCAGCTTGGCCGGGAAGCTTCGCGCCGCGGGCGCGCCGTCGGAGAGCGACGAGGCGTCGTCCGCCTCGTTCAGCCGATAGCCCTGGTCGGCGGTATTCGAGACGATGACCTGCACCTTCGTCGCCACGGCCTCCATCACGCGCGCCCAGTCCCGCTCGGCATGCCAGGCTTCGCGCACCGAATCGACCAGCACGGTCTGCGTCACCGGCTCGCCGTGGCGCTGGCCGCGGATGTCGACGCAGTAGCCCGGGCCGTCTGCCAGGGCCTCGAGCGCGGCCAGGCGCGCGCTGCTGTTTGCATTGCCGGTGCTCTGCACCACGCTGATGCCGCCGATCGCCTCGCCCCGCAGCAGGGCCTGCGAGACGAACAGATCCACGTGCGCCTGCAGGAAGCGGCCGGTACCGAATTGGAGGATCGCCTGAGCCATGGTGCGAAGACTCCGTCAGCACTCGACGATGGCCTTGACCACGCCCAGCGCCGGGTCGAGCAGCGAAGCAAAGCCGGCCGGCACGCGCGCCAGCGGCATGCGGTGCGTGTTCAGCGCCGCGGTGGGGATGCGGCCGGCGCGCATCGCGTTCAGCACCGTCTCGAAGTCTTGCATCGTCGCATTGCGGCTGCCGAGCAGCGTCGCTTCGCGCTTGTGGAACTCCGGGTCCGAGAACGAGATGCTGTCGCGCACCACCGAAACCAGCACGTACTTGCCGCCATGGGCGATGAACCTGAACCCCCGCTCCATCGCGCGGGCGTTGCCGGTTGCATCGAACACCACATCGAAGAAGTCGCCGCCGGTGAGCGCCGCGAGCTGCGCTTCATCATCGGGCCCGATCACGACGCCGGCCTGCGCGCCGAGATGCTGCCGGCAGAAGTCGACGCGCTCGGCGCGCGTGTCCAGCGCCGTCACGATCGCACCCCGCAAGCCGGCAAAGAGCAGCGCCGCCATGCCGATCGGCCCGGTGCCGACGACCAGCACGCGCTGCCCGGCACTCACCTCGCCGCGCCGCACCGCATGCGCGCCGATCGCGAGGAACTCGATCATCGCGGCCTGATCGAGCGTGACCCCTTCCGCCTTGTGCACGAAAGCCGCCGGCACGCCGAGGTATTCGGTGAAGGCGCCGTCGCGATGCACGCCCAGCACCTGGATGTTGACGCAGCAGTTGGTCTTGCCCCGGGCGCAGGCAATGCAATGCCCGCAAGAGAGATACGGCATCACGAACACCGGGTCCCCCGGCGCCAGGGCGCTGCCCGCAGGCGCCTGCTCCACCAGACCGGAGAACTCATGGCCCATCACCCGCGGGTAGGCGAGGTAGGGCTGGTTGCCGCTGAAGATGTGCAGGTCCGTGCCGCAGACCCCCACGCGCTTGACGCGCACGAGCACCTCGCCCGCTTCGGCCAGGGGCATCTCGCGCTGCTCGGCCCGCAGAACGCCGGGGGTTTCACAGATGACAGTCAGCATGGGGGTCCCAACGGTGGCAGGGTCAGTAGAGAACGTTCTTCGCTTCGGGCGTATCGATGTTCTTCTTCGTGACCATCAGCACGCCGGTGTCGCGGAATTTCGGCACCTTCTTGCCTTCGGCGACTTCGATCGCCGTGGTCACGCCCAGATGGCCCATCTGATAGGCGCTCTGCACGGCGATGGCTTCGAGCGTGCCGTCCTTGATGAAGCCCTGCAGGTCGCCGTTGCCGTCGAAGCCGATCGCGACCACCTTGCCGCTCTTGCCCGATTGCACCAGCGCGCGGCCCATGCCGATGGCCGTCGGCTCGTTGGCGCCGAAGAGACCTTTCAGGTCGCCGTTGGCGGCGAGTACGTCGGTCGTCTGATTCAATGCCGTGCCCATCTGCGAGTTCGAATAGAAGGGTCCGATGATCTGCAGCTTGGAGTTGGTCTCGATGTATTTCTTGAACCCCCCGACCCGGCCGATCTCCGAGCCCGAGCCGGCGGTGTAGGACATGATCGCGATCTTGCCGGTGGTGCCGATCTTGTCGATCAATGCCTTGGCGCACAGCTCGCCCGCCTTCTGGTTATCGGTCGCGAGGAAGGACTGATAGTAGTCCTTGCCCGAGTCCGCCGCGGCCGAGTCGATCAGGATCACCGGGATCTTCGCCTCCCAGGCCTTCTTGATCGCCGGGATCAGCGCGTCGGGGTCGGAAGGCGCGAGCACGATGCCCGCGACCTTGCGGTTCACCGCGTTTTCGACCAGCGCGACCTGGCCGGCCAGATCGGTATCGGAAGCCGCGCCCTGAAAGGTCGCGGTGTAGCCCTTCATGTCGGCCGCGGCGGCGGTCGACCCTTTCTTGACGTTCTGCCAGAAGTCGGAATTGACGGTCTTGACGATGACGGCAATTTCCTTGTCCGCAGCCAGTGCCGCGGCACCCGCCAGCACCATGGTCGAAGCAATCAGTGTCGTGATCAGCTTGTTCATGTCGGTCCTCGTGCGTGAATGAATGGGGAGTGGAAGGCCGGCCAATCCCGCCGGCGGAGGTTCATCGTCGATGGCGCATCTGGTCGATCCACACCGTGAGCAGGATCACCAGTCCGATGACGATTTGCTGAATGAAGGCGGAGACGCCGCCCATGTTCAAGCCGTTGCGCAGGATGCCGATGACGAAGGCGCCGATGACGGTGCCCGAGATCGTGCCGACGCCGCCCGAGAGCGAGGTGCCGCCGATCACCGCGGCCGCGATCGCGTCGAGCTCGTACATCAGGCCTTCGCTCGGCTGCGCGGTGACGAGGCGCGACATCAGCACGCAGCCGGTGAGCCCGGCCAGCAGGCCCGACAGCACGTAGGCGAACAAGGTCACGCGGCCGACGTCGACCCCCGAGAGCCGCGCCGCCTCCGCGTTGGAGCCGATCGCGTACAGATGGCGGCCGAGCGTGGTCCGGTTGAGCAGGATCGAGACCGCGACCGCGAGCGCCACCATCAACAGCACCGGGTACGGAATGCCGGGGAAGATCACGTCGGGAAAGCCGTCCGGGCCGATCTCGACGATGCGCCAGAGCGAGCCGTTGCCGAGCGCGGCGAAGCGCTCGCCGAGGCCGCCGATCGCCTTGGCATCGGTGATCTGCAGCGCCACGCCGCGGGCCACCAGCATCATGCCCAGCGTCGCGATGAAGGGCGGCAGCTTCAGCAGTGTGACGCAGAGGCCGTTGACCGCGCCGCAGGCGGCGCCGACGAGCAGGCCGGCCAGCATCGCCAGCGGCACCGGCACGCCGGCCCTCACCGCGAGCGCATCGACGACACCGGCGAGGGCGAGGATGGCACCGACCGACAAGTCGATGCCGCCGGTGATGATCACGCAGGTCGCGCCGATGCCGAGGTAGGCGATCGAGGTGACCTGCAGCGCCACCGTCAGCGCGTTGCCGAGGCCGAAGAAGGCCTGGCTGACGAAGGAGAACACCAATGTCAGCGCGAGCAGGCTGGCCAGCGCGGCGAACTTCTGGAACAGGTCCTTCTGCGTTTCGCTCAATGGGGTCATGGCGCGGCAACTCCGCTCGGCACCGCGCGCCCGGAGGCGTGGTGCATGATTTCTTCCTGCGTCGTCCGGCGCGTCTCCAGCACCGCGGCGATGCGGCCCGCATGGAACACCGCGACGCGGTCGGTCATGCCGAGGATCTCAGGCAGTTCGGAGCTGATCAGCACCACGCCGATGCCGGCCGCGGCGAGATCGTCGAGCAGCTTGTAGATGGCGTACTTGGCGCCGACGTCGATGCCGCGTGTCGGCTCGTCGAAGAAGAGCACGCGCGAGTTGCGGAACAGCCATTTGGCGATCACCACCTTCTGCTGGTTGCCGCCGGAGAGCAGGCGCACCACCTGGCGCGTGCTCGGCGTGCGGATGTCCAGCGAAGCGACGTAGCGGCGTGCCACCGCGTCTTCTTCGTCGAAGCGGATGAAGCCGAGCGGCCCGGCCACGCCGGCGATGTTCGCCAGGCTCACGTTCTGAGCCAGCGTCATCGGCAGCGCGAGGCCGTGGCTCTTGCGGTCTTCCGAGAGGTAGGCGATGCCGTGACGGATCGCGTCTTGCGGGTTGTGGATGCGCAACGCCTGGCCGCCCAGCCGCACCGTCCCGGCATCGATCGCATCGGCGCCGAACACGGCCCGCGCGACCTCCGTGCGCCCGGCACCCATCAGGCCGGAGAAGCCGAGGATCTCGCCGCGGCGCAGTTCGAAGCTCACGTCGTGGAAGGCGCCGCGGCGGCTCAGGCCCTGCACCGACATCAGCACCTCGGTCGTGGCGACGGCGCTGCGCGGCGGGAACTTGTCGTCGAGGGCGCGGCCGACCATGCGCTCGACGATCTGCTCGACGCTGGTGGCGCTGAAATCGTCGGTGCTGACGTGGCGGCCGTCGCGCAGCACCGTCACCCGGTCGACGATGCGCGCCAGCTCGTCGAGGCGGTGCGAGATGTAGATCACCGCCACGCCGGCGCGCTTGAGTTCGTCGATCACCGTGAAGAGCCGCCCGGTCTCGGATTCAGTCAACGACGAGGTCGGCTCGTCCATGATCACCACCTCGGCCTCCACCGACAGCGCCTTCGCGATCTCGACCATCTGGCGCTGCGCCAGCGAGAGCGTCCGCACCAACGCACCAGGCTCGATCTCGACACGCAGCCGGGCGAGGCAACGCCGCGCGTCGGCGTTCAGCCGTTGCCGATCGATGAACCAGCCCTTGCGCGGCTCGCGGGCGAGGTAGATGTTCTCCGCGACCGTCAGGTGCGGCACGAGGTTGAGCTCCTGGTGGATCATCGCGATCCCGGCCGCCTGCGCCTCGCGCGTCGACGCGAAGTGCACGGCCCGGCCCCGATACACGATGCGGCCCGCATCGGGCTGCAACTGGCCGCTGATGATCTTCATCAAGGTCGATTTGCCGGCACCGTTCTCGCCGCAAACCGCATGCAGTTCGCCGCGCCGCAGCTCGAAGCCGACACGCTCCAGCGCCTTGACGTTGAGGAATTGTTTGCCGATGCCTTCCAGCTGCAGCAGCGGTCCGGCGCGCGCACCCTCGCTCGGGGACTCCTCCCGTTGCTCGTTGGTCAATCCACTTTCCCTCATGCAAACAATTTGGCCTTACCATATGGCCATGTCGTGTCGGGACATTCCCTGATCTGGCCAACTGGCTTGACCAATGAGGCCGTCCTCACTAGCATGGCGTCGGCCGGCGGAACTCGAATCAAAACCAGGAGACAAGGCCATGCAGCCCAGGCATTTCGCATTCACGGCCCTCAGCGCGGCGCTGCTCTGCGGGTCATCGATCCCGATGGCGGCACAGGCTGCCGACACGGCCTCGAAGAAGATCGCGCTCTCGAACAACTTCGCCGGGAACTCCTGGCGACAGGCGATGCTGAAGAGCTGGGAGAAGGTGACCAAGGAGGCCGTCGCGGCCAAGGTCGTGGCGCAGGCACCGAGCTTCACGACGGCCGAGAACCAGGCGACCGAACAGGCCGCGCAGATCCAGAACATGATCCTGCAGGGCTTCGATGCGATCGTCATCAACGCGGCCTCGCCGACGGCGCTGAACGGCGCGGTCAAGCAGGCCTGCGACGCCGGCATCGTGGTCGTCTCGTTCGACGGCATCGTCACCGAGCCCTGTGCCTATCGCATCGCGGTGGATTTCAAGAAGCTGGGCGAGATGCAGATCGACTACTTCGCCAGCCGCGGATTGAAGGGCAACCTGCTCGAAGTGCGCGGGCTGGCCGGCGTCTTTGTCGATGACGAGATCCACCAAGGGACCTTGAACGGGGTCGCCAAGCATCCGGAGTTCAAAATAGTCGGCTCGGTGCACGGCAACTGGACGCAGACGGTGGCGCAGAAGGAGGTGGCGGGCATCGTCTCGACCCTGCCCGCGATCACCGCGGTGGCCACGCAGGGCGGAGACGGCTATGGCACGGCCCAGGCCTTCAAGGCCGCCGGGCGGCCGACGCCGGTGATCTTCCTCGGCAACCGGCAGGACGAGTTGCAGTGGTGGAAGGAGCAGCGCGACGCGAACGGCTACCAGACCATGTCGGCCTCGATCGCCCCGGGCTCCTCGACTTTCGCCTTCTGGGTCGCGCAGCAGGTGCTGGCCGGCGCCAAGCCGCCGAAGGACATGCAGTTGCCGATCAGCAGCGTCTCGCAGCAGACGCTCGACGCCGCATTCAAGGCCACCGAGCCGGGCGGCGTGGTCAACGTCGAGTATTCGCAGAAGGAAGTGATCGACTTCCTGGCGAAGCAGAAGTAATCGCATTGAGCGATTTGGGCAGCGCTCCGCTGGTCGAAGCCGACGGCATCGGCAAGACCTTCGGCGCGGTGCATGCGCTGAAGAACGCGAGCCTCGTGCTGCGGCGCGGAGAGAGCGTGGGCATCGTCGGGCACAACGGGGCGGGCAAATCCACGCTGATGAACATTCTCTGCGGCACGCTGGCGCCGGATGCCGGCACGCTGCGTGTTCATGGCGCGCCCGTCTTGCTGCTCTGGGACGTGCGTGGCGCGCAGCGGCTCGGCGTGCGCTGCGTGTTCCAGGAGCTGTCGCTGTGCCCGAACCTGAGCCTGGCCGAGAACATGCACCTCGCCCAGCCGGGCAGCGACACGCGCCGCTGGCGCGAGCGGGCCGGGCAGCGGCTGATGGCCACGCTGGACGCGATCTTTCCGGGCCATGGCCTGAAGCCGGGCGACGTGATCGAGAAGCTGCCGATCGGCAAGCGCCAGGCGGTCGAGATCGCCCGGGCCTTCACGCCCGGCGACATGCCGCTGGACCTGATGATCCTGGACGAGCCCACTTCCTCGCTGGACGGCACGTCGACGCGGCAGCTGCTCGCCTACATCCGACGCTTCGTGGCCGAAGGCAAGACCTGCGTGCTGATAACCCACAAGCTGCGCGAGATCTTCGACGTGGCGGACCGGGTGGTGGTGATGCGCGATGGCACGGTGGTGTCGGCATCGGACATCGCCGACACGGATCGGGAGCGGCTCGTGGCCGCGATGGGGCAGGATGAGGCGCCGTCTTCGGCGCCCACTTCCGGCGCAGCGGCTGCAACGCCCCTTGCGGGCCGCACCGGCAATGCGGATGCCGATGCGGTCGTGGTGCAGGGCCGCGGCGCAAGCGCGTCGCTGCAGGTGCGGCGCGGCGAGATCATCGGCCTGGCCGGGCTGGCGGGGCATGGTCAGACCGCGTTGCTGATGCAACTGCATGACCGCGCCCACGGGTCGGCCCAGGGCGAGGTCGACGTGCTGGCGTCGGTCGCTTTCGTGGCCGGCGACCGTCAGTCCGACGGCATCTTTCCGCTGTGGTCGATCGCGCGCAACATGAGCCTCGGCTGCCTGTCACGCTTGCGCCGGCACCGGCTGATCGACCCCGCCGCCGAACGCGCGGAGGTGGAGCGATGGCGTGCTCGCCTCGCCCTGGTCACGCCCGACGTGGATCTGCCGATCCTGTCGCTCTCCGGCGGCAACCAGCAGAAGGTGCTGTTCGCACGCGCGCTGGCATCGTCGGCCCGGCTGATCCTGATGGACGATCCGATGCGGGGCGTGGACGTCGGCACCAAGCACGAGGTCTACGAGCTGATCGCGGCCGAGGCGCGCCGCGGCGAGCGCAGCTTCCTCTGGTACACGACCGAGTTCGACGAGTTGTTCCACTGCGACCGGATCTACGTCTTCAGTGCCGGCCGCATCGTCGGCCAGATCGCGCGCGGGGAGCTCAGCGAAGAACGGGTGCTGAGCCTGTCCTTCGCGGAGGCGGCTTGAGCCTCACCGCCGCGCGCCTGCGTGCGCTGCTGCCGGCACTGGCGCTGGCCGCGCTGCTGGCGGCCGTCTTCTGGCGGCAGCCCCGGGCCATGTCCTACTTCGGCCTGAACCTGCTGCTGAACCTGGCGATGCCGATCATCTTCGCCACCCTGGCGCAGATGATGATCATGGCGCTCGGCGATCTCGACTTGTCGATCGGGCCCTTCGTCTCGCTTGCGGCGACCATCGGGGCCACCGTGCTGCCGCAGCAACCGGCCTGGGGCGTGGCGGCGCTCGCGGCAGCGATCGGCGTCTATGCAGTGGCGGGGGCGCTGGTGGAGCGGCGCAAGCTGCCCTCGATCGTCGTGACCCTGGGCTTGTCGTTCGTCTGGCTGGGCTGTGCCGTGATGCTGCTGCCCACGCCGGGCGGCCGGTCCCCGCAATGGCTGATCGACGCCCTGCGCTGGAAGGCGCCGGTGCTGCCGCTGCCGATCTGGACGGCCTGCATCGCGGCGCTGCTGGGGCACCTGCTGATCACGCGCAGTGCCTTCGGCACGGCGGTGCGCGGGCTCGGCGGCAACGCGGCGGCCATGGCCAAGGCCGGCTGGTCGACCCTTCGCCTGCGGGCCACCGTCTACGCCGCGGCAGGCGGCTTCGGCGTCGTCGCCGGATTGATGCTGCTCGGCCAGAGCACCTCGGCGGACGCGAACATCGCTTCTCGCTACACGCTGATATCGGTGGCCGCGGTGATTCTCGGCGGAGGCGAATTCAGCGGCGGGCGCGTCTCCCCGGTCGGCGCGGTCATTGGCGCGCTGACCATGACCCTGGCCGCCTCGTTCCTCACCTTTCTCAGCATCGCACCGGATTGGCAGATCGGCATGCAGGGCCTCATCCTGATCGGCGTGATTGGCTTGCGCGCCGCGATCGATCGATGGGAGGAGCGTGCATGAACGCGCACGGCCGCCCTTGGTTGGGCTCCTGGGTCGCGGCGATCCTCGCCTGGATCGTCACGGTGGCCGTCGGCCACGGCCAGGGCGCCGGCGACCTGATTTCCGCGGCGCTGAGCTTCTCGGCCTTCACCGTGCTGGTCTCGCTCGGCCAGATGCTGGTCATCAGCAGCGGGCCCGGCAATGTCGACCTGTCGATCCCGTCGGCGATCGCGTTGAGCAGTGCGCTCGCCATGATCGTGATGAACGGCGACAACACGATGATCGTGCCGGGCCTGATGGTCGCGATCGTCGCGGGCGCGGCGGTCGGCCTCTTCAATGTCGCATTGATCCGGCTGCTGCGCATCCCGCCGATCATCGCGACGCTCTCGGGCTCGATGATCGTGATGTCGACGGCCATCAGCTTCGGCCGCGGGCTGAAGATCAAGCCGCCGCCGATGTTCTCGGCCTTCGTCGCGGAGCGGGTGTTCGGGCTGCCGCTGCTCGCGCTGGTGGCCCTGGCGATCACCGCCGCCGTCTGGCTCCTGCTGGAGCGCACGGTCCTCGGCCGCTCGATCGCCGCGATCGGCCAGAACCGCCGCGCCGCTCGTCTGGCGGGCGTGCAGGTCGAACGGACGCGGCTGCTGACCTACCTGATCTGCGGCGCGCTGGCCGGGCTGACCGGCGCCCTGATCGCAGGATTCTCGGGCGGCAATTCGCTCGACCAGGGCGACGAATACCTGCTGCTGACGATCGCGGTGGTGGTCATCGGCGGCAGCTCGGTCAGCGGCGGCCGCCCCTGCGTGCCCGGGGTGTGGGGCGCCGCGCTGCTGATGTTCATGCTGGTCGCGATGCTCAACAGCGCCGGCGCCGGCCCGGGGCTGCGCACGCTGTCGACCGGGGTCATCATCATCGCGGTGATCGCGCTCGGCGGAGCCCGGGCGCGAGGCGCCGGCAAGCTATGATGGTCAGGCCACTTTTCAGCGATGCCCGCCGTCATGTCCGTTCCGTTCAAGCCGGTCGAACCGCGACGCCTCTACCAGCAGATCGCCGACCAGATTCGCGAACTGATCCAGGAAGGCGGTCTGGGCACCGGGGTTCGGCTGCCGGCTGAACGCGATCTCGCGCAGAAGCTCGGCGTCTCGCGACCGTCGCTGCGCGAAGCCCTGATTGCGCTCGACGTGGAAGGCATCCTCGAGGTCCGCGGCGGCTCGGGCGTCTATGTCGGCAAGCCGCAGGCGCGGCCGAGCAAGGTCACGGCGGCGCTCGGCGAGAGCCCGTCGGAGCTGATGCAGGCCCGTGCGGCGATCGAAGGCTCGGTGGTGGTGATGGCCTGTGCCCACATGACCGCCGAAGCGCTGGCGCGGCTGCGCGTCATCGTCGAGGGCATGCGCAGCGAAGTGGCGCAGCGGCGCTCTCCGATCGAGCACGATCGCCAGTTCCATCTGGCGCTCGCGGAGATCAGCGGCAATTCGGTGATGGCACGGCTGGTCGGTGAATTGTTCGACGAGCGGCACAGCCCGATCTCGTCCAAGCTCAGGTCACGCTACGAAAACACGCGCACCTGGAATCTGGCGCTCAAGGAGCACGAGGCCGTGCTGCACGCGCTGGAAGCGCGCGACCCGCTGGCCGCGCAGACCGCGATGCGCGCGCACCTGAAAGCATCGGAGCAGCGCTGGGTCGGCGACTGAATCTGCGTGGATCAATTCAGCAGGCGCTCCGCCTGCCTGCATGCCAGCCGGATCAGATGCGGCGTGATCATCTGCCCTTCCTTCGACCCGGGACGGGTGTGTACCCAACCCAAGTAGGTGAAGCCGCGCGCCGCCATGAAAACAGGCAGCTTGTCGAGCAATGCATCGGGCAGTTCGCGAAGCGCCCGATAGCCCCCGATGAGGCCTGCCTTCGCAGCCTCGCAATGAGGATCGTCCTGGATGAAATACAAGGCCGTCGCCAGGTCGAACAGGTGCCAGCCGAACCCGGCATCGTCGAAGTCGAGCAGCCGCACCTTGCCTTCGGCCGAGAGCAACAGGTTCTCGGGTACGAAGTCCGCGTGTATGAGGCTGTAGCGGCAGTCGGGGCCGGCGGTCTCGGTCAGCGCCCGAAGCTCGCGCCGTACTCTGTCGCGTGCATGGATCAGCAGCTTGTGTTCGCCGGCGGTGAGTGCCGCGAGATCCCAGAATCGGCCCCAGAGCGGCCGCTCCCCCACCAAGCCCTCGAGATCCCAGCTGTGGCGCTGGAAGCCGCGCGGCATCGGCCACTCGGCAGCCTGGTTGTGCAGGCAGGCCATGATGTTCCCGACAGTGCGGTATGTGCGCTCAGTGTCGTCGAGACCGCCGCCGATGCCGTTTTCGGACGTGCCCAGCTGACGGCCGTCGATCCACTCGAACAGGTCCACCTGACGAGACGAGGGCGACCCGTCCTGCTGCGCCGTGACGAAGAGGCGTCCGTCTGCCGCCGGCACGATCGTCGGTACGTCGACGCCGGCCTCTTGCAGCGCGCACATCCACTGCAGTTCGGAACGAAGTGCGTCATCGCTGTGATTGCCCTCGCGGTGGATGCGCATGGCGAAGGCCTCGCCGAGAGTGTCGACGATCCGGAACACCGCGTTCTCGCGCATCTTGACAAGGCGGATCTCCTGCGCCTCCTTGCCCCAGCACCGCAGCGCCGACACCGCCAGCTGCTGAAGCATGGTCGGCGGATCCTCGGCTGCATTGCGCTCACGCATCGCGTGTCTCGACAAGGCTTCGGTCCAGCGTCTCCAGCAGCAGCGTCGCATGCGGCGTGGCAAACGGCAGGGGAGGGCGGATCTTGAGCACGTTGTCGTGCGCTCCCAGCCGACTGATCAACACGCCGTGGTCGCGCATTCGATTGATGACGGCCCGAGCCCTGTCGGGTGCGGGCGTTCTGGCAGCGCGGTCCTTCACCAACTCGACCGCCCAGAACAGGCCGTTCGCGCGCACGTCGCCGATCCCCTCGTGCACGGCCATCAGGTCGCGCAGCCCCTGGGTCACCTGCGGGCCCGTCTCGCGCACGTGCTCCACCAGGCCTTCGTCTTCGATCACGTCGAGCACCGCGAGCGCCGCTGCGCTCGCCACCGGGTTCCCTGCGAAGGTGTTGAAGTACATCACCCGGTCGCGAAACGCGTTGACGATCGAGGCGCGCGAGACCACGCCGCCGATGGGATGGCCGTTGCCCATGGGCTTGCCCAGCGTGACGATGTCGGGCACGGCGCCGGCTCGGCTGTGCCCCCAGAACTCGCCCGTCCGGCCAAATCCGGACTGCACCTCGTCGAAGATGACGATTCCACCGGCTTCTTGCACCACGCGCGTCGCGCGCTCGAGGAATCCGACCGGCACGTCGGGCAGTCCCTCGTTCGCGAAGATCGGGCACACGAGCATGCCAGCCAGGCCGATCCCGCTGTTGCGGAAATGTTCTATGCAGGCCTGCACCTCGTCGAGGCAGGCGTCTGCCAACGCGGCACCGCTCAGGTCTCGCAGGGGGCGATAGGCATCCGGAAATGGCACTGCACGCACCCTCGCGGAGCCCGTGCGGCCGCCGCTGAAGGTGGTCGACAGTTCGTCCACCGCCGCCGTATTGCCGTGGTAGGTGTTGTTCGAGCAGATGATCCCCTCGCTGCCCGTCAGCAGCCGCGCCATCCGCAGCGCCAGGTCGTTGGCCTCGCTCCCGGTGCAAGTGAAGACCGCCATGTCCAGGCCTTCGAACGTGGCGGTCAAGCGCTCGGCGTACCGGACGACGGTCTCATGGAGGTAGCGCGTGTGCACGTTGAGCACACTGGCCTGCCGCGCGATGGCGTCGACCACTCGCGGATGGCAATGCCCTACGACGGGCACGTTGTTGTAGGCATCCAAATAGCGCCTTCCCTGCACGTCGTAAAGCCACACGCCGTCGCCGCGTACCACGTGCAGCGGCTCGTCGTAGAACAGGGGTGCGCCCTTTCCGATCACGCGATGGCGGCGCTCGAGCAAGGAGTTGTTCATGGAGTTTTTCGATAGGAAAGCTCAGCGCCCTCGAATGCAGCCAATGCTGCTGCGGCCGGGTCGCCCGATCCGGTGTTCCCGTCAGAGGGTGGCCAAGCCTTCGCCGAAGATGTCCAGCGCCTTGATCAGCAATGAACGGGGGATCGTGAGCGACGGCATGACGCGCATCACGTTGGTGTAGCGGCCGCACGGGACCATCAACACGCCGTGGCTCAGGACATGGCCCATGAGCTTGCCGAGATTGTCGCGGCTCAGCGGTTCCTTCGTCGTCTTGTCTTCCACCAGTTCGATGCCGATCATCAGCCCGCGGCCACGCACTTCGCCCACGAAGGGGCTGTTGAAGCCGCGAATGCGCTCCTGCGCTTCCATGCCCAGCGTGTGGGCGCGGTTCAGCAGGCCCAGCGCCGGATCCTGCAGAAGGCTGATGTTGGTCAGCGCCACAGCGGCGGACACGGAGTTGGCGGCAAATGTGTTGGGCACCGAGCCATCGGGGATCTTGGCCGCGAGGTCCGAGCGCATCACCACACCGGCCATCGGAACGTCACCGCCCATGCCCTTGCCGAACGTGAGCATGTCGGGCTTGACGCCGGAGTGTTCCACCGCCCACATCTTGCCGGTGCGTCCGGCGCCGGCCTGCACCTCGTCCACGATCAGCAGTGCGCCGCTGCGATCGCAGGCCTTGCGCAGCAGTTGCAGGAATTCCGGTGCCGGTGGGACATAGCCCCCTTCGCCCTGCACGGGTTCGACGATCACGGCGGCCACGTCGTCGGCTGCCGTGTAGGGGGTATTCAGCAGGTAGTCGACGTACTCGCCGGCGATCTGCTCGGCGCTCTTGTGCGTGGTGTCGAAGGGGAAGCGGTAGGCGTAGGGATAGGGGGCATGGATCACGCCACCCATGAAGGGACCGTAGCCCTTGCGGTAGGCGGTGCCCGTGGTCAGCGCACCTGAAGCGTTCCACACGCCGTGGTAGCCGCCGTGGAAGGCGATGATCTGGTGCCGGCCGGTGACGCGCTTGGCAAACTTGACGGCGGCTTCGAGTGCGTCGCTGCCGCTCTGCGCGAAGAATGTGATGCAGTCGCCGCGCAGGCCCTCGGGCATGATCTCGGAGATCTTGGCAGCCAGTTCCGTGCGCTTGGTGCTGTTCACCTCCATCGAGTGCATCATCGCTTCCGACTGCTTGCGCATGGCCTCCACCACCCCGGGATGGCAGCGGCCGACGCTGCTCACGCCCACGCCGGCCGACAGGTCGATGAAGGTGTTGCCATCGGGATCCTTGAACGTCACGCCGAAGGCGCGGTCCATGACCACCGGCATGCGGCCTCCGCCGCGTGCCATCGACTCCACCTGCGCTGACAAGGCCAGCGCTTCGGCTGCCCTCGGGCCCGGGAAACCGCTGGACACCATCCTGGGGGCATCGGGGAAATTGAGGGCTTCCAGTTCAGCTTCGGTCACGACATACCTTTCTTTGGCGACGTTGTTCAGCGGCATCCGTTCGCAGCGATTGCTGGCGAACGTCGATCAAGCTTTTGCAGATCGATGTTGATCAAGATCCTGGCGAGCAGGTAGCCCGAATCGGCAAGCAGACGGCTGGCGCAGGCTCGACGAAACGCCCGGCGAAAGGGGATAGGCGAGCGGGGCGGTCATGCCGCCTGGGGTTGGTGCGACGGCGGCATCGCGGTTGCGTCGTAGCGCGCGACGGTCAGCCCCTCGGTGTCGATCTCCGTCTTGCGTCCGGACATCCAGTCAGCCAGCAGCCGGCCGGTTCCCGCTGCCATGGTCCAGCCCAGCGTGCCGTGACCCGTCGCGAGCCAGAGGTTGGGAATGCGCGTCGGGCCCACGATGGGCGTGCCGTCGGGTGTCATCGGGCGCAGACCGGTCCAGAACTCGGCGCGGGCCACGTCGCCGCCCTGCGGGAAGAGATCCGTGACGACGAACTCCAGCGTGCGGCGCCGGGCATCGTTCAACTGCAGATCGAATCCCGACAACTGCGCCGTGCCGCCGACCCGGACGCGGTCACCAAGCCGAGTCACCGCGACCTTGTGCGTCTCATCCATGATGGTCGACTCGGGGGCCTTGTCCGCATCAGCGATCGGCACCGTGATCGAGAAGCCTTTGACCGGGTAGACGGGAATCCGGATGCCCAGCGGTTGCAGCATCGCGGTCGAGTAGCTGCCCAGTGCGACAAGGAAGCGGTCCGCGAGGACGGGCCCCTGGCTGGTGTCAACGGCCGAGATGCCGTGAGCGTCGCCCTTGAAGCGGCGGATGTCGACGCCGAAGCGGAACTTCACGCCCAGGCCTTCGGCGAGCTTCGCCAGTGCGTTGGTGAACATGAAGCAGTCGCCGGTTTCGTCGCCCGGCAGGCGCAGTGCGCCCACGAACTTGTGCTTGACCTCGGCCAGCGCGGGCTCGTAGGTCAGATAGCCGTCGCGGTCGAGCAACTGGTAGGGCACGCCGTACTGCTGGAGGATCTCGATGTCCTTGGCCGTGCCGTCGAGCTGCTTCTGGGTGCGGAAGAGCTGCAGCGTGCCTTGTGCGCGCTCGTCGTAGCGGATACCGGTGTCGGTGCGCAATTGCTTCAGGGCATCACGGCTGTATTCGGCCAGCCGCACCATGCGTGCCTTGTTGACGCGATAGCGCGCCTCGGTGCAGTTGCGCAGCATGGCTGCGCCCCAACGCCACATCGCCGCATCGAGCATGGGCTTGATCACCAGCGGGCTGTGGTGCATCAGCAGCCATTTGACCGCCTTCAACGGAACGCCGGGCCCAGCCCAAGGCGCGGAGTAGCCTGGCGACACCTCGCCCGCGTTGGCGTAGCTGGTTTCCAGGGCCGGGCCTTTCTGGCGTTCGAGCACCGTGACCTCATGGCCTGCCGCGGCCAGGTAGTAGGCCGCCGTGGTGCCGATGACGCCGCTGCCGAGGATTGCAATCTTCATGGAGTCAAGTACCGCCGCCGGTAGCGCATACCGAGGCTGGTGAGGATTTCGTAGGCGTTGGTGCCGGCCTGTGCGGCCAGCACGTTGATGTCCTGGACGTCGTCGATCACGTCCAGCGGTGTGCCCGGCAGGAGCCGCTCGAGCGCCACGTCGGTTGCATCCACGGTCACGGTGTCCATGGAGATGCGGCCAACCACCGGCAGCACTGCTCCGGCCAGACGCAGACATGCCCGATTGCTCGCGCTTCGCAGATAGCCGTCCGCATAGCCCACCGACACGGTCGCAATGCGGGAAGGCCGCTTCGCCTTCCATGTGTGGTTGTAGCCGACGGGATCGCCTGCATCGATCTCGCGCGACTGGATCAGCCGCGCTTGGACGCGGACGACCGGCCGCATCGGATTGGGCTTGCCGATCGTCGGCGCCACGCCATACAGGGCCGCGCCGGGGCGCGCCAGATCGAAATGGAACGCGGGTCCGAGAAAGATGCCCGACGAGTTGGCCAGGCAGCCGAGCGCACGGGGCCATTGCCCGCGCACCGCGTCGAATCGTCGCAGCTGCAAGGCGCTCACCGGGTTGTCGGGCTCCTCGGCGCTCGCCAGATGGCTCATGATCAAGGTGGGCTCGATGCCCTCGATCCGCCACGGCGCTTCTGCCAGCAATGCGATGTCAGGCAGGGCGATCCCGAGGCGGGCCATTCCGGTGTCGGCTTGAATCGCCGCCGGCAGCGCATGTCCCTGCTCGCGCGCAAGGGCCTGCCAACGCGCCAACTGGTCGAGGCTGTTCAGCACCGGCCCGGCGCCCAGCCCGTAGGCGTCGGCCTTGACCACGGCACCGCTGCGAGCCGGCGCCATCTGTCGGCAAAGCAGCTGCCAGTTCGCGACCAGCGCCGCGAGGTCCACGGTCAGCCAGGCCGCGCTCGCGTCGGCCGGTTCGTGGTTTTCTGCTCTCATGCTCGACATGAGGTCATTTCGCCTTGCCATCCGGCGGCACCGGGCCCAGGCGCGAATACAGCATGGCTTGCCCCGAGGCATTGACGACCAAGGTGGTCAGCGAAACGCGATCGTTGCGGACATCGGCCTCGAAGCTGGCCCCGCCGTCCACGCTGCGCAATACCAGCCCGTCGAGGCCGACGCCAACGATGTCGCTGCCCACGCGCGCCAGCGCGGTGATCGAGGACTTGCTCCGGGTGTCGATGCGCGTCCAGTTCCGTCCGTCGTCGGTGCTCCGATACATCGAGCCTCGCAGTCCGGCGGCCAGCATCGCGCCATCGGCCGTGACCAGCCCCGTCCAGAAGGAACCCTTGTAGCCGGTGGCGAGGTAGCGCCAGTGACGGCCCCGATCGTCGGAACGCAGCACCATGCCCTTTTCGCCGGCGGCAAACAATCTGCCCTTGTCGTCGACGAACAGGCCGAGCAGATTCAGGTCGGCCTTCTTCGCGCCTTCGGGTATCGGCATTTCCACCGTCTGCCAGCTCCTGCCGCCGTCCGCGGTCGCGAGGACCAGCGACCACAGGCCGACCGCGATGCCGTTGTTCGCATCGAAGAAATGAACAGCGAACAGCGGGCGATCCTGCTGGATGTCGCCGCGCTGCTGGGTCCAGGTCTCGCCGCCGTCCTCGGTATGGAGCACCACGCCCCAATGCCCTGCAGCCCAGCCGGACTTCTCGTCGCTGAAACTGACCGAGGTCAGGGTCGCGTCGACCGGTACCACCTTCGCCTGACGGTGCGTCTTGCCGCCGTCATCCGACAGCAGGACGATGCCGCGATCCCCGACCGCGACGATGCGCGCACCCGCCCGCACGCTGTCCAGCATCGCAGCCTGGACGGCATGACCAGTGCGGGCCGCAGGCGCAGCCACGGGCATCGGCGGGGCGGCACCGGCCTGCGCCGGCTGTGCAGCAGCGGGCAGCGCGATCACGAGCGCGGTGGCGCTCTCGGCGGCAAGGCAGGTGAGGATGTGGCAAAGAGACTTCATGTTCGAGCTCGCCCGTCGTTAGTGGTGCTGCAGGGCTGTCGCCCGCACCGGTTTCTTGCGCGGGAAGAGCCGCTCGAGCCAGACCGCGACAGCGGGCAGCGCCGTCATCGCCATCACCATGTTGACCATGAACATGAAGGCCAGCAGCTTGCCCATGTCGGCCTGGAACTTGAGCTGCGAGAACGACCAGGTCGCCACGCCGACGGCCAGCGTGATCGCGGTGAAGATCGTCGCCGTGCCGACCTCGAGGATCGCGCGCTCGATGGCTTGGACGATGGTTTGACCGCCGGCAAGGTGCATCAGCAGGCGGTTGTAGATGTAGAAGGCGTAGTCGACGCCGATGCCGACTGCCAGGACCATCACGGGCAGCGTGGCCACCGTCAGCCCGATCTGCAACTCCTTCATGAACCAGTAGCCGATGAAGGTGCCCACCGTCAGCGGCAGACAGCAGGCGAGCACGGCGCGCAGATCCCGGTAGACCAGGAACACCAGGATCACGATGGCCGCGTAGACATACAGCATCATCGGCAACTCGCTCTTCTCGACTTCGTCGTCGATGGCGGCGAGCACGCCGGCGTTGCCCGAGGCCAGCCGGATCGTGATGCCCGCCATCCGGTTCTTGGCGCGGAATTGCTTGACGGCGTCTATCACGCGTTGAATCGTCGTGGCCTTGTGGTCGGTGAGAAACAGGTGGACCGCGGTCATGCTGCAGTCCTTGCGCATCGTGCCGCGGATGCGCGCGATCTCGGTGGACAGCGCGGCGTAGTTGCCCGGGTCGATGGGCACCACGCTCATCTTCGGATTCCCCTCGTTGTAGCCCTCGTTGTACAAGCGCAGCTGGCCGGAGTAGGAGATGACTGAGAGCACGCCCTGAACCGGCTGCATGGCCCAGGTGAAGCGGTCCTGGTACAGCCCGACGTTGACGTTCTCGCAGGACTCCGGCGGCGCCTCGAAGACCACCGTCAGCCAGTCGAGCCCGGTGTCGTAGTTCGTCGAGATCGCGACCGCGTCGCGATTGAAGCGCGAGTCTTCGCGCAGTTCCGGCGCGCCGGGCTGCAGCGTGCCGACGACACGGTCCCGGCTCTGCCAGACGGCCGCTGCGAAGACCACCGCCGTGACGCCGAGCACGACGAGTGCGTTGCGCGGCTCGGCCACCCGCGCCAGAATCCGAAGCCAGCCGGCGCGTCGCTCGCGCTTGACGACGGCTTTGTCGGCGTAAGCCTTGCTCACGTCGAAGTACGAAGCGGCGACCGGCAGCATGATCAGGTTGGTGACGATCTTGTAGGCCATGCCGAGCGACGCGGTGATCGCGAGTTCGCGGACCATCGGGATCGGGATCAGCAGCAAGGTGACGAAAGAGACGAAGGCGGTGACCAGGGCCAGCGTGCCGGGAATCAGCAGGCCCGTGAAGCTGTCGCGGCACGCATCGAAGGCCGAGCGGCCATGCGAGATCTGTCGGACGATGAAGTTGATCTGCTGGACCCCGTGCGAGACGCCGATCGCGAACACGAGAAAGGGCACCAGCACGGCCAGCGGGTCCAGCCCGTAGCCGAGCAGCCGGAGGGTGCCGAACTGCCAGACGAGCGAGGTCAACGAGCAGACGATGGGCAGCAGCGTGAAGCGCAGCGAATGGCAGTACCAGTACACCGCGAGCGCAGTCAGAAGGAGGGCCACCGTGCAGAACGTCAGCACGGACTGCGCGCCATCGGCGATGTCGCCGATCTGCTTGGCGAACCCGATGATCTGGATCTCGTAGTCGGCGTCCTCGAACTTCGCGCGGATCTTCTCTTCGAGGATCCGGTTGTAGGCGATGTAGTCGAGCTTGGCGCCGTCCTTGTCGTACTCGATCAACTCGGCAGTGATCATCGCGCTGGTTTCGTCACGCGAGACCAGCGTCCCGACAAAGCCGCCCTGGCTGGTCGCGCGACGGATATTGGCGATGTTGTCGGGAGTCAGCTGCTCAGGGGTGATCGTGCCGTCGATCAGCGGGTCTGCCCGAAACCCCTCTTCGGTGATTTCGTTGACGAAGCTGTTGGGTGTCCACAGGGACTGCACACCCAGTCGCTCGACACTGGGCAGAAAGGTGACGGCCTGGGTCACCTCGTACAGCCGTTTGAGTGCCGCGGCGTTCCAGATATCGCCCTTGCGCGCCTTGACGACGATGTTCAGGCGGTTGGCCCCCAGCACGTCGTTGCGGTAGGTCTGAAAGGTCTTGATGTACTCGTGCCCGATGGGCATCTGCTTTTCGAAGCCCGCGTCCATGCGCAACTGGGACGCGAACCAGCACATGACCAGCGTGAACGCGGCCAGGATGCCGAGGATGAGGCCTCGGTGCCCGAAGGCCAGTATCTCGATGCGCCGCACGGCGCGCACCGGAAGCGATTCGTCGGGGGTTGCAGAGGACACGGGTATTGCCTTCGCGGCTTGAGGTCAGAAGTTGCGAGACAGCGTCAGGCCGACGAAATTGCGGTCGCGGTAGGGCTGATCGAACACCCGATTGCCGCCCCAGAAGGCGGCGTAGTTGATCGATGCCTGCCAGGTCGCGGGGTTCTGAATGAAGCTGAGGATCAGGTTCGCGGACTTCGCACCTTCCATGAACTGCCCCGCCGGGTTGGGCGTGCGGCCCTTGACGGCCTGGAAGTAGTAGATCTCCGGGACCGTCTGCCAGCCCGGGATCAGCGTGCCGTCATAGACCCAGCTGAAATCGAAGTTGTAGCCCCACGATGTCTTCGATCCCATCGGCGCCGGCGACGCCGTGGGGTCGAACTCCTGGCCCCAGCCCCATGCGCCCGCGCTGACGGGGTCGTTGCCGTACATCTGCCGGAGGTTGGGGTAGCGCACGACGACGGCTTCGGCCATCAGCGTTGCCGTGTCGGCGCCGAGCGCCTTGAGCACTGCGCCGGCGTTGCTGGGCGTCATCGACAGGATGCCGGTCAGGTGCCATTGCAGCTTCTTCTCGTCGACCCAGCAGTTGCCGTTGTTGAACGAGCAACCGCTGGCTGCGGAGTTCAAGGCAACCGCGTCCTTCGGGCGATACGAAAGCTCGGTGCCGATGGCCCAGTCGCCGAGCGGCAGGTTGGCGCTGATGCCGTACAGGCGCCGGTTCTCCGCGAACGCCCAGCCCGCCCTGCCGTTGCCATCAGCATCGGTGCTGAAGTTCGGGCTCTTGTCGTGGTAGTTCATCGCGTAGGCGCCGAGGTTCAGCTGCGTGCCTTGAGGCTGGTAGCGCACGGCCAAGCCCCACTGCCCACCGTTCTTCGGATGGACCTCCGCGAGCCCATAGGCGTCATGGCCCTTGCCGAGCCCGTTGGCGAAGGACCAGTAGCTTCCCGTCGGGGGCATGTAGTTGCCGTTCCAGCGCGCCTGTACGTAGCCCTCGACGTTGACGCCGCCGCCCAGACCCGAGGCCACGCTGACGATGGGCGCAGGGAGGAATACTTCCTTCAGCTGCGTACCCGGCTGCGACAAGCGCATCACGTCGATGGCGTTCGTGCTGTTGATGCCGCCCGGCAGGAACAGGCTCTCGCCCCAGCTGATGACCTGGTTGCCGGCGCGAATGCGCGCTTGCTGGTCGCCGACCTGGAACGTCTTGCTGACCCACAGGTCGAGCAGCCGCGCCTTGAAGCGCAGATCCTTGCGCGCATCGTCGGACAGACCGTCGGTGAGTGCCGGCGGCGTGGTGGCGCTGAGGTAGCCCGTCGTGTCGGTCGCGGAGAAGTCACGGATCCAGTTGACGCGCCCCATGAGCGTGATGTCGCTGGGCAGCTTGAGCAGCAGCTCGTGGCTGCCCTTGATGTATGTCGTGAACGCATCTCCCTTGGCGTAGTTCAGGTCGCCCTGGTCGCCCAGTGCGGAGGTCGGGGCCAGGCATCCGGCCGGTGCGCCGCTGCCGCTCGCGCCCGCGGTGATCAGCGTGCACGAAGGCTCCTTCATGCGGATGCCTGTCCCCACGGTGATCGTCGAATCGAAGTTCGCGCGGGCGCCCTCGAACTCGAACGTGACGGCCTGCGCCTCGACCCCGGCCAAGGTGCAGACGAATGCGGCCAATGTAGTCTTGCGCAGCGAGTGGCTCTTCTTCATGACGTGTTCCTCGGTACGTGCCTGGATCTCGCTCAGCGCTCGCTGATGGCCCGCAGGTTGTCGGCTGTGAAGAAGGCGGCCTTGTAGCGAGGACCATTGGGTTCGGTGACCCAGCGAATGTCCTTGCCGACGCCGACGGTGTGCGTGTCGAAGACATACCGGCCTTCGGCGACGTTGTTCTGCACCATCGCCATCACGTCGCAGGTACCGGTCTCGTACACCGGGATCAGGAAGCCTTCGCGCATCTTGGCCAGCTTGCCTTGGCCGTCGAAGTCGTCCATCAGCACGGGGGCCCAGCTGTCCTCGTCGAGATAGACGGTGCGCTTCGGAGCGGAGTGCCGCATGCCCGCCTTGACGCTGGCTTCGACGATCCAGACACGATGCAACTCGTAGCGGCGATGGTCTTGGGCGATGAAGTCGGGGCGGGCGACGTCTTCGAACTTGGCCTGGAAGTCGTAGGCGCCGAAGGCGTTGTAGGGGACGTAGATCTCCTTCTTCCCGACCAGCTTCCAGTCGAACCGATCGAGCGCACCGTTGAAGACGTTGGGCTCATCCAGTGTGTACTGGTTCTCCATGCCGATCTGCGGCGCGTCGTGCGAGTAGGTCGGCATGCGGCGCACGCGACGCTGACCGGGGAAATAGTAGAAGGTCTCGTTCTCCGCCTGGTTGAGGTACTGCGTGATCGCCAGAGACTGGCCCGCCAAGGCCGTCGGTGCGGTATAGGCGAAGTAGACGAAGAACTCCACCGGAGGGAATGACGAGAGCGCGTTCGAGCCCTTGACGCCCCAGGGGATGAACAGGGTCTGCTCGGAGTCGGCGCGGATCCATTCGGTGGCGCCGCGGCGCGGCGACACCGCGGTGATGGTGCCTTTGTAGTCGATGCCCACGCCGCGGTAGCGCATCTTGGAGTTCCACATGGCCTCCAGTCCGTTGGACGGAATAGGGAACGGGTAGCCGGGCACGGTTGCCTCCTTCAAGCTCCATCCGTCGTCACCGATCTTTGCGGTGCCGAGGTTCTTGCGCGTGTTGGCCGCGACGAAATCGGGGACGCCGCAGGTCCGGTGCGACGGGAAGACGTCCATCGCGTAGTCCTTGCGCTCCTTGAGCATCGCCAGCTGGCCGGCCGACAGCTTGTCGGCGTACTTGTTGGCGTTGCTGGCATCGATCGTGAACAGCGGCTTCTCGTCCTTGTGCTTCCAGGAGGCACGGCGGTACTTGCCCCACTCCCAGCCGGCAAGCGGCGCCTCCGCGCCCTGCCAGGCGGGGATGGTGCCGTCCTTGTTGCCCTCGCGTTCAGCGCCCGAGGGGGTCAGCTTGTCGAGTTGGGCCAGATCGGCCGCAAGCACCGGATGCTCGGCCCCGAGCAAGCAGGTGACGAGTGCTGCGAGCAGCGTCGTGCGAAACGCACGTGCAGGCCGCGATTCGGGTTTAGGCATTGATTTCTCCTTGATCGAAAGAGCCGATATTCGAGTGGGCATTCGTCGTTATCCAAGGTCGGCAAGTGATGGATGGCAGGCCAGCGAGTGCCTAGACCACCGCGAGCACTTGCTCGACGGGCCGCCGGCGTTTGCGCGGCCAGTTGCCGGGGGCGGCTCGGCCGACCGCCACCAGCATCACCGGAATCTCGGTCGGCGCGAGTTCGAAGTCGGCGCTGACGCCTGGGGCATCGAATCCGATCATGGGTCCGCTGGCGAGGCCCAGCGCCTGCGCTGCGATCATCAGGTTCATGGCCGCCAACGAGGCGGATCGGATCGCCTCGTCGCGCTGCATGCCCGGCGCGCCCTGGTAGGCGGAGCTTGCCTCCCCGACCCACTCGTCGAGGAAATCCCGGTCGATGTGGCCATCTTCGTGAAACGGCTGCATCGCAGCGCGGACGCCATGGTGTGGCTCGAGGACGCCGCACACGATGAAGGTGACGGCGGCATCCGCCACCTTCTCCTGGTCATACGCGAGTGCCATCAAGGCATGCTTTCGAGCAGCGGACTGGACCGCGATGAAGCGCCAGTTCTGCAGGTTGTAGGCGCTGGGTGCCTCGCTGGCATAGGAAATGAGTTCGCGTATCGTCGTGACGTCCAGTTCGAATTTGGGGTCGAATCGATTGATCGAAACGCGCTGCCGGATGAGATCGAGTGCAGGATGCCTCATGGGACACGGCTCCTGTCAAGACGTGCTCGAGCGGCGAGGCAGCATGCGAAGGAGCACGGTGTCCTTGCGCATGAAGTGATGGAAGAGCGCCGCACCCGCATGCATGACGATGAGGGGCCAGCCGATCCATTGGCCGGTGAAGCGGTGCACCGCCTCCATCGGCTTTTCCACATCCGGCAAGGCCACGCCAAAGTGAGACGAGATCCAGGCGAAGACGGCGGTGTCCTTGAACGCGGGGATCACGAACACGCCGAAGTCCGTCGGGTCGTAGGTATTCATGTAACCCGACAGCGGCATCAAGATCAGCAGGAGGTACAGCGCCCAGTGCGCGAGGTCTGCTGCGAGGACCTCCGTGCGCGACTCGCCGAGCGGGCGGGGCGAGGTGCCGAACAGGCGCCACAACAGTCGAGGCAGCACGAGGAACCCGATCGTGACTCCCAGAACCCAATGGATGTTCAGGATCGGAACCACGCGATCGCCGTCCGGTGCCAGTCCGAACAGCGGAGGCTTGACACTCGTTTCCGGATCGACGATCCAGATCACGTAGTAGACGACGACGTAGCACGCAATGAAGGCGGCAGCCGTCGCCCAGTGGAACAGCATGGAGACGCTGCCGTAGGCGTCGATCGAGTTCTTCCAGCGCATGCGATGTGCTCCCTGTGGTGAGGCTGTCTACGGCAGCAGGACGGTGATCACCTTTTCCTCGGTGAAGGCCAGCGCACCGGTCAGGCCGCCTTCGCGGCCGATGCCGCTGGTCTTGAGACCGCCCCAAGGCAGGTTGGCGTCCAGTGGGCTCCAGCAGTTCACGCCGACGGCGCCCACCTGGAGCGCCTGCGCCACCTTGTGTGCACGCACGAGGCTGGTGGTCCACACGGTGGCGGCGAGGCCGTACTCGGAGTCGTTGGCCAGGGCGATCGCCTCTTCGGCGGTGTCGAACTCGATGACGGTGCCCACGGGCCCGAAGATCTCTTCGCGGGCGATGCTCATCTGATTCGTCGCACCGGCGAAGATGGTCGGCTTGACGAAGAAGCCCCGGCCTGAAGGCGACACGCCGCCGGCCAGCAACTCGGCACCCTCGTCGATGCCTTGCTGGATGTAGCGGTTCACGCGTTCCTGCTGCGCCTTCTTGGCGACCGGGCCCATCTGCACCTCGGGCTGCGCGGGATCGCCGACCTTGACCTGGCTGGCCCATTGCGCCAGCGCGGCGGCAAATCGCTTGGCGATCCCCTTTTGAACGAGGATGCGCGAGCCCGCTGCGCACACCTGGCCTTGGTTGACGAAGATGCCGAGCGCGCAGCCGCGAAGTGCATCGTCGAAGGAGGCATCGTCGAAGACGATCTGTGGGCTCTTGCCGCCGAGCTCGAGCGCCACGCGCTTGAACAGGGGGCCGACGATGCGCTGGATCGCACGGCCGGCTTCCGGGCTGCCCGTGAAACTGATCTTGGCGACGTCGGGGTGTTCGCACAGCGCTCGCCCGACGACCTCGCCGTGGCCGGTGACGACGTTGACCGCGCCGTCGGGGAAACCGGCTTCCTGGCACAGCGCTGCAAGATGCAATGCCGACTGAGGCGTTTCCTCCGAGGGCTTGATGACCACCGTGCAGCCGGCGGCGAGCAAGGCGGCGAGCTTCCAGGTGGTGATCATCAGCGGCGAGTTCCACGGGACGATCGCGCCCACCACCCCGATCGGCTCCCTGATGGTGTAGGACAGGGTCCCGAGTCCCATGTAGCCGCCCGTCGGGATCGTGCGTCCTTCGAGCTGGTTGGCCCAGCCGGCCGCGGCACGCAAGTTCGCGATCGCGTTGGGCACGTCCATCATGCGCGGCTCCATCGGCGAGCGTCCGATGGCGGTGGCGTCCATGTCGGCCAGCTGTTCGAGGTCGCGCTGGACCAGATCGGCCAGCTTGTTCAGAAGAAGCCCGCGCTGCCCGCCGTTGAGCTGGCTCCAGGGCCCGCCGTTCAGTTGGCGATGAGCCGCGGCGACGGCGCGCCGAACGTCTTCGACAGTGCCGCGCGCCGACGTGGCGTACTCCCTTTCGTCGACGGGACTCACAAGGCTCATGCGCGCGCCGTCGGACGCTTCGGCGTGCGCGCCTTCGATGAAGTGTTTCAAGTGCTGAGTCATCTCGGATCTGCTCGAAGTGGTCGCCGAATGCCACAGGGCTTCGGCGGTTGGGGGATTGATGGCGGCATCTCGTTCTGGCCGCTATTTCACGGCGGGGAGCGAATCTGCCGTTAGCCCAAATCAGCACTTCGAAGTGCACGCCGAAGCATCGAAGTGGGTCTCTCGATCCGTGCTTTTGCACGCATTTGGCGCAGCGCCGGAATGGGGTAACAGATGCACCGGGTAAGTACGCTTTGTTCTGCATCCCTCGCGTTGCACACTTTTTGCAGGAGCGGTTGGCAAGAGGCCGTACCCATGAATC
>Ga0105237_10001083_pt1 | contig 36473 bp, 64 predicted proteins | sample KBSC24metaG_FD_81520 | JGI IMG/M metagenome (GOLD analysis project Ga0105237, IMG submission 81520) | Corn rhizosphere microbial communities from Kellogg Biological Station, Michigan, USA - KBS C2-4 metaG | ecosystem: Host-associated > Plants > Roots > Rhizosphere > Soil | place: Michigan, USA...
ACCACCAGATACCCGCTCCCCGGCCCGAGCACGAACGGCCGCCGCATCAGTCGGCGCAGCAGGCGCACCACCAAGTACAACTCCAGCGATACCCCCCATGAGGCCACCGAGAGCACCGCCTTCAAGAGCGCTGTTGGCAACGTGCGCATAGTCCATGTCCTTGCGGAAATTCGCATCGATTTCAGCCTGTTGATTTAGGACGTCAGACGCACCGCCTTGCACTGCATTACCTGCAGCGCCTTCGAGACCCCCAAGAACTGCCGACCCCACTCGTCCAACGCCTGCTCCTCCGGCGGCGCCCCCACGAGCAAGCGTACCTGCTGGTCCAACCGCTGCAGCTCCTGCTCCGATGACAGCATTAATGGCGGGAGCCCAACCCATCGCCTCACGATTGAAGCGAGCCCTCGCCGCCTTCTCATCCAGTACTTCCCGGAGTGCTTGGTACTTGGGAGACTGCTTTTGAAGGTCCTCATCGCTCATCCCGTCGAGTTTCTTGTAAAACTCGTCAATGCCCATTCCGGCATTGACAGCGCCACCGGCGGCCGCTGTCGCCATGGTAGCAGCAACCGTGTCCGCGAAAAGACCCCCCGGCACCGCAAGCGCCACGATGGCCGGAGACATACCGGTGGCCTTAAGTGCCGATGCTAGGATAGGGTGGTCCCAAAACTCCGGCGAAGTAAGCGTGCTCGACATGAGCGTCTTCGCCTTGTCGCTCATGCCTGCGGAGACGGCCTCGCCGCCAACCTGCATCAAGTCCTGGAGGCCTTTCGAGAGCTGCACGCCCGTGGGCTGCTGTGCAGCCTCGAAATAGTAACGCGAGAGCGCCGCCATCCCCGAGCCGATATCTGCGGCCCCGGCACCGGCTGCACGCGCGAAGTCTCCAACTCCTACCGACGCATCGTCAGGGATGGCGCCGGGGATGCTGAGCTCGGAGATGTCCATATGTTTGTGCTCTAATCGGTCGCGGGGCCGCTAGGGTCGTATACCTCTTCAGGAGCAGGGACTGCGGAGCGGGCCTTGATCTTCTCGGCTACCCACTGCGCAGCGTCCTGCACTCCCTTTTTGTACGCGGTCGTCAAGGTACCATAGTTGATGTTCGGATCGGTAGCAGCGCCGATTACCGTATTCACTGTCTCGCCGCCAGGATACTCTCCACGCTTGACGTGGTCGACCAGCGCCCCGGTGCGTGCTTTCATTTCGTCGGGGATCATGTTCGAGACTTCTCCGCCGAACTTCCTCGCATCGTCCGCGATCGCACCTCCAATATCGGAAACGGCACCCTTCGCACGGTCCCATCGGCCCTGTGACGCCTTAGCCTCCCCCGCAGCCTTGGTCTCGGCGTCCTGGTTAGCCTTGATCCGCTGCGCACGCTGTGTGGCGACTGCATCGAACTGGTCGTCGTTGAGCGTAATCTTGGCGCCGTTGCCGAACTTGACCACGTTGTTGCCGGTCCCATCGCTCGTTGTATTGAAACCGCTGGCGCTCGGGTCGTTACCCTTCGGGGTAAGGAGCGTTGCACCCATTTGCACGGCTTCGCGCGGCGTCACGTTCGGGTTCTGTTGGATGATGTGGTGTGCGGCGTCGCGCACGTCGCCCCAGTAGCTCGTGTCCAGTTCCTTGCCGGAATTCTTCTTCTGCCAGTTTGCCTGCTCACCCTGAATTTGCTCGTCCAGCAGCTCCTGCATAGTCTTCACGTCGCCGGGCTTGGCTGGCTTGCCTTGACCTTGGCCCTGGACTTTGCCCTTACCGGTCGCACCCGCGTTCTGTGCCTCCTCCCGCGCGCCAGCCGCACTGAGGATAGCCTTGTCGAAGCCGCCGGTGGCGAGGCCCATCGAACTCGACGCCAGCTCCTGCGGCGTTGCTACGCCCTTGCTGATCGTCTTCCCCGCCTCATCCGTGTAGTGGTAGACCAGCCGGCCGTTGGCTTGGTCGTAAGTGAGTTGCATCGTCCGGCCGTCCGGCACGTTCGCATAGGCCTTGAGCGCGGCCGTGGTTGCCAAGTCCATATTGCCCTGCTCGGCCGCGTGCGCCGCGAGCGCCGCATATCGCTGCGCCGCGTTGCGATAGCTCTGAAGCATCTGGAAGGCAATCTTCTCGGCCTTATCGCCCTCGCCACGGTTCGCGTAGAACTGATAGGCGGCACCGATGGCCGCCATGTTACGCTGGCTCTCCGTCATCTTCCCATCGGGGTCGACGGCCTTTTTCATGAAGGCGAGCTCATGCGCGTTGAGGCCGCCCGCGCCGGCGGCGTATGCTTGTGCTGCCCGCTTCTGCGCGGCGGTTCTGATACCCCCGGTGGATAGCCCCATAGCGCGCGAGCCATAGCGGTAGCCCGCCTTGACCGCATCGTGCACAAGTGTGGGAGAAACCACGCCCTCCAACCCTTCGCCGTTGTCATCGGGAGGTGGAGCTCGCCGACGCGCACTAATATCGGTTGGCCCACCAACAGCCGGGCCAACCGGCGCATCATCTTCGTCGGCATCGTCTTCCGCATCGGGGCCGTCATCCGGGATAGCTCCTCCCTGCGCATAGTCGATCGTCGCCGGCTTCTGCGTGTTCTGAACCGGCACAGCGGGCTGTGTGGCCGCCGGTGTAGCGTTCGCCCCAGGTGTACCGCCTCCGTACGCCCCGGCTAGGTTCGGGTCGACGCCGGACATGGGGTCGTTCCCAGCTTTAAGCTGGCGCAGCTGCTCCTCCGCAATCTTCGTGCGCATGCCGGTGTAGCCGCGCGACGCCGCCGAGTTCGCAATGCCAGAACGTACTTGGTCGAGCTTCGCCCGCGCGGTTTTGTCTTCGAGCTCCAACGCGGCCGGGTCGTTGTCGCGCGCCGTCTTTTTGGTCTGCGCATCGGTCAGAGCATCTTTGTATTCCTGGTCAGTCCGTGATGCATTGACCTTCTGCCCCGTCGAATATGCGTTGATGAAGTCCTTCATCTCAGCGGCAAAGCTCATTGGTCAGTGCCTCCCATGCTGTCACGCATCGTGGTCCCAGGATCGGGCCAGCCATATTTCTTTTGCTTCGGCATCAAGTCTCGAAGCATCGCTTCGCCAATGTGTCGATCAAGATCATTCCCGCCCACTGCCGCTGCCAACGGAGAGCTCGGCTGTGGTAAACCATCGATGCCGACAACGCTCGAACTTTGCGCCCGATTGCTATCGCGCAAGGACATCCCGCGGCGGTCCTCAATGTTGTCGCTGCGACGGAAATCCTGAAACCGTTCATGCGGTGCAGTTGCCGGCCGAGACCGCGGCACAGGTACCGCTCCGCCGTCTGCATACGCCATGGGCCCAGCTGGAACAGCGCCCTGCTGGGGCTGTGGCGCGGCCGTCGCAGGCTTCACCGCCGGCTTCGCCTGCGCCTTCTGCATGGCCGCTCTAGCCTTCTGGACGAGCGCTTGTAGGCCCTTCTCGCCCTCCCAGGCTGCAACATCCCGCGGGATCACAAACTCGCCGCCGTTGAGCCTAATCGGGGGCGCCCCTGGAGCAGTCGCCGGCACGTCATCCACGACAGCGCCGCCGGATGGCGACGCGCTATCCGGAATAGCTCCGCCGGGATTGCCTGCCCCGGGTACGGGGCCGCCATCCTCCAAGAACGCCATCGCTGCGCTCCCGAGCGCGCTACCCACGCCGCTAAATGCACCGCCGCTAGCAAACGCTCCGCCCTTGCCAAACGCGCTGAGCCCCATGCCAAGGAGTGACCCCAAGCCCGATGACGAGCTATTCGAAATCTCGTCAGACTTCGCCGTGTTTTGAAAACCAGTATTCTGCGCGTTGACTGCGCCAGTAAGCGCGTTGCCCCGCGCACCAGTCCACGCAAGATCGGTGCCCAGGACATTGGCCCCCGAAGCGGTATTCGCCAGTCCGCCGGAAGTGGCCGCCGTACCCGCGCTGGCGCCTGTAGCCGCGTTGGCATTGGCCTGCCCGGCTTCTGTGTTACCCTGCCCAAGCAACTGCGCATTGGCCTGATCGGCACGAGCTTGATCCGCACGCGCCGCACCGGTGCCCGCCGATGCTTTAGCCGCTGCCTCCTGCATATTGGAGCTGATATTCAGCGCTCCAAAGCGCGTCGCCCCCGGATTGACACCATAGCTCTCCAGCTGCTGGATATGCGCGTTGCGCGCGGCATCCGCCGCCTGCCCAACATTCGCCTCTGCGGCGCCCATGTCGTTGGCAACGTAGCTCGGGTCCGATAAGCGCGCCCGTTGATCGGTCAGGTATTTTGTCGCATCGTCTTGCAGGCCAGAAGCAGCAGCGAGCCGCTTACCGGCAGCATCCGTAAAATTGCCTTGCAGGTCCAGCAGTCCATTGTTCACATGGTTCACAAGGCCCTGATTGTTCGCAACCTGATCCTTCGCCCACTTCAGCGCCTCGTCCCCTTGCGCCTGCGCATGATTGGAGATGCTATTGTAGGCGTTGACCATCGGCGAATAGTCCGGCGCCTGCGGTACCTGTTGGTCGCTCATTGGACGTTGCTCCTGATCGTCCGCGGCTTGTGTTTGAGCCAGCGGCAGTCTTCCTTGCGCATAGTCATGATGACCAGATCGCCGTCTTTATAGGCGTCTTTAATCCTGGCTTCCACCTGAAAACCAAGCCGGCAGTTGAAATCGACGAGTTCCTGCTTGCTGAACGGCACCGTGCCGCACACCTTATCGACCTTCAGCTGGCAGAACGGATAATGGAATACCAGCCACAGCATATCCGGCGAGAGCCATGTCTTCGAGAAACCTGCTTGGTGCATGAAGACGCAGTTCGAGATGAGGCTCTCGTAGATTACCCCACCGAGTAACTCGCCCTCATTAGACGTGCGGCTAATTACTTTGTCAGCGGCTGGGTTCAAAATGCGCGGGATCGCCATGGCGATCTCTGTACCGTGCATCATATCGTTGAAGTGAATGGGCATCACCCACCGCTGGTTGGCGTTCTCGGAAGCTGTGCGGCCGTGATCAGACCGAGCCTGAGCAAATCCTGATAGGTCACCGCTGCTGTGGTCCGGTCACCGCGGATACCTTGCAGCACTTCCATGTTCTCTTTCAGCGCCTGCGCCGTGTCCCGCACCGAGTTGATGTTCGCCATAGGCTCGGGGATCGCAGCTGTCTTCGTCGCCATATCACACTCCTTGCAATTCCGTGGGACTGGTAGCTGCCTGCAGGGAGAACACTTCAATGGCGGCTTCGATCTCGAACTGCCAATAGTCTGCCTTGAAGCCAGAAGGCATGCGCCACTGCTGCCCGCTCGTAACGAGCTCCCTGGTCATAACCAGCCGCTCATTCGCATACACCCGGACTATGCCCAGCACCGGCTTGAACAACTGGAACGCCCCAAGCGACACCTGCGTCCCGCTCTGCACAGCGCTCACATTGAGCCTATAGAACCTGTATGCGGCTTGAACACCCGTTGACACAGTGTAATCCCGCAACTCATTAGCAGTGAATGGCGGTACGGTCGTCCTCGTGTCTAGCACAGTAAACAGCACGCCATCGTTCGAGCCTTCGAAGGTCCATGTCTTCGGCCCGGCGTTCATGCTAATAGCCGGCGGCGGTCCCTGTATGGCATAGGACGAAATTAGCGTGGCTACGCCAAGGTCCACGTATAAATTATGCGGCAGGGCACCGGCCCCGCTGAGCCATGCATCCCCGTCGACTTGCGCGCACGCCATCCACGGGTAGTACGGCACAGTGAAGCTGTCCGCCGATATTGACACACTACCCAGCGAGGTACCCGTCATCGCCGGGACTTGTGCGAATTGCACGTAGGTAACGGGCCATGTCGGCGTCGGGTCGAAGTAAACCTTCATGGCCTGCAAATTGCGAGCCTCAGTCATCTGGTAAATCTTCGAGCGCCATGTATACGGCGACCGGGTCTGCGTGCTATCTCCAATATCGAGCCACAACAACTGGCCGTCCCGAATAATGAACACTTCTGCTGACCAAGCATCGGTCAAAATATTCGATACCGGGTCGTCAGAACTGAGCAGATTGAACGCCACCGACAACGACGTTGGATCAATCACGACACCGCGGCGCGCACCGGAAAAATCCTGTTGCGCAAATGCAGCATTGTCGAAGCTCAAAATATCGAACACACCAAAACGCGCTTGCCCGAATGCAAAATACGCGTTGCCCAACTGCGCGGCGCGGAGTGTGTTAGTTGCTACTAGTTCATTCCAACGGTCCTTTCGAATGAGCTCTTTAGTCGCAATCACGACACCAGCAGGAGACACCAGCACGAGACCGGCAGGGGTTGAGAAATAGACGCCGTCCGTAGTCGACACGATGGAGCCACGCGACGTGCACGGCGTCAAACCAGGGAGCTTGGACAGACTAATATTCGCCGGTGTAATGCCCGTAGCTGTATACGCGAAACCCTCCGTGACTACGACAAGCATTTGGTTGGACACGCCGAGCCCGACTATGGGGTACTCCGTGACGAGCGTGTACTGCGCCGGCCATGCATGCATGCGAAACGGCTCGCAGAACCACAGCTCATTCTCGCGGAAACCGGCGACCATACCGTTGGAGAGCGATACAAACCCCTGCAAATCGCTCGGTGGTGCGGTCCACGTAGTGCTCTCAATCTCGTTGTTGAGCGCAACGGTGGCGTCGCTCGCACTGTCCGCATAAGACGTAGTCGAGATGATAACTTCGGCCACAAAGAAAAACGTGGCGGTGCCATCGGTGCCTACAACAGTGCGGTAGATGCGCGATTTGGAAATGTTGCGATTAGTGCCCAGGTCGCCAGGGTCCGGCGCGTGCAGCGTCACCGTGACAGTCGCGTCGATTTTGACACCGCTCAGAACGACCGGATTGCTCGGGGGTCCTTCTTCGCCGTATGCAGATACATACGTCTGCACGTACGACACTGTCTTGAGCGTAGAGCTCGAACCGCCGGTCGCTACTGCGCTGATATTACCCGGCGGCGGAATACCCAGCATATAGCCAGTCACGGCTGGCGCAGTCGCCACGATGCCCGAGAGCGGAAAATACCGCGGCACGTCCAGCGGCGATACCCAGTAGTAGCGGTCAAACGTGTCGTCTACAACCTGCGACCGAAGCACATCCGTGTCCGCGCTCGCGAACTCCATCCAGATGCTATTCAGCAGATGTAGACTGTCCGTGAAGCTACGTGGGATACGGTAGACCTTGCCTGCGTTCGGGTTCGTGAGTGCGCGCAGGAGTTTTGGGACCGGGATGCCACGGAGATTGCCGTTGTACAGCCACGTGTCCTCAGACAGCGCCCCGTTGACGTCCGCGAGCAGGCGGTCGTCAACGGCAGGCACCATCCCGCCGAACGGAGAAATCCGGACGGCTACCATGCAGCTTACGCCTTGCTGGCGTCAGTGGGCGGCGCAGCGCGATGCTGGTAACGCTTGAGCGCTTCTTTGCCAGCGTTCATCTCGTCCAGCGTTGCCTGGGGCAGATCGCCAAACTCCGCGGCCCGCTCAGCCTCGGCCTTGTCCCGCCGCGCGATTTCAGCGGCATTGATGAGCGCTGTGGAAGCCTCACTCGGAAGCACCTCGCCCGGGGACTGGATAACGCCCGGCCGAATGCCAGCCTTGCCTTCCGGCCGCGGCTGCTCGCTGCGCTCCCGCCGCTCCGCCGCATTGACGCGCTGCTGGCCCGGCTGGTTGATCGGCTGGTCGAGGCCGGCAGCCGTGCGCTCGGACTGCGAGGACTGAATGCCGTCGCCGAACGGCGAGGGGGACTGGTTGAGGTTCTGCGGATCGACGCCGCCCGAACTGACACCCGGTCGCGGTGCGCCGATGCCGCCCTGCGGCGTCTGTTCGGGATTACGCTGGATGGTCGTGCTGCCCTGCGGGCGGTTCGTTTCATCGGCCATTACGTCTTGTCCTTCTGATGTTTGACTTCTGCAACTCGGGCCGCCACTCTCGCACCTTTATCCTTGCGAGACGAGCCCCCTTGAGTAACGCCAATATACGGCGCCTTCAAGCTATCTTTCATGGCCGCAGCCAAGGTCGGCAGAGAAAAGCCGGGCTTGGGCAGCTTGAAAGGGTGCTTCTTCATGCTCAACCAGCCTCGTTCACCTTGAACAGCAACGTCGGCGTTGTAGCGCGCAGCGGCCAAATTCGTTGCAGCGGGTTGCACCAAATCTCAAGCGTGGATCGGTAGCCTATCCAGCCTGTCTGAATGTTGCGCGGTAGCAAGAAAGTCTTGTTGAGGTAACCTACCCGGAAGCCCGGCGGGTCCGCCAACGTCGGCTGCGGGTCGTACACCGCAAGGACTACGCCTGTGTGCGGGTCGACCAGCTGCCGGCGGATGAGCCCTGGACATACCCTGTTGAAGCGTACCTTCCACTTCACCAGCATCTGATCGTTTCCCTTAGCTTCGGCTGGGATGACGACGCTGCCGTCTGCCATGAAGTCGTAGGGCATGACATTGTCGAATGCCCAATACGTGGCGGGGCCAACTATCGCCGCGGTAACCAGTGACAAAAAGAACAGCACCCGGAAAACCGCAGACCCAAACAAATTCACGATCGGGTTCCCGTACTCAATCGGGTGGCTGTGTAGCGGGTCGGTGTTCATGAGCTTTTGTACCAAGGTGCGAAGATAATTTTCCCAAATGCAAGAATTAAACCAATTACGGAGCCGAGCACCGGCATTACGAGTAAAATGCCGGCGCCCATGTTGAAGGACTTCTCCATCCTAGCAACCCTGACTTCGAGGCTCTCCTTCTCGCGGGTCAGCACCGATACCCTATACGCCAGAAACTTAATCTGCGCCTGCGGGTCAGACATTCCGCTGGTAGCGAGTTCGTAGAGATCGTCCTCAGTAGTTGCCATAGCCCCGCTGCCGGTTATGAGCCCCCTAAAGTCTTCCTCTTCAGGAAGCTCTTCGAGTAGGTTTCTTTCATCCGCGTCCATGCCGATCTGGCTGACGTAATGACTATGTTCTGCCTGTCTATCACAGCGCCACGTTGGGCGGCTACAACAAACGGGCTACTTCCCTTGAGGGACAGGGGCTTTGGGATCGGCTGCAGGTAGTCGGGCGGACCAGGGATAACGCGAGTGACTGGTTCCCTTCCCGACATTGTCCCGCACGCGCCCAGTGGGAGGCACAGGCTTGCTATCAGGAAGATCGCTGTCCCCGTATAGACACGGTGCCCCCACCGGTACTGAGACAGTAGCAAGCCGGTTCTTGAGCTCAGCAAGTTGTGCATCTGCGGTTTCCTTCTGCTTCTTGAGCGCGTCTACAACTTTAGACGCATCGGCGTTGGCCTCCAGCGCGGCCTGGAGGTCTTGTGCATCTGCTGCCGCCTGCGCAGCCTTGGCTGCCTCCTCGCACTTCGCGTATTCAATACGCCGCCCGCGAACGTCACCAGCGAGATACGCCATCCCGATAAGTGCGGCCACACCAATCCATCGACCGATGGGGCTAAGAAAAAATTGCGCAATTCCAAGGAGCACGGTCATCAGTTGATCTTGCCTTCCTGATATGCCTTCGTGGTGGTGCTCTGCACCTTACGTGCCTGCACGAACACAGCGATACAGATACCAACAACCGCGATGAGATACAACTCTGGCGGGATGGCATTGATCGCATTTTTAATCGGCTCGATGTACCCGGCGGGATTGGGTTGGTCGCCGAAAATATACTTCACCAGAGAGACGACCGCAGTCGGTACCCCGAGCAGTGTCGCCCATACCTGCTGCCAGTAGTTCTGCGACACGATGGGTACCTTCTTGTCGACATCGCTTGGGGTCGCCTGCGAGCGCGCATCAGCGATGGGCCGCTTCCAGCCTTCTTTGATCGCCTTATTGATTTCATCAACTATAGCCGCCGTGAGATACCCGTTGTTCGCCGGCTGGCCGCGGTCATTCATGAATGCTGTAATAGCCCCGCGCGTACGGCCGCCCCACTTCCCATCGATGGTCCCAACTTCGAAATAGCCAAGACTGTCTTCGAGCTTCGTCTGGAGTAGCTCGATCGTGATGTTGTAGTCGCCGTCCATGGCGGCGTTGTACTGGTCGACAGGAACAGGTGGCTGTGTAGTACCTAACGAGGTAACTTTGAGACCATGTTCGAATAGCGCTGCTTCGTCATCGCGCCGAACTAATAGTCCTCGCTGTTCGTTGCCCCATAACCGCTTCATGCTCCTGATTTGCCCGGGGATAGCTGCAAGATCACCAGTATCGATGGCGTGCGCGATCGCCTTCATCTCGCTATACCTAGGGTCACTAGCATGAAAACCGCCCGAGCCACGATTGTATACGAGGCTCGTCAACGCACCGAAACAGTCAGGCGTCAAGTTAACTGCCTTCGGGCATGCATGGACCAGCATGTTCTCGTACTTCGGTAGATCAACCTCCTTGAACACCTTCATAGCTGTGTCCCAGTCAACAGAGACATGCTTAACCGCCGGAAGCGCTTCGCGCGCTGCATCGCCGGTCTTTCCGATCGTCTGCGCCAGTTCGTGAAAATCCACAACGTCGAGATAATGCCCAAACTGCTGGCCGAAAGTCTCCAACGAGGTGTAGCCAAGATCGTAACCGATACCAATAGTCACACCTGACTTACCACCCGGCCATGTTGCATAGTGGTAGTGCTTCTCGTACTGCTCCCTGCTACTGACTTCAGCAGCAACGATGAGGTCAACAGCTTTCTGCGATGAACGGATCATAGCTTCACCATCACGTTGAGCCCGATCACCGGATGCATGTTGTTGTGCGGGGTACCCCCACCAGCCAGACCGATGGAAATATTCGCAAAACCAACCGCTGTGGTAGTACCAGCGACTGGATTAATCGGCCCGCCGGTACCTCCCGAAACAAGTGGTCCAGATGCAGTATACACCGTCGCAGCGTGCTGCACGTGATTATGGCCGCTGTCCGTCGCGGAATGATTATGCGAGGGCATCTCCCCGCTCGAAAGAATATGGGTCTCTTCGCCGTACAAAGCGCCTAGCGAGCGAGTAGTGAGACCCACGCCGCTACCAACAGCAATCGGAGAGCGCCCCACAAGTGGGGGCAACGTGATCACCTTGTGCGCGTTGAAATCCGCAGCAGCATTTGCCCCTCGACCGCCCAAATTCACCGGTGCGAGACTGTCCGGGACATTGTTCCAAACTACCTGGAACAACGGCCACGTATCCGCATTCCCGCGAAGCGAAGCTCCAGATGATCCGTCTCCAATGGAGCCCCCGGTTGTGACCAACAACCAACCTGCAGCTGCTGTGGTCTTAAACGTGTACTTGACATCCCCCGTCTCAAACAGCCCCAGCAAGCCCGAAAGCGTAGCCACATCCGTTGCAGTGAGCAAGTTGGCCATATACGCCGAAATAGGTATCTCTTCGACAGCACCGATACCGCCTGAAAGCCGCCCCATAAGCTGCCCGCTTGCAAGCGTAACAGAATGAACTGCATTCCAATTCGATGGCTGCACCTGCGTGTTGTCGGTACCGTCACCCTTGAGGGATACGAATGCGTGCTTGACTTGAATGGTCATGCCGGCTCCCTCACTGTAAAGAACACATCGTCTAGCTTGATCTGCCCCTGCGTCGTTGTCATCGTCGCCGCGGCAATATAGCTTGTCCCGTCGAGCCCGCCGCTTGCGTAGTACTGCACGGTCACGCCGTCCGCATTTACCTGGACGCCGTCGATCACGAGCGGAGGCACCGTCACCGGTGCTACAGTAAACACTACATTCAACACTGCTTCACCAGTATCGAGCCAATTCGAGTAAAGCAGCTGATAGCGCTTACGCTCGACCGCCGCCTTTACATATTTTGCGAGCACACCCATCAGAGGTTCCTCTTCCGATTTGGCGGCCCTTCGTCGTCGTTGTCCGCGTGTGAATAATAGCTTCTATCCTCCGCGACTACAACCGCCGTCCTGTTCTCGTACTCAACTGTCCCAGCGCGCAGTTCTTGTGGAGGCCCAGCTTTCTCCGCTTCCAAGAAAAACGCGTATGACACAGCAACCAGTGCGCCCACACCCCCAAAAACCGCTCCGCTCACAAGCTGATCCGCGCCCCCAAGTGTACTCCCACCGGCCATTTGCGAGGCAGCGCTAGCTTGCCCGCGCAGTACACCGGTAAAAGTCGCCACGCCCGCAGCGCTCATTGACGCAGAACTCTTCGTGCCCGTTCCGACCCCAAGCGCCGCTAAGCCCGATGCCCCCAACGCCATGCGGCCGTTGGAAATCCCTGCAACAACCATAGCTGCAGTGCCCGCGCTCGAAAACGAAGCAAGCATAGGCGTCACACCCGTGTCCACCTGTCCGAGCGCGTATAGCCCTACTGCGTCAAAGCCGAGCAGCGACACCTAGTAAACCCCTGCGTTGTGAAGCGCCGTATCCGCGAGACCCGCGTACGCGTCTGCTCCGGTTGCATTCCAATGCGTCTTGTCACCCTGCCTGTAACCGCCGCCCCAAGTAAGGCTGTCACCATTGGCGCCGGCGTAAATCAACGCCGGATTATTCACTGCGGCAGCTTGCGCCGCGGCCACGTTCGCGTCTGCAAGATCATTGATGTATGTCGACCGCGCAATCAGGATAGGGACGGTCGCCCACTGCGCGCGGATGCCGTCTGTGATGACGCTCGACAGCCCCGCGGCGTAAGCCGCCTGCGTGTCACCGAAGTTGCTCTCGCCCTGCTGCCAATAGAAAGCCGATGGCGTAAGCCCCCTTCGAGAAAGCCAGAGCTTCGTCACCGCGAAGCGGCTGAAGTTGCCCCCGCCGCCCAGCGATGGGTTCTGCCAGTCTCTGACGTTTGATCCGCCGACACCGATCGGCACAAGGATCACCGGCCGCGAGATGCCGCGCGCCACGATCTTGTCTGGTAGTCGCGTGAACCAATTTCCTGTGGGCCACGGGCCAATCGTGATGTGAATGCCCGTGCAACCCATCAACGGGTCTTTGGCGATGTACGTTCCGCCATCCGTAATCGAGAAGTTGTACGCAGTGCCCCCGGTGGGTGTGTAGGTAGCGTTGACGCAATTCGTGCCGAGCGACTGACTAGCAAGGATGATGACGATCGGGTTGCTCAGCGTCGCGACGTCTACCGCCGTCTTGCCGTTGGGGTTGTCCCAGTCGTGCGAGATAGCGTTCGTCTGTCCACCGACGACATTCGGATATGGCGCTACCAAATTGTAAGGGTCCGGGATTGCGGGCATCCCAGCCTTTGGGAAGAGCAGCCCGAATATCATCCGTTCACCGTTCCGTAGATGCCCGATTGCGTGTAGGGCGGATTAATTCCTTGCCAATTAACAACACTGGTACCCGTAGGGGTAACACTCTCCATCCAGGTGAAGTAGAACCGCCCAGCTCCAGGCGTTCCTGCATAGTACGCATGGCAAGCAACACCCACACCACTGCTTAGACCAGCAACACAATGGAGTATGTCGGCGGAGGCAACAGGGATGCTGCTAATGCCGATACCCACCATGGCAAGGCTCGGAGTATTCACTACACTAAGATATGCGTTGCCCAACGCCATGATTTGGACGAAGCGCGGCACGCACATCACGCAGTCGTTCTGGTTGGCCGCGTTAGCGTTCGCCTGCCGAAAGGTCGCCGAGCCCGACGAAGCCCATGTCGCCGCCGGGTCATTGACCAGCATCATCCGCGGGACATCGTTGTAGCGGTTCGAGATGTAGCGCTTGGTCTTGCTGTCCTCAGTTTGGCCGGTCGTCCCCGTAGTACGGAATGTGCCGAGCAGCCGGCGCGTAGCGTCGCCGCTCTTCACATCAATGCCGTCCTGCTGCGCGATCGCAGTCGCTCGTGTCGTGTCGTTCGTCCATGCGGTCGTGTCGATTGCCAGCGCTCCCGAACTAATCCTCCCCCACAAGTCGAACACCGTATTAGCAGCGAAGCCGGACAACGATAACGACGTCTCTGCAAACGGAGTTGGTACCCAATTGGAGCTATCATAGAGCGGGATGATGTTGCCGCTATAAGGCGTCACGTAGATCGTGCCCACTGCCGCTACATCGGTGGAAGTAATAGGCACGCCAGAACTTGCCGTGATGCGAACATTCGGGTTATCGCTCTGCGGGCGACCAATATCTTCTGCGAGTGCGATGATCGCGATCTGCGGTACCGTCGAGAAATTTATCTTCGACGTGGTGCCCGAAGAGTTGAACATGACAATAGCGCGCGTGAGCACCGTGGTGCCCGTCGAATATACACCGTAGCCGATCTCCCACTGCAGTCGGTCAGCACTCTCCGCGCGATACCGATAGACGGCCCCGTTAGTCGCGCCCGCCTGCGCCGGCGTGATGAAGCCGGTGACAGCCGTGTTCACTGTCCAATCCGTCGTACCTCCAAGTGTTGGATTGAACCTGCAAATGTCGACTAGCGAGCCCATTTACTTCTCCTGTGCAGCCGCTTCTTGCGACCTGAGGTCCCGCATCTCATTGAGCAGCGCGATACGGGTGCTGCTGCGCGCGTTAAGCATCGCCTTCCGAATGTCCTCCGGTGCCGTGACGCCGGCCTCCATGGCATTGCGAACAGCAGCTGCCATGGCCTGTTCAATACGGGAAGCCGCATCCCGTGGGAGCTCACGCGACAACGACACGACGCTCGCCATCGCAGCGGTCATCTCCGCAATCTGCACTTCGACTTCTTCGCCGGTGTTGTCGTCAACCACGGTCAACATGCTCAGTCCTCCGTGACAGTCGACGCCGTTGTCAAGATCGGCTGCACACCGGTGGACACATTGATGTTCGGTGTCACCGGCCCGCTGTAGAGGAGACTGGTTGTGCCTGATACCGCCACACCAATACCTGCGTACGTGATAGACGACACGGACGGTAGCGTGGGGCTCGTGGCCGCCGGGAAGGTGATGTTCGATACCGGCGAGGTCGAGCCAGCCGTAGCCGCGGTCATGCCGCCGGTGGTCCTCAGAACCGCCTGCCGCGCGTAGGACCCGTAGGTGGTCTCGCTCGTGGCCTGCGTACCTGCATCGCCCGGGTCTGCTGTGTGCAGCGACCAGTATAAATTGGTCAGCGGCGACGATGCAGCATTGTCCGCGATATTGGCAATCGCGGTAGCGTTGAAGATCAGCTTCAGCAATGCATTCTCTAAGAAATCGCTCTTGGACACGGCTGCTCCTTACTGCGGTTGGGCCCAGCCGGACGAGCGCCCGCGCTGCGAGCCTCCCGCAAAGCCTGGGAAACGCCATGCCTGCTGGCGGTAGGTATTATTGCGGGTCCAGTCGATGCGTGCCTGCGAGACACCACTGCCGTATTTCCGCATATGGTAGACGCTCAACTGCATGTTGGTGTACGGCTTCACCGGCTGCGACATCATGCGCCCAAGGACACCGTCCTGAATGACGTCGTTGTACTTCTGGAGCACCCACGCCGGGAATTGCACGTAGCCATCCCGGTCCGTGGGGTCCTGCACCGTGAGCGCAACCGTCACGATAATGTCGAGCGCGCTGCTTGGCTGATTGTTGAGTGTGAGCTCGCCGGGCACCGACATGGCGCCGCCGACTTGCGAGCCGCGTAGCCCCTTCGGGTCCGTCGACTTGGTGTAAATCCAGAGTAGCTTATCAATCTGCGCCGGCTGCTGGGGCGCCAGCAGATACACCGAGCCCACCGGGTCTTGCCCCGGGACCGTGATGAGAATGTCCTCGTTCCAGACGTTCGAGCCCTTAAAGAAATCGTCCATGGTGTTGAAGAGCTCAAGCTGCAAATTCGCCAGCACAGCGCCGGGTAGCCGGATCATGACGTTGTTGATAAGTCGCTGGACGTCGGTGTTTGCGGTCATGCGACACTCGTAAGTTTGCTGTTGAACAGTGTCATGAACGCCGCCGCGCGCTGATCCTGCACCTCTTCGTCATCTCGAAGCTGCGCGTGGCCGCACATATAGTAGACCAGCACTATGCGATACATCTCGTCAAACGGCACGGCGGTGCCGTCGTTGGTCGTGTACGTCGGAAGGGTCTGATTGAGGAAAAGGTCCGGCCGGAGCCGCTTGGCTTCGCCCATGCCCACGCTCAGCGCGGCAACGAGCTCGGCGTCAGTATACCGGTAGGGACTGTCTACCGTGTCTTGGAGGAGCGTGCGCGTCATCCGCACGTAGTCCGCTACCGTGTCAAGCATCATCGCCTCCGAAAAAGACGGAGGGGGCTAGATAGCCCCACTCCGCCAGTACCACTCCAGGAGGAGAGGTTAGAAGGCCTTGGTGACAATCGCCTGCGCAATCGCGGTGCCGTCGATGACCTTGTAGCCGTAGACCTGAAGTCCGCGCATGATCTGACCGAAGGTCAGCTCGGACTTCAGGGTCTCCATCTTCGTCATCTGCGAGGCGAAGGTGAGGCCGTGCGAATGACCAGCGAAGATCACGAATTCGCCGGCTGCGAGGCCCGCGGCGACGCCGAACGGCAGAAGGTTGGAGGTGTAGATCGTGAAGCGATCCACCATGCCCAGCCGACCGTTGCGAAGCATCGACACGTTGTCGCCCGACAGATACGCCTGCCGCAGCTCAGACCGCTTGATAGCAACCGCCGCCCACACCGGAAGCACGACCCAGCGGCCGGTCTCCGGGATGTTCTGCTCATCGAGCACTTGTCCGAGCCGCATCAGGCAGTCAAGCACGTCGACCTGACCCACGGTGGGCGAAGTCGGCACCACTGCCAGTGGCGTGCCGGTGACGCCAAGGTTGACGGCGCCAGACAGCTTGCCGGCGGTGAGGCCGCGGTTGGCCGCATCCGCCTGCCCGAGCAACGCCAGGAGCACCGCACGGTCGATGACGATCTTCATCTGCTCCGCGGCGTCGTCCGACCACATCGACATGAGGTTGATGTCGGACTGCACCGCCATCACGTCGTCCAGGATGGTATTGAAGTACTGGCCCTGGTCGATATTGAGGATGATCTGGTTGCCCTGGGGGCGCTCCAGCTCCAGCGCGGCGTCGGCGTAGTACGTCTTGATGGTAATCGTCGCCTTGGTGCGGATATGCACCTTGTCGCCGTGCGCCTTGATCTCGCCTTCGTAGTCGGTGTTGGAGATGGCAGCCAGGACGGTCGAGGCGTAGAATTTCTCGATCATCTTACCGGACCAAATCTCCGGGATGAAGCCAGTTCCAGACAGGCCGTTACCGGCCGATCCAGCGGGGTAGATGGGAGGGGTGGTTGAACCCGTTGCGACAGGAAACGCCATAGCGCTTCAGCCTTTCATGATGAGAAGTGACTACGTGTCCCGCACCACTCGCCCCTCACGCATCGCCAGATTGAGCTCGGCCTCGTACTGCGCTTTGAGCTCTTCCCGGCCCCTGTACTCGCCTCGGCGGACAGCTGCATAAAAAGCGTTGATGTCGGATGTGCGGATAGTTTGCTTCTCAGCGGGGGCCTGGGGTGCCGCCGCAACTCTCGCTCTGCCCGGTGCAGCGAGGTCCTTCAGTGTCGGTCCAGTAGGCGCTGCCGGCTGAGGCAGCGGCTGTGGTCCGGACGAGAGCTCCTCGGGTGGACGCGTGGCAGCCAATTCAGATGCGAAGCCTTTGAAGATCGACAGCACACGATGGCCTTGGTTATTCTCGTATGCGTCGGTCAACAGTTTCTTACGAGTAGCACCAGAATACGGGTCTGGCAAGGCCAACCATGCATGAAAATCTTGATCGTGGTTGATGGTACGCCATTCCGGCAAACCGTCGTCAAGCTGCTGGTGCATGAGCTGCCGGGCATTCTGCGACACATGCTGTACGGTACCAGTCACCTGCCCGCGCAGTCGATCAAGCTCCGCTTGTAGCGGAGTGACGTCAGGAGCTACTTCCTGCGCAGCCCGGCGAATGACGTCGATCAGATCGGGTCCGACTTCATCAATGTCCTTCTGCGTGATGAGCTGCCGGCGCTGCGGCTGTGGCTGGGGCGCTGCGGGTGGCGGCGCGTTCTGCATAGTCGCAAGCATCGTCTCCAATGCCTCCATGCGGGAATTGGCACTCAGCAGCGCTTCTGCAGCCTGCCTGTAGCGCCCCTCCATCGCCTTGAAGCGGTGCTCCCAGTTCTCCGGTGCAGGCGCCGGGGGATCAGTCTTCGGCGGCTCCCCCGGCTGCGGCTGAGGCTGAGGTGGCGTTACCGATTGGGGTAACCGCTGCGGAGGATCAGCCTGCACGATGCTGATGAACTGGTCGTCGGGAGGGTTCTGCACCGACTGCGGCTTCAGCGGCTCCTGGGGTTGTGCAGCTTGCATTGCTGCGTCCGCAGCTGCTGCGGCTCGGCGTACTGCGTCCGGGACATGTACACCTGGATCAGTCTGGTTGCGATTAGTTACGATGCTCTCTTTTGCCATGGTTCTCTTCCGTCGGCTGCAGGCCGGGCTTCGCAAGGATAGGCCGGGTTGCTAGGCGACACGTTGAATGCGAAGAAATAGGGGCCGGATTATCCGGCCCCGTAGTAGTCGTTAGCCGCGAGTGATGGTAACCGCGCCCGCGCCGGTCCACTTCAGAATGTAGCGGTACGCCACGCCGGTGAGCAGGGTCAGAATACCCGCTACGCCGGCATTGGTCACACCCGAGCCGAGCGCGAGCGTAACCGTGCCCGAGTTGTCGTTGATCAGCGTGAAGCTCGCCGTGGAGCCGATGGCCGCATTCGCATCGAGCGCCTGCATGCGCGCAATGATATTCGTCGCCGTGTCAGTAGTAACGGTACCGGTGGAACCGCCGGAGATGTCCACGGAGCCACCGACCATCTGCGCCGCCGTCAGCGTCGGTGAACCGGTGACACCGGTGTAGAGGCCCGTGCGCATGCTCTGCACGATGCCAGAAAGATACTGGATCGCCTCTTCGTCCGACAGGACATTCGAGGGCAGGTTCGGATTGTTCGTACCCATCACTTCTTCTCCTTCATTTTGGCTTCGAGAGCCCTTGCCTGCTCAGTGCAGGTTTCGAACAGGGTGACAAAATCGGCGCGCTCCTGCGCCTTACCCTGCATGATCTGTACCCGGTCGGGGGGAGCTTGTACACACTCCGCAAAGGACGCGTCCCGCATCTCCTTGAAGAGCCCGACAATCTCCGCAAAAGTCTGAGGAGAAGTTGCTTTGAGGCGAGCAAGCGCCATGCACGCAAGGTCTTTCTGCCGCGGCGGCGTAACGCTCATTCCTGCGTGTCCCCAATAATGGTAGTCCCATTCTGCACGATACTCGGCCCCGCCTTCGAGTAGTCGTTCGTCGTCTTCTTGCCCTTGGCGAGCTTCATCAGTGCCGACCTATCAGGAAGCTTTGAAGAAGCCGAAGCACCCGGCTGGAATGGTGTTGCGGTCTTGCCAGATGTGATCTTCGGCTTCTTCATAGTGGCCTCACGTATTGGCAGCGGCCTCGACGGCAATGAGCTTCCTCGCTAAATCCTGATCATCGATGGTCTTGTTGATCTGGTTCGCCGGGAATTTACCCAAGCCGTTGAGTGTCTTCTGCATGCCGATAATGACCTGCGCGGTGTGCTGGATATCGACCGTTCTGTTGACAGCGATACCCATGTTGGCCTGCACCAAAGCGAGTGCGACCGACACTGCACTGTTGCCGTGCACGACGTCTTTGTGTACCGGGTTCGGCATCGAGCCTCCTACTTCTTCTTGGCGCCGAACGGCGAACCCTTGCGGGACTTCGGCCCATCGCCTGATAGTCCAGGCTTCTTGGCGGGATGCTTGGCAGCCGCCGGCGTACCCTTGCCGTACTGCTGTTTCTGCTTGGGCTGCGCCTTGGCGTTCTGGATCGGGCCTCCGCCGGAGCCCGGGCGCATCGCCGATGCTTTTGCCATCAGCGACCCACCGTCGTCACGACGCCCGGGCGCGAGTGGATGGAGCCGGTCTGCTTGCCGACCTTACCGCTCGGACCGCCCTTGGCGTATTTGCCACCGCCGGACTTATTGCCCGGAATGGACACGCGGCCGGACACGGCCGGCGTCGCGCCGCCCTGCTTGCCGACTTTGCCACCAGGACCACCGCGCACCGGCGTCATGGTGCCCGACTTCGTCACTTTACCCTTACCCGCCATGGAGTGCTCCTTTGCTTGGGGGTTATTGCGGACCACCCGCAATTGCTACGCGTGGTCCCTGATCGCCCGTGACGTTGCCACCGCGGGGAGCCTGATTGCCCTGCGCTTGCGCAGCGGCGTTACCCTGTTGTGCTTGCTGCTGCGCCTGCATCTGCTGCGCGGCCTGTTGCTTCTGCCTGATCTCGTCCTCGCTCGGCACGATCTTGGCGCCGGGCATACCAATGCTGTCCGCGACCGCGGAGAGGACCGTGGCACGACCCTCCGGCCCAATGATCGCCATGTCGACAGGGTTCGCCGTAATCTGCAGGAATTCCAGCTGCCGAGCACGCTGCGTCTCGCGCTGAATGGCCACCGTCACTCCCATGACGCGCACCTTCTCATCGCCGGTCAGCAGCCCTGATTTGTCGGTGAGCATGATCATGTCGTAGAGCGCAGTCAGCGCCGGCTGGAAGACGTCCCGATCAATGTTGGCCGCAACCGTTTGTAGAACCTTACTGGCATTTGCCATAAGCATAGCAAGACCAGAAGAGGTACGCCCAGCACCGCCAGCACTTTGACCAGATAGATACCGTGGAATAGCAGACGCATCATCTGCCATTGCATTGAACTTGTCCAGTACACCAAGTAGCTCCTGCACGTTGGACGTCGGCTGGAAGAAACTAATCGGCACCTGCTGGTTGCCGCCGGTGGGGTCATTCAAATAGTGCCAGCGCTTCCAGGGGTACAAGTCTTCGCCGTCTTCCCCGGGCGCCAGCCGGTCGTCGTTGATCATCACCTGGGGACCGGACGCCACCGCGAGATTGTTGATCAACGCACGCGCCACGCTGTTAGTCGCTTCCTGCAAATCGCTGATGATGTCAGTGAGGCCGTTACCTAGCGGGGTACCGGGGACCTTCTCGAACGAAGTAATAAAATAGGGAATGCGCTTGCGCGGGCTCGGCGACATTTGGACTTTGATGACGTGCGTGCCAATAAGCCACGCCTGCACCATGTAGTCTCGCATGGGATCGCCGATGTACTTGGCATCCATGCCCTGCTCCAGCAACATCCTACCCTGGACATTTCCGTTGTATTCGAGGCACGTGATGAGCCCGCTGCGGTTCATCAGCGGGTTCTCGCGGTTCTCCATGTCAGCGCGCTCGGCGTCGCTCTGATCCCACACGTCCGAGAGACCGCCGCGACCATATTCATCCAACACCGCGTAAATTTCGTCGCGGTTGTAGCCGGGCAAATCGATCAAGTCGTTGATGTCCGCGCGCGTGAGACGCTGCTTTTCGATGGTCTCAGCGTTCTCGATGTCAGACACACCGGGTGTCCACCATATATCGAACGGCGACACGCGCTCCCAAAACAGCTGTGGTTTCTGCGTCGTGACCGCCGTGCCGTTGTTCCAGTCAATGCCCGGTACCACTCGCACCACGGGGCCCTTGAGGCAGGCAAATGGGAAGATAGCGATGTCGACCAAGAACTCTGCAAGCGCCTCGTAGAAGCGTCCCTCGATCAGGAACTCGTCTATCTTGTCCTCAGCAACCTTGGCGCTATCGCCGGCCTTGTTTTTCGCCGCCTGCCGCGCCGCCTCCAACAATTGCGTGAGCCGGTCGCGCACCTGATTGGGGTCGATCTGCTGCCCCTGCGCCTGCATTTGCTGCATCTCGGCGCGGATCAGCCCCTCGATGCTCTGCATGACTTCCGGAGGGATGGCCGGGTCCGGCCCTGGATCGAGCCCCCATGGGCGATCGCCCTGGAGATACACGTCTCTGAGGAGGCTGGACGCACCGCGGCATTTAGCAGCGACCAGCCGCATATAGATTTGCGAACCCCCGAACTTCTGAATTTCCTGGAGCTTCGACGTATCGTACTGGCCGTTGAATGCGCGCAGCGCCGCGATGAGCCGGTTGGTCCAGCCAGCGGTAACATTGTCACGGTGGTTGCGCATCATCTCAAACCGGCCGCGGATGTAACCGGCGAGATTGGTGGCCGCGAGCTCGGAGATTTGCGAGGCCTGGACAGCGGCGTCCTCCGCCTGGGCGCGCTTTTTGTTCTGCTGCGCCTCCATACGGTCGAGCGCTCCGGGCGGGATCACCTGTATGACCCCTTGCGGTGCTGCTGACGGATTGATGGATTGCGGTAGAACTCCAACCATGTTTCGCCTATATGCTAATTCGCAGGAGAGCACAACATGAGCGACCTAAGCCTGCCGCCTGATTATATCCCCACTCTGCCCGCCGGTTCGGACCGCGAGAGGTCCATGGTAAAGCTTGCGCGGGAAATTGCAATGGACCTTCGGCCCCTTGATGACATACTTGAACTCCACGGTATCAGCCGTGGAGAGTTCGAACGCATCAGGACCAACCCGTACTTCACCCGGGTGCTCACGGCCGAGAAAGAGGTATGGGAAGCCGCCTCGAACACCCGGCAGCGGGTGGAGATGAAAGCGGCCGCGATCGTGGAAGAGTTCTTGCCCGAGCTCTACCGGCGCATGGTGAACCCCAAGGAAGACTTGCTCAAAGTCGTCAAGGGGCTCGAACATGCATCCCGCCTCGCCAAGATGGGCAACGAGAAAATCGACAGCGTGGACATGGCGGACAAAGTCGTGATCACCATCAACATGGGTGCCGATGCCAGACTGGAGATGACCAAGCAGGTACCTGCTAGGGTAATCGACCACGATGCAAACGAGCTCCAGCAGAACGTATTTGATCTAAGCCTGGAGACCGCGGGGCAAAATGGCAATCAAGATTAACTACACGGCTGCGCCCACTGTGGCGCAGTTCATGAAGGACCACCATTTCGGCCGGTTGTTAGCTGGCCCCATTGGCTCCGGTAAGACTACCGGCTGCATCTACGAACTCTTCCGCCGCGCATGTGAGCAAGCCCCCGCAGATGACGGCTACCGCTACACCCGCTTCGCAATTGTCCGGCAAACACTCAAGCAGCTCAAGGACACGGTCCTCAAAGATATCGAAGACAAGTTGCACGCAGTCTCCCGCTACAAGGTAATGGACAACGTAGTCCACGTGGAATTCGGCGACGTACGCAGCGAGTGGCTGCTCTTGCCTTTGGAAACTGCAGAAGACCAGCGCAGGCTGCTATCTATGCAGCTCACTGGCGCGTGGATGTCCGAGTGCATCGAGATGGACGTCAATCTCGTGGCCGGTATCGCCGGCCGATGCGGACGCTACCCTAGCGGAGACCGTGGCGTGCCTACATGGTTCGGCGTCATCGCTGATACCAACATGCCAACGGAAAATTCCGACTGGCACAAATTCATGTGTACTGACAAGCCAATCGACTGGGAGACCTTTATCCAGCCGGGCGGCCTAGAGGAGTTCGCTGAAAATCTGGAGTGGCTCACTCAGACAGCCGACACACTGAAGCTCCCAGTAGACCATCCGCGGAGGCTTGCTCAAGGTCGCCTGTACTACGAGAGAGCCGCCCGAAACAACAACCAGGATTGGGTCAAGCGGTACGTTCACGCGCAATTTGGAAACGACCCCAGTGGCACTGCAGTATTCCGCGATAGCTTCAAGAGCTCGTTCCACGTGCGGGAGAACCTGGAGCCTAATAGGTTCTATCCACTCCTGATTGGGCAAGACTTCGGACGTGATCCATGTAGTGCCATCTTTCAGATGGATGCGCGTGGGCGGCTTGTATGCCTTGAGGAAGTCATCGCCGAAGACATTGGCCTCGAAGGGCACCTGGAGAAAAATCTCCGGCCAATCCTCCTCCAGGCTCGATACATAGGCCTCCCAATAATTATACTCGGAGACCCCGCTGGCTCCGCTAAAAGCACGATCTACGAGGAGACTACGTTCGACGTCTTGAAACGGATGGGCTTTCAAGCGGTCCCAGCACCTACGAACGACCTCGACCAGCGACTTCGTAGTGTTGAAGCTTGGTTGCTTAGGCAGCATGACGGCACCGGTGCTATCCTGTTCGACAAACAACGTTGCCCGACTATCATCCGCGGTCTCGCCGGCGGCTACCGGTACGCCAAAACGCGCTCTGGTGTCAGGAAGCCCTTGCCCGATAAGAACGACTACTCGCATCCGCTAGATGCTGTGCAGTACGTATGTCTTTCAACTCACGGGCGCGCTCATGAACTAATTGGTCGACACTTAGGGGTGCGAAGGGATCGGTCGCAACGTACCCGTGTTTCCGTCGCCGGGTGGACTTGACCCACTCTGGCAAGGACACCCTTGACTTGCGCATCGGCACGCCTGCTGCACGCAAGTACTTGCGAATTGTCCTCTCGTGCACGTCGTACAGCATCTTCAATGTCTTCATCGGGATGCCGTAGAGGTAGAGGTCGACAACCTCTACCACATCGCGTTTGGAGAGTGCTCTGACTCCCGCCTTCGCCATTCTACTCTCCGGGCCGGAACATGTCTTGCGGCGGCATACTCGCCTGCCGGATAATCGCCGAGCGCGGCTTGAGCGCGTCGACGTCGCCGATCATGTACTGCTCGATACGCCCTGCATCGGCAATCAGCTGATTGGCTTCACAGCGGCCGTTGAGCTTCGCAAGCTCCAGTGCCTTGTCGAGCGCCACGATGCGCGCATTGATCACCTGCTGCTCGCGGGCTGCATTGAGCATCTCCGCCGATGGTGCCTTCTGGTAGTTCTGATTTGCCGCCATGTAGTCTCCTATTAGTTAGGCCACGTTAGTTAGGCCACGTTAGTTAGGCCACGTTAGTTAGGCCACGTTGGGTCCGTCTTCGTCGTCCAGTGCACCCCCGTTGCACATATCGTGCAGCGCGAGCTCCATCAGCCCTACTTGCGTGATGAAGTCGATGTTGCAGCGTTTGGACACAACATGGAACGCACTGCTGCTCCCCTTGTGGTACAGCAGGAGTACGGCACGCTCTGCTTTCTCGTCACCGTTCTCGATGCCGTCCGCCCACGCGCGCAGGAACTCAACCACCAACTTGCTCGCTGCCTCGCCTTGGACTTCGACGGTGCTGTTCACGACTTCCAGGCGTACGATGTTGTCGCGTGGCTTGATATTGTTTCCGTCACTGGACATTGAGGATGTGCTCCTTCACCTGCTCGCACAGCGCAGCTGCGCGCTGCACGTCTCCATCTTTCATGTTGTCGATGGCTTCGAGCACCATGCGGCACTGCTCGATCTCGAACTCGACACGCTTGTACAGCGCTACGGTAATGTCTTCGCCGTGTCGGAAGTAGTGCATGCCTGAGCGCATCTGCATCAACGCGGCTTCGTGCGCGCCGATGAGCTCGTGGATGGTGCGCCTCGCGCTGTCTTTGGCGGACAAAGTAACCAGGGAGAGCGGCATGCGTTTCTCGGGGGTGCACCCACCAAATAGGCCGCCCCCTTCCTTTATGCAAGGAAGGGGGCGAAGTATCACTTTATTGTGATTGGTAGTATGTTGGGGCTCACGCGCCGGACTTGAAGCTCTCCGGGCTGATAGTGGTCGCGCCACTGCTCTCAGGCTTCGGCTCGGGCGCATCGCTGGGCTTCGGCTCGCTCGTGGCATTCGACGGGGCGCCGCTGGGAGCGGTCTCCGGCACGGGGGTGCCGGTGGCTGCGAGGAACGCGCTGTGCATACTCGCCGTGGCCCGTGCGACGTCCTGCGCCAGCTTTTCGATCTCGTCCTCGTTGACGCCGCCTTGGTGCTGGCTGTTCTCCTGGAGCTTCTGCACAACGGCGGTCAGGTCCGCGGTGCCCTCGGCGATCAGGTCTGCAATGTTCTTCTTCAGGTCGTCCAATGCGCTCATGATGGTCCTCGTCTGGTCTGAGAGTGCGTGTTTGAGCTCGTGCTCGGTTCGGCGAAGCTGGTGAAACAGCGTCTGCTGCTGCTCCAGCATCTCGGTGACAGCATGCCCGAACGCCCGGTGCAAATCGAGTTCTTCTTTGCTAATGCGGGTGTCGGTCATATGTTACCCTTCCGTTCAACCCTTCACGCGCTTGAGCGCTGGGTTTTTCCGCTTCGCCTCGGGCGACGCGTTACGGCTGGACTTTGCGAGGATCGCGCCGGCCGACTTTTTGGACACGCCCTGCTTCTTCGCAATCTTGGCCTGCACCGTTTTGAAGCTCATCTGATGCTCCGGGTCACGCCCCTACTGGTTGAGGGGGGTCCGCTTGATGTCGGCCTCGGCCACGCCGATGTTGAGCTGCCGCATGTCCTCCGCGGACAGCACCTGCCCGAACACCACCGTGGGTGCCTCGTTGAGGTTCCGCGGATCGAGCTGGACCTTCGGCACGCCATCCTGGGTTTCGGTAAAATAGACCGCCACGTTGACGTGCTGTGCGCCGGCCCCATCGACAACCACCTCACACCGATACCCGTAGAAGCGCACGTTCGGATTTTCAGCATTGGCCTCGCGGCACGCGAGGCGCAGCGCATCCTCCACATCCCCGTTGCCGCCGACCCACCCGTAGGTCTTGGTCAGCGCCAGCTTCTGGCCCATCGGACCATACCACTCCTCGTGGGCATCCACGACTTGGCTGTTGGGGCCTTGGCTGTTCATGTGTTGGGGGGCCTTCCTTGAGCCTTGCTTTGCGCCTTGCTTTGCGCCTTGCTTTGCGCCTTGCTTTGCGCCTTGCGGATGTCGGCAGCGAGCTTGATCTGCACGTCGCGTGCGGCGGCGGCCATGCGCTCGAAGTACTCGGTGGCGTCGCCTTCCCAGCCGAACGCTCTGGCCACCCAAATCTTCACTGTGGGCTGGATGTAGTACATCACGGCCCCACCGGCGATCAGTCCTACTGCGGTGGCTGTTACGTAGCCGAGCATGGGTGGTTCCCTCGTGGGGGCAGTGGAGAGGCGGTGTTATCCTCGATAGGATAACACCGCGTGTCAAGTGTGGTAAAAATACCACAGTGTTGCTGGGGAACTTTTTATTTTTGGTGCAGTGCGGGATGAGGAGGGGGGTTGGATTTTTGGTGGTTATATGTTTGCGGGGGCCCCAATAAAGCGGCCGGCCTGGGGGGTGGGGGGCCTGTCCAGCTACCCTCGGGGTACCCACCCCTCCCCCACCTAGGCTGTAGGGAGCCTGACACGCTCTCCGCCGGAACGAACTCCCCGGACTTGGAGTAGGGAACGCCCCGAGCATCTTGCTCACGGAGGATGGCCCGACGTCAGGTGGATAGACAGCAGGGGTCTTATATTCTCCCAGCCACCCGACGCCTCTCCGCCCCAAAGCGGCTGTTACCTTCGCGGTAACCCGACTTTGGCAGGAGTAACCCGTAAAGCTCGCAAGGGCTAGGCCCGGGACAAAGGGACACGGTCTCACCATTGAACCATCAAATCGTGCAGCGATACTACCGCCGCAACTAACGGGCTAAGCCTTAGCGCTGACCCGCGACATAGCAGGCGCATCGATCGTCAGGCGAAGAGAACCTCTCAAGGTGCGACCGATAGAGCCCTCAGCAATCAAAGCCAATGCCAAGGTTGATTGCTGTAAGCGCTTCATTGAGCGGACCGTCCTACGGGTTTACGGTCGTACCCTTGATGCAAGCGCTTGCACCAATCAATCTTGGGAGACTTAACCATGAAACGGTTTAATCCTCACAAGGTGCGACCGCTTGGGAACTTGCAGCCGGTTTCGGAAAAACAGAAAAAGTTCTTGCGTAAGGCGCACGGCGTCTCTAAGCCGTTTGCGTCCGACGCAGAGCCGCATCCTGTCGTGAAAGTGCGAGCGTTCAATGGGCCCATCAAGCCCGATTGGAAGCCCGCACGTCGACGCGGTGCGAACTGCTGCCGGTTGAGTGATGCGAAGCGCGCTGCGATCGTCGTGGCGCAAGCCGCGCACAATGCGGCACGCGAGGCGTTCTTTGAGGAGCTGGCTGGCATGCGCCGCGAGTGAAGTGCGGCAGCCAGGGAGTTCCAGGGCTCTTTCTAATTCTTAATTCTAATTCTGTTTTTTTTATATAATTACGTGACGCGAGGCTCTGGTCGTATCTGTCTGGTCGTATCTGTACGAAAGACCATCAGACGGTCAGGGTCTTTAAATTTCCGAGGTAGAATTAAGAATATCCAAATCCATAATAACATCAAACACTTAGCTCTCGGATATTCTGTATTCGCCCGGAGTACACCCAAAGTTCCTGGTCGTATCTGTACGAACGCCTTACTTCTGACACGAAGTTTCCAGGCATTTGACATGAAGTCCGTAATTCTTTCTGGTCGTATCTGTACGATCGTCCAGATGTGGACGGTTGACGGGCCGAGGCGTCTGGTCGTATCTGTACGAACGACCAGATACGACCAGAAAGGAGCGCCCATGCTGTGCCCAAGGTGTCATCAGGATACCACAAGCGTCACCTGGACGCGCAAGTTTAGTACACATACGGCTAGAGGACACGCCTGCTCTGGTTGCCGGTGGACGTTCGAGAGCCATCAGAAGGTAATTGTACCCGGACATAATACAGATGTGGTCGAATACAATCCTACCTTCGACCAGATGCGACCAGGAACTAAGGCGCCGTTGGCTGCCGTTCCTGCTGCTCGTGAGCTGGTTGACGTCTCCACGCTCGAACCGGACTCGCCCGAGTTCCTCGAAGCTATGGAAGACATAGAGGCCGCAGGCGAGATAGACCCGGGGCCGGGCATCGCATAACCTTCGGAGGTAACATGCCGACCACGCAATGGTGGTACTTCCTGGACGACGACAACGGCCCTCGCAACGTCGGACCGTTCAACTCGCGCGAGACGGCTGCCGTGGCTGCCTTCAATGCGCACCCTGAGCTCAAAACCGTGTTCACAGGCTATGGCCTGGGCGGGGCCTTCTTTGACATTATGTGGCCCAGCAACCCGAGCTACGAGGAGAAGTCCCTATGAGGCACCCCATCTTTAACGCTTCCACGAAGCGCGTCGGCGGCATACGGTTCTTCAAGCTGGGAAGGATCAATCTTTCTTTCAGCGTGAGCCGCAAGTCCGAGTGGCGTGCCGTCTGTACGTTCGATCGCAGGGTGAAGCGCACTACTCGGCCAGTGGGTCTCGACCTGGAGGCTGAAATCGCTCCGATCGTCGCGTATGATCTTAGCGCGAGGAGGGACCATGTCTGATCAGGAGGTAAGGCTTTTGTTCGTGAAGCGCCTTGGTCTCAAGGTGGGTGTCGGAGCTAGCTTCGATAGCGCCGTCGTCCTCTTGCGCTTCAAGGACGAGGCCAGCGCGTTGCAGGCGGTCCGCCACAACGAGCGCGTCGGAGGATACTCGCGGCTGAGTGATCACCGCGCGTTGTTGCCGATGATCAATCGCGGTGACAAATGGGAGGAGGTGTCGCTGCCATGAGACACTATGCGGTGTTCTACCGCCTGGAGCATAACGCCGACGGGACGCCTACCTATGTGGACCCGGGCGGCCGCATGCTGGCGCAGCGGCTGAGCAATGGGCTGTCGCTGGAGACCATGAAAAGCCACGGCGCAGCCATGTGCCGCTCTCGCTCGTGCGACGGCTTTCGTATCGGGCGCATCCGGCCCAACGCCAACTTGGAAGACATGTTCTTCCTGACGGCGGCCGTCATCCCCGTATCTAAGGCGTAGCGCACTCACGCGCGTAAAACCCAAACCAGAGGAGGCTCAATGCTCCGCCGGCAAGAGCTGCACCGCAAGTAGCGTGCAGACGCGGCTAGGCCGCGTTGAACGAGGCGTTACTGCACGCCTACAATGCCGACCTACAATGCCGAAGAGGCTTACATAGAGCGACGAAAACCCTAATCCTAAACGGGCGACCGGTGGCGCCTAAACCCATCCACCGGAGAGCTTCCCTTAAGTGGGAGCGGGCGGCAGCGCAAATTCACTGCCGTGTATCTGACGGGAACCGTAGAAGCATCTAACCTTCTGAGGTAACATGCCGAGGTGAAACCGTCTCAACATAGAAAGAGCGACCAATGATGGTGATTGGCAATGGTGTGGTGGACCCGAGCATTTTCGGCGCTGACGAGCCTGAAGACACGGGCATCCCTTCTTTCCTCGACAGGCGAACGCATGAACCCCGTGTCAGCGACCTGCTTGATGCGCAGGACTATCAACCGCTGGAGATGGGCGCAGCTGTACACGTCAGCGCAGACGTACCAGGAGTGGAGGCGCCGACAGAAGAGGCGCACCCGCATAACGGCTGTCACGATCACGATGGTGGCCTTCCCGCTGGCGGTGACACGGACAGCGTCGTGGCTGCTGGGGATACCGTTTGGGACGACGTACCTGCTCACGATGACGATGGTCAGCCTGGGCTTGGCGGCAGCCTGGACGTGCAGGCTGCGGCGTGTTCGTCCCCGGTGGCTGAGGAGCCCGATGTGGCGGCCAACGGCGACGAAGCCGCACATCTGACCCTTGCTGAGGCGAGCGAGGCGTCCATGATCGGCCACAACAACCCGCCGCCGGAGCCTCTGACGAAAGAGCAGATGCTCAAGGACTTCAACCGTGACGTGGCGAGTTACGGCAAGGACAGCGGCAAGGGCGCGGCTGCGCTGCCACGGCTCGGCCTGCGCGTCATCCGTGCGGCGTATGACGGGCTGATCAGCAACGAGAAGCCGAAGTCCGGCGAGAAGAGCGACGCGGTGCGTATCTACGAGGCCTATGCGGCGAACGACAGCAAGCATGCCGAGCACACCAAGGGCGGCATGAAGGCCAACGCGGCCAAGCTGAACGCTCTCATCGGCCTGGGCTGCATGACCACGGTGGACGGCGTGGAGATCGCCGAGCGCACGGTGGCGCTGCGCGAGAAGCTGGAGGGCGCCGACGCTAAGCCGAAGGCGTTGTTTGCTGGTCTGGTGGATGTGGCACGTGCTCAGCTCGGCCAGGACACGCCGCTCAGCGACGCTGCGATCGAGGAAGCGCTCGGCAAGAAGGAGAAAGAGAAGACGCTCGCCGGCGAGTGGGAAGGCATCTTGAAGAAGGTCGAGACGTTGATCAGCGGCGAGAACAGCCACAACCTCAAGGACAGCTCGGACGCCGCGGAGCGCATCTACGGCGAGATCAAGGAGCACCTCAACAACTTCAGCAAGAGCGCCGAGGTCGAGCAGGGTGTGGCGTGGCTCATGGCGAAGGGTCTGAGCCGCGAACAGGCGCTTGAGATAGCGTCCAAGTGATCGCCAGCAAGTAAGCTGGCGGGCGGCACGGGTGCGTAGTAAGTCCTCATGACCTCTGGTCGTGGCATCACCCGTGCCGCTACTAACCACTGGCGGTCGAACACCCCCCGTTACCGCCGGTGTAGTGGCGTGCAGTTGCTTTCCCCCGGCGGCTGCACGCCACGCTTATTAGTTCGCGCACTCACGCGAGCAATAAATACCCGCAAGGGTAACTGGGCAGACTGTAAAACGGCCCCTGCAGACCCGTTGAAAGCAAAACGGGAGTTACGTTGGTCGTGACTTATCTCGGTGGAGAGCAACCGGCTAGGAATTTCCGTACCTGCCATGCAAGGGCAACCACGCATGTAGCTCAATACGTACTCAAAGAGCATGCTGACGTTTTTGAAGATGGTAAGACGCATAGCAGATGCAGGCAAGGTGGGACTAATTCAGAGGAGCATAGGCCGTGTCGTACGTCATGTGGCCCAAGCCCGACGACAAAGAGTTCAAGAGCTTTGAGGAGCACGCCATTGCGTTTGCGATGCTGCTCGGCTTGGAGCCAGTATGCGGCAATGTCACCGATCCAGGGTGGACGGTAAGGACGTGGTACCATGCCCCGAAACGGCACGGGCGCCACCTGTATTCAAACAGCCTGGGGGAACTTGCATATAGGTTCGTACTCTTACGCGGCTACCAGATGTGCCACGACGCCAACGATGACACGTGGAGCTTAGTGAAGCACTAACGGAGACGCACCGTAGTTCAATCGGCAAACCATCCGGAGGGTGTAGAACAGCACATTGCCGCGATCGCATGAAGGTTGTGAGCTATTGGTACTCCTCGACAGGGGGCTGCCTCTGATTAGTCCCGCTTCGCATGTGTGACCGGATGAAAACGGTGGACCGAGATGGAAGCCGCGACTCAGTGTGTGAGATGCGAGCACTAGCCAAGCTCGCCGGTGCAGCTTTACTAACGCGCTGTAGCTCAAGCATGTCAGCGATGATGGTGTTCGCAAAAGAGCAACTGAGTACGTCGGCAGAGGTGCATAGCACCAACGCTCATCCGGCTCGGTAGATGCATAGGAATGATGACCATGTCAGCGCTAGACTTTAAGATAAATTTTGCCGACGTAGGCCCTGAAATTGCATACGTGCTCTTGTTGGGTGGAGAATTCAAGAAGACTGAAGGCGGTAGATGGTGGGTCGCATCGACGGCTTCTGATTTGCGTAGGCCCACGCCTTGTACGTGGCACTTTAAGTGTAACGCTGCGCGAGACTGGTTATTGCGCGAACATGCTTTCCAAGTGGTTGACGAAGAGCTGGTAAGAGACGAACAATACGCCGTACATCTGGCGCAACAGAAATCCTCGTAGCTCAAGAACAAACGATACAACCTGCCGAGGTAACTTCTATGCGCTCCTTTGATGAGATCGACACAAAGCTTATGCTCTTAGGCATAAAGCTGTATTTCGCTAGCTCTGGCCGAACGTGGTATATTGAGTGTTCTGGAATGCATCGCATCGAAGCCTGGGTTTCCTATACTTCTAAACCTCCGGGCTTCAATGGCTGGGGCACCAAGCAGCAGGCGTACGACGACATCATGGCTTACTACGAGCAGCACCCCCAAGGAGAGTAGCCATGGTTAAAGGTGCTAGGCTGTCTAAGCATAACCTTAGTGCGGCTCTCTCACACCGCATGGGGTGGTCCTGGGAAGACCCGAAGGTTCCGTTCGTTGAACTCTTATGTGTGGCAACTACTAAATATGTCGCAGTGGTCCTTATATCGGCGGACGAGTGCTATGTCCTCCAAGACAGCTTGGAGCTATTTCCCAGCGACGAGCTGGTGACTAAAATAAGAATGCTTGGCTCCCCGTAGCTCAAGAGATAGAGCAACTAGGCCAACTTCCCTGATCCAGCGGGAGCTAAATGGCTCAATACTGGTGAGTGGCAACAGTCGGGCGATCCGCGCCCACTAGGGACAAGCGGCTTACGGAGATGCAGGGCGGATGTATGTCTGTATGACCTGCCGGGGTAATAAGCATGGGCATTACGCGCGCACTCACCGACGACGAAGCTGTTACGTTCGCGATGCTATACGGTGCCGAGTTTATATACTTCGATTTCGGCCACCCGGAGCGCGCCATGGCGCGGCAGTATTGGACGTGCACCGGTACGGGCCACACGACATACGGCTATAGTCAAGCACATGCTGCGCGCCGTTGGTTGCTGCTGGCTCGACCGGGAGAGTGCGATGTCTGAGGAAGAAGCATACGCCAAACTCCTCCTACTAGGTTGCATGCCGCTCAAACGCAGCGACATTCCCGAGAATGATTTTTGCATGACACTATGGGTGGACGGACCTAGCGAAGACTGTAGCGCTTTCGAGGAGTGGGCGAACAGTGCGAGGTGCCCGCACACATACCACCGTCACTACACAAGTAGTCTCCGATTTTGGGGATGGTTGTCACTGCAAGTCATGCTTACGGATCGCATACGTTACCTGGAGGAGCAGCACGATGACTGAGGAAGAGGCGCAAGCCAAGCTCATTATGCTAGGTTATCCTCCTGAACTTAACGAAGTAAACGGGAGGGAGTCCTTGTACATAGTTGAGGGGAAATACACGATGTCCCCGTTCGAAGCCTGGGCAATCGGCGACGTCGGACCGCCACCAAGACCGCCGCGGTGTCCACATATTGTGGGCCCGGACGGCACGTGGTGGGGTTGGCCCACCATGGCGCTCATGCTTGAAGACCTCCTATGTTACCTGGAGGAGCAACAATGTACGCAGTGAAGGTGCATGGTACCAAGCTGCTCCGTAGTTGGTACGAGGAGACGCCCGCGGGTTTACAGCAAGCCATCGAAGAAGCGCAGATGCGCACTCACGCGCGCAATTTGGCCCACGAAGTGACTGACAATCACGGCCTACGGCTCTATCTGGCGTTACCGGTCGACGTGAAGGCGCAGCTCCAAGCAGCTGCATCCGCGCGACGCGCGGAATGGCTTCTCTCATGGCTGGGGTTTATTCTCTTGTTGGTGGCTATCTGCGCTAGGAGGTAGCCATGGCAGGGCTATATTCGCCGGACGAGCGTATAGAGCTGTTACGCACCAAGGTAATGCTGCTCGGCTGGAAGCCATGGAGTAGGGGCACTATGTGGTATGTGGACGCTCCGGATGAGCACCCGGGCCATTTAAATCCGGTAGAGCGTAAACAGATGGACAAGGGCAAGCACTGCTCATTTCCTTCGGAGGAAGAAGCGCTCAAGGCTGTGCTGGACTACTACGCCCTCCAGTATGAGGTGTCCCCATGATGACGCCAGAGCAAAAGCGGCGCTTTGAGGAGGCGTATATTTCGTTCGCTCGTATGTGGGGCTTACAGACCCACGAGAGTTCATACGGCACTTTCGGGTATCAGCAGCCTAACGGCGTGCTAATACGTGGGTGGCTCACCGTTATGGACTGCGCTATGGACTATATTTCGCAGCGCGAACTTCAGAAAGAAATAGAGGCAGCGTGCCTCGCTGCTGGTGTAGGGAGCATGTTCGGCTATGCAAAAGGGCACCCTAGAGAAGCAGCAGTTCATACTTACTACTGTCCACGACGAAGTGATGCCATGGCCCTACGCGAAGAGCTACGGGCTAATCGAGATAAAAGTCCCCCTACCTAAGCAGGTAACTGCCGAGGTCAAACCCCAGGAGAAGGCTACACCATGCTGCTCATCAAAACGTCCGAGCTACTCCAATCCGCTGGGTTCGCGCTCATCAACGCGGAGGAAAGCGTTAGTCGGGTCCACACCCTCATCAAGCAGTTGATGACGGAAATGATCGAGGGGGACGAGCCAGTATCTGCCGAGCAGCAGCTGCAGCTCCGTGCCGTCATCAGGGACGAGAAAGCTGTCCTCAACAAGGTGCGCGAGCTCCGCGACTATTGCAAGTTCGCCGAAGACAGTGGCGTCGAGCAGGTCCATCTGACGCCCGAGATGTTCGCGCTGGTCAAGCAGAACTTGCCTGCGAGGTAGCCATGCACGATCTGATGGGAGCCCTATGCGTAGTCCTCTTCGTTGTTCACTCTGTGGCGGCTATCTGCCCGGATGAATGGATCGCGAAGCGCGGGGTTGTCGTGGAGGCATGGCGCCGGCACCACGAAGTGTGCATGTGCCTCCTCTTAATTGCACTCGTTATATCATTGAGGTAGCCATGCACTGGATCACTCAAGTCTGCATTATCGTGTACTGCACTTTGTGGGTCGCCCATGCGTACCAACTTTCTAGTCGTGACAGCACTGATGGGAAGAAGCTCCGGTCAGGCATGGTTTTGTTCGTGGACCATGACACGGGTGTACACTATGTCGGCTCGCTGTTCGGCGGCATTACTCCGCGGATCAACGCCGACGGCACACCATATTGGCGTACGGACAACGAGGAGTAGTCATGGGACATCGGCGGCGTCGACGACATAGGCAAGCCATGATTGACGCCGCCATGCTCCTTGGGTGGACCATCGTACGGCGCAAGGAAGCACGCAAAGGGGACCCGTACCTCTTTGAACTTATTCCTCCTTGCGGTGGGCGCTTGGTGAATAAAGCGTTCCAAGCAGCTTGGATTGCTGCGCATGTAGCACTCCAGCAGAGTGGCGTCGATGTACAAGCACTTGACCCGGGAAGACAAACTTGAGCTTGCCGAAGCGCTGGTTACCCGGCTGCGTAATGGCGAGCTGACGCCTACGCTCTTTGAGTATGACTTGCGGAGGCTGCGCCTTGACAGAGAAGACCATAGAAACTTTCTGGAGCGTGGTCGTGCCAGTAATGTGGCTCCTGGGCATACTCACCGGCCTGCATGCAACGGGCAGCGGGACGACGTATCGGATGTGGCGAAGGTTGCGCGCGATCAGGCGTGGCTCGCTGCGTATCTCGCCGTACGAAGGTAGTCAGCAAACCAGGAGAGCTTTCGTGGCAAGCATAGACCAAGGATGGTGGTGGGCGGTCTTACCTTGGCCCGGCAAGAACAAATGGAAGGCCGAGATACTCACCAAGGTAATGCTGCTCGGTGTCGAGATCGAGTACGTGGCAGTCTCCGAGCTGGACTGGGACGAAGCCTACGTGATTACTCTGGACGAGCAGAACAAGATTTGTTCGTCTAGCAAGGTGGCCTGCGCGTGGGCATACCTCAAGCATATAGGAGTGGAGGAATGACCGTCGCCGTTTTAATGACGGCATGGGGTGTGCTAGAGGATGGGTCTGAGGCGCGTGCTCTTATTGATCAAGAGCTCACCGACACGAACTACACACTCCGCTGGTATTCGTACGACGGATATCATAATTGGTATGTTGTATGCGGCCCGATTGACCGTAAAGGCCGCCGCCCGCACCTCTATAAAGGCAGGCTTGCCGATTGCTGCAGGGTTGTCGCCACTAGGCTTGGAGTCTGGAAGGAGCCAGAGCATGGGTAAAGCCCTCAAGAAGAACCAGGACTACACGACCATGAACAGGCTGAAGTGGGCTGCGTG
>Ga0105237_10001084_pt1 | contig 36419 bp, 39 predicted proteins | sample KBSC24metaG_FD_81520 | JGI IMG/M metagenome (GOLD analysis project Ga0105237, IMG submission 81520) | Corn rhizosphere microbial communities from Kellogg Biological Station, Michigan, USA - KBS C2-4 metaG | ecosystem: Host-associated > Plants > Roots > Rhizosphere > Soil | place: Michigan, USA...
GGGTTTTTTTTATTATTTTTAGTCCTTACTGTTTAAAACGCGAATAATGTTTTGGTATGAAGATGAGATAAAGCGTTTGGAAAAAGAACGCGTTGAAATGGCTTACCAGCCAGCAACATTATTTTATGGGAGCTCTTCTATCAGGCTATGGACCACTCTTGCCGATGACTTCCGCAGTTTTAATCCTGTTAATCTCGGATTTGGCGGTTCAACATTAGCTGCATGTACCTGGTTTTTTGACCGCGTTATGGCCGGATTTGAGCCCGAAAGATTGATTTTTTATGCTGGCGATAACGATTTAGGAGATGGGCGGCACCCGGAAGAGATCTTTATCTTCTTCCAGGAATTCACCCATAGGGTAGCCAAACGTTTTGGTTCATTACCTTGTTATTTTATCTCTTTAAAGCCAAGTATCAATCGCTGGGGCCAGGTCGATCAGTTTCGTTTTACTAATGAATTGATCTCGGCCGAGATCAAAAACAATCATCCGGATTGGCAATGGATAGATGTTTTTAACCCGATGTTAAATGCTCATGGGTATCCAAATGCTGAGTATTATGTAAGCGATGACCTTCACCTAAGCGAAAAAGGTTACCAGCTTTGGAAAACGATTATCAACAATGCACTAAATAAGTAATTAACCGTTTTTTGACCTGCAGTTAATATTTGAAAGGGATATTCCAAGAAAAATTAGTGCTGCTTATGAACAGAGAATATTACCGGTGGTACAGTCACCGCCTGGGGCGAGATATGGAACTGCTGGTTTTTGGCCATTCAGGCAGGGCCGTATTGTTTTTTCCACCGCGCATGGGGCGTTTTTATGATTATGAAAATTGGGGTATGATCGCCTCGCTTGCCGATAGGATAAACAATGGCGAATTACAGCTCTTTTGTGTTGACAGTATAGATGGAGAAAGTTTTTATAATGAATGGTCGCACCCTACTGCAAGGATAAACCGCCACTTACAATATGAGCAATATATACTTTGTGAAGTATTACCACTGATGCATACCAAAAAACCGGACAATGACTTCGAAGCTGCGGGGTGCAGTATGGGGGCTTACCATGCGGCAAATATCGCGCTAAAATATCCGCAACTGTTTAATAAACTTGTGTGCATGAGCGGGCGGTATGACCTTACCCGGCCGGTTCAATATTTCCGCGACTTGTTTGATGGTTATCATAATGAAAACATTTACTTTAACAATCCCCGCCAGTTTATGGCAAATATGGAGGATGAATATTTGCTTGATCATATCCGCCGGCTTGATATATTGCTGGTAATAGGTGAAACCGATCCATTTAAGCAGGATAACTATGAATTTAGCGAATTACTTAGCTGGAAAGATGTCCGGCTCCAATGTTATACCTGGGATGGGTATGCGCATACTCCGCGCAGCTGGAAAAAGATGGTGCAGCTTTATCTTTAATTCAGGTCGCTGGTTCGAGCCCAGCCTCAGGAGCACTGAAAACCAAAAGGTTAGCCCCACTTCGGCAAGTGGGGCTTTTTTATTTGCACAAAATTTGCGCAAAAACTATAAACTTTTCTGATTTGTATTACACTGATTTAATGGATGGTTGAAGATATTTATGCAGGCTGGATAGGAGGAGCATGCAATCTGTCGACCTTTGCCGATGATGTCGAGGCTGTTGTGAACGCCAAAATATGCTTAAAAAAATTTATGGAGCGTAACCATTTGGTTTGTTAATCCAGGTAAGACGTAAGTACCCTCGTCCGGGCGCTGCTACGCAGCCTTGCCAAAGCCTTATCCTTGATCTGCCTGACCCGTTCCCGGGTAAGCTGGTATTTTTCGCCAATTTCTTCCAGGCTATGCGCGTGCTGGTGCTTCAGTCCGAAAAATAGTTCCAAAACATCTCTTTCTTTTTCGCTTAACGAACGCAAACTGTCGGCAATTTCGATTTCCAGGGACTCGCTTATCAGTCCCTTGTCCGTTCCGGGTTCTGCGCTTTGCAGGACATCCAGCAAGGTGTTGTCTTCTTCACTGTTAAAAGGCGTGTCATAGGACAAATGCTTGCCGGAATGCGCCAGCGAATTGGTCACCTTTTCAACCGTTGTTTCCAAATCTTCGGCTAGTTCTTCGGGCGTTGGCTGCCTTTCATAGATTTGCTCCAGGCGCGAAGCCGATTTGGCAATCTTAGACAGGTCGCCGACCTGGTTCAGGGGTAAGCGCACCATCCGCGATTGCTCGCCGATAGCGGACAAAATGGACTGGCGTATCCACCAGACGGCATAGGATATGAACTTAAAGCCTTTGGTTTCGTCAAAACGCTTGGCTGCTTTAACCAGGCCCAAATTGCCTTCGTTGATCAGGTCGCCCAACGTAAGGCCGGAACTTTGATATTGTTTGGCCACAGAAACCACGAACCGCAAATTTGCGGTCGTCAGTCTTTCCAGCGCAGCCTGGTCGCCCTCTCTTATTTTTTGCGTCAGGATCACTTCTTCCTGCGGGGTGATCATCGGAATCTTTGCTATATCTGACAAATATTGATTCAACGACGCGGTCTCCCGATTGGTGATCGACTCACTAATTTTTAGTTGCCTCATTTATGAAATATTTTAAATGTTAATGCTAAAGATCCGGTGCCCTGGTATGCGCGAAAAGCAAAATAACACTAAGAGTTCACAGCGGATAGCTGATGCCTGCGGTAGAAAGGATTGGAAAATCTTTAACGCACAAAGATAAGTATGATCGCAAAAAATAGTGTCGACTGGATGTCAATAAGTTATGGCAATTCAATGATGCTTAAAGTACTGAATTTCCTTTTCGCGTTTTTTAGCAGCCTCCATCGAATCAAAGGTGCCTGAATTCTTACGTTTTTTTGTTTCAGAGTCTACTTTCCTGAAGTAGATGCGGTATTTACCTGATTTTAGTTCCTGATCATTGCCTGCTGATTTAAGATAGGATCAAATCAACCTGTGCAGTAGTTTTCGGAAAATAAAAATAGAATAAGAAACGCTTATTCCAATTGGGATGTGGTTTATTATCATCAATAGAAGTGACAATGGTCATTATTTAGCCGATCAGCAAATTTGATATTTGTTTCATTAAATCAAAGGGTTATGGAAAAGTATAACAAAATATTTGATCTTTTTAATAGCAGAAAAAGGGCAGTTGTATTATGCTTCGTAAGTATAGTGCTGTTTTATTTACCCAGCCAGGCAATAGCAGCAAAAAGCGCCTTCCTGAACAGGGGTATTACAGTATTCGCCGATACCTCTTTCTCAACAGCGTTAAAAAGTAAATTAAACCGCATCGATGAATTAAATTTAAATTATCCAAATTCTGTGAAGCGATTTTATGCTCAGTATGGCTATCAGCCTGCATGGGTAAAGCCTCAGTCGGGTTTTGGCCAAACCTGGCAGGCCATGTTAATGCTTGACTGTGTTCTTCAATACGGCCTGGCACACGCTGATTACCACCCTAAAGAGTTGCTTTATGACAAGTTGCATAACATTCTTGAAAAGCCCGGGCAATATGAGGATGCAGAAAAAGCCCACTTCGAAATTACACTGACGGATGCGCTCATAACTTTTATGAACCATCTTCATTTTGGCAAACTTAACCCGGATTTTCCGGCAAATAAGATCGATGCCGGAAATACTGTTTTCCATGCGGACGCCGCTTTGCTGGATGCTACCAAACAAAATGATTTTATGAGCGCAGTAGTAGGTGTGCAGCCGCAATCCCAAGCATATTTGGATATGCAGGACCATACACGCCTGCTTGTTGGCCAATATCAGGCAGACTGTTATGAAATTCCTCAGGAAGATATCCGAATAATGGCGATCAATATGGAGCGCCTACGGTGGATCAACACAGAGGACAAAACATATGTCCACATCAATATTCCTTCTTATACATTAACATTTCAAAAGCCAGACACTGCTTACCAGTTTAAAGTAATTGTGGGAAAGCCAGCGTCGCCAACCCCGACACTGCAAAGCTATATCAGTTATTTTACCACTGCGCCTGAATGGAAGGTGCCCAAAGGCATTTTCGTTAAAGAAATATTGCCAAAAGCTTTAAAAGATACCGCCTATCTTGAAAACAATCACTTCGCGATTTATGACAATAAAGGGAAATACATAGCGCCGGAAAGAGCAGAACTAAGTAAAATAAAGCAACATCCCGGAAATTTCTACGCCAGGCAATCATCAGGCTGCGATAATTCCCTGGGGTTGATCGTATTCCGATTTCAAAATGAGTATGATATTTATCTGCATGACACGCCTGAGCAGCTATTATTCGATAAGCCAGAAAGGGCATTTAGTCACAGTTGTATCCGGGTGGAGCATGCCGAAAAACTTGCCAACTTGTTGTTGAAGAACGATAGTGCTGCAAACAAATTGCCGGCTATGCGACAAGCGCTGGAAGCCTATCAAACCAAAAATTTCATGTTGAAAAAGCCCGTTCCTGTTAAAATTACCTATCTCACTTGTGAAGTAAAGGAAGGATTATTGATCAAATACAAAGACCTGTATAATCTTGACAGATCATTGGAAATGGCTCTGTATAATACGGAACTGCCACTGACTATGAATAACTAGCCGGTTAATTGTATATCTGTTCACTTATAAAAGGGGATCATGAAAACCATTCTAGTACTTACCGATTTTTCCCAGCCAGCTTATAATGCGGCTGCTTATGCTTTGCAACTGGCAAAATATCGGAAGGCTGATATCGAATTAGCCCATGCCTTTAAAGTGCAAGCTGCTTGCAGTTCGGTTCCCTTATTGATTTATCCTTATCCCATTGCAGACATCCCTTTATTTTAGGAGCGCATTTATTTCGATTTAGTAAAAAATATATTATGAAAATTTTATTATTAATACTCATATCTCTCCACGGACTTATTCATCTGCTGGGTTTTGCAAAAGCATTTGAACTTGCACATATAAATCAGTTGAGTCTGCCTATTTCAAAGCTGAATGGCAGTCTTTGGTTGCTCTCGGCTGTTTTGTTTGTCTTAACTGCTGCAATGTTTTCAATGGAAAAAGAATGGTGGTGGATATTATCCCTGACAGGGATAATGATCTCACAATACGTGATAATTAACGCCTGGCAGGATGCAAAGTACGGTACGATTGTCAATATAATCATTCTTATAATAACCATTATTGGATTCGGTGTTTGGCTTCTGAATAAAAATAGAATCATATGAAAATAAATAAAGAGTGGCATTTTGCGCATCCGATGCCTAAGAACCCAACATTTGAACAAAGGGTGGAATGGCACCTCGAACATCAAAAAAATTGTGCGTGCAGGCCAATTGATAGAAAATTAGCAGAAGAAATGAAGGCTAAAGGACTTGGCATTTAAAATTAAAAACAAGAGATATGTTAGGACAACTAAGTGAAATTCAAATTGAAAGTTTGTTGAAACAGCAAGTCACCGGCAGGATCGCCTGCCATGCGGAAGGGACCACGTACATTGTTCCGGTAAATTATGTTTATGACGGAACTTATATATACGGACATTCTTCAATTGGAAAGAAGATTGACATGATGCGTAAAAACCCGGAAATATGTTTTGAGGTGGACGACATAAAAAGTGTATTCAGGTGGCAGAGTGTTATTGCCTGGGGCCGGTTTGAGGAAATAACCGACGGCAATGAAATCGAACAAGTAATGCAGCGTTTGATACACCGGATTATGCCACTATCGGATAACCCTACTGATCATCCTTCTCATGGGATTGCGGAAAGCGATAGTGACATAGGTACGAATGTGGAACTTATTGTTTACCGAATTAAAGTGAGCAAAAAGACAGGAAGATTTGAGCAAAGTTGAACTGCGGCAAAAACTACAAGCTAATGAAAATAGTGTTAAATATCATCGCCTCAGTGCTGTTGCTGTTTAATGGCATTGGCGCCATTTATGGTGGATTGAACCTGATCATTCATCCGGACGGGAGCAGTATTCAATTATCGCCGGAGTGGTTGAAACATACACCTTTTCACAATTATCTTATTCCTGGCATCGTGTTATTAATTGCAAACGGCTTGTTCAGCATACTGGGTTTTATCGTTCTATTATTCAATCATCGTAAATACCCATGGCTTGTTACAGCACAAGGTGTCATCCTTGCCGGATGGATCCTAATACAAATGATGATGATTCAGACGGTTTATTTTCTTCATATCATTTTAGGGTCGGTTGGTGTATTGCTTATTATAACCGGGTACTTGTTAATTAAGCTTAACTCCAAGAATATAGTTCATGGTGCCTTCATTTGAACAAATATTGGCAGGAGGCGACCTCCGCTCTATTGGGCGAAGCAATGCTATTATCGCGGATATCAACAGTCAAGAGAATTTTGACCAGCTTTTCAAACTCCTATTTCACACTGACAGAATTGTGGTTATGAGAGCTGCTGATGTTGTTGAAAAAGTCACGATCAAGCACCCACAATACCTGGTAAGTCACTCAAAGGAAGTTGTTGATTTATGCAACGTTGCTGAAAATAAAGAATTTAAGTGGCATTTGGCGCTGTTGCTTTCACGCCTTCATCTTAAAAATAGGGAATTTAAAAAAGCCTGGGATTTACTGGCCCTTTGGGCAAAGGATAAAACAAATTCACGGATTGTAAGAGTAAACGCCATCCAGGGGCTATTTGAATTAGTTAGCCAGAAAAGTTCCTTCGCCCAACATTTAAAAAAGATTTTATCCGAAATAGAAATTGAAAACATCCCTTCTATCAATGCGCGAATAAAGAAAATCAGGAAGCATTTTGAATAATTTTTTTGTTGGTCAATGGTCGCATTCCTCCACTGAATCTGAACTTGCTTTATTATCTTCTATTTCAAATTGCTCTTCAAAGAAAAAATACCGGCCATCATGCTCCCATTCCAATGTGGCTTTCCATTTACCTTCAGGTAAATCATCAATATAAACATCCGAGTTTAATTCGGATAGCGTGTCTAAAGGCACTATACGGCTTTCTTCAGGATTCAAGAGATTAAAAAGCCTCACTAATCCTTTAACCGGGTGGCTGAAATTATAGGTTAGTTTTTTCATAGCCATATCGGGTTATTAATCTTCCAATTCCGGAGGGAATATCATTAAAGGTATCTTTTGACTATCAAGCGCTTTATGAGTGGTACTATGCTTAAATAGCCGCTTCATAAAAGAATTCTTATAATGCATTACCGAGAGGAGATCAGCGCCGGTCTCATAGCATAAGGAATTAAGCCTATGCGTTACTTCTTTTCCGTTAATTTCCCTAAAGGAGATGTGAGGATACTTTAATCTCTTTACGTGATTTAAAAAGATTTCCTCTTTTTTCATTTTTAGTATATCCTTATCATCATAAAGGTTTACATGCACGATTACAAGGTGAAAATTGAATAGTTTTCCGAGTTTAACCAGATAATGTACCCCATTCATGTCCGCTTCATTATAATCAGTTGCAAATACTACTTTGCTTAACTTGTTCAGATCGGCATTTTCGGGCACAACTAAAACGGGGCGTGTGGCATGATCAACTACAGAAATGGTTTCACTCCCGGTGAGGATATGGTCCATTGTACTGCCCCTGCGGGAGCCCATTACGATCATTTCAATATCGTTTTGCTTGGTCACTTCTCTAACCATAATCCCGACATTTCCTTCGCCACACTCAACATGTATTGCTGGCTTGCGATGATTTGGATCTGTTTGAATAAGCAATGGTTCAAGAGCCTCAGATAATTGATGGAGTTTTTCCCTGCTTTCTTTTTCCCAGAACGCGGAGTCGTCTACAACGGTAGGTCCGCCTGCATATTGGGGAATAACCGGCTGGCTTGAATTGACATTGAATAATAAAAGGTTGGTGTGCAGCTTTTGGCTGAGCGCTATACCTGATAATGCCGCATGTGCTGCATTTTCTGTAAAGTCTGTCAGGATGAGTATCGATTTCATAGCAATAAGTATTAATTTCTATTACTCAAAGTTTGAATTTATCGCCTGAATAAATAATGACGGTGATCACTTAAATCATTGATGTTTAAAATTTTATGTTGAATTTCCTTGTTCTCCATTTGACCGCCTCGAACCAAATCACCGATGCAAAGCCAGTCCCTGTGCTGAGAAGCAGTAGGGTAACATGCATTGGCTTAAACTGAAAAAAGTCAGCCAATGGCTTTAAATAGATCAGCATCCCGGAGATAGTGATCGTGACAAAGATGATAAATGGTACCAGCTTATTATTGTAGCGGAGTGTAGTAAAAATTGAGTAATAAAACGAACGGTTAACCAATGTCAGAGTGATATTGCCCGATATCAAAACGCAAAAAACCATCGTCCTTACCAGCGACTCAGGTAGGCCCTGCCGGATGCCGTATTGATAAATAAGAAGGGTACCCCCGGTTATTGCCAGCCCCTGAATTACACTTGTCATTAGCTCTTTCCAGTTAAAAAAAGTGCTCGTTAGAGGGCGGGGTTTTTGAAGCATAGTATTTTTCTCAATAGGCTCATTTTCATAGATAATTGAACAGGTTGGCCCCATGATCAGTTCCAGGAAAATAATATGGACCGGTGAAAAAATATTGGGGTATACCCATCCAAGGGCAAGCGGAACAAATACAGTAAGCACGATTGGGATATGGATGGATATTATATATTGTATTGCTTTTTTAAGATTCGTATATATCCTCCGCCCCATCGCAATAGCGTCAACCATTTTAGACAGGTCATCTTCAATTAAAATTAACGAAGCAGCCTGTTTCGCTATTTCGGTTCCTTTTTTGCCCATCGCTATCCCGATGTGTGCAGATTTCAAAGCGGGCCCATCGTTAACCCCGTCTCCTGTCATCGCTACAATCTCCTGGTGCGCTTTTAATGCATTGATCAGCCTTAATTTGGCTTCAGGGAACATCCGGGTAAATATATTGATCCCGGCAACTTTTTGTATAAGGTCAGAATCGTTGAGCGTCATTAGCTGATCGCCTGACAGGCTTTCTTCGCCTCCTCTTAATCCGACTTGCCTGGCGATGGCGATCGTAGTAGCAGCATAATCACCGGTAACGATTTTAACTGCTATGCCAGCCGAATTAAAATCGTTAAAAACGGATTGAATATTTGGTTTTGGAGGATCATAAAATGCAAGAAGACCTTTGAATGTGAATGTGAATTCTTGCTGGGTAAGCGGAAAATCATTGCCTTTAAAAATAGCTTCACCTACACCCAATACTCGATAACCATCTGTTGAAAGTGTATTAACGGCGTCTTCTATTTGTTCTCTTTCAATTTTTGACAGGTTAGCAACACTCATCAATGCTTCGGCTGCTCCTTTTGCTGCAATAATGCGATGGCCCGTTTGATTCTCAAAAATATGGGTCATCATTGGAGGTTTGCCACCCAATGGATATTCATGAATCATTTGATAACGGGGTCTTTCATCTTCAGAGGTGATTTGAGTGTAAGTGTGGTGTAATGCTTTTTCCATTGGATCAAAGGGAATGGGTTCGCTGGCCCACATGCTCAATCTTATCAATTCTTTTTCCTGTTCGGATAAAGATTCAGAAAGGTCAGAAATCTTGTGCGATCCGGGTACAAAAAGTTTCGCCAGGCTCATTTTATTCTCAGTGATGGTGCCTGTTTTATCGGTACAGATCACTGTGGCGCCTCCTAAGGTTTCAACGGTTTTCATTTGTTTGACTACTATCCCCATTTTCATTAATCGCCATGCACCGAGGGCCATGAACGTGGTGAAGGCGACCGGTATCTCTTCTGGTAAAATACTCATGGCCAGCGTGAGCGCTTTTAACAGACTATCGATGATGTTAAAGGAATGCGAATAATTTATTGCCCAAACAATAACGAAAACCAACGCCCCTGCTAAGACCATTTTTTTTACAAAACTGTTGATCTGCAGTTCCAGGGGCGTCCTTTCTTCTTTTATATTTTCCAGACTTTCGCCAATTTTACCCAGTTTGGTTTCATTACCCACGGCAGTTATGGTTGCAATGGCTAATCCACTCGCTACTGTTGTACCCATATAGATCAGGTTATCCACCTGGGACTGATCTTTAAAAACTGGTAAAGACTCCCCGGTTAAAACAGATTCATTCACTGAAAAATCATTTGAGTGTATGATGGTTCCATCGGCAGAAATGGAAACGCCTTCTTCAACAACAAGACTGTCACCAACTACCAGATCCTCAGCTCTTATTTCTTCAACTTTTCCATCCCTGATCACTTTACAACCAGGCCGGGTAAATTTCTTTAATTTCTCAAGGGCATTTCGGCTTCTTGAATCCTGGTATAATGAGATAGTTGAAACTAAGACGATGGCCGATGCCAGAAAAATTCCGTCAGCTTTATTGCCGCTCATAAAATACAAGAACGATGCTATCAGCAATAAAACGACCATCGGTTCTTTGATCAGGCTTTTCAGTGAGGTGAAAAATCCATTTTCTTTCCCGTATACCAACTTATTTTGGCCATATTTTATCCTTGCCAATTTTACTTGTTCACTGGTAAGGCCATTTATACCGAAGTTGTTTCCAGGCATGATCAGGGTATTCTATTACTTTATAATTTTATATTTTGTCGGGTGTATCTAAAGAAAGACACAGACAAATTGACTGATTTATCTGTGTCTTTCCTATTGTAGCGGGTTAGTTTAGCCTAAGCTATCTTTATTCTTCTATTTGTGAAGGAATTACCAATAGCGGGATCGATTGATTTAACAAAGCATCGTTCGTAGTGCTCTGCTTTAGAAGGCGCATAAAGAAAGAATGTTGATGGTGCACCAGTGCCAGCATATCCGTCCCGGTCTCGTTACACAAGTTATTTAACCGGTTGACCACATCTTTTCCCCTCACTGCATTGTAAGTAATAGCCGGATAATCCAATTTTGAAACCTGGCTCAGGAACTCCTTTTCCTTTTTCACTTTCAGGCTGTTGTTGTCTCCATATACGGCTACGTGGACAATTTCCAGTTGAAAGTTAAATTTCTTGCCGATTTTGGTCAGGTAACGTACGGCGCTTATATCTGCCTGGTCAAAATCAGTTGCAAACACTACTTTTTTTATTCTTTTCAAGCTTACATTGTGCGGCAGAATAAACACCGGGCGTGCGGACCTGTTGATGACCTCACTGGTTTCGCTGCCATTTAATAAATGTTCAATAGTGCTGTCGGACCGCGCGCCCATGACCACCAACTCGATATCTTTTTGTTGAATGGTCTCCTCAACATTGATTCCGAGGCTGCCTTCCCCGCTTTGTATATGGACTGCAGGTTTTAGAGTGTCGGCTTCCAGTCTTTCAATTACATCTTCCAATGCGAACTGCAGGCGCTGCAATTTGTTTTTACAAAGGCTTTCCCGTTGCATAATTTCATCAACCACCCAAGGTCCCCCCGCATATTCGGGAACGACCGGTGCAGTTAAATAAGTGTTAAATAACAGCAGGTTCGTATGCAACTTTGAACCGAGAATTACGGCGGTTTTCGCAGCATGCGTTGCATTTTCAGTAAAGTCGGTTAATACAAGTATAGTTTTCATGAGATTTTGACTTTGAGTTTTAATACTCAAAGATTTGAGTTAACAGCTACAAAAAAAATGATAGCTGTCATTTTTATATCTGATATACAATATTTTAAGCGTGATAGAGATCATTTATTTCGACGCGCTTTAATTAAATATTTGTATAGCAGATTATTATTAAATAAATGAAAGTATCCTCAACACAGGTAAATGCGAACGAATCCGAGATCATATTTCTTGACGGGCCCCATTCCAGGTGGAAAGAGCTGAAGTTTGCTTTTGAAACTTTGTTCGAAATGATCAAGGGGTTTCGCGCGCTCCATTTTATTGGCCCCTGCATTACTATATTCGGTTCTGCCAGGTTCAAAGAAGATCATCCCTATTATGACCTGACACGCAAAGTTGCTGCCGCTTTAGCAAAATTGGGTTTCACCATCCTTACCGGAGGTGGACCCGGCTTAATGGAGGCGGCAAACCGTGGGGCCAAAGATGTTAATGGTCGCTCGGTGGGTTGTAATATTCAGCTCCCCATAGAGCAAAAGCCAAATCAGTACCTGGATAAGTGGATATACATAAAGCATTTTTTTATACGCAAAGTGTTACTTGTAAAATACTCTTTTGCGTTTGTGGTTATGCCCGGCGGCTACGGCACCTTAGACGAATATTTTGAGGCACTTACGCTGATACAGACCCATAAGATAGACGACTTTCCCGTCATCATTTTTGGGAAGGAATATCACAAGGATTTGCTGGAACATATTGAGCAAATGAGTAAAAACTCTACCATCACGAAAAATGACGCTCATTTATTTATAGTGACAGACGACATTGATGAGGCAGTGAACCTGATCGTTGAAAAAAGTATCAAACAATTTAACCTGCATCCAAAAGCTAAAATAAAACCCTTTAAGTGGCTCTTCGAAAAGGGATGAGGCTGTCTTTACAATTAATATTGGATGGGTTCTTTTGCGCTTATCGTGCGAAATAATTGATCTGTTTGTGTTTTGGAACATAGTTGGGTGCCCGGATTCATTGTAGCGGCTGTACCGCAGGCAACCCCATATTGAACGGCTTCCAGCAAACCATGGTTTTTTTCTAAACTAAGCACTATTCCTGCAACCAGGCTATCACCTGCGCCCATTGTGCTATGGATCATGACTGGTGGTGGTATGATGTGATGTGTATTTTCCTGCGTGATCAGCATGGCGCCTTTGTCACCTAATGACACTACTATCACTTCGCATTTTCCATTGTTGATAATTTGCCTTGCAGCGCCCTCAGCCATCTCCACAGGTAATTCTTCCTTCCCAACTAAAAGTCCTAATTCTCTTAAATTAGGCTTTATCAGGTAAACCCTGGCATTTACTGCCTTGTTTAATGCCTCACCTGATGTATCAACAATGAGCCTTGCATTTTTCTTACGCGCGATCACTGCTATTCTTGCAAAAATGTCTACCGGTACACCTGGCGGCAAGCTACCGCTGGCCACAATGTATCTTACGTCCCCGGCATTTTCAATGTTGTTTAAGCATTCAAGCCATTCCTGTTCCCGTATCACTGGTCCCTGCATGTCAAAAAGATATTGTTTGCCGGTTGTATTATCAAAAACAACCAGGTTTTCCCGTGTTTGGTCAAGTATTTCTGTTACCTGCGACTGAACACCTTCCAAATTGAGTAAAGAGATGATCTTTTGTCCTGTATATCCGCCTGCAAAATAAAGCGCTGTCGCATTGCCCCCTAATTTTTTGATGGCCCTTGCGACGTTAATGCCTCCGCCGCCGGCCCCGTAAACCGGGGTCGAGCACTTGATTTTTTTCTCAGCGACCAATAACGGGATAGTTATACTTTTATCAAGCGCCGGGTTAAAGGTGATAGTGATGATCGCTGACATAGTGTTAACGATTAATATTTTCGGCAACGCCGATACTGAACAGGTATTCTTTTCGGTTCTGTTTAGGTATAGTTACTGGTATTGTCAATTCATCCTTGATCTTTATACGCAAGGCTTCCTGTGCATCTGGTTCACCATGGACCAGAAAAACACGCTCAGGCGCAGTCGTAAATTCTTTTAACCAGGTAATTAACTCGGCTTGATCGGCATGGGCCGATAAACCACCAATTTCTTCAACATGGGCTTTTAACGGATAATATTGCCCATGGATTTTGATTTCATATGACTTATTTAGTAAAGCTCTTCCCCTCGTTCCTTCCGCCTGGTATCCGATGATCACGATCGTATTTTTCGCATCAGTGATATAGTGTTTCAAGTATTCCAGCACACGCCCACCGGTAAGCATTCCGCTGGCAGCAAGCACGATCTTACTTTCCTTTTGTTTAATGATCTTTTCCGTTCCCTGATAGTCCTGGTTAATGGTTATACTGCTGAACATTTGGCCGCACTCCTTTTCACTGATTGCTATCCACTCGGGATATTTTCTCAGTGTTTTGCTTGCAGATGCGGCCATCGGGCTATCCAAAAAGATTTGGGTTGAGGAAGGGATGCACTTCTGCTGTTTAAGTTTAAACAGCATATGGATAATTTCCTGTGCCCTTCCAACCGCGAAACAGGGAACCAGGATATTGCCACCGCGCCTGATTGTTTCATCAATAACATAGGCGAGATGTTCTGAAACATTGTACGTTTCATGCAGCCTGTTTCCATAAGTTGATTCCATCACCACAAAGTCAGCCTTTTCAGGATGAGAAGGGGGCGGAAGCAGTTCGGAATGATACCTGCCGATATCCCCGGAGAAAACAATTGTTTTGCCGTAACAGGTTATTTCAATGGAACATGCACCCTCAATATGACCAGCGGGGTATAATTGAAATTGTATGTCTTCGTTCAGATGGTATTTTTCACCTGTATTAACTGTTTTGAAATAAGGCAGTGCAGCTTCAACATCAGCGGTGTCATATAACGGTCGCGCCGGGGCATGTTTGGTGTAGCGATGTTTATTTGCTTTCCATGCATCTTCTTCCTGCAGTTTGGCGCTATCTCTTAAAATTAGTTCTGCAAGGTCCCTCGTTGGCTTGCTCATGTAGATCTTTCCACGATAACCATTCTTTACCAATAAGGGGATATAGCCGCAATGATCGAGGTGAGCATGGGTAAGGATAAGGGCTCCAATTGCTGAAGGCTTAACCGGCGGCAATTCCCAATTCTTCTCACGTAATGATTTGATGCCCTGGAATAATCCGCAATCGATCAGGATATTTAGCCCGGGTGTTACTAACAGGTGTTTAGAGCCTGTTACCGTTTCAGCAGCCCCAAAGGACTGTAGATAAACAGCCCGATCGTCCGTTTCGGAAAAGTTTGAAGATTTGGTTTCCATAATGTTTATGCAGATAAGTTTGAAACTCTTTAAAGAAGTTCTGTTAACGCCAAAATTTGAAATGCCACCGGCCGTTTATTCACATCCACTCCGCAGCGAATCGATTGAATTCGTGACGAAGATCGTTGAGCATTTTCTCCTCGGTCAGGTATTTTTCATTTAATTGCCGATGCTCGTCTGCTGTTCCCAGATTTACAAAAACGTCGGTGTGATGAAGCTGCAGTTCCATGCCTTTATTGTTGGCGTGGATCAGGTGCTTCAGCTCATCAATAACCTCGTTGTGAATAATCAACTGGTTTTGAAAATGTTCCACTTTTTCTGAAACATCTTTTCCGGTATTATCTCCTGCAATTTCATCCAGCCGTTCCAGCAAGACACCCAGTTCGTGTTCATAAAATGAAAGACCTCTTAAACTTTCGCTATTGAGGTTTGTGATATGTTTGATATTTATTTGACTCATAATAGTACAATTTTAAAAGATAAAGGCCATACCCCAATTGATAGCGGGCACACTAAAAGGTGATGTTGGTCACAAGTGCCGGGACTTAAGGCCGGAGAAGATGCAACAGATCATCATTAAGAATGATCATCATCATTTATTCCGGAGCACGATACAGACATCTTTGTAATATATTATTTCTAACAGACATCAAAACATCATGGAAACATTAGAAACCGTTAAAACAGAAAGCAAAACCTTTGGAGAAAAGGCGCTTGTAAAAAACATGAAAGCATTGGTTTATCATGGAGCAGGGAAAAAATCCTGGGAGGAAAAACCCAAACCAACTATCTTGAAACCGACTGATGCAGTGGTGAAAATTTTTAAAACCACGATCTGTGGAACCGATCTGCATATTATGAAAGGTGATGTACCCGAGGTCACTGATGGCAGAATCATTGGGCACGAAGGTGTTGGTGTAATTGAAGAAGTTGGAAACGCTGTAAGTAATTTCAAGAAAGGTGATCATGTACTTATATCCTGTATCACCTCTTGCGGCAAATGCGACTATTGCAAAAAGGGCATGTATTCGCATTGCGAAGATGGCGGATGGATACTTGGGCATTTGATAGACGGCACCCAGGCAGAATATGTAAGGATACCCCATGCCGATAACAGCCTTTATCCTATACCGGCCGGCGCTGATGAAGAAGCGCTGGTAATGTTAAGCGATATTTTACCAACCGGTTTTGAATGCGGCGTTTTGAACGGGCAGGTAAAACCAGGAGATACTGTGGCTATTGTAGGGTCCGGCCCCATTGGTTTGGCCGCGCTACTAACGGCGCAGTTCTATTCTCCGGCCGAAATTATAATGATTGACCCTGATGATAACCGGTTAAATGTGGCAAAAACATTCGGCGCGACTAAAACCATAAATAATAGTACAGAAGACGTCATTGAAAAAATAAAGAGCCTGACCAATGGCAGGGGTGTGGATACAGCTATCGAAGCCGTTGGTATACCTGCGACGTTTGAATTGTGTACGGCGATTGTTGGCCCGGGTGGTCATGTTGCCAATATCGGGGTTCACGGAAAAAGTGCGACCCTCCACCTGGAAACGCTTTGGTCACAAAATATAACCATTACTACCAGGCTGGTTGATACGGTTACTACACCCATGCTATTGAAAACTGTTCAGTCTCAAAAATTGGATCCCAACAAATTGATTACCCACCACTTCCGGTTAGATCAAATCATAGAAGCCTATGATACTTTCGGGAATGCTGCGAAGGAGAAAGCTCTAAAAGTAATACTAACCAATTAAATGAAGCAACAATAGCTGATGGTTAAAACTGTTTTTATTGCGAGTACCGAAGCTCATAGCGGAAAGTCCATTATCTCCATTGGCTTGGTAAACATGCTTTTGGGCAAAGCACAGAAAATAGGTTATTATAAACCAATTATTTGCCCGGAAGGGTTTCAGGATAAGGATGACCATGTTGACACCATCCTGAGCTATTTTGACCTTCCAATGGCGTATGAAGAAGCTTATGCCTTTACCTGGCAGGAAGCCATGCGACAAACAGATACTGAGAGCCAGGGCGAAATGATAGACACCATTATCCGCAAATTTAAGCGTCTGGAAGAAAAATGTGATTTTACGGTGGTGGAAGGTACCGATTACCAGGGCGAAGGGGCGGTTTTTGAATTTGACATTAATGCTCAAATAGCAAAGAACCTTTGCGCCCCGGTGATCGTTGTCGTATCAGGTGAAGAAAAAACGACTGAGCACGTGATAAACGAGGCGCTCACCGCAATTCATAATTTTGACGCCCGCGAAATACAGGTACTGGCCTTAGTGGTCAATAAAATAAAACCAGAAAACGCGAAAGGTATAGAAAAATTGCTCAAGGCACAGCTCTCACCAGGAATATTGCTAACTATTATTGAGGAGGATATACGCCTTAAAAGCCCGACAATAAAGGAGATCAGTGAACAACTTAAAGGTAAAATATTGTTTGGTAATGACCTTGTTTCAAATCAGGTTGATCACTTTGTAATCGGCGCCATGCAGGTTCCAAACTTTCTAAATTTTCTTGAAGAAAATGTGTTGATCATTACCCCCGGCGACCGTGGCGACATCCTTATCTGTGCTTTGCAGGCCAACATGTCCGCAAGCTATCCAAAAGTAGCGGGAATCGTACTTACGGCCGGATATGAACCCGAAAAGCCTATTTTAAAGCTGATCGAAGGTTTACAAACCGTCGTCCCCATTATTGCGGTCCAATCAGGAACATTTGAAACCAGCAATGTGACTGGTGCCATACGTTCCAAGATCACATCAGACAATACCCGGAAGATCCTGCTGGCGATTGATACTTTTGACAAATGTGTTAATACTGCTGAATTGGATAAGAGCCTGATCACTTTTAAACCCTCCGGCATAACTCCGCGTATGTTCCAGTACCAGCTAACCCAATGGGCCAAAAGTTCTAAAAAACACATTGTATTAGCTGAAGGCAATGATGAAAGGATACTAAAAGCCGCTGCCCGCTTGCTTACCCAGGGAATAGTTAATATTACGTTGCTGGGTGACGTCAATGAGATCACCGGCATAATAAATCGCCTTGAAATTAGCCATGAACTAAAAGATGCGAAAATAATCAGCCCAATTTTGGATGAACATTATAATGATTACGTCAACACACTCTATGATTTGCGTAAAAATAAAAATGTCACTCCTGAGATGGCCCGCGAAATGATGACTGATACATCCTACTTTGGCACCATGATGGTATACAAGGGTCATGCGGATGGGATGGTTTCAGGCGCGGTAAATACCACGCAACATACCATACGGCCCGCGTTGCAGTTCATTAAGACCAAACCCGGGGTATCTTTAGTTTCGTCCATATTTTTTATGTGCCTGCCGGATAGGGTTTGCATTTTTGGTGATTGCGCCGTAAATCCAAACCCGACAGCTGAGCAACTCGCTGAAATTGCCATATCTTCTGCTGAAAGCAGTCAGCGTTTTGGCATCGAACCCAGAGTCGCCATGCTTTCTTATTCTTCCGGAACATCGGGTGAAGGGGAGGACGTGGAAAAAGTTCGCCGTGCAACAGAAATTGTAAAAAGAAAGCATCCGGATTTAAAGATCGAAGGACCGATTCAATATGATGCAGCAGTAGATCCTGTTATAGGGAAAAGTAAATTACCCGGATCAGAAGTTGCCGGTAGGGCAACTGTCCTTATTTTCCCTGATCTGAATACGGGAAACAACACCTACAAAGCTGTACAGCGTGAAACCGGTGCACTGGCTATCGGGCCGATGTTACAGGGTTTGAATAAACCGATAAACGACCTGAGTCGAGGCTGTACTATAGATGACGTATTTAATACGGTTATCGTTACAGCGATACAATCACAGGATATCAAACAATAAGGGCTCATTAAAATGAACATTTTTGTAATTAATTCGGGCAGCAGTTCCATTAAGTACAGATTATTCCAAATGCCTTCGGCAATACTGGTTTGCAGTGGCTTGGTTGAGCGGATCGGCCTTGAAAATGCTGCGATTATTCATAAAACATACCGTAATGGCAGTGAAGAAACTTTTACCCTGGCATTGGAAATTCCTGATCATGAAACAGGTTTAAATAAAGTAAATTCGTTGCTTACCGATGCGAAAATCGGCGTGATACGTGATACCTCAGATATTAAAGTTGTAGGGCATCGTATAGTTCACGGTGGCGAAAGGTTTTCTGCTATTACAGTTATTACACCGGCGGTGAAAGAGGATTTAAAACTGACCTTTCAATTGGCGCCGCTGCATAATCCACCGGGCTACAGGGGTATAGAAGTTGCCGAAAAGATATTTGCCAATGCCACGCAAGTAGCGGTATTTGATACGGCTTTTCATCAAACCATGCCTCCAAAAGCCTATCGTTTTGCCATTCCCAATTCATTTTACACAGATCATCATATAAGGGTATACGGTTTTCATGGTACAAGCCACAAATACGTATCTGGCCAGGCAGCTAATTATTTTCATAGGAACGACCTGAAACTGATCAGTATCCATCTGGGAAATGGCTGCAGCATGACCGCCATAAAAGGCGGAAAATCAATTGATACCAGTATGGGTTTTGGTCCATTAAGCGGGTTGATCATGGGCACCCGTTCGGGCGATATAGATCCCACGGTCATTTTCCACCTCGTAAATCAATTAGGCTATAATATGGAACAGGTTAGCGACTTGTTAAACAAGCAAAGCGGTTTATTGGGGCTTACCGGCTTCAGCGATACCCGCGATATTACTAAGGCCTTTAACAACGACGACCCCGGCGCCAAGCTGACTTTTGATATGTACACATACCGTATCAAAAAGTTTATAGGTGCTTACGCCGCTGTACTTAACGGCCTGGATGCGATCATTTTTACCGGCGGTGTTGGAGAAAATAATGCTTTGATCAGGAAAATGGTATGTAGGGATATGGAATATCTTGGTCTGTCCATTGATCCGGATAAAAATGATGCAGGTATAACTGGCATCCGGGAAATAAATCAGGCAGACTCAAGTGTAAAAATTTTAGTGCTACCTACCAACGAAGAACTGGAAATTGCTAATCAGTGTTTTGAACTTTTAAAGTAGCGCTAAAATGGGATATGTTCGTCTGTCTTAGCTTTGAAAGCCCGGCTGCATCGCTTTCTGGGGTAGTGATATACATCACCTTACCAACTGATATCAATCATTCAGACACCCGACATCTTTATAGATATTTACAATAAAAAATAGCTTTCGCTTCCTGTCGCCGATAGGAAGAGAACTAAACGTTGTACTGTTAAATCTTTAGGTTATGAAAAAAATTAGTGTCGCTTTTGACGGTTTAAGATTTTCTGAGGAAACCATGAAGTATGCCATTGCGTTGGCTTCCGGCAGCAAGGCCCTCCTGTCAGGCGTTTTCCTTGATGACTTTCTTTACCATAGTTACCCGGCTTTCGAGACGTTGGAAAGCGTAGGATTCCAGGGGGTGGATATTGGCTAATTGCAACAGCAGGACCAGGATATTCGTCAGCGTTCAATAGCTATCTTCGATTCAGCCTGCAAGAAAGCGGGGTTGAATTATACCATTCATCATGATAAAAACTTTGCATTAGATGAATTACTGAAAGAAAGCATCTACAGTGACCTGCTCGTGATCGGTGCCGGGGAAACATTTAATCATTATAAAGAGATGGTTCCTTCCGCTTTTATACGACACGTGTTAGTCGCGGCACAATGTCCCGTATTGGTTGTTCCGGATAAATATCAGGCCATTGAGCGTATTATGTTGCTTTACGATGGAAAGCCATCTTCCGTATTTGCAATCAAGATGTTCAATTACATGATGCCGTGGATGCGGGAAATGAAAACAGAAATTATTACTATTCATGATCCGAAAGATCGCCCGGAATTTCCGGATGATCCTTTAATTAAGGAATTTATAAAATGCCATTACCCGAATGCAATCTATACCCTGCTGAAAGGAGACCCGCAGGAACAAATCCCAGCTTATCTGAAAACTACTGCCCCGGAAAGCATGATAGTTATGGGCGCTTATGAAAGGAACCAGGTTTCAAGATGGTTTAAGACCAGCATGGCAGATATTTTGATTAATGAATTGGCGGCACCTGTTTTCATAGCACATCAAAAATAAACCCGCTAAATGACTAAGATATTGTTTTAAAAGAAAGTTGAAAGATAAACCCATGCCGGCTACAAAAAAGAGGCGTGTTATTTTATTGTTTTTAAGTTGCTTTATCAAGCCTGTCTCTGCCCAGCACTTACCAATCGATACTTCAGCGCTGAATAAATACAGTTACCTTATTTACAGCAAAACTGCCCCTGATGCATCATCCAGGCACGCGGATTTCAGTTAAAACAAAAAACGGCTTAACCTGGTGACAGCGTGCAATGTTGCTTAGTTTGATTTAGACTTTCTAAATGAATCGGTTAAGGCAAATAGGTCTTTTTTAACAGCCCGGTACTTCGTTGTAAGAGAATTGAGAAGGTATTCGATCTTTATTTGCTGCTCGGCTAACGAATCAATGTTTTCGGGCACGATATCTTCAGACATCAGTATGATTTCATTCAACTGGCGGTCAAGGAGGGGCCGTATGATTTTCCTGTCCGTTTCTAGTTTTGACAGATCAGTTATGATCTGTTTGAATTTCTTTTGGCAAGAAGGTTCGCATAACCGCATGAAATATTCATCCATCAGGTAATAAAGAAATGGTGTTTCGATATCAAAAAACTCAAGTTTTGCGACCCATCGATTGGCTATCACATAGTATTGCAAAGACCTGGCGGACATGGCGGTAGTAGATCCCATATTTTTAAACCTTATTTATAATCCTCAAAATTAATTGCGAGTGGTTTTAAATAAATTGATTGCGGACAGTCAAAAAAATGATTGTGATCATAAAATATAAAAGAGAATTCGGAGATAAAATACCGCATATGAGATTCTGGCCGCTAAGTAATTCTTATCGTTTGAAGGCTTTCCTGTTCATTTTCCGATAAAACAGTTGTTTGGCTATTTCGGCAAATATCATATAGCACAGGATGATCAGCAGCATCCAGCCATAGTAAGTTAGTGGTAAGCTAACAAAGCCAAACCAGGGTGCAATAGGCGTTAATGGTAAAAACAGCACAAACAATAAAATAATTATGGTTGCAATAGAAAGGTATTTACCCGGAAGACTTTTAAAAAATGGCAGTCTCGTTCGAACTACCAAAACGATCAGGATGGCAGAGATCACTGACTCGACGAACCATCCAGTTTGAAATTCCTTTTCTTTGGCATGCAGGAACAGCAATAATACCCCAAAGGTGAGATAATCAAAAACGGAACTCAGGAGCCCAAATATGATCATAAACCGCCTGATAAAACCCAGGTCCCAACGCTGTGGAGACCGGATGTTTATTTCGTCTACACGATCGGTAGCTATTGCCATTTCAGGAAAATCGGTGAGCAGGTTGGTCAGTAATATCTGCTTTGGCAGTAAAGGTAAAAAAGGCAGAAACAGCGAAGCCCCGGCCATGCTGAACATATTGCCGAAATTAGCGCTGGTAGCCATGAAAATATATTTCATCGTATTGGTGAAGGTTTTGCGCCCTTCAATAATCCCTTTGACCAATACATCCAGATCCTGGCTCAGTAAAACAATATCAGCAGCTTCTTTTGCAACATCAACAGCTGTATCTACTGAAATCCCAACATCTGCAGCGTGTAAAGCTGGGGCGTCATTAATACCATCGCCTATAAAGCCAACTACATGCCCCGCTTTTTTCAGGATTGTAATAATACGTTCCTTCTGGTTTGGTTCAACTTCAGCAAAAATGTTGGTTAAGGGAGCCAGGTGCATTAAGGCAGCACTACTCATTCTCTGCATTTCTACGCCGGTTAAAATCTTCGGGGCTTTGATACCTATTTGCAAAGCCAGGCTTTTTGCCACCAGGGCATTGTCACCGGTAATTATTTTGAGTTGTACGCCGTAATCCTTTAACTGTTCAATCGTAGTAATTACATTAGGTTTTGGCGGGTCAAACAAAGCAACAAATCCTAAAAAGATCATCCCTCTTTCATCATCCCTTGTAAAATTGCCTTCATCAACAACAGGCTTGAAGGCAACACCCAAAGTTCGGAACCCGCTATCACTTAATTGCTTGTATTGCTGAAGTATGGATGATTTTATATGTTCAAGAGCAGCTGTCTGGCCATTGGAAGTTTCTATCCTGTCACATACCGACAAAACAGAATTCAAGGCGCCTTTGGTAACAGCTAGTTTTGAATCGCCATTTTTTACTACAACTGTTAACCTTTTTCTTATAAAATCATAAGGGATCTCGGATTGAATAGTAAATTCATCCTTTACTCCGTTGTAACCTGAGCAAATGGCTTCATCAATTGGGTTTTGGAAGCCACGTTGCATTGACGCATTAAGCCAGGCATATTGTAACACCTTGTTGCTATGATTTCCCTCAATATCTAAAGTGTCTTTGAGCGTTACCTTGCCTTGTGTGATCGTGCCGGTTTTATCGGAGCACAAAATATCCATGCTCCCAAAGTTTTCAATTGACGATAACCGTTTTACAATTACCTGCTGTTTGGCCATTCGCCTTGCACCTGTGGAAAGGTTAACGCTGATAATCGCCGGCAATAGCTGAGGGGTAAGGCCTACTGCCAATGCCAGCGAAAATAAAAAGGAATCAAGTACCGGTTTGTGCAGGTAAACATTAACGCCGAATATGATGATCACCAATAGGAGGGTGATCTCCATCAGCATATACCCAAACTTGCGTATACCTTTTTCAAAATCCGTTTCGGCAGCCCTTAATTGCAACCCAGACGATATTTTGCCGAATTCAGTTTCCTTACCGGTTTTGATGACCAGTGCCGTAGCTTTCCCGCTGATCACATGGGCGCCCATAAACAGTGAGTTTTTTCTTTTCGACAACGGCGTATCTATCGACAATACACATGACTCTTTTTCAACCGGGTAGGTTTCGCCAGTGAATGCCGCCTCATCTACAAATAACTCCTGTGATTCTATAAGGAGACTATCCCCGGGAATAATATCTCCGGCTGATAAAACGATTATGTCCCCCGGAACGACTTCTTCGGAAGGGATTTCTTTTGAGCTGCCATTCCTTATGACTGTGCAATGCAGTTGAACCATTTTCAAGAGTTCCCTCACAGCGTCTGCCGCCCCTTTTTCCTGCCAGAAACCGAGAAGACTGCTGATCAGGACAATGACAAGAATGATAATGGTATCAGTAACATCGCGGAGCCCTGCGGATAGCAAAGCTGCTATGACCAACAATAAGGTAACAGGGCTTTTAAACTGAGATAGGAATAATAAGAGAGCAGAAGATCTGGCGTTGTTTTTTATGGTATTCGGGCCATATACCTTCAATCTTTTGGCCGCTTCCGCATCATCCAGGCCATTTTGGTTACAGGATAGCTTAACGAAAGCATCCTCTTTTGTAAAATGCCAAAATCCGGATTCAGGAGCAGTTTTGGGTTCCAATATGGTCAGGTGATTTAATAAGGAAAAATAAGCAAAGGAACCGTGATATACAAGGGCAGATTCTCTGTTATATACCGGCCAAATATCTCCTCAAAATGAAAACGATGATTAACAATAGTTAACAAATCGTTATGCAAACCGTCGATCAGGACATCCAAAGTGATATTCAAATCCTTTTCCTTAATGTTATTAAAAAACAATTGGTCATAATCCACATGCGCGCAAACCTCTTCACCGAAAAGACTTAAAGCGTATTCATCACCAAGATTGGGCAACCCCTTTGCCGAGAAATGCGCAATTGAGAGGTCTGCCCTAAACCCTTTTGCCAGTTCTGCCAGAAAGCGAACTATCCTAATCCGGCAATAACGCAGGTCGGCCATATAAACTACCCGTTCAAGGCTTTTTATTTCCCAGGACTCCGGAACAAGTAACAATGGGCATTGTACCCTGTTTAATATGGTATTTAAATTCAAGCCCGGCTTGCTGCCGATTTGATCGGTGCACATTCCCTTTACAATCATCCAGATATGATCCTGGGTGATAAACTCAATTAATTGCTGTTCATCATGGTCAGAAATATTGATCTCGCTAAACAGCGGCCGGAAACCCTCTTGATTAGAATTAATTAATTCTAGTCGTTCCATAATGGGGCTTACGGGCTCTTTGATCGAGGTTTCTTCAGAGCCATTGCCAGCAAGGATTTTATGGCCAGGCTGACTTATTTCAATACAGATATTTGCGATCAGTATATTCGTTTTTACTGTTTGTGCAATTAGCAACGCAAACCTGGCAGCATGTTCTGCGGCTGGAGTGTTATCAGAAATGACAAGTATTGTTTTCATCGTGACCAGTTTATAGTTCGTATTATTAAAGCAAAGGGTTTTAAAACGTAGCTCTTGTTATTATATCCAAATCTCCTTTAAAAAACGGCTGAAAAAAATGACGAACATCACCGTTACATCTGACCTATAACAATGTCAACAGCTTAATTGTGGAGAAAAGTGACCAAAGTCACTTTTTTTACTGAAATAGATTACTTTTACTAAGAACACCAGTGAGGATATTTGTGACAGCTACTGCTCAATATCCCGCTGCCAATGAAAATCATGGAAAATGCTGCCTTATTAAAATCTATTATTGAAAATGCTATTGACGGCATCATTACTATTGACGAACGCGGCACTGTGGAGTCCATGAATCCGGCAGCCTGTAAACTATTTCAATATGCGGCAGATGAGGTGGTTGGCCACAATGTATCCATGCTAATGCCGCAGCCTTATAAAAGCCAGCATGATGAATATATCCATCGATACCAGCGAACCAACGATCCACACATTATAGGAATCGGGCGTGAGGTAACCGGGCTGAAAAAGGATGGCACCCAGTTTCCTTTCCGGTTGGGGGTAAGTGATGTGCCATTTACGGCAAGAAAGATCTATGCCGGTTTTATTCATGATCTGAGCCGCGAGAAAGAAGCTGAAGAAAAGCTAAGGGAGTATGCTGCACATTTGGAAGAATTGGTTGAAGAACGCACTCAAAAGTTAAAGGATATTGTGAGGGCTTTGGAGGAGGCTAAAGAAGAGGTCAGCCTTTCCCTGGAAAAAGAAAAAGAATTGGGCCAATTAAAAAGCCGGTTTGTATCCATGGCTTCCCATGAATTCCGCACCCCTTTGAGCGCCATTCAATTATCAGCAGTATTAATTGACAAGTACGCTCAGCCTTTTACAAACGAAAACATCACCAAACATGTCAATAAGATAAAAAATGCCGTTGGAAACCTGACGATGATCCTGAATGATTTCCTGTCATTGGAAAAATTGGAGGCAGGAAAAGTTGAACCATCCTTCTCGGACTTTGACCTGGTTAAGCTGGCAGAAGAAATCACGGAAGAAATGCAAATGGTTGCAAAACAGAATCAGAATATCATATACCAGCATACAGGCACTACCAGTACCGTTCACCTGGATCAAAACCTCCTGAAAAACTGCATTTTCAACCTGATCGCCAATGCGATAAAATATTCAGGAGAAAATACTTTTATTGAATTTAATTCGGAAATTAGTGATACACAATATACAATCACGATCAAAGACAACGGTATTGGAATTCCGGACCAGGATCAGAAACATTTATTCGAAGCTTTTTTCCGGGCCCATAATACCGGAAATATACCAGGCACCGGACTTGGGCTTAATATTGTAGCACGATACACTAAACTAATGAATGGACGCATTGATTTTAAAAGCAGTGTAAACCATGGAACCCAATTTACCATTACATTTCCGATCAAATGAGCATCAAAGTACTGATCATCGAAGACAATAATGATATCCGGGAGAATATCGTTGAAATTCTGGAACTGGCGGCGTATACAGTTTTTGCTGCAGAAAATGGAAAAACCGGCGTTGATCTGGCCCTGAAAAATAAGCCTGATATTGTGTTATGTGATATAATGATGCCAGAGCTTGATGGATATGGCGTACTATATCTGCTCAATAAAAACCCAGACACTGCCGCGACACCATTCATCTTCCTAACTGCGAAGGCAGAACGCGTGGATTTGCGAAAAGGGATGGAAATGGGGGCTGACGACTATCTTACTAAACCATTTGACGATATAGAGCTTCTGAACGCGATAGAAAGCAGGCTGAAGAAAAAAACAGCCATGGAAACTTTTTATAGTAAATCCCTGGATCGGTTAGGTAGCCTGGTTTCAAAAAGTAATGGGCTGGATGAATTAAAAAAAATAATACAGGACCGTAAAACCCGGCAGTTCAAAAAAAACCAGGTAGTATATTATGAAGGCGATAAAGGGCATGGCCTTTATTTGGTTATTACCGGTAAGGTCAAGTCCATCAAGCTTGCAGAAGATGGGCGTGAGCTGATGACGGGAATTTATGGCGCTGAGGAATATTTCGGCACTAATGCAATTTTACTGAATGACCAGTATACCGATACTGCTACTGCTATTGAGGACAGCCAGCTTTGTATTATTCCAAAAGAGCAAATCGATCAGCTTCTGAATTTATATCCCGACGTTGCTAAGGAATTTATTAAGCTTTTGGCTAATGATATCCGGGAGAAAGAAGATCAGTTACTTCAATTAGCCTACCATTCGGTCAGGAAGAGAATGGCTGAAGCTTTGGTGCGTCTTGCAAAAAGCCAGGGGGAAGAATCAGAAAGCATTAAAATATCTAGAGAAGATCTTGCCGCAATGGCCGGCATGGCCACCGAAACCGTGAGCCGCACCTTATCCGATTTTAAAGATGAAAACCTGATAGATAAGAAAGGCAGCTTTATTACCATTCTCGATTTAGTCCGTCTATCAAAAATGAAAAACTGACGTACATCATTATTCTGCCTGACAACGCTCATACCCAGCGTCGTTTCTTAGCAATATTTTTGTTACTGATAAAAAATATTGCAGATGAAAGCTGTCGCATATAGTATAAAACCTTTCGAGAAAGAATTTCTTGCGAAAGCTAACCAGAAGAAGCACGATATCACGCTGATATCGAATGCTCTCGGCCCGGACACCGCTGTATATGCGGAAGGCAAAGAGGCTGTAATCGTTTTTACCAATGATGATGTATCAGCCCCGGTGATCGAAAAACTTGCGGGGTTCGGCATTAAATATATTGTTACCCGGTCAGTCGGAACCGATCATATCGATAAAAAGGCTGCAGCCAAATATGGTATCAAACTGGCAAACGTGCCTTCTTATTCGCCCCAGGCAATTGCTGAGCATGCTGTCGGGCTTGCATTTGCATTAAATCGTCAAATATCAAAAGCAGATAGGCATAGCCATCATTTTGATTTCAGGAATGATGATCTTATTGGGTACAATTTTTCAGGAAAAACTGTCGGGCTTATTGGACTTGGCAACACTGGGCAGGCAGTGGGCCGGATCTATAACGGTATGGGATGTAAGGTGATTGGATATGATATGAATTTCCCAAAAGATATTGACTTTATCCAATCAGTAACCCTCCCGGAATTACTTTCGCAATCAGATATTATTTCCTTGCATTTGCCTCTTTCATCAAAAACAACTCATTTGATTAACAAGGAAAGCATTGATCAAATGAAAAATGGAGTCATGCTCATTAACACTTCCAGGGGCACCGTGATCAAGACAACCGATGTTTTGAACGGTCTGTTAGCCGGTAAGATAGGCTATCTGGGCCTCGATGTATATGAATTTGAAAAAGGACTGTTTTTTGAGAACCACGAAAATGATGTTGAAAAGGACCAGTTGTTAAACGAACTAATGAAACAACCCAATGTCATTGTAACTCCGCACCAGGCTTATCTTACCAAAGAGGCTCTCCAGGAGATTTCTAATCAAACCATAAAAAATCTCGACCTGTGGCAAATGAATAAATGCGTGGGCAAGGCCTGTGCCTGTGATAAGGATTGCCAAAAGAAAGATGCCGTTGAAACAAAAAATGAAAATATCCATGTCAGCTGATCATCAATTTAACCACCTCGTTGTAAAATATAATGTGCCGGTTCCAAGATATACCAGCTATCCTACCATGCCATATTGGGATAACGGCGCCTTTGATAAAGAAACCTATAAAAGTTCGGTAAAAACATCCTTTAATGAAACGAATGAGCAGGAAGGTATCAGTCTTTACGTTCATTTGCCATTTTGTGAAAGTTTGTGTACCTATTGTGGCTGTAACACGCGCATTACCAAAAACCACCGCGTTGAAGAACCATATATTGATGCGGTACTGACAGAATGGAAAATGTACCGCGACCTGATGGGGAGCGTTCCGGTAATCCGCGAAATACACTTGGGCGGTGGCACACCTACTTTTTTCAGTGCGGAAAACTTACATAAATTGATCGGAGGCTTGCTTGACGGTGCTACTGTTCATGAGCAGGCCGGATTCAGTTTCGAGGCTCATCCTGCTAACACTACCGTTGACCATCTTCAAACCTTATATGATCTCGGATTTCGCCGGCTAAGTTTGGGTATCCAGGACTTTGACCCTAAAGTGCAGTTTATTATCAATCGTCATCAAACGTTCGAACAGGTGCAGTTAGTCACGCAGCAAGCACGGAGAATCGGGTATAATTCTATTAATTACGACCTGATTTACGGACTTCCCTTGCAAACCTTTGCGGGATTGACCAATACGATGATGATGGTGGCGGACCTATTACCTGATAGGATCGCTTTTTACAGCTATGCACACGTTCCATGGATAAAACCCGGGCAAAGAAGATTTACCGAAAAGGACTTGCCGGACGCTGAAGCTAAAAGTAGATTATATCAAATTGGCCGTGCGCTGCTTAAGAGCTATGGCTATCTCGAAATAGGAATGGACCATTTTGCACTTAAGGGCGACGAACTGTTGATTGCAGAACGATCAGGAAAACTGCATCGCAATTTTATGGGCTATACCAATCAGCATACACAATTGCTGATAGGGTTAGGCGTTTCCTCTATCAGTGATTCATTATATGGATTTGCACAAAACTCGAAAGTGCTGGAGGAATACCTGCAATTGATTGCGGATGGTGATTTACCTGTTGTAAAAGGCCACATTTTGACCTACGAGGACTTGATCATTCGTAAACATATCCTGAATATCATGTGCAAGGGCCATACCACCTGGAATCATCACACCGAACCATGCGATGCTATATTCGAAGGGTTGGAACGTCTGCAACCTCTGGCTGACGACGGCTTAATAGAACTTAACTCCTGGGGGCTGCAGGTAACGCCTTTAGGTAAGCGGTTTGTGCGTAATATCTGCATGGCGCTGGATGCCAGGCTATGGGCAGATAAGCCGGCCTCCCAATTATTCAGTATGGCGATCTGAGTACACAAAAAAACTTGATACTGTATCAAAAGTGTACTTTGCAGAAACCGGTCAAAATATTATTTGGCTCTGTGCTCCCGATGTTCCTTTGTGTGTATTTTCCTACGGTAAACTGACCGATGTTGGCGCATCATAGGGTTAACATGGTTAACACAATTTTAAGAAATTTGGAGTTAAAATCCTGATTATAAACGTTTTAACAAAAAATCGTGTTAACCCAAAAATACCTGCTTTTTGCAAAAAAATTGCACCGGGCAATATAGAGAGCGCTATCAGCCAAATTTTATTCTGGAGCGCCCCGCTCGATTTTACTTTTGATACAACCTCAGGCTAACACAAATCATTAGCATCAAGGCTTAATAGTTACTTTTTCAATATGTAGTTCTTTTCCCAAGCCGCCCATCGTAACGGCCCTCATTTTTCATTGCTATTGAAAAAATGGTTAAGCATTTATTATTCTCTGGCAGAATTTATTAAATGATAAAAGCCAGGATCATTAATAATTGTACGACGATACTCAAAGCAAATAACATAATCATAGATTTAATACCCGCGCCGCCCATGCCAGCAATTACATTGGCAAAAAACAAGGCCATCGTAACCGCCAATACCAATACGGGCGCATCGTAATAATAGATCAACACTGCAGGCACAGGTAGAAACAATACACTTTGTGCGACTAAAGAAACAAGGAACCAGGCAGTTCTGTATTTTGCCTGGCTTAATGCAAATACCGTAAATTTATTATAAGTGCTTTCGGAATTTAGTTCGGCCCGCTCATTGCTCCAATTAGCAGGTGCGTTTAATTTAAATGTTGACATTCTGATTTTTTTTAATACTCAAATATCACCATACCGGCTTAGCCACACCATGACGCCAGGCAATTGCAAAGGTGATCTGGGGCACTTTTTTATGTGGATGAAAATGGGCGCTTGTAATTAAAGCTTATCCAAATGCTTTTTGAAGGGATTATACTGGCGGTAGTAACGTTTCACCGCTATCCTGAAAACATCGGCGATGAGTGTAAAAACTAAAATAAAAACCGGTATAACAAAAGCATAAAAATGCAATAGGTGGAACAAGTAAGCCCCTGCTACTGCACCGAATAAAAAGAAAAATATAATTGCTAAACGAAGCTTAATCCTGGCTTCTAATGCAGGATGATCTTCCTTCCGTTTTTGAATTACCTGGGCCAGCTCAATTCCCAGATCCGTAAAAGTACCAGTAAGGTGTGTTGTTCTGACCACGGAGCCAGAGACGATGGACACCAATGCATTTTGCAGACCCATTGCAAATAGCAAACTGCCGGCAAAAATCTCTTTGGCAACAAGGCTTTGGTCGTAACGATAACCCCATATAGCCACACTAAGCAGTATCGCCATTTCTATCAGTATCGGGATAACATATGAAAAACGTTGATTTCGGCCCACCCACGAAACGATCAGGCTTGAAACAAATGCACCAAAAAGAAAAAGAAACATCCAGAGAGCAACAACACGCGCGGTTTTCCAGTCCTGCAATGCAATTCGCTCTGCAAATAATGCGGCATGCCCCGTAACATTGGTCGTTAAGACAGCAAAGCCCAGGAAACCGGCAGCATTTACAAAACCTGCCGTTAAACCTAATAAGGAAGCTAACTTCACATTATGACTATAGGTGCGTTTTGTACCCAGATGTCTTAGCATGGGATTGAAGTTTTGGGTTCAGAAGATGTTTACCTGCAAATCGTGGTACCCGACGTTTGCTTTGCAGGGCTAAGGTATGGTATATTAAGGTTCATACCACGAAGAATAAACCAAAAACCGAGGCAAACCATCAGGTATGGCATTACCCTATTGATACGCCTTCGAACCAAAGGCCCTACAAAACCAGAGCCTACCGTCGCCAGTAGCATTAAGGGGAAGGTGCCAGCGCCAAAGTAAAACATGAATTGCGCAGCAGCGAATGGCGAAGGCGTATTAATTGCACCTACAAGTGCCAGGTAAACAAAACCACAGGGTAAGAATCCATTAAGCAAGCCAACAATCAAATGCCCTGCATGATGCTGAAGTGCGTAATTTAACAGACGTGTAACCGGTGATAAAATGAGTGAAACGGTTTTATTATCCTTCATCCTGATTTTTAAGAGCCTCGAGACACCTGCCATAATAATCAGCAGGCCGCTTACCACGCTTACGCCCTGCTGCAAACCGGATAACCATAATTGCTTACCGATAAACCCGATTATCAGTCCTAAAAAAGAATAGGTTATAATACGGCCAAGATTATAGACCACTTTATCAGCAACTATGAACCACCATTTATTATTAACAGTGGGCACCGCAAAGGCCAGCGGGCCGCACATACCAATACAATGCACGCTGCCAAACAAACCGATAAAGAAAGCGAGGCTATTACTGCTCATTTGATAAATATCTCTTTTTGGTACAGGTAAGATTTCTTTGAACTTTTCCATTCCACCACCATTTGCCATTGCCCGGGAACCAGGGACGAAACCGATAGCATTGTTGCTTTACTTCCATTAGTGTTTAGTTGAAACGTTTTATCCATAGCTTCACTCGAAGGTCTTATAAAACGGATTGTGCCCACTGCAGATTCAGCGAAGGCGATGGATAAGTCTTTGCCAGAAATATTGACCTCTGGCTGTGCATGATCTTTATAAACTTGCTTTTCTTTATCAAAATCCTTGTCAAAATTCAAGCCTTTCTCATAATATTGATGATCATACTCGTCGGCAGGCATCCTGAACATGTATACACACATGCTGATTATGAAGATCATAAACATAACCATGCCGATAATTATTCCTTTTCCCCAGTTCATATCTTTAATCATTAATTGGTCCCACAAAAGTGGTGCTGACCGTTTTCATTATTTTATTCTTCATCATCAGACTTAGTTTTATATCTGTTTTGGATGTATGTATCCGGGATGCCGGGATCAACAGGAAAAAAACTGTCTTCGCCGAACCGCCGCCTGCAATTTTACCTGGTGCCTGGATATATTTTATTTTTATAGCGGGGTCATCCGTGCTGATGCTGATATCCCTGCCCAAATTTGACTTATTGATAATTTCAGCGTTGTAGATATTGCTGATATATCCTCCGGATTGTTCCTGGTAAAGCATGCCGGCGCTACGCATTACTGTGATATCCATGTCGCCACGGCTGAAAATGAAATAACACAGCACGCTTATCATGATAACTATTACCGAGCTATAGGCCATCATTCTGCCGGTAAAAGAAGGTTTCTCCTTTTCGTGGATCATGTTTTCAGAGAAAAATCCGATGAGGTTTTGTGGTTTATGGATCTTATCCATTACCTCGTTACATACATCGATGCAGGCTGTACAATTAATACATTCCAGCTGTGTTCCCTTGCGTATATCAATGCCGGTAGGGCAAACATCTACGCACAACCCGCAATCGACACAATCTCCTTTTGAGGTTGTGAGCGGATCGGCCTTTCTGTCTAACTTGCCGCGGGGTTCGCCCCTTACGTCATCATAAGCAACTACCAGCGTATGCTGGTCGATCATCACACCCTGCAAACGGCCGTAGGGGCAAAACAAGGTACAAACCTGCTCGCGCACCCGGGTATAAATAACATAATACGCTGCAGTAAATACCCAAATACTAATAAAACCTACCAAGTGAGCAGCGATTGGCTCCACTGCTATTTTAATTAAACTTCCGCTGCCTATAATGTATGCCAGGAAAGTATTGGATATTAAAAATGATATGAAAATAAAAATAGCATGCTTTGAACTTTTCTTGAGTATCTTCTCGCGGTTCCACGGACCAGCGTCCAATTTTTTTGCCTTACCGGAGTTTCCCTCGATCCATACTTCTATTTTCCTGAATACCATTTCCATGAAGATGGTCTGTGGACAGATCCACCCACAAAAAATCCTGCCAAATGCGATGGTGAACAGTACGATGCAGACAATGAAAACTAATGATGCGAGGACAAACAGAAAGATGTCCTGCGGCCAGAAAACCTGTCCCAGTATCACAAATTGCCGGTCAATAAAATTGAGCATCAGTAAAGGCTGTCCGTTTATCCGCAAGAAGGGTCCTGCAAAGAACAATACCAGGTAGGCGTAACTAATCCAGCTACGCCATTTATAGAATTTACCTTTACGGATCAGCGGATATAGCCACTTACGTTTCCCTTCTTCCTTTGCCGCTAATAATCCATTCATGATTCACCTTTTATTTATTAGCAGCGAGTTTATTCCCTGCGTCTGCTTCTTTAGTGCCTTGTGGCTCTTTAGCCCCTGCCGGATTGGTGCCATGGATAGATTTTATATAATTGGCCACGTCGGAAATTTGCTTGGGCGATAATTGCTTTTCCCATGTAGGCATACCCTTGGCAAGCACACCATATTTAATGGTTTTAAAAAGGTCATTGATCTTGCCACCATGAAGCCAGTAATCATCCGTTAGATTAGGGCCGACATTTCCCTGCGCGTGGTCGCCATGGCAAGCTGCGCAGGTAGTTTTAAAAATTGCCTGGCCCGACGCAATGACAACAGGATCGGCGGAGAACTTAACCGTATTTTCGTCTACCTTATTGGCAGCCTTACTTAAAAAGATCTTTTTCTCGATGTCGGCCTGGGCCATCTCCGTTTTGTATTCCGCATACTGTAATTGTCCAATCCCAAAAACGTGGTAAGTAAGCAGATAGCAAACGGCAAAAATGATGGTTGCGTAAAACAAATACATAAACCAGGCTGGTATCGGGTTATCCAGCTCCTGTATCCCGTCATAGTCGTGTGCGATCAGTAGTTCTTTCTCTTCAGCCAGTGGCCTTAGTGAAAGAAGTTTTTGCCAGACCTCGGCTTTTGGCTTCTTTTCCTTTTTCGCAGGTTTCATTTCTGCTACGATTTGCTCTTCAGTATATCCTTCTGATTTTAGTATGATCCTGGTTAAAACCTTAAAAGTCTTGAGCAAAACCAACATCACTATGATAAGTAGGAACAGCGTCGAAACGATGGCGCCGTAGCCAATATAATTTTGAATTTCCGGAGTTATCAGGCTATGATCATCAACTGCAAAAGCAGGCGTGATCACAACAGTTAATGTCAGGATTAATAGGATTCTCAGATGTTTCATTGCTCCAAAGATTTAGTTGAATTTAGCGTGCTGTCTTCCAGGGGCAGATCACTCATATGCTCTACATGAGATTTCCGTATGCGGATAAGCATGATGGTGACTACAACGAAGAATACAAAGAATATACCCAGGGAGAAGAGGAGATAAGCCTGGTTCGCGTTTATGTTTTCTGTGAATTGCTTAAACATGATCTTATTATTTATTGGCTAGTTTACTTGCTTTAATATCGGTTCCCAAACGTTGCAGATAAGCGATGATGGCAACGATCTCTTTATTGCTTTTTACTTTGATATGGTCCTTTGCCAAATTGTCTGCAATTCCCCGGGCTTGTTTATCAAGGTCCTGATTGGCAATGTTCTCATATCCAGGCGCGTAGGGTACACCTAATCTTCGCATCGCGTTGATTTTGGCTTTAGTCAGCGATGTATCCAGGTTTTGTGAGATAAGCCAATCATATTGAGGCATTATACTTCCCGGTGACATCAGGCGCGGGTCCATTAAGTGATTGTAGTGCCAGGCATCCCCGTACTTTTGTCCTTCACGTGCAAGGTCAGGACCGGTACGCTTTGAGCCCCATAGGAATGGGTGATCATAAACAAACTCGCCGGCTTTGCTGTATTCGCCATAACGTTCTGTTTCGGAACGGAACGGCCTTATTGTTTGGGAGTGGCAATTGACACAGCCCTCCCGGATATATAGATCACGCCCTTCCAGTTCTAGTGGCGTATAGGGTTTCACTGCGGCAATCGTGGGAATGTTGGATGAAATAGTTAACGTAGGCATCAGCTCAACAAAAGTTCCGACAAGAATAACTAACAAGGCCGCGATTAACATTTTAATAGGTTTGCGTTCCAATCTGCGGTGCCAGCTACCTTCCCTTGCAAGCGTTTGAACCGGCTCCAAAGGCATTGCTTGTGCAGCTTCATTAGCTACAAGTTTACCTTGAAAAGCAGTCCGGGTAAGATTATAAGCCATTACAATCACCCCTAATAAATACATGGCCCCGCCTGCAGAACGCATCATATGCATAGGCAGGATCTGTAAGGTGCTTTCTAAAAAGTTGGGATATTTTAGCATACCCTCAGAGGTAAATTCCTTCAGCATCAGGCTCTGGGTAAAGCCTGCCCAATA
>Ga0105237_10001092_pt1 | contig 36314 bp, 38 predicted proteins | sample KBSC24metaG_FD_81520 | JGI IMG/M metagenome (GOLD analysis project Ga0105237, IMG submission 81520) | Corn rhizosphere microbial communities from Kellogg Biological Station, Michigan, USA - KBS C2-4 metaG | ecosystem: Host-associated > Plants > Roots > Rhizosphere > Soil | place: Michigan, USA...
AGAAGGATCGTTACCATTATTCAAACTAGAAGGGAATCTACCCGGCTGCCTGATAAGGTGCTGATGCCGCTAACGGGAAAGCCCTTGTTTGTTCAGCAGGTACGAAGGGTACAGGCGGCGTTCCTGTCCGGCCAGGTAGTGGTGGCGACCACGCTCTCTGCAGCAGATGACAGGATCGAGGAGATATGCCAACAAGAAGGCATCGAATATTATCGTGGTCATGCCGCGGATCTTCTGGACAGACATTACCGGGCAGCCTGTCTGTATGGGGCGGACATTGTGCTGAAAATACCAAGCGACTGTCCTTTAATAGATCCCGACATCATCGACAAGACGATCGCATACTACCTGGAGCATGAACATTTCTATGACTATGTAAGCAATCTCCATCCTGCCACATACCCTGACGGCAACGATGTGGAGATCATGAGCCTGGCTACTTTACAGGAGGCGCATAGCCATGCATCCTCACTGATGGAAAGAGAACATACAACACCTTATATATGGGAAAGGCCTGAACGGTTTCGCATTGGCAATGTGGAGATGGAAGGGGGTGTGGATTATTCCATGACGCACCGTTTTACGATCGACTATGAGGAGGATTATCATTTTATCCGGGCGGTATATGACGCTCTGTATCCTTCTAACCCGTTGTTTGGCGTACAGGATATACTTTCTTTATTGGAGAGGCGCCCGGATATATACGAGATCAATGCGGAGCTGGCAGGGGTCAATTGGTATCGCCACCACCTGGATGAGCTGAAGACGGTATCTGCCGGCCAGACGAGATCATCTGAAAAGGAAGTTGCTAAACCATAATATGACAAATACTACATTATCCGACCTGCGATCTACCGCATTGCGCGTGAGAGAGCATATTATACGAATGTCCGCCGGTGGCGGATGTTTCATCGGGGCCAGTCTCTCCTGTGTGGAACTGATGGTCTTTCTTTACCAGGAGTTCCTGCAGCATGGTCTCGACAACGGAGAACCCGACTCCCACAGGGATTATCTCTTTCTCTCCAAAGGCCACGATGTGCCTGCTCTGTATGGCACATTTGTCGAGATGGGTTTCCTGGAAGCAAGCCGTCTGCAAAATCATTTATCTGTCCATGATCACATTTACTGGCATCCCAACAGGGCCATTCCCGGTGTGGAATTTCACTCTGGCTCCCTGGGCCATCTTCCGGCAGTGGCTGCGGGTGTGGCTTTGGATTGCAGGCTGAGGGGCGAGCGCAACCGGGTCGTGGTCATCACCGGCGACGGTGAGCTGAATGAAGGCAGCGTCTGGGAAACGATATTGGTCGCCAATGCGCACAGGCTCGACAACCTGACACTGGTAGTGGACCGTAACCAGTTCCAGGCAAATATGCGTACCGAAGAGCTCGTCCCGCTGGAGCCTTTGGTAGATAAATTCGAGGCCTTTGGGTGCAAGGTCCGCCGGATAAATGGACATGATTTCCAGCAATTGGAGGAAGCTTTCCGTGAGCTGCCGGTTTCGAGCGGCACGGGCGGCGTCAATGTGATCATTGCCGACACGGTGAGAGGGAAGGGACTTCCCAGTATCGAAGCAAGGGCCGACAGGTGGTTCTGCGCTTTTAAAGAAGAAGAAACAGCACAGCTGCTGTTGGAATTGCACGGCCATGTAGAGACGGTCATCTCATCTGAAACATTGGTGGTACGATAAAAAAAATACCATGACTTACGAAGAGCTTTTGATACAAACAGCATTGAAGGACGAGCGTATTATCGTTATGACGGCAGAGAACCGGGCCCTGGTCCGCAATGTGCCGAGGGCATTGGGGGGCCGATTTATCGACACGGGCATCACCGAGCAAACACTTGTAGGAATGGCCGCGGGACTGGCCCTGAGGGGACGGATACCCATCATACATGCGCTGGCGCCCTTTCTTACCATGAGGGCCTATGAGTTCATCCGGACGGATGTAGGTATTGCCCATCTGCCTGTAAAGCTCTCGGGCTATATACCCGGCGTTTTGTCTGACGGCAACGGCCCCACGCATCAATCCATCGAAGATGTGGCCATTATGCGGGGGATACCGGGTATGGAAGTTTACTGTCCTGCCGACGAAGATGATCTTGTGCGATCGCTGCCTGCTATCTGGGCTTCCGATGCGCCAGCTTATGTACGGGTGAATCATAAAAAAGGGTCCTATACACACCGGCCTTTTGAAAAAGGGCAGGCAGAAATTATTGCCGAAGGCGCGGATGTCACCATACTGGTATATGGGTTTTTATTTGAGAATGCTTTGAAGGCGCAACAGCTGCTCACACGGGAAGGTTTATTCGTGGGGCTGATCAATATGCGTTCCCTGAAACCCGTGGATGAAGCTGCCATCGTGCGGGCCGCCAAGAGGAGCCGGATGCTGGTGACGCTGGAAGACCACCTAAAGACCGGGGGATTGTATTCCATCGTGGCCGAGGTGCTGCTGCAATACGGGATCACTGTGCGCACGCTGCCCATGGCTTTCGAAGAGCGTTGGTTCAAGCCGGGATTGCTGACAGAAGTGCTGGAAGCGGAAGGCCTTACTCCTGAAAAAATTGCCGGAAAAATTTATTCATCATCCAATCTAGTATATGCCGAATAAAGTCGCCTTTAACGAAGAATATCCTATCGTGACACAGTCCGATAAGCTATATGAGCGCGCATTGCCTATCATGACCCCTGTTACGCAGACACTTGCCAAGGGGCCGGGGCAATATATCAATGGCGTGGCGCCGAAATATCTCAAGAAAGGCAAGGGCTCGCGTGTATGGGATGTGGATGGGAATGAGTTTTTGGATTATAATATGGCCATTGGGCCTTTGTCGCTGGGTTATTGCTATCCGCGGGTGGATGAGGCCATCATCGAGCAGCTGAAGGACGGCATCACTTTTTCCATGATGCATGAGTTGGAAGTTGTGCTGGCCGAAATGGTGCACGAGATCATCCCCAATGCGGAGGCGATCCGTATCAGCAAGACCGGAGCTGATGTCACCAGCGCCGCCATACGTGTGGCCAGGGCCTATACGGGCAGGAAGAAAGTGCTTTGCTGCGGATATCATGGATGGCATGACTGGTATATCTCGGTGACCAGCCGCAGCAGCGGTATACCTGAGGAGATAAAGGAGCTTACTTCCACTTTTGAATACAACGATCTGGATTCCGTACGCAATGCACTGGATGAAGACGTCGCGTGCGTGATCCTGGAGCCTTTTGTATTCGAAGCCCCTAAAGACAATTTCCTTCAGGAGCTGAAAGACCTCTGTGACGCCAATGGAACACTGCTCATATTTGATGAAATGTGGACAGGATTCCGGATCGCGCTGGGTGGCGCACAGGAATATTTCCAGGTGACGCCGCATCTGGCTTGTTATTCCAAGGCATTTGCCAACGGGATGCCCATTAGCCTGCTTACGGGCAGGAAGGAGATCATGGATAAGTTCAGGGAGGAGGTATTTTTCTTTACCACATTCGGAGGAGAGGCGTTGTCGCTGGCGGCGGCCATTGCCACTATCCAGGAGATGAAGGAAAAAAATGTACCAGCCTGGCTGGCGGAGAAGGGACGGCGGTTGAAAGACGGGTATAATACCCTGGCAGCCGATCTGGATATAGCGCATTATACAAAATGTACAGGGTATGACTGCAGAAGCCTGGTGAGCTTCGATGCATCAGCCGGCAATCCGCTGGAACTAAAATCCTTTGTACAACAGGAGCTGATCAAGAGAGGTATTCTCTGGTCCGGATTTCACAACATGAGTTTTAGTCATACCGATGAGGATGTTGATTATACATTAGCGGCCTACAGGGAAGTGCTGGGGCTTTTGAAGGAGGCGGTATCCCGCCAGGAAGTAAGCAGTCTGTTGCGTGGAGCGGCTATAGAGCCTGTGTTCCGTAAGGTGAGCAATTTCAATACAAAACCTGTTTCAAAATAATGGAGCTATTCTCACTGGCCGGCAAGACGGCCATTGTTACCGGGGCTTGTGGATTATTAGGACAGCATCATTGTATGGCGCTGGCGGAAGCCGGCGCGCAGGTAGTGGCGACTGATCTGCAGGAAGGACCCTGTAAGCAGCTGGCGGAGCGATTGGGCGATAAACATATGGGGCTGGGAGTGGATGTGACGGATCCCGCTTCGCTGGAGCAGGCCCGTCAGCGTATCCTGGAGAGATATGGACGTATCGATGTGCTGGTCAACAATGCGGCCATCAATGATATGTTCGAGAATCCAGCCCTGGGTCGAAAGCAATCCATGTTCGAGCATTACCCGCTCGAGATGTGGGACAGAAGCTGGAAGGTAAATGTCAGCGGAGTTTTTCTCTGCAGCCAGATACTGGGAGGCGTCATGGCTGAGCAGGGTGGGGGAAGCATCATCAATATCGCTTCGACCTATGGTATCGTAGCGCCAGATCAAAGCATCTACCGGAACGAAGCCGGAGAGCAGACCTTTTATAAGTCACCTTCTTATCCCGTGACCAAATCTGCCGTGCTTGGGTTTACCAAATTCCTGGCTTCTTATTGGGGACCTCGCGGCGTAAGGGTAAATGCAGTTTCGCCCGGTGGAGTGGAGAACGGACAGGACGAGTACTTTAAACGTAATTATTCCAGCAAGACCTTATTGGGACGGATGGCGGCTCCATCGGATTACAAAGGGGCCATTGTCTTTTTGGCCAGTGATGCCTCGACATATATGACGGGCGCGAACCTGGTAGTGGATGGGGGATGGACGGCCATTTAGTCAGAAGAACCTACATACATATATATATTCTTATTCTGCATGAGTGAAAATCAACTTTTAGTGTCCGCGGCACAGATAAAACTGCTGCTGACGGATGTGGATGGTGTATTAACCGACAACGGAGTATACTATTCAGAGATCGGCGAAGTCATGAAGCGCTTTTCCATTCGGGATGGAATGGGAGTCGAGCGGCTTCGAAAGCTGGCAGGCATTGACACCGGTATCATCACAGGAGAGCTGTCCCCTTCGGTGGCTCGCCGGGCTGAGAAGCTCCATATAAGTGAGCTGCATCTCGGAGTGAAGGACAAGCTGGGGAGGCTATCGGAGATAATGCGACGCCTGCATCTGCAGTGGGAGGAGATAGCGTACATCGGGGATGATGTCAATGACCTTGAGGTAATGGGAAAAGCCGGTGTTACAGCCTGTCCTGCTGATGCGATGCCCCAGGTGAGCTCTATAGTGGACTACCACTGTAAGGCGAAAGGAGGGCATGGTGCTTTCAGGGAGTTTGCCGAATGGTTGATTGAACTAAAAACACCCAGAATATGAACACATTTCAGGTCAGCAGTAAAAGAAGCATTGGCGCCCGCCAGCCCGTGTACGTCATTGCCGAAATAGGGATCAATCACAATGGTTCCCTGGACATCGCCAAAAAGTTGATCGACGAGGCGGTTACAGCAGGCTGTGACGCTGTAAAATTTCAGAAACGTACGCCTGAGCTCTGTACACCCAGGGATCAGTGGCATCTTGAAAGAGATACCCCCTGGGGCAGGATGACCTATATCAACTACCGTCATATGATCGAGCTGGGCTTTGATGAATACGAGGCTATCGATGCGTACTGTAAGGAAAAGGGTATCGACTGGTTTGTCTCCTGCTGGGACGAAGTAGCTGTCGACTTTATGGAGCAGTTCAATCCCGGGGTATATAAATTTGCTTCTGCCAGTCTCACTGACCACGACCTTATTGCCAAGGTAAAAAACACCGGCCGACCATATATATTATCCACCGGTATGTCAACCATGGACGAAATACGGGATGCCATCGAGCGATTTGGCACCGACAACCTGATGGTAGCGCATTCCACCTCTGCGTATCCCTGTCCGCCGCAGGAGCTGAATCTGCGGATGATAGAAACGCTGATGGATATGTATCCCGACACGCCTATCGGCTATTCAGGGCATGAGACCGGTCTGGCTACCACTGTGGCGGCTGTAGCGCTGGGCGCGTGTTTTGTAGAGCGGCATTTTACGCTGGACAGGGCCATGTGGGGTTCCGATCATGCTGCGTCGGTGGAACCACAGGGCATGCAAAAGCTGGTCCGTGACATACGGGATGTGGAACAAGCGCTGGGTGATGGCATTAAACGTGTATATGAGAGCGAAATGGGCGCTATGCGGAGATTGAGACGTAAACCAAGCGCCGCTGTGATATCTTAATGCAACACATTGTTTATTATACGACGTCGATACTGCTGATCAGCGTAGGTATTTTTATCTGGCTGGAAAGAAAGATACCATATAAGAAGGGACTGCCCGTATTCAGGGAGGGATTCTGGGTAGACATGATATGGTATACGCTGGTACAAAGCTATTTTCTCAAGATCCTTGTATTCGACTATATCATTCAGCCGATGGATAGAGCATGGCATCTGTCTTCCCTGCACCTCGTCACATCCTGGCCATTGGTGACGCAGGTGCTGTTCTTCCTGGTCATATATGACTTTTATATTTACTGGTTCCACCGATGGCAGCATCATTCAAAGCTGCTCTGGCGAACCCATGAGGCCCATCATTCGAACAAGGAGGTCGACTGGCTGGCCGGCACCCGGAGTCACGCCGTGGAGATACTGATCAATCAGACGGTAGAGTTTGCCCCGATAGTATTATTGGGCGCCAATCCCCTGGTGGTACCCATCAAGGCGTTATTGGATGCAGTCTGGGGTATGTATATCCATTCGAATATCGATGTACGGAGCGGTAAGCTGCAGTATATCATCAATGGTCCTGAGATGCATCAGTGGCATCATGCCAATGACAGAAGGGTATTCTATGCTAACTTTTCCACGAAGTTCGCCGTCTGGGACTGGCTGTTCGGGACTGCTTTTTTGCCTGATGAGAAGCCGGAGGAGTATGGGCTGTATTATGATTATCCAAAGGACTACTTTCTCCAGCATGCCTTTTCCGTGCGGCGGCTGGATGAGAACAGGCTGGCGGAGAGGCACCGATGGTTCCGCGCGTATCATGGCTGCCGGGGGCGGATGCTGCGATGGCTGAAATTATCAAAACCCAAAATAAGCGGTCATGTCCTGGATATATCTGATAGTCGCGTCGATGTTTGAGATCTGCTGGACATTTTGTTTGAAGTTCATGAATGTAAAGAGGGTAAAGACCATCAGTTGGTCTTCTCTTTTTTCACGGCGCGAGAATTTCGAGATACTGGCGCCTTTTGCCGGTTATGTTGTTTTTGGGATTGGGAATATCATCTTTTTCTCCATGGCGATGAAGTATATACCGGCCAGCGTCGCGCTGGCTTCCTGGATGGGTCTTACGTTGATAGGTATCAAGATAGCGGAGATCTATCTTTTCAAACAGCCTTCCAATTTCTACCAGTTTATTTATATGGCTTTGATCCTGATCGGCGTCGTAGGGTTGAAGCGCACGGCTTAGAAGGCCACCCGCGTGGCCTGCTCCTATAATAATTTACGGTGTCTTTCGGGAGGAATCTTCTTTTTTTGGAAAGATACTCCCAATCTGGGACAGAAGGGTGGGGGTATGCCAAAGTTAACTATTTGATAATTAATGCATTAAGAAATGGTATGCCAATTGAAATATCCTTATCGTCCGTAACAAACAAACTTAATCAAGTACCCTAATAAAGAGATTATGAACACGCAAACAGCACAAGAAACGCAAGCACAAATCCTGAAGAATAAGATATTGGAATTACAGAGCGCCCTGTTTTTTAGTGAGAGTTCTTCTATCGTGAAACTGCCTACGCATGTAATATCAGAAGTAGAGATCGATGAGGAAGAGCAGATCTGGTTCGTGATCCCCAAGCCTGTACAGCATATCGATGCATTTGATAAAGAGTTCCCTGCAAAGCTGGATTTTTTCAAGAAGGGAATGGATTTCTTTGTGAAGGTCACTTGTACTGCATATATTATTACTGACCGTGAGGAGATCGATTATCATCCTACGTTGTCTGCAGAGATGAAGGAGAGAATGAAGGGTGAGCGTGTCATCGCTATGAAAGTGAGGATGCAGGATGTCGAGCTGGTGGATAATTCGCCGAAGCCTTCTCAGAATTGGTTTCAGGCCAGCAGGTCTCAGTTGTCGAGCTGGTTCTTCTAAAATTGATATAACGTATTTAACGATACCCTGACCCTTAGAGCATACTGCGCGTGTTACATATAGGAAGCTGAGTCCGCGGCGAAAGCCGCGGATTTTCAGTTTTTAGGAAGGATGACCTGCCTGGCGGCAGGTTTTTTGGTCCGCGGCAGCGGGCCAAAAAAGAAAAGGTCCACTGTAGAAACAGCGGACCTCTAACGATTGCTTGCCATATGAAAATCTTTATATCGAACTAGCGATTGTCGTCGTAAATGTCCAAAAAACGGTCTCTCAAAAAATTTAGTCCGTTTTTCGGAAAGATCTAATTTCTGAGACCTTCGTCGGAGAACTTCGTTACCTCGGGTACTTCGAAAGCTCCTTCTCGGTCGGGACCGATGGTCCTGGACAACGAGCCTTTGACTCGTTTTGGATAACACAAATATAGGGTGGTTTTTCAGGGCCGGGAATACAACTTAGAGGTAATTCTATCATGCCAAAGGCATAAAATATTGACAAAACCCTTGATACTACTGCATTTAAATAAAAATATCACATGATGTCCAAGCCAATTCGGGGGTCAACCCCCGAATTGGGGACCTAAAGGAAAGATTCAATGGTTCATGGCGCTGATCAGATGCGTCCCTGGAAAGACAAAGATAATAAATACTAAAATATTTGGCAAATATTTCCTTAACAATTTAGTAATTCGGCGGGATTCCGTTATTTTGTAGCTTACTTATCCATTTTTCCATTTCCTAATCATTTAAACACAATTGTTATGGCAACACAAGAAGCTGTGATGACCACTGTGGACATCGCCAATCGCCTTTATGAACTTTGCAAAGAGGGCCATTATCAACAAGCCCAGGAAGAATTGTATGCCGATGATGCGATCAGCATCGAGCCTGTGCATGCACAGGCGCCTTCGGTGACGGGAAAAGATGCCATTATCAAAAAGGGAGAGCAATTCCGGGATTCCGTCGAGGAGTTTCATGGAGTCGGCGCTTCCCAACCCATTGTTGCCGGCAATCATTTCGCCCTGACCATTACGGTGGATGCCACCTTTAAGGGAATGGGGAAGATGGTTATGGAAGAAGTTGCCGTGTACGAAGTAAAGGATGGAAAGGTCGTTAAGGAACAATTCTTCTATTGATTGTTTCCATGCTCAAAACCTTAAAAGCGATCTTTACAGGATCGCTTTTTTTATGTTTGCATCCCGTGGCTGTACTGAAAAGTAGCCCCGGGACGCAAACGTTTAATGATGGCGCTTCGCGCGACGGACCCATGGTCCGTCTTGGTTAAAATCCGTCTACAATTTGTTAAAAACGAAAAAGCTTCCAGGTTAATTCATTGCTACATTTACTTTACCGGACGACCATGCTCATGACATGGCGGAAAGATTTCTTTGCAATTAGTCAAACATGAGGAAAAATGTTTGATTTTTTTATGACCAATCATATAAATGTCACACAGACATTTATTTATTCACATCAATCGCCATTATGAATAAATACCATTTCCTTTCTGCATAACTAAGCTAACCTTTCATTAAAACAATCAAAACAACGGTATGAGAAAAGTAAAACTTCTGCTTTTGAACATGCTTGTCTTTTGCTGTGCCCATGTCATGGGTCAGTCGAGGACTATTACGGGCAAAGTGGTCGATAGCGTCGGCGCCCCGCTGGCAGGTGCGTCTGTACGTGTAAAAAGCACATCCAAAGGGGTCAGCACTTCCAGTGACGGCAGTTTTTCATTGACTGTATACAATGGCGCGATTCTGACGGTCAGCGCTGTTGGATATGCCCCGCAGGAGATATCTGTGGGAAGCAAGGATTTTTTCGAGATACGATTATTGACCGGCACACGTGCCCTGGAAGAGGTGGTGGTAACCGCGCTGGGTGTCAAGCGGGAAAAGAGGAATCTGACATTCAGTAGCCAGGAGGTAAAAGGCGATGAGCTGGTGAGGGCCAAGGAGCCAAGTCTCGTCAATGCCATGGCGGGTAAGGTATCGGGTGTACAGATCACCAGCTCATCGGGCACTCCCGGCGCCTCTTCCCGGATCGTCATACGGGGTAATTCATCCCCTACGAGCGAGAACCAGGCCCTGTTCGTGGTGGATGGGGTGCCTATCAATAATGACGAGACGGGTAATATCGGCGGCGGAGCCGCGGGAGCCGGTGTCAGCAGGATCGTGGATATAGACCCCGCCATCATCGAGAATATAAATGTGCTGAAAGGCGCTGCGGCAACTGCCCTGTATGGTTCAGCCGGCGCCAGGGGTGTCGTGATCATCACCACCAAGGCGGGTGGCATCGATAGAAAGCCTGTTATCTCCCTCTCTTCCGACCTTTCTTTTGAGAACCCGATATTCCCGAAAAGACAATGGAAATATGGGCAAGGCACAGGCGGCGCATTTTACGATGGGAATACGAAGAAGACAAGCATGTCCTGGGGGCCGCTTATGGATACTTTGAAGATCAATGGCGTCAAAGCGCCTACCTATAATCCATACAACTCATTCTTCCGCACGGGCCTGACCACGAACAGCACCGCCAGCATATCGGGTGGAGGGAATAATTCCGGATATTATATGTCTTATTCCTACCTGGATCAGAAGGGGATCGTGCCAAAAAATGAATTGATAAGACATTCGCTCTTCTTTAAGTACAATGCCAGGGTGGGACAGAAGCTGAATACGGTCTTCCAGATAGGATACAGCAACTCAGTACAGGACAGGCTGCCTGAAGGCCAGAGCAACGGTCCTTTGTTCGTGCTGCTGGTGCAACCGATATCATGGAATCCTTATCCCATTTTGAATCCTGACGGTAGTCAGCGGCTGTACCGATTCTCAAGGAACCCGCCCTTATGGGATCTTGACAATGTAAAGAACGTATCGCAAGTCAATCGGTTCATACCTGTGTTCACGGCGAACTATACGCCTACCTCCTGGCTGACCGTGACGGAAAGGGTGGGGGCGGATATCTATATCGAGCAGGACAAGTATACGGAGTCTCCCAGTCCTGCCATTAGTCTGCTGGGGCAGATACTTGATCAGAATATCAATTTCCGGCAGTTCAATCATGACCTTATCGTCAGCGGCGTAAAAGACTTTGGAAAATTCCATATCAACCTGCTGGCAGGTAATAACCTCTTCTCGACCTACAATCAATATATGAATATCAAGGGCGTCGGTATTACCGTGGACAATTTCAACAATGTCTCCGCTACGGGCTCCATATCGGCAACGGAGGCGCATTACCAGACACGTAAAGTGGGATTTTACTCGCAGGCCAATATCGAGTACAACCGGCTACTCGTACTCTCCCTAACGGGCAGGTATGATGGCAGCTCGGTCCTCGCGAGCAACAAGCAGTTCTATCCCTATGGATCAGCTGCTGCCAGCTTTATCTTTTCGGAGCTGCTGCCGGATCAGCTCCGGTCGGCCATCAGCTTTGCCAAGGCGCGGTTTTCCTATGCTACGGTGGGTAATGATGTCATCGGCGCCTATTCGCTGCAGACGCCTTTTGTCAACCAGTACAGGAACGGCAATCCTTTTCCTTTCCAGGGTCAATCCGGATTCCTGCTGTCACCGACCCTGGGTAATCCCACTTTGCAGAACGAAAGGCTCAACGAGCTGGAGGGAGGTCTGGAAGCTAAATTCCTGAACAACAGGATAGGCTTCGAAGGATCATATTTCTATAGAAAGACAAATCATGGCATTATTCCGGGCGTCTCTATTTCCAACGCCACCGGCTACAGCGGCACGGCCGTGAATACCGCCTCGATACAAAACAAGGGTATCGAGCTGTTGATCACTGCGACACCTGTCAAGACCAGGGATCTCAACTGGGATATCACGTTTACCTTTACCCGTATACGCAATAAGGTGCTGGCCTTATATCCCGGACTCAATCAGCTGGGACGTGTCATCGTCGGAGAGCCGTTCAATGTCTTTTACGGTGCAAGATACCAGCGGGATTCAGCCACGGGGCAACTGCTCATCGGCGCCAACGGCATGCCGCTCGTCGCCAGCACACAGGGTGTAGTAGGCGATCCCAACCCCGACTGGCTGGCCGGCGTGACCAATAACATACGATACAAACAGCTTTCTCTTAGCTTCTTCTTCGATTATAAAAAAGGCGGGGATGTGGCCAATGAAGTAGAGGGGCTGGCCTTTTTCTATGGCACAGCCAAGGTCACGGAGAACAGACAGCCATTTGTCGTCAAGGGTATCAACGTAGTCGATGGCAAGCCCAACAAAGTGATAGTAGATGCACAGGCTTATTATACAACCCGGCAATACGAGTCCTCCATACAGGACGGCACTTATCTGAAGCTGAGGAATGTCACGCTGACCTACGACATAAAACCTTCCTTATTGGGTAAGACCCCGATAAAGGCAGCCAGCCTTTCTGTATCAGGCCGGAACCTGTGGATCTATGCGCCGCATTTTACAGGTGGTGATCCTGAGGCCGGGTCGTATGGATCGGGGAATGGCGTGCAGGGAATATACTCATTCTCGACACCTACATCCCGCTCATTCAACGTCACGCTCAGATGCAGCTTCTAACGTCATTGTAGAGTTTATTAAATCAAAAAGAAATGAGAAAAATAATATTTCTATTCATCGTTCTGGCTGCCCTCACCGGTGGCTGTAAGAAATACCTGGACGTCAATAAGGACCCCAATAACCCATTGGATGTGCAAGAGGACCTGATATTAGCTCCCCTGTTAACGGATGTGTCGGATTTTATACATGCCGGATTCTCACCGGGGCAGGGTCCTATCATCCTTCAGTATTTCGGCCAGGTCATTGCACCCAACCAGCTCAACCCCGGATTATGGAGCTATCAGATGTTCAATGGCGATATGGATGGGGATTGGAATAACTTTTATGTAGTCTGTCTCAACAATATGAAGATACTGCATGACAAGGGTGTAAAGGATAATAAGCCGAACTATGTTGCTATCGCCGATATCCTTTCAGCCTTTACGTTGGGGACCGCCACGGATTTCTGGGGAGATATACCTTATTCGCAGGGCTTTAAAGGCAGCGGCAATTTTACGCCTGCTTATGACAAACAAGAGGATATCTATAAGACCGTACAGGGACTTTTGAGCGAGGCCATCGGTCTCATCGGCCAGAACGATATTAGCAAACCAGGCGGGGCGGATTATATTTACCAGGGGGCGATGGGTCAGTGGTTAAAGCTGGCCTATACGCTGAAAGCGCGCTACTTTATGCATCTCACAAAGGCGCCTGGTCACACGGCCTCCGTACAGGCTGACAGCGCGCTTGCTGCTTTGGCGAATGGCATGCAGGAAGATGGAGACGATTTCAAGTTCCCTTACGCCGGCAGCGCCGGAGGCGAGGATCCCTGGTATTATGCTTTTGGACAGGTGAGCACGGCTGTTCTTTGCTCGACATTCATCGATAGTCTGAAGGCACGGAATGATCCCAGGCTTCCCAAGATGGCCAAACCTACGGTGTCGGGCGGGATATACAAGGGACGGACCATCGGCACAACGCTGGGGTCGCTGGATGATTATTCCTATCCCACCGATTATTATGCAGGGGCGGACGCTTACAACTATATCGTCAATTATTCTGAAGCCCAGTTCCTGGCTGCGGAAGCCACGCTGATCAAGTCGGGTGCGGCGGCTGCCGAACCTATATACCAGGCGGCTGTCACCAATCATATGAAAAAACTGGGTGTAGCGCAGACCGATATCGATGCCTATATAGCCACCAGGGGATCACTGACCGCGGGCAATGCGTTGCAGCGTATCATGGAAGAGAAAAGTATCGCCAACTTCCTCAATGAAGAGAATTTCACCGATTGGAGAAGGACCGGTTTCCCGCTGCTGACAAAGGTGCAGGGCGGTCTTTCGGATATACCACGCCGATTGTTGTATCCTGAAAGCGAGATACTCACCAATCCTCAGCCGCAGCAGACGGCGGTGTTGACCGACAGGGTATGGTGGGATGTGCAATAGACTTTTCATAGGAGGCCGGGAACGGCCTCCTTTATTTTCAGCCCTTCAGGTCCAAAGGAAAAGTACCTTCGGGCTGAAAATGGCTAATAATGGCCCTTCGGGCAACCGACCCATGGCCGGTTTTTGTATCTTTGCAGCTATGATCCTTTATATAAAGAACATGGTCTGCCCGCGATGCGTCCTTGCTGTAGAGCAGGAATTGAAGAAGCTGACGGACAAGCCCTTCAAGGTGTCGCTGGGAGAGGTCGTATTGGAAGAGGCGCTTTCGGAAAAGACGCTCCAGCAATTCAGGGAGGGACTACAGGCCCTGGGTTTCGAATTATTAGATGATCAACGGCAGCGGCAGATAGAGAAGATAAAGAACCTCCTGATAGGTCTTATCCAAAAGGGAGAGCTGGAGGAGCATTTTAGCCTTAGCACTTTTCTGGGGTCTGCCTTGCAGAAAGAATATACGGCGGTGAGCCGCTTGTTCTCCGAAGTAGAGGGTATGACCTTAGAACAATACTTTATTTTACTGAAGATTGAAAAGGTAAAAGAGTGGTTGGCATATGACGAGCTTACGCTTAGCGAGATAGCCTGGAAACTGGGCTATAGCAGTACAGCGCATCTGTCCGCGCAGTTCAAGAAAATAACGGGTCTTACGCCCAGCCATTTCAAAAAGACCGGCAATACCCGGCGTACTTCCCTGGACGAGATACGGTAGACTACAATATTTTGTAACATTTTTACAGGATAATATAATGTCCCGGGCGACCCGGCTTCCGACCTTTGCTATATGATCAAGAAGCAATTTTCTGTCGTCGGTATGAGCTGTGCCAGCTGCGCCTCCAGCGTAGAGACGATCCTGTCGTCCAGGGAGGGTGTTGGCAAGGCAGAAGTCAGCTTCCCTCAGCACAGTGTACAGGTAGAATATTCCCCCGATAAGATCACTCCCCGGCAAATGAAGACTGCCTTGCAGGACATCGGATACGATCTGCTGGTGGATGAGCCTTCTGAAAAGCTGGAGGAGATACAGCGGGAAGAAGGGAGCCGTCTCCGTAAGCGTACATTGGCAGCTATTTTCTTATCCATCCCACTGGTGATCATCGGGATGTTCTTTATGGACATGCCGTATGCCAATTATTGGATGTGGGCCCTGGCGACCCCTGTGGTTATATGGTTTGGCAGGAGCTTTTTTGTGAATGCCTTCAAGCAGGCGCGACACGGCAGGGCCAATATGGATACCCTGGTGGCCCTGAGTACGGGTATCAGCTATTTATTCAGCGCTTTCAATACTTTATTCCCTGATTACTGGCATGAGAGAGGGCTGCATGCGCATGTCTATTTCGAGGCATCCGCTGTTGTCATCGCATTTATCCTTTTGGGGAAATCGCTGGAAGAAAGGGCCAAGGCACGGACATCCTCGGCTATAAAGAAGCTGATGGGGTTGCAGCCAAATACTGTCTCCCTCGTCAGTGAGGATGGGGTGGTGAAAGAAATTCCGCTGGCGGAAGTCAGGCTGGGGGATAAGCTGCTTGTACGTCCCGGAGACAAGATAGCCGTAGACGGACGTGTTGTGGAAGGCAGCAGCTATGTGGATGAGAGCATGATCAGCGGGGAGCCCGTGGCTGTAGCGAAGACATCGGGGGACAGTGTATTTGCGGGTACGATCAATCAAAAGGGCAGCTTCCGGTATGCCGCCGAAAAGGTAGGCGAGGATACGCTGCTGGCGCATATTATCAGGATGGTGCAGGAGGCGCAGGGCAGCAAAGCGCCCGTCCAGAAGCTGGTCGACAAGGTGGCAGGTATCTTTGTACCTGTCGTCATTGGACTGGCCGTTATAAGCTTTATTGCATGGTGGATATGGGGTGGCGGCAACGGGCTGACCTATGGGCTTCTTTCCCTGGTGACCGTGCTGGTCATTGCCTGTCCCTGTGCATTGGGTTTGGCTACTCCTACCGCCATCATGGTAGGAGTCGGCAGGGGAGCGGAGCAGGGGATACTTATCAGGGATGCGGAGAGCCTGGAGCTGGCGTATAAGGTCGACACCCTGGTGGTGGATAAAACCGGTACGCTGACAGAGGGCAAACCCGTCGTCACGGATCTATACGAGATCATTCCAGGCAAAAGGGATATCCTGCTGTCGCTGGAGCAGGCTTCGGAGCATCCGCTGGCGTCGGCGGTGGCTGTCTATCTTGAAAAGGGCGGCCGGGCTGTGAAGATCACGGATATAGAGTCCTTAACGGGAAGAGGTATACGAGGAAGCTATGAAGGCCGTATGTATTGGGTAGGCAGCCGGCAGCTGATGGATGAGGTCGGAGTTGCGCTTTCGAAAGATGTGCAGCAATGGGTGGAGGAAAAGAATGCCGCCGCGCAGACAGTGGTGTTCTTTGCGGATGAGGGCGCGGTATTGGCTGTTCTGGCTATAGAGGATAGTATAAAGGTTTCTGCGTTGGCTGCTATGGAGGGGTTGAAGAAGGGGGGGGTGGAAGTACATATGTTGACGGGAGATGGCTTCCGGACGGCGGCCGCGGTAGCGGCAAGGACCGGAATAGATTCTTTCAAGGCAGAGGTATCACCCGCGGAAAAGGCTTCCTATATAAAGGCATTACAGCAGCGGGGAAAAGTTGTGGCGATGGCGGGGGATGGGATCAATGACAGCCAGGCGCTGGCGCAGGCCGATGTGAGTATTGCCATGGGGGCGGGCAGCGATATTGCGATGGATGTGGCGGGTATCACCCTGCTTTCGGAAGACCTTACCAGGTTGCCGGCGGCCATCCGGCTGTCGAGGGCAACGGTGAGGACCGTGCGGCAGAATCTTTTTTGGGCCTTTATCTACAACCTTATCGGTATCCCTGTTGCGGCCGGTGTGCTGTATCCTGTGAATGGGTTCCTGCTGAACCCGATGATCGCGGGCGCTGCCATGGCGTTGAGCAGTGTCAGCGTTGTAAGTAATAGTTTACGATTAAAATATAAAAAAATATAGTATGAGCACATTACAGTTCAAGACGAATATCAATTGCGGCGGTTGCGTGGCAAGAGTTACACCCAGGCTGAATGAGACAAAGGGTATCCTATCCTGGAAAGTGGATACGGGCAATCCGGATAAGATATTGACCGTAGAGACAGAGACGCTTGGCAGCGAGAATATTGTAGAGGTCGTGAAGAAGGTGGGGTTTAACATAGAGCCCTTAAAAAAATAGTATCTTTGAACCATGTCCTTGTCCAGGACCATACGATATAAGGCGCCCAAACGGGCCGGAGGTCCGTCGGCCGAAGGCCAGACATTAGATGGCTCGGGCAATTGGGCTAAATTTTCCAGAGCCCAATTGCGAGCACTACTGCTGCTGACCGTTTTTGCGGCCAATTTCTTTGTTGTCTGTCATTGTTCGGCCCGGGCGGCGGAACATCCTTCCTGCTGTTCCAAAAAAGAGCAGAAAGCTCCCTGTAAGGATGGCAATGAATGCGGCGGCATGCATGCCGTGAAGTTCAACTTGCTGGAAAAGCAGGCGGCCAGGAAGGTGAGTTTCGCGGCCCAGCTCCCCGTAGTTTTGGATAATTTTCAATGGTCCGTACTGACCATTGAAATCAGAGAAACATATGTATCTACAGATATATATACCTATACGCATCCCCCTCCAGACTATCAGTCGTTATACCAGTGTTTCCTGATTTGATGATTGTTTGTTCAGCAGAGCAGCCGTTCTATTATTTATTCAACATTCAATCTATCAAAATGAAAAAGATATTTATGGCAGTGGTCGTATTGATCACTGTATCATCCCAGCATATATTCGCACAAGTGTCAGAGATACTCCCTTCTTATTATGGTGTAAAGGATGCCCTGGTGGCAGGTGACGCCAATGCTGCCGCGGCCAAGGCCGGCGAATTTTTAAAAGCCATTAATGGCGTCGATATGAACAAGATGCCTGAAAAGGATCATACGGCTTTTATGGCCATAAAGGATAAACTCAGCTTTGATGCAAGACATATCTCGGAGAAGAAGGAAGTCGGTCATCAAAGGGAGCATTTTGCGAGCCTGTCCACCAATATGATGACCCTCGCAAAGACCGTCAGACTGTCGGAGCAGCCTATCTATGAGGATTATTGCCCCATGAAAAAAGCGACCTGGCTGACCAATGACCCGGCGATCAAAAATCCCTATTATGGTAGTTCCATGCTGACCTGCGGGAAGGTAAAAACAACCCTGAAGCCGTAAACGACACATTTGCATGAAAGTAATTCTTATGTGCCTGACGGCATGGGGACTGGCATTGTCCGGACATGCGCAGCAGCGGGTAGTATATCACCTGAATATCACCGACACCACCGTAAACTATACTGGGAAGAAGGTCAGCGCCATCGCGATCAACGGGACTATCCCCGGTCCGGTGCTGTATTTTACCGAGGGCGACACCGCCGAGATACATATCCATAATCACATGATGATGGAGACATCGGTGCACTGGCATGGGCTTATCATCCCCAACAAATATGACGGCGTGTCCTATCTGACCACTCCTCCCATAGGACCTATGCAGACCTATGTTGCTACTTTCCCCATTGTACAGAATGGTACTTATTGGTATCATTCCCATACGATGCTGCAGGAGCAGAGTGGTGAATACGGAGCCTTTATCATCCGTCGACGAGACCCGGACGGCGCTAATGATGGTCCTTCGGACAACGAGCCCCCGGCTCGCTCTGGAAAGGAATATACCGTCCTTCTCAGTGACTGGACAAATGAGAAACCTTATGAAGTTCAGCGCAGTCTGCACAACGCCACCGACTGGTATGCCATTCGTAAAGGCAGCGTCCAGGACTACGCGGCAGCTATTAAGGACAAGCATTTTGTCACCAAGCTGACCAACGAGCGGAAGAGGATGCTGGCTATGGATGTCAGCGATGTATATTATGACAGGATGCTGGCCAATGGCCGTCCGCAGGACGAGCCGTCGGGATTCAAGGCCGGGGATAAGGTCAGGCTTCGTATCATCAATGGCAGCTCGTCCACGTATTTTTGGCTCAGCTATGCGGGCGGCAAGATCTCTGTGGCCGCCAACGACGGGAAGGATGTGGAGCCTGTGCCCGTGGATCGTCTGATCATCGGCACGTCGGAGACATACGATGTAATAGTGACCATTCCCGATAAAGGGAGCTATGAATTCCTGGCAACCTCGGAAGACAGGACGCGGTCGGCTTCCGTATGGCTGGGTGAGGGAGAGAAGATAAAGGCCGCACCGTTGCCCAGGCTGAGCTATTTTGAGGGAATGAAGATGATGAATGACATGATGAAAGGGAATGGGGCTATGAACAGCATGGAGATGCAGATGAGCAATCAGCAGATGGACATGAACGCCGTGATGTACAGGGAGTCCACTGGCGTCACGCTAAACTATGGGATGCTGCGCAGCCCTGTAAAGACAACCCTGCCGGATGGCCCCGTAAAAGAGCTTCGGTTCAACCTCACCGGCAACATGAACCGTTATGTCTGGACCATCGACAACAAGGCTATTTCAGAGACGGACAAGATACTGATCCGAAAGGGGGAAAATGTGCGGATCATTCTTTACAACGGAACGATGATGCGGCATCCCATGCATCTGCATGGACATTTCTTCCGGCTGCTGAATGGACAGGGCGATCATGCGCCGTTGAAAAATACCGTGGACATTATGCCGATGGAGACCGATACGCTTGAATTTGCTGCCACCGAGAGCGGGGACTGGTTCTTTCATTGTCATATCCTGTATCACATGATGAGCGGGATGGGGCGGATCTTTCACTATGCGGGTTCGCCGCCTGATACTGCATTGGGCGATCCAAAGAAAGCGCTGCGAAAGGTTTATGCAGACGACCGGGCTATCTATCCGGCGGGAAAGGTCGGATTGGAGAGCAATGGCAGCGACGGGGAATTGATCGCCGGCAGCAGGCGATGGCGTCTGCAGACCGAGTGGAGGATAGGCACGGACCAGAGTAAAGGGTATGAGAGCGAGACGCATTTTGGAAGGTATCTTGGGAAAATGCAGTTCTGGATGCCTTATATAGGATGGGATTTCCGCTACAGGAAGGGAGGGGTCATGGAGAAGAATTTCTTTGGACAAGAGGATACGAAGAACCAGCGATCGGTGATCTGTGCAGGGATACAGTATACGCTGCCCTTTTTGGTGACGGCGGATGCCCGGGTAGACATGAAGGGAAATCTCCGTCTGCAGCTGGACCGGGAGGATGTGCCTGTTACCAGCAGGCTGCGGTTTAATTTTATGGTCAATACGGACAGGGAATATATGGTCGGCTTCCGATATATTTTCACCAAGTATTTCGGGCTGTCCACCCACTATGACAGCGATATGGGATTTGGGGCAGGGGTGACTCTGAGCTATTAGGTCAGCATAACTTAAAGTTATCGATAATTACCAATAGCCATTTCTCTGTAATGGTAAGTATGTGGAGCTTTGTGGTATGGAAAAGATACATTTTCTTGACAGAAGCATCACTACACGGGAGGTCATATTTGTGCTGGCCATGGCGGTTTGTTTGACTCCTGTCGTATCTCCGCCTGTGGCTCTCGTGGCGGGGCTGGTCATCGCGCAGTGGGTAGGGCATCCGTATATACATCTCAACCATAAGGCTACGCATGTTCTTCTACAGGCGGCTGTGGTGGGGCTGGGCTTTGGGATGGATATAAGGAGCGCTATAAAAGTGGGAGGGCAGGGGTTTCTTTTTACGGTAGTGGCCATTACCGGTGCTTTATTGACAGGTGTGCTGTTGGGCAGATTGTTCCGGCTGGATAAGAAGACAGCGTACCTGGTATCTGCCGGTACGGCTATTTGCGGCGGCAGCGCCATTGCGGCTCTTTCACCCGTCATCCGGGCGGAGGAGAAACAGGTGTCTGTGGCCATCGGCATTATTTTTATCCTGAACTCTGTAGCGTTGCTGCTCTTCCCCGCGATAGGGCATTTGCTGCATCTGTCTCAGACCCAGTTTGGTCTTTGGAGCGCCATTGCCATCCATGATACCAGCTCCGTGGTAGGGGCTGCGGGCAGATATGGCAGCCAGGCTCTTCAGATAGCCACGACCGTGAAGCTGGCCCGGGCGTTGTGGATCATCCCGGTGGCTTTTCTATCGATGCTGATCTTCAGGAATAAAGGGGCGCGGCCAAAAATTCCCTGGTTCATCGGCGGGTTTGTGCTGGCGATGGTCATCCATACCTATGTACCGGGCCTGGCAATACTGGATCATTATATCGTCAATGCGGCTCACGCGAGTCTGACGCTGACCCTTTTTCTTATTGGCAGCGGGCTGTCGAAGAAGGTGCTGCTATCGGTGGGTGTCCGGCCCTTATTGCAGGGAGTAATATTGTGGGTATTGATCTCTATTGTATCGTTGTGGGTAATAACTACGGTGTGCTAACATTTTACCGTCTTTTTCTTTTTACCCAGGCTGCCTCTGTCCTTTGCTTTTTTTATATAGTCTGTTGCTGCGGGTACTACACAGGATGTACCATCCATGTTCACCGTGACGATGCCGATCCTTTTGGCGGCGGTGATGGCTTCTGCTGAAAGAGGGACTACGTAAGATCCGACGGAGATGACAAAGTTGTTCATCCTGTATGTTACGCGATCGGGCGATTTATGGATATTCTTTTCTACACGTGCCAGCAGGGATCTTAGCGATGTCAGGTCCAGTTCGCTGTCCGGCTTGAGCGCTGCCAGATTTGCCAGGGTGGACCAGCCCGCGGCGGCAATATGCGGCTCTTTCGAATCGATCCATTCCATTGCCAGCTCGTATCCATGCTGTCCTTCTGCTGCCACCCAGGGGACGGTGTATTCGTTGATGTTGTTGGAGACGGCGTTTTTGACCCATGTCTGCAAGTCCTTTTTTGTCATTTTTTCATCATCGGCAATAAGCCCGGCCAGGTACATGGCATCCGCATTGCCCGTGGCATAGAGGTCCTTGGCAAGTTGATAGTCCTTTTTTATCTTTTTTTGAATGGGCTTCATGTCGCCGACCTTTACGCCGAAGAAAGGCTCTTTTACACCATGTTTCAGGAGTATGTTCTTTATCTGCTGGCTGCCGAGCGACTCCAGCTGGGTCATTATTTCTTTTACGGTCATGTGGGGAGATTATAGCTAAAAATAGGAAAAACTTTACCACCTGTCAAGGGGAGGGTCAGAGTTGGTCAAGCCGTTTTTGAATGGCCTGTTTGTCCGTCATTGTCTTTGCCATGTGCAGCGCCTGCTGAAAATTTTCGATAGCCTTTTGCCGGTGGATGTCCTTGTACAGCTCGCCCAGCAGGGCAAAGTAGAAATGATTGTCCGTCAACCCCAGTTTTTCGGCTTGGAGGATGGCTTCTTCCTTGCTGTTGGCCTTTGAGAGCGCATAGGTCCTGTTGAGGGCTGCTATGGGGGAATACTCTATCTGCAGCAGCCTGTTGTAATACTGAAGTATATTTTCCCATTTTTCTTTGGAGTCCGTGTGCTGGGTATTCCAATAAGCGATACCTGCTTCCAGGTGGTATTTGGAGAGCTTGTCGCCCGCGGCGGCCCGTCTCAGGAAATATCCGCCTTTACTGATGAGGTCGGCATTCCATAGGCTGGTGTCCTGCTGCTGGTAGAGCACGATGGCTCCGTCCTTGTCCAGGCGGGCTTCAAAACGGGAGGCATGGAAGCACATGAGGGACAGCAATGCATTTACCTGCGGTGTGTTGGTCGATTCGTTCTCGACGAGCATGGTGCAGAGCCGCATAGCTTCCAGGCAGAGCTCTTTACGCAGGGTCTTATCCTGGCTGATGGAATAATAGCCTTCATTGAACAAAAGGTAAATGGTGGCCAGCACAGGAGAGAGCCGTTGTTCTATTTCGTCAGCAGATGGGAGCTCTACGGATATCTTTCCCTGCCGTAGTATTTCTTTTGCGCGGAACAGACGCTTGTTGATCGTGTCCTTGCCGGTGAGGAATGCGTTGGCGATCTCTTCTATGCCAAAGCCGCAGAGGATCCGGAGTGACAGGCCGATCTGCGCCTCGGTGGAGATAGAGGGATGGCAGATGGCAAACATCATCTGGAGCTGACTGTCGATGATATTTTGCGGTGAAAGGTCGATGAGATAGTCCGCTGTATCTTCTGAGCCTTGCAGGGCGGGCTCAATCCTCGTCCTGTACAGATGGCTTCGCTGGAGATAATTCTTTGCCTTGTTCTTTGCAACGCTATAGAGCCAGGCAGTTGGATTAGGTGGTATACCGCCGCCAAGACCCCATGTCTGTGCCGCAGTGAGAAAGGTCTCGCTGGCAATGTCCTCTGCGGTCTCTATCCCGCCCAATCCAAAATATTTACAGAGTACCGAAACGATCTTCCGGTACTCTGTCCTGAACAGATGTGGTATCAGCTGCTGGTCATCCATTGTGGCCGCCTGTTAGTCTTCTAACCTCCACGCTATTGCTTTCTCCTCCCTTGAGGATGGGACAGCCTTTTGCCAGGCTCACGGCCTCGTCGAAATCTTTTGCTCTTATGGTGATAAAGCCCGCTATCCATTCCTTTATTTCTGCAAATGGCCCATCTGTGACGACATCCTTCGACTTTATGACCTTGCCTTCCATGGAGAGGGCTGTGCCGCCTACGAATTTGTTCTGCGCAGCGATCCCGCCGACCCAGTCCTGGTATTGTTTCATATACTGCTGCACTTGTTCGGGAGAGGGCGGCGTCTCCCGGATGACCATATCGAGCCGCATGAGGATCAGGTATTCGTCCATTGGTAAAAGATTTAAATGTATTAATTACAAAGGTCGGTAATTCAGTAAGACCACCCCTGATTTGAATGCCCTGGTGGATACCAGCTGCAGGTCCAGCTTTTTTTTCAGGCCTTTGAATGCGGGTGTGCCCGATCCCAGGGCTACCGGGTCGACCATGAACTGGTATTCATCGATAAGGCCGGCGGCCGCCAGCTGGGTGAGGATGCTGCCGCTGCCGAGCAGGCACATATCCTTTCCTGGCGTCTCTTTGAGATGACGAACTTCTTTTACCAGATCGCCGCTGATGATCCTTGTATTTTCCCAGTCTGCTGTTTTTAATGTCCTGGAAAAAACGATCTTTTCTGCACTGTTCATTCCTTTTGCGACGCCGGGGTTTTGTTGCATGGCCATAGGCGTGGGCCAGTAAGCTGCCATATGCTCATAGGTGATGCGGCCAAAGAGCAGGACGCCGCTCTTACCTGCGGACTCGCTGGCGTATTGGCTTTCTTCCTCGCCATGCCGATGCCAGCTGAGGTCTCCGCCGGGCCCCTCGAAATAACCATTCAGGGTCAGAAAATTGAAAACTAATAACCTTCTCATTTTTAAAGATTTAAATTGTTATAAAGCAATTATTACACCCTTATATCAAATGAGATGACCGCTATTGGACATGGGATGGAACATTTTTTTGGCGTTCCTGAAAAAAAAGTTGTGTAAGTAAATACTTACGCATAAATTTGTAAGCAAATACTTACATAATATTCCATGCATACCCGAAGAGATGTGTTCCAGGCGATAGCTGACCCCACGCGGCGTGAGATCATCAATCTCATAGCCTACCAATCCTTAAACCTGAACGCAATAGCGGAGAACTTCAATGTGAGCCGGCCTGCTATATCGCAGCATATCAAGGTGCTCACGGAGTGTGGGCTTATAATTATCAAAAAGCAGGGAAGAGAACGCTATTGCGAGGTCCGGTTGCAGCAGCTGAATGAAGTGTCGGAATGGATCGAACGGTACAGAAGATTGTGGGACGAGCAGTTCGAGGCGTTGGATGAAGTCCTGGAGGAGCTGAAAGCCAGGGAGAAAAAAAAGAAGAAAAGAAAATAAACAACAACAACTAAAAACGTTCAATCATGTCAAAAAACAAAACAACGATTGTGGCAGAGCCCGGGAAACAGGAAGCTTTTATCATCCGGGAATTCGAAGCGCCCAGGGAGCTCGTATACAAAGCATTTACGGATCCCAAACTGTTGCCCCGATGGCTTGGACCGTGTGATATGAAAACAAAGATCGATGTGCTGGAGCCGGGCCATGGCGGCAGGTGGCGATTTATTCACACAAAAGATGGACACGAGTTTGGTTTTCATGGTGTCTGTCATGAGGCAACGGCGCCGGAGCGGCTTATCCGGACGTTTGAATTCGAAGGTCTTCCGGAGAGAGGGCATGTGGTCCTGGAGACGGCGATCTTTGAGGCGTTGCCGGGGGACAGGACAAAGGTGACGATACAGTCTGTGTTCAGAAGCGTGCAGGACAGGGATGGAATGATCATGTCTGGTATGGAGAAAGGTGTTGTCGAGAGTCACGAAAAGCTGGACGAACTGTTTGAAAAAGAGCTGCAATTGAAATAGACGAATGTAAGGGACAGCTAGGGAGCAATAGCGGGGGACCTCGTAAAGAGCTATCTTTATGAGATGAAAACATTGAAAGACCTGCTGTTATTAGGTGATCCGCGGTTGTATGCCGTCTGTGATCCGGTGCTGCATTCCGAGCTCCCTCTTGTCAGGGAATGGGTAGCCGACCTGGAAAATGTGATGGCAGAGGTAAAGGCCCGATACAATTTCGGGAGAGCCATCGCGGCTCCGCAGCTGGGTATCATGAAGCGGCTGATCTATATGAATATCGACAGGCCAGTGGTCTTTATCAACCCTGAGCTGACCCATCTCAGTGAAGAGCTGTTCGAACTATGGGATGACTGTATGAGCTTCCCTAATCTGCTAGTCAAAGTGAAAAGACACCGGAGTCTGACGATCAAATATATGGATGAGCAGTGGCAGCCCCGGGAATGGGATATGAAGGACGATCTGTCAGAGCTGCTGCAGCATGAATATGACCATCTCAACGGTGTCCTTTGCACGATGAGGGCTGTCGACAAAAGGTCGTTTAAATGGCGGCCTTAATGGCTGTGCTGATACACGGCGGCAAATTCTTTTGAGAAACTTGAGAAATTTGTTTTTCCCAGCATGAGCTGCCCGCTCCTCCGAAAGTCCTCAAAGAGGGTCCCATTTCTCATGGCTGCGCCAATCTCTATTATATAGACGGAAGCCATCTGTTCGGGGAAACCATTTTGCACCAATGCCTGGAGCATGGTCTCATCTGAGAAACTGACCCAGGAAAGGTTGGGGCTGCCGATGGCTGCACCCAGTATTGCGGCCATCTCCCTGCCATTTTTTTCATCGCTGACCACATAACGGACAGTTGTTCCTGTGAATCTCAACGAGTCCAGCGCCGCAGCGGCGATGTCTGCAATGTCGTGTGGATGCGACAGGAGGGCGCTGACCTCCGCATCAAAATTATTCCCGATGATGTTTTGGTGTTTGATCATGGATATGCTGCCATAGAAATTGGTATAGAACATGCCCGGGCGCAGATGTAATAGATTGACCCCCTCCAGCTGCTCCAGCCTCTTTTCTACCTGGTGGTTGGCTCCGGTGGGTCCGGCCCCGTCAGGACTCTCGGCTCCTATGCTGCTAAGGTTGACCACATGCCTGACGCCGGTGTGTTCAATAGCCCAGGCATATCCTTCGCCTACATATCTGATATACTCCCGGACATCTTTTGCAAGAGGGTTGGGAGGTATCATGGTAAATACCGCATCTGCCTGCTCAAAGGCTTTAAGAAGATGCTGCCTGTCGTCCAACGATCCTATGGCAGGCCGCGCCCCTAATTGCCCGATGGCGTGCGCTCTTTCACTGCTGTGACTTACTACTGTGATCTTATGTCCTTTTGCTGTCAATCGTTCCGTCAGCCGCCGGCCGATATTGCCCAGCGACCCTGTAATTGTGATGTTCATAATTCGTCTGTTTGAATATTTCGGGAACAAAACTATCTTTATACTTACTTTTATACAAGTACTTACCCTAAAGTATGTATATATGACGCAAGTAAAAGAAAGCTCGACCATACAGGCGAATAAGAAGGCCGTATTTGAAGAATGTCCTGTGACCTATGTAATGGAGAAGATCGGAGGATACTGGAAGCCCATCATCCTGTTCCATTTGCTATCGGGAAGCAAGCGATATAGTGAATTGAGGAGATCGGTGCCGGGCATCACCGAAAAAGTGCTGATACAGCAGCTGAAGCAATTGGAGACCGATGGGCTGGTGATCCGGAAGGCAAAGCCGGTGGTACCGCCTTATGTCATATACAGTCTTACGGCTTCGGGGCTGAGGCTGAGAGCCGTATTGTATGCCATGGCGACCTGGGCGGTGAAGGATAGCAAAGAGTATTCCAGGACATTGCGCAAGAGTCTGAAGAATTTTCCCATGTAATAACAGCCCGTTGACCAAATACAAGCAATATGGTTTGAACATTGCCAGCCGGGATAGGAATGCATTTGCTTCTTCCAATGGAGGCAGACCTGCAACCACGGCTATGGCGCACAATAGTCCGGCTCGTCCTCAGCCTCAAGGCAGACCTCATGGAGGGGGGCATCACGGGGATGGACCCCGTGGAGAAGGGGAAGGCCACAGACGTGAACATTAATAAAAAGCCTCGCATTAGCGGGGCTTTTCTCATCGTAGCCAAGACTCCTTAACTTAGCGTATTAAGATGGAAGAACAAATATTCAACAAGCTGGTACACATCAGGCGGCAACTGCATCAAAATCCGGAGTTAGGCTTTCATGAATTCAAGACGGCGGCCCTTTTGCAAGCGGCGCTCGAGGAGCTGCAGATACCTGTCGAAAGGGTAATATCTACAGGACTTATCGGCGTTTTACAGAAAGGCCCCGGCCCCACGGTTGTCCTGCGCGCCGATATGGATGCGCTGCCTGTCCTGGAGGATACAGACCTGCCTTTTAGAAGCCTGACGGATGGATGCGCACATGCCTGCGGTCACGACCTGCATATGACCATCCTGCTGGGAGCCGCGCATTTATTGAACAAAGCTGATTTCAGCGGTACGGTCAAATTCCTTTTTCAACCCTCTGAGGAAGGGTCGTTACGTAGCCCTGAAAAAGGGAAGTCCGGGGGACAGCTGGTGGCAGAGAGCGGTGTGCTGGACGGCGCCGATGCGGCTCTTGGTGTGCATGTACATCCTTTGCTCCCCGTGGGGTACCTGGGTTACAAGATAGGCGAATCGTTTGCAAATGTCGGTAACTTCGCCATCCGCATACATGGCAATGGGGGCCATCCTGGAGATATGCGACAGGTGATCGACCCCGTGCTGGTGGCGGGTCATCTGATCACTGAGGCAAGGAATATTACAGGCCCCCAGTCTGACCCTCCTGTCTCGGTGCTGGCATTTGCACATGTGGAGACCATGGCCCAACCCAGCTTCAATGTAATACCTTCCGATGTGCTGCTGCAAGGGTCTTTGCGGAGCCTTTACCTGGAAGTATACAACGAGATAGTGGAAAAGCTTCGAAAGTTGTTGCAACGGCTGGAAGCTGACTTTGGATGCCGGATAGAGCTGGAATTTACAGCCTACTATCCCAGTCTTTGGAATGACGGGCAAATCCATGCGAGGCTGGCGTCTGTGCAGGAAAAAATATTCGGAAATGCCAATATTGTCGAAAGCAGGCCCTATCTCATCGGGGAAGACTTTGCTTATTATTCGAGAAGGATGCCGGCACAGTTCTATTTTTTAGGAGCTAAAGAAGAGGGGAATGAGTCTTTTTTTCTCCATCATCCAAAGGTTACTTTCAATGAAGATTGTATCAGGTATGGATCTGCTTTGCTTGCAGAAGGCGCATTGCAATTACTGAGGACCACGGTAGATCGCTGACTCAGTGTGCTGACCTGAATTGGATAGGCGAGACGCCATATTGCATTTTGAAGATACGACAAAAGGCGCTGGTATTCTCGAAGCCGCATGAGCTGGTGATCTCCTGTACGGACAGGAGGCTATGTTTTAACAGCCTGGCTGCGTGGGCGAGACGGATGCCGGTGAGGTATTGATGGGGTGTTTTATGAAAGACGGCTTTGAACTGCCGGACCAGCTGAGGAACGGACAGGCAGGCGGTCTGCCCGATGGCGGACAGATCGGCCCGCTCCATAAAAGTAGAATGCATGAGGTCTCTGGCAATGCAGAGCCGTCTGTATATCTCTGTCCTGGTATGAAACCTGACGGCGTCGACCTGGCTTGCCTGGCGTATCGCGGATGTATGTACCCGGATCAAATGATGCAAGAGAAAGATCAGATGTTCGTCCATCACAGCGGGCTCATATCCATGTGCCTTCAATGCGGCTGTAAGCCCTGCCAGCTGTTGCTCCAGCAAGGGGTCTATGTCGGTGAGGGTTTGAAAGAACTCAGGTGTGCTCCCGGATAAGGACGGATCGTCCAACGATCTTTCTTCCCTTGACAACGCATCGTGCAATATGGAAGAGGCAAAATCCTTTTTAAAAAACACCGAAAAGACCCTGACCTTTTCCGTAGTATCGATATGACAGGAGTATTCCTGGTCGTTGTTCAATAGGAGGAACTGGCCTGGTCTAACAGCCAGGCGGCGTCCGTCGACACCATACCATTCTTCTCCGCTGCGCACCGTCTTGATCGAGAGACAGCCGACATGGCGGGGACACCAGCTCCTGCTCGATACGGCATCGAACACCATATTGTGCTGCTGGAATCTGCTAAAGTGCAGCTGTTCGTCGAATCCCGGATCGCTATGGTCCGGCAGGCTGGTGAGATACATACTACATGGGCTTGGTAGTCAAATCTACGCAATTTGCCGGGCCAGCCATTCAATGTTTTCCTGTTTGCCCTTGTCGAGCAGCTGCCGGCAGTATTCCGTAAAATAGCGGTGCTGTTGCAGCAGATAAATGCTTTTTTTATGCCAGTTCAGGGGCTTTACGCCTGTTCTGATCTCTATCTCCTTCCTGACGGCATCATCCGTCAGTTTGAAATAGTCGGTTCCAAAATGGAAGGTATCAGCGTCGCAAAGGATCTCTTCATTCATGGTGATAGGATAGGAGGGATATTTTGTCGCTCTTATACAGCCGGCAACGGAAAGAATGACCCGTTCAGGTATCTGCAGCTGATGTAAATAGTCTTCCATGACCAATACTCCCCGCTCCTCGTGACCTTCCATGGGACCGGACAGATGCCCAATGTCGTGGAACCAGGCGGCCGTGGTGACGATAAACAGATCGGCTCCTTTCCCCGTGTAATGGCTGGCAATATCCCGTGCGTGTCCGACCACCTCGACCGTGTGGTTGAGATTGTGATAGGGGTATTGATGCGAGGGGGATCTGTCAAACGTCTGCCTTACGAAATCCTCTATGCTCTTATCCTGGTTGATATAATTCATGGCTAACGGTAGGTGGCGGGGCCTGACCTTAAAGGTCTAAGAAAATTCTGAGTGAATTCTGTACTCAGGTTATTCGGCTGTAATTCAGTAAATTTAGATCAGAAACGGCCATTAATTTTTATTTGCAAATCAACCTTGTATGTCCAATAAGCATGATGACCTTCAGGACTATAAAAATCCTAGAGACGAGAGCCGCCGTGACTTCCTAAAACAGTCTTCTTTATTATCCGCCATTGCGCTGACGCCCGGTGCGATCCGTCGTGCCGCGGAGAACAAATGGGATGAAAAGATAGCCGATGAAATGGGGAAAGTGCCGTTGAGCCTGGAGGTCAACGGGATATCGTACAATGTAAAAATTGACCCGCGCGTGACCCTGCTGGACCTGCTCAGGGAGCAGCTGCATCTCACCGGCAGCAAAAAGGGCTGTGATCGGGGGCAATGCGGAGCCTGTACCGTACATGCCGATGGCGTCCGGATAAACTCCTGTTTAAGTCTGGCTGTGACCAATGACGGCAAAAAGATTACTACCATAGAGGGGCTGTCCAGGGGAGACGAGCTCCATCCCATGCAAGAGGCCTTTATCAAGCACGACGGGTTCCAGTGCGGGTATTGCACCTCCGGGCAGATCATGTCGGCGGTAGCCCTTGTGAAAGAGGGCCGGACACAAAGTGCGGAACAGATCAGCGAATTCATGAGCGGCAATATCTGCCGCTGCGGCGCTTATTCCAATATTGTAAAAGCTATTCAGGAAGTCAAAAACCAACAGTCATGAATCCCTTTGTTTATACAAGACCCGCGGATACAGGTACGGCTATCAAGTCGCTGTCCAGGGGAGACCAGGCCTTTTTCCTGGCCGGGGGCACCAACCTGGTGGATCTGATGAAGATGGGGGTTGTCGTGCCTGAGAAGATCGTGGATATCAACCGTCTGCCGTTGAAGAACATCGAGCCGGTGTCGGGCGGTCTGCGGCTGGGCGCTCTGGCTACCAACAGCGAGGCGGCGGATCATCCCGAGGTGTTAAAGAATTATCCGCTGCTGTCCCTGGCCATCAATGCCGGGGCGTCTGCCCAATTGCGCAATATGGCGACTGTGGGCGGCAATCTTCTGCAACGTACCCGCTGTCCCTATTTCTTCGATCTGACGATGCCCTGTAATAAGCGGGCGCCTGGCAGCGGCTGTGGGGCCCTGGCCGGATTCAATCGTATGCATGCCCTGTTTGGCGCCAGCGATAAATGTATAGCTGTCAACCCCAGCGATATGAGCGTAGCGCTTGCCGCCCTTGATGCCGTCGTGCGTGTAAAGGGGCCTGGCGGCGAAAGGGAAATAAAGTTCCAGGATTTCCATCGATTGCCTGGGGATGAGCCTCAATTGGACAATACGCTGGCGAAGGGTGAGCTGGTCATGGCTGTAGACCTGCCTCCGGCGGCCTTTACAAAACATGTCCATTATCTGAAAGTGCGTGACCGCAGCTCGTATGCCTTTGCGCTGGTCTCTGTAGCGGCCGCCCTGGATATGGACAAAGATAACAGCATAAGAGATGTAAGGCTTGCCATGGGGGGTGTGGCGCATAGGCCCTGGCGTCTGCGGGCGTCCGAAGATTTTCTTAAAGGACGGCCAGCCACGGAGGATAATTTCAAGCAGGCTGCACAGATCGCTATGCAGGGCGCCAAAGCCTATCAATATAACCAATTCAAGCTGAAACTTGCTCCCAACACGATCCTGCAAGCGCTGAAAGTGGCGTCTACGCAGGTATAAAAATATTACCATGGATAAAAGCCTTATAGGAGATCCGCTGAGCCGTGTAGATGGACGGTTGAAAGTCACCGGCGGCGCTAAATATTCGGGAGAATGGGAATTACCCGGATTGGCTTATGGAGTGCTGGTCTCAGCCACCATTACGAATGGCAGCATCGTATCGATGGACGTAAAAGCTGCCGAGCGGAGCCCTGGAGTGCTGGCCGTTATTACGCCTTTCAACGCTCCGGCGGTGCCTGGTTTCAAATCCGATGCTCCGCAGCCTGTCCGGGGGCTGAAGCTTTTTAACGACAAGCTCATTCATTTCAACGGTCAGCCGATCGCGCTGGTGGTAGCGGAGAGTTTTGAGAAAGCCACTTATGCTGCCAGTCTTGTCAGGGCTTCCTACCAGGAAGAGAGTTTCGAGACAGACTTTGACAAGAACAGGGATAAGGGTGTTGTCCCGCAGGGGGGGAAATACAAAGATTATGTACGAGGAGAAGCCGATGCTTATAAAAAGGCGCCCGTCGTCATCGAACAGGAGTATCGACAGCCCTCCGAAATGCATAACCCGATGGAGCTGCATGTGACCATTGCCGTGTGGGATGGAGACGACAAGGTTACTGTCTATACTAAGTCACAAGGTGTCATCGGCACGCAGCGCAGCATTGCCAATGCGTTTGGTCTTAAGCCGGAAAATGTGCAGGTCAACTCACGATTTGTCGGTGGAGCTTTTGGCTCTTCTCTCCGTACCTGGCCGCACGAGATAGCTTCGGTGATGGCGGCCAGGCTGCTCAAACGTCCTGTAAAGCTGACATTGACCCGGGAGCAGATGTTCACGCTTGTCGGCCACAGACCACTGACCATTCAAAAGATTGGTTTAGGTGCGGATAAGGATGGAAAGCTCATTGGTATCACACATGAGTCCGCCTCGCAGACGGCGGTGTACGAGGAGTTCACGGAAGGCTCGGTGAATGTCTCCCGATTCCTTTACGACAGTCCGAATGCCAATACCCATTATAAGGTCATCCCGCTGAACGTCGGCGTACCTGCGCCCATGCGGGGGCCCGGCGAAGCCACCGGCTCTTTTGCATTGGAGTCGGCGCTGGATGAGCTGGCCTTTGCCTTGAAAATGGATCCTATCGAGCTGCGGCTGAAGAACTATACTGAAAGAGACCCAGAGCGTAATCTGCCCTGGTCCAGCAAATATCTCAGGGAATGTTATACGCGTGGGGCTGAGCGCATCGGGTGGGAAAACCGTCCTTCCAAGCCCGGCACATTGCGGGAAGGCGAATGGCTTGCCGGTTATGGCATTGGCTGCGGCGCTTTTGGCGCCTACCGTGGGCGCGCCCTGGCCAAGGTCAGGATGATGGCCGACGGCACCGTCAATATCCAAAGCGCGACCAGCGACATCGGACCTGGCACCGGCACTGCCATGACCTTAATAGCATCCGACCTGCTTGGCGTGCCGGCGAGCAGGATCACTTTCGAATTGGGGAATTCCTCTTTTCCAACAGCGCCCACGCAGGGAGGCTCTTCCACTGTATCCTCTGTAGGCAGTGCAGTACATGATGCCTGTCTGGCCTTTAAACAAAAGCTTTATGCCCTGGCCGGGATGCCGGAGAACAGCGCTGACCCCATCGATTATATGGCGGTATTGAAGCAGCACAACCTGCCTTTTTTCGAGCTCACTGAAGAGTCGCAGAGCAGTCAGCAGGCAAAGAACTACTCCATGTATTCTTTCTCCGCCCATTTTGCCAAAGTGCATGTTCATCCTTTAACAGGAGTGGTAAAGGTCAAGCGATTGATCGCCGTCGTCGATGCCGGAAGGATCGTCAGCTACAAAACGGCCAGCAGCCAGATGATCGGTGGCGCTGTGGGTGGCATTGGCATGGCCCTGACGGAAGAGGCGATCTTTGATCATAAATACGGGCGGTATGTCAATGGCAATTTTGCCGACTACCACGTGCCTGTCAATGCCGATATACAGGACATCGAGGCCATTTTTATTGACAAGCCCGATCCATATATCAACCCCATTGGCACAAAGGGCATCGGCGAGATATCGCTCATTGGCGTCGCAGCCGCCATTGCCAATGCGGTCTTTAATGCCACGGGCAAACGCGTACGGGAGCTGCCTATCACGCCTGATAAACTTATTTAAATGAAAGAGATCAAAGATATCATCCAGGCATATGATCTGGCTCTTCAAAAAGGGCTTAGCGCTGCGCTGGCAACTGTCGTCCATGTGGAGGGGTCGTCCTATCGACGGCCAGGGGCCCGGATGCTTGTGACAGAAGATGGACGCTTGACGGGCGCCATCAGCGGCGGCTGCCTGGAAGGTGATGCGCTTCATAAGGCCCTGTTTGCTATTCAGCAGCAGCAGAACAAGCTGGTTGTTTATGATACCACGGGTGAGGACGATCTGAGATTTGGCGTCCAGCTGGGCTGTAATGGCATCGTCGATATTCTTTTCGAGCCCATCGATAGCCGGCAGCCGCATAATCCCATCCAGCTGCTACGGGAGCTTATTCGTGACAGACGCGACGCGGTGCTTGTTACTCTCTTCTCTTCCGACAGGATGGGAGCGCATCCGGGTACCTGCCTGCTTCATACAGGAGGTGATATCCAGACGAACCTGCCGAAGGAGTATAAAGACATTGTCCTATCCGATGTAAGCACTGCTTTCCAGGATAAAGCGTCTTACTTTAAGCAATATCCATTATTCAACGGTTTTGTCGAGTATTTGCCTACACCTCCTGCTGTCGTTATTGCAGGGGCAGGGAATGATGTAATGCCGCTGGTGGAGATCACGTCCTTATTAGGATGGCATACTACCGTTGTCGACGGCAGGCCGCACCATGCTACCCGGGAGCGTTTTCCAAAGGCCGATGAAGTGCTGGTCGCCAAGCCGCAGGAGGTGCTGACCCGGCTGCGCACCGATGCACATACCTTGTTTGTACTGATGACCCATAACTACAATTATGACATCGCATTATTAAAAGAGCTGTTGAAAAAGGACAATTCCTATATAGGTGTCCTTGGTCCCCGTAAAAAGCTCGACCGCATGCTGGAGGAGCTTTCACAGGCAGGGCTGACGCTGGACGAACAGCAGTTGTCCATTCTTCATGGGCCCGTTGGGCTGGATATAGGCGCTGAGACAGCCCAGGAGATAGCTATCTCCATCGTGGCGGAGATCAAGGCCATACTTTCCGGCAGGGAAGGAGGCGTCCTTAAGAATAAGATCTATCCCATACATAACAGGCCCCTGTTATCCAGTGATTATTAAGAAATACTGATTGGGTAGTTAATAATCGCTGTCCTTTCTTTTACTTCTCCGTATTAAATAAATAATAGGGTAATTTTGTCCATCAATTATAAGCATGATGGACGCATTTGACAGTAAGATATTAAAGCTGCTGGTACAAAATGCCCGTATCTCCGGGGCGGATATTGCCAGAAAAGTAAATCTATCTCTGCCGGCAGTTACCGAAAGGCTGCGTAAGCTCAGCAGAACGGGTGTAGTGGACAAATACACCATACGACTGAACAGGGAAAAACTTTCTCTTCATTTAACGGCCTTTATACACATATGGATCGACCATACAAAAAACGTGAATGTGAAGGACCAGATCGTCGCGATGAACGAGGTGCTGGAATGTCATCATATGGCCGGCGACTGCGATCTGTTGTTAAAGGTGCTTGTAAAAGATACGCTGGCGCTGGAAGAGCTGCTGGTGCATAAGATCAAGGCGATAAAGGCCATCACCCGGACAAGCACTACCATTATTTTGAGCACCTATAAGGAAGAGATAAACCCAAAAACATTTTGAGATATGCAGCTGGAGAAAGCCGCCCGCCTGGTGGAACAGTTCGAGAAGGGGATATTGCCCAAAGAGCAGTGGACGCATACCGCCCATTTTATCATGGCCGCCTGGTATTGTGTAGGGGTGCCTTTACCCCAGGCCGTCGAAAAAATAAGAGAGGGTATCAAGCAATACAATGTCAGCGTGGGGGGTAAGAATACGGAGAGCTCAGGTTATCACGAGACCATTACCCTTTTCTATACGGTGACTATTGCGCATTACCTGGTCACGGCCGGTGTCAGGGTGCTCACGGACGAGTCGCTGGCCGTGTTCTTACAGCAGCCTTTCCTGGAAAAGGAGCATATACACCAATTTTATAGTAAAGAGCTGCTTATGAGCGTACAGGCCCGGCGCAGCTGGGTGGCGCCTGATAAAAGGCAGGGGTAGGTCATACCAGGAGCCCCTAAAAGG
>Ga0105237_10001093_pt1 | contig 36314 bp, 32 predicted proteins | sample KBSC24metaG_FD_81520 | JGI IMG/M metagenome (GOLD analysis project Ga0105237, IMG submission 81520) | Corn rhizosphere microbial communities from Kellogg Biological Station, Michigan, USA - KBS C2-4 metaG | ecosystem: Host-associated > Plants > Roots > Rhizosphere > Soil | place: Michigan, USA...
CTGTTGAACAAAATTGTTTTTCTTAATAATATCTCCATTTAAAAAATCATTGAGATCAACAACAGGTATAGACATAGAAGATGTTTTGTATAGATGCAAACGTAATATTTTCTATGTATCAATACATAAGGTGATTATAAAAAAAGTTGGCCTCGTAAAAAATTACAAGGCCTTATTTATATACCCCCAATAAAAGTAATGTTTAGTTTAGCTAAAACGCTAATAATTAACTACATAAATATTGTGTCAAAAGGTATGCCATAATTCCTTAAACCTAAAAGTGAAGATTTCCTGCCTTATTTCAAGACTTTTAAAAGCTCTTCGTCTTTTGCTTCCATTAAAACATAGGTTGATATTTTATTAATTTCCATTTCATCCAATGCATCCACTATATTTCCATAGGAGGCGTCTTTTGTTGGCTTTATTAAAACTACCGTTTCTGCAGAGTCACCAAAACTGTTTCTTACCATCAATTTTTTTCTTTGAATAACAGCTCTTAAACCTTTTGCTGAATAATCTGTTTCATGCATGTCTGCCGTGTTATCTCCTTCGTACCACTTGATTGTGTTGTTATTAACAAGAATGAGGTTTAGTGTCCTGTTAGCAGGTACGAGGGAGCCTGTGCCATTCGAAGGCAATACAAGTTTCATGGCTTTGGCTTCAGAAAGTGATGTGGTAAAAATGAAGAATGTAATTAGAAGAAATGCCAAATCAACCATTGGCGTTAAATCAATACGGGTTGACAATTTCTTTCCTTTAGTAGCTTTTTTTGTTTTATTGCTGAGATTTATTTCTGCCATAAAATTTTTGAGTGAGATGCCGGTAGAAATTAATTCCACAATTTTGCCTTTAAGAACATTATGGCTGTGGCGAGAAGTACACGTTTTAGTTAGATTTTATAACTCAACAATAAGCGGAGTTAAGAATTAGTAAACATATATTTTGAACGTGATAGTGAGCTCATGGTCCTAAAAAGAAAAACACCTGCTATTGCAAGTGTTGGGGGATTTTAAATCAGTTCTTTAGTTGGCCAGGAACCTTTTCCATCTTTTGAATTGCTTACGCTCTTTTGATTCAAAGATTTCAGGAAACTTTTTAATAAGCTTCATAAAAGAAAAAAAAGGGTTCGCCTTCTTTTTGCTGGCATTTCTCATTTGAGATATAATGGATTTACTTATAAAAATAAAATATTTATAGATTTAATTGAATACTTACATAAAAAAAAGCTGGCAGATGTCTACCAGCTTTACAAATTGTATGGTTTGCGTAAAAAATTAATTACCGTATTCGCACAAAAATTTAATGCGCATAATTTTTAACTGTTCCCAATTGTAATTGCTATCAGCGAGTTCTTCCTGCGCCACCTGCAAAGAAGATGTTTCACAGCTTTTGAAATAATCCATTATTTCATCCTGATCGTCGTCATCAAGCATATCTCCTATTGCATAATCAAGATTAAGCTTGGTACCGCTTGCAACGATAGTTTCCATTTCTTCAAGTAATGCATCGAGTCTTAAATCTTTATTCTTGGCAATAGTTTCCAGCGGAATTTTTTTGTCGACGTTTTGAATAATGTAAATTTTATGATTGCTCTTATTTACTACACTCTTCATTACAAAATCATCCGGCTTTTCTATATTATTTTCCTCTACATATTTTGCAATCAGCTCAATAAAGGGTTTTCCATAACGCAACGCTTTTCCTTTACTTACGCCCTGGCATTTCTCAAGTTCCTGCATTGTTGTCGGATACATTGTAGCCATATCCTGAAGAGATGTTTCAAGAAAAATAACAAACGGAGGTAACCCTTTTTTCTTTGCTTCCTTCTGTCTTATTTCTTTCAACATTTCAAAAAGCCTGTCATCTGCAACACCACTTCCACCACCAGCTTCACTACCTTCATCGTCATCTTCATTTGCTTCTTCAAACAGGTTGTTGAGTACAATTTTAAAGGAAACCGGTTTTTTAAGAAATTTGGCACCATCGGCAGTTACCTTTAATAATCCATAATCTTCAATATCTTTCCTGATAAGGTTTTCAAGTAATAGTTGTCTTATAAGGCTGTTCCAGAAATGCTCATCCTTATCCTTGCCAATACCAAAAACCTCGAGTTTTTCATGGCGGAACATAGTAACCTGCGGAGTTGGTTTGCCAATAAGAATATTTACAACATATTCTGTAGGAAAGTTTTCATCAAGTGCTGTAACGGTCTTTAATACTTTAACAGCTTCATCTTTACTTTCAACCTTTTCTTTAGGGTTAAGGCAGTTATCACAATTACCGCAATTCTTATTATCCCACTCTTCGCCAAAATAGTGCAGCAAAATTTTTCTGCGGCAAACGGAACTCTCAGCAAAGGCAACCGTTTCATTGATTAGCTGTGCACCAACTTCTCTTTCACTTAAGGGTTTATCACGCATCAGATGTTCCAGCTTTGCCACATCTTTATGAGAATAATAAAGGATGCATTTTCCCTCAAGACCATCGCGGCCGGCGCGGCCCGTTTCCTGGTAATAATTTTCTATTGATTTAGGAATATTGAAATGTATAACAAAGCGGATATCGGGTTTATCAATGCCCATTCCAAAAGCAATGGTAGCAACAATAACCTGAACATCTTCATTTAAGAACTGGTCTTGTCTGTCAGCACGTAACTTACCATCCAGCCCCGCATGATAAGCGACTGCCTTAATATTATTAGCAACCAAAAGTTCAGCAAGTTCTTCTGTCGTCTTCCTGTTAAGCGTATAAATTATACCGCTCTTTCCTTTGTTTTGAGATATAAAACGAACTATGCTTTTTACGGTCTGATCTTTCTTGATTTTTGGCTGTATCTCGTAGTAAAGATTACTTCTGTTGAATGAAGAAATGTAGATGTTGGGATTCTTTAAGCCTAAATTTTTAACGATGTCACTTTGAACTTTAGGTGTAGCCGTAGCTGTTAACGCTACTACAGGGATATTGGGATTAATTTCATTCATCATTTCACGAAGACGACGATATTCCGGCCTGAAATCATGTCCCCACTCCGAAATGCAATGCGCTTCATCGACTGCAAAAAAAGATATTTTTAAATCACTGAAAAACTCAAGATTTTCCTGCTTTGTAAGTGTTTCCGGAGCTACATAAAGCAACTTTGTTTTTCCACTGGTAAGATCATCTTTAACCTCTTTAATCTGGCCTTTATTAAGAGACGAATTGAGAAAATGAGCCACATCATCTTTCTCGCTGTAACCTCTTACAAGATCAACCTGGTTTTTCATCAGAGCTATCAAAGGGCTTACAATGATAGCGCAGCCATCCATAATCATTGCCGGCAATTGGTAGCAGAGGCTTTTACCACCGCCTGTAGGCATTATAACAAAAGTATCATGGCCGTTTAATAAGCTGTGAATGGCTTCCTCTTGCCTTCCTTTAAATTGTGTAAATCCGAAATTTTCTGATAAACCCGAATGAATGTCGAAGGTGTGCGGTTTACCATTTAATAATTCTTTTGCGCTGCTGGTTTTTTTTGCGCTTTTTACCGTTTTTGTTACGGTTGATTTAACTGATGTGACAGTTGTTTTTTTTGTACTTGTTGCCATTTTTAATTAGGGGTTCCCTTCCCACACTTTTAAGTGACTCAGACTTCTTTAAGTTACTGCTTTTCCGGATTTAAATAAAAATATTATCATCCGAGGTGTTTCTAACAGAATTGGGCTCTATGCTGGTTGAACTTCAAAAAGGATAGCGAAGTTAATAATCATCACCCTAAAAATAACAGGTTGGATGTTAAAGTTTAAATTTGCTGGCCATGAGTGAATCAATAGAAAAGATAGGGAAAAGAACCATACAATTAGAAGCTGCATCTATAGCAGGACTTGAAAAATTTATAGATGAGAATTTTGAAAAAGCAGTTAAGGCAATTCAAATTTGTAAGGGCAGATTAGTAATAAGCGGAGTTGGAAAAAGTGCTATTATTGGCCAAAAAATAGTAGCAACATTAAATTCAACAGGCACACCGGCTTTATTTATGCATGCCGCCGACGCAATTCATGGCGATCTTGGAATGATTCAAAAAGATGATGTCGTAATGCTTATAAGCAAGAGCGGTGAAAGCCCCGAGATTAAAGTCCTGGTGCCATTAATTAAGAATTTTGGAAATGTACTTATTGGCATGGTTGGCATCGAGGATTCTTACCTGGCAAAACAGGCAAACATAATCCTTAATACCACTGTCAGTAAAGAAGCTTGTCCCAATAACCTTGCTCCAACAAGCAGTACTACCGCGCAAATGGTAATGGGTGATGCCCTTGCTGTTTGCCTCATGGAACTTAATGGGTTTACCGGTAAAGATTTTGCTAAGTATCATCCCGGAGGCAATTTGGGCAAAAGAATGTATCTACGTGTGGAAGATTTGTATGCAGGAAATAGCAAGCCCAAGGTTTTACAGGATTCGTTGCTTAAAGAAGTAATTCTGCAAATATCTCAAAGTCGTTTAGGCGCAACCGCTGTGGTTGATGAAAACGATTATGTTATTGGCATTGTTACAGATGGGGATGTAAGAAGAATGTTGGAAAGTATTGATGATCTTCATCTGATAAAAGCATCCGACATACAAACCAAACATCCAAAAATTATACAGCCCGATGCGCTTGCTGTACATGCTTTAGACCTAATGCGCGGAAATGACATCAGTCAGCTAATTGTAGCAACAAAAGATGGTAGATATCTTGGTATACTACATTTGCACGAATTAATAAAAGAAGGAATTATTTAATGTTAACAATGGAAGGTAAATTACAATGTGTTATTTTGCCATCTAATTATATTCTATGAATCAGCATCATTATGTAGCAATTATGGCAGGTGGTATTGGAAGTCGTTTTTGGCCAATGAGTAGAATGTCTTATCCTAAACAATTTCTTGATATACTTAATACAGGAAAAACGCTTATACAATCAACATACGATCGATATACCAAATTCATACCGAAAGAAAACATCTATGTTGTTACTTCTAAAGAATATACATCTATTGTAAAAGAGCAGTTACCGGAGTTACAAAAAGAAAATATACTGGCTGAACCCAGCCGTAAAAATACAGCTCCATGTATTGCATATATTTCATTCAAATTAATTCAAAAAGATCCTGATGCGTGCCTGATTGTTGCACCTAGCGATCATCTTGTTCTTGATACCAAAACATTCGAAGAAGTATCCTTTAAAGCACTTGATTTTGCAGAGCACCTTAAAGCTATTGTAACGCTAGGTATACAACCAACATATCCAAACACCGGATATGGATACATTCAGCATGATACAATAAGCGTAGCGGATAATGTTTACAAAGTAAAAACGTTTACGGAAAAGCCAAATCTTGAACTGGCCAAAACGTTTATTGCAAGTGGCGACTTTTTATGGAACGGAGGTATTTTTATCTGGAGAGTCCAAAGTATTCTTAAGGCATTTGAGCAATTTCAACCCGAGATGTACGAGCTATTTGCATCAGAGAAAGATTTATTAAATACGCCCGAGGAACAAAAAGCAATAGATAGAATTTATCCTTTATGTACCAATGTTTCTATTGATTACGCCATTATGGAAAAAGCGAATAATGTTTATGTTATACCCGCTTCTTTTGGCTGGAGTGATTTAGGTACCTGGAACAGTGCATATGAAAATCTTGAAAAAGATTATTTAGGCAACGCTGTAGCCGGCGATAAAGTAATGGTTATTGATGCGGCTAAGTGTATGGTTTCCGCTCCTGAAGACAAACTGTTGGTATTACAGGGCCTGGAAGATTTTATAATTGTTGATACCAAGGATGTTTTACTCATTTGCAAAAAAGAAAAAGAACAGGAAATAAAAGAATATGTTGCTGAAGTAAAGAGAAATATTGGAGATAATTATTCATAACACAGAGGCTTCATATTTAATTTTTCATCATCCACACAAGACATAGCTCAATGAAGAGATGGTAATGGAGACACAGGATCATCTCTTCATTTTTAATGAATAAGCCTTTAAAACTGCCTGTTGTTTTATTATTGAAAGTTTCTAACCTTATGTGTTCCTTAAAATCGACCTTTCCGTAACTCCACCATTTAAAAACAGATTCTTTTGCGCTCCATGCTATAGTGAGCCTGTTAATATCTTTTGCCTGTAAATCATTCCCATCAAAAAGAAGCATAAGTTCATCCGGGTGTAAAAACTTATTACTTATTTTAAACAGTTTTTCAGAAGGAATTTCGATATCAATTCCTACCCTGCTTTGACTGCTTACAATGGCTGCCGCATAATTACCACAATGTGAAATGGAAAAATGATATTGCTCAAAGGGCAAATAAGGTTTTCTTGTATCGGCAATTAATATTTCCTGGTAAGGAAAATCAGGAAACAATTGTTTGAGTAAATAACGTCCTGCAAGGTGCTGTAATCTTTTATGCGGGTGAGAAATACCTCTTTGCAATGGAACTTCTTTCAAAAAAAACTCTTCAGGCTCTTCTATGTACCAAATGCCCAGCTTTGTAAATTCGTTAATATTATGTTGATGAAACAGCGCCAATTTTTATAAATGCTTTTTACATTGCAGAATTACCGATTTATTTGCAAATCCATTTGCAGTAAATTGATGCGGTCAAAATTTTCCAGCTTTAAAATTTAAGTCAATGATTCTTTCTGATAAACGTATTTTGGAAGAGATAGAAAAGGGAACTATTAAGATTGAACCTTATAAGCGGGATTCTCTGGGAAGCAACAGCTACGACGTACACCTTGGTAAATGGCTGGCTACCTACCGCGAGCATATTATTGATGCTAAAAAGCACAATGAAATTGAATACTTTGAAATACCTGAAGATGGATTTGTTTTATACCCACATATCTTCTATTTAGGTGTAACGGAAGAATATACAGAAACACATGCGCATGTGCCGTTTTTGGAAGGCAAATCTTCTACGGGCCGCTTAGGTATAGATATACATGCTACCGCGGGAAAAGGCGATGTTGGATTTTGCGGAAACTGGACGCTTGAAATTTCTGTAAAGCAGCCGGTAAAAATTTATAAAGGCATGCCGATAGGTCAATTAATTTATTTTCCTGTTGATGGAGAAATAGAAGTGAAGTATAACCAGAAGAAAAACGCCAAATACAGCGGCCAGCCAGACAGACCTATAGAAAGTATGATGTGGAAAAACCTATTTTAACTGTCACTGGACTTAATGAAAGGTCCATTTACCGTTTTATTTTTTTAAATAATATCAAATTTTGCCCAACATTCTGTTAGTTTAACCGTTAGGTATCTAATATTTGAGGTTAATGGGCTGTATTACTCTAACTATCAAAAATTATTTTATAATTTACCTTAAGTAAATCCTGAATTTATGTTGCCGGGACATGATCGTTAGCCTTTTCGGCAACCTGTGAAAACAAATTGTATGCCCTGAACAAACAACCTGTATGCAAGTAGTAAGTAAGATTTGTCTTATTGACGACGACCAGTTTTACCTGTTCAGCATGCGCAGAATGATTGAAATAAATCATTTATGTACAACCATTGCGGAATGTAAAAACGGCCAGGAAGCAATAAACTATATAAGCAAAAGCTTAACAGAAAAAGAAACATTACCCGATGTAATCTTTCTCGATATTAATATGCCTGTAATGAATGGCTGGGAGTTTCTTGAAGCTTACGAAAAACTTGATTCAAAAATAAAAAAGAAAGCAAAATTATATGTTGTAAGCTCTTCTATTGACAGTAACGATAAAGCTAAAGCTAAAGCCTACAAAACAGTCACTGATTATATCATTAAACCCGTGTCTATAGATCAGTTGAAACAATTGCTAACATAAACCAGGACCTTGGTTTATGATTTTATTAGTCCCTCTTTAGATTCAATAATGGTTAAACCACGCGTCAGGCTTAAAAATAAAAAGCTTTGTCAAAAAACCGAAATGAGCGATTTTTTTAAAAAAAGCTCTATATTTGGGCCGTTGTAATATCCACGCTAACCTGCAGAGTCACCTTTGCACCTCCAATATTCTCTACTGATTAACATTCTTTTCCCAGCATCTTATATGGAAATCAAAATGGCTCAAAACTTGCTTTATCTCTAAAAATTAAAAGAGTGTATCAGCAGGTAGTTTCCGTATCGGTTTAAAACTTACAGAGATTGGGCCGCAATCAACCATAATCACATAGTTTAGTACGATTTAAAAAATCAAATTTTAATAACGTACCTAAACCCACTATTACCACTTATGGAAATAAGTAGTGTTGAAAACATAATTGAAGCCATTCACAATGAGCAGTTAATTGGATTTTGGGATTGGAATATTCCTTCCCGGGAAAAATACATGAGCCCCGTTTTTAAAAATATGTTGGGCTATAAAGATGACGAGATTTCCAATAATGCTGATATCTGGATGCAGCTAATATATAAAGAGGACCAGCATAAGGTTATTAAATCTTATCAAAGGCATATTGCCTCTCACGGAAATATTGCTTATGAAAATACTGTGCGGTACCAACACAAAAACGGTTCAGCAGTATATGTATTATCTAAAGGAAAAGTAACCGAATGGGATTTTTTAGGTAACCCGATTCGAATGATTGGATACTATGCAAACCTTACATCAGTATTAAAAGACTCATCTGCCATTCAAAAAGAAAACGAACAGCTTAGGCTTATTACAGATGCAATCAACCCCCTCACATGGCAGTGGAACGTTAAAACCGGGGAAATAAACTGGTCCGAAAAATTTTACGAAATACTTGGTTATAGTGCTGAAGAAATTAAACCTTCTTTTTTTACCTTCTTTCATGTACTGATACAAAAAGCTGATAGCGAGAAAGTAAGAAAGGCAATTGATCAACATCTAAAAAATAATCTTCCATTCAATACAACTGTAATCATTAAACACAAGAATGGTGAAAGTGGTTGGTATGAAATAGGTGGTAAAATCAAGAGAGATAAGGACAACCAGCCTGATACGCTTTTTGGTTACCTCATTAAAAAAAATCAGGCAGCTTCTGTAAATAGTGAAACTCCTTTGTCTCTTGCTCTTCGTGAAAGAGAGAACAGGCACCCCGGAACTGGCGAGTGGATGTATGATCTTGCCAACGAAAATGTTATCTGGTCAAATGAGGTGTATCAATTGTTTGAACTGCCGTCAACGTATAAACCAAATTTTGAAAACATTGTGCAGCTTTACTCAGAAGAATCAAGAGAAAAGCTGCAAAAGGCATTGAACGAAGTAGTGTATTTTCAAAAAGAATATGATCTCGATTTGTTGTGTATTACTTCAACTGGTCAAAAAAAGTGGGTAAGAGAAACAGGAAAACCTGTGATGGATAAAGATGGAAACCTTACCGGTGTATTTGGCATGCTGGAAGATATTGATGCAAGAAAAAAGAAAGAGCTGGCTCTCACAGAATCAAACAGGCAGCTCACAGACAGAAATAAGCGCCTGCTTAATTTTGCACAGATTGCTGCACATAATTTACAAACACATGGAAGCAATCTTAAGACAACGCTTCAGTATATTGATGCTTCTGAAAATGAAGCAGAAAAGAATTTCTTTATGGAAGCGGTGAAGAAAGTATCTGATTCTTTTAATCAAACACTTGAACATTTAACTGAGCTTGTAAAGGTTGAAGGCGGCGTGCAGGAAAGCAAAGAGACCGTTTATTTTCAAAACGTACTGGATAATGTGCTCAATGCATTAAACGGTAATGTGACCGAAACAAAAGCTACCATACAGGCAGATTTTTCAAGGTGCCCTTATATACGCTATGTTCCTGCTTATCTTGAAAGCATTATGTTTAATCTTGTATCAAATGCAATCAAGTACAGGCAACAGGGCAGAACACCATTCGTGGTAATAAAATCATACATAAAAAACAATGCTAAATTGCTTGTTATTAAAGACAATGGCCAGGGTATTGATTTAGATAAGTATGGTAATAAAGTGTTTGGCTTATATAAAACATTTCACTCCAATCCAGAAGCACATGGCATCGGCTTATTCATGACGAAAAACCAGGTAGAAGCAATGGGTGGCTCGATAGAAATAGAAAGCGAACCCGGGCTTGGAACAACATTTACCATTCATTTTAATGAAAACGAAAATGACTAAGATTACAACAGCCTGCGTGATTGATGATGACAACATTTACATGTACACCATGCGCAAAATGATTGAAAAATACAAGTTGTGCAGCAATTTGCTGGAGTTTGCCAACGGACAGGAAGCCCTTAATTATTTTAAGACTGTTACAGACGCATCCCTTTTGCCCCAGGTAGTTTTTCTAGATATAAACATGCCCGTAATGAATGGCTGGGATTTTATACAACAGTTCATAAATCTTCCATGGCTGCATAAGAACCTCGAGCTTTATGTTGCCAGCTCTTCCATAGACAACGCAGATATGAATAAAGCACGGTCATTTTCTATCGTGAGAGATTATATTACAAAACCGTTAAGCATCGCAAAACTTAAAGAGTTGTTTCATATCAGTTAATAAACTTTGCGGGTTTATTTTAAAGAAATCAATCATCAAACCTGCTCTTTGTTCTTGGTATTACTAGTAAGCTTTTTCTCAGTGTTTGCTTTAACTGCTGCTTAACCAGTTGCCCCATGGTTTTACATCTTAGAAAAATTGTTTGATGAAAATAATCTGCAAGTTCAATTCTTAATTGTTCAATCTTTTCTCTTTTCGAAATATCATCATCATGCATAATGTCCAATAGCTCTTTTACCCTGTACCGTGACGATGCGAGCCTTATGGCTATCATTGTTCTTTCTTCTGCCTGGTACTGAGAAATGCTATCCCTGTCGAGATGTTTTAATACCTCATCAACAAAGGGTTTATTCTCTTTAAAAAACTGGGGAAGATAAAGGTTCTTTCTGCCTTCATAACTCTGCTGATCAAAGTCAATGGCCCTTATGCGGTATTGAAAGTCTTCAATGTCTGGTGTAATGTTTACTACAAAATTATAACTGCGCATATCACCCAGCAGGCGTACAAAACATCGTTCATTAAACTTCACAAACTCCTTGGCAAAACGTATGATATTGGTATCAGAACGATAAAGATAATTTTCTATAAAATCATCACCCGGAATACCGGGTATATGTTCTTCCACAAGCGTATTATTCCATGTAATAAACGTAATACGGTTGGGTGATAAAAGATGCTCCAGCTCCAGCCCGTAAACACGACTTGCATCAGCTTGCTTTACGTAATAGTGATCGTAGTTGTCGTTAAACTTATTTACAATACGTATGCGAAAAGGCTGACTGTTGCCAAAACTGCAGAAATCAATTCTTGCCACATCAAGATGTGTGCTGTAACTAAGGTCGCCTTCTGTTTTTAAAATGGCGTAAATATTTACAAGCGCTTCGCGCAGGTATTCCCACTCACGCATATCATAAGTAACGGTTTCCCATAAGGTATCTTTGCCATGTTTATCTTTAAGTGGAATGGAATAAGTAAATCTTAGGAGATCATTGTACCCTGCCGGCAGTTTAATTTCGCGGCCGTATTTTTTAAGATACAGGCGCAGAAAATTGTTCACCGGAAACAGTGGCTTTCTACGTGAAGGCCGGATGTTTTCTATCACATGTTTATCTGCATCTAACATGAAATGAAATTAAGCTTTTGTTGATGAAGAATACATCGAAAAGTTGGATGTTCAGCTCCTCTTTGTCTTTGGGTATTTCACTTCTTTTATTTACCTGCAGTGAGCGCATAAACAGCAAAAGAAGCAAGCCAGTGATCCCCCATATAGTCACCACTTGCAACATGAGGAAGTGCTGCTTTGATATGTGTATTGGCAAGCGAAAGCAGTGCAGCCTTGTTTGAGCCCGCGTGCTGTGCAATACCATACAGGCACCAGGCGCGGCTGAGATTAAGGCCATCAAGGTGTACGAGTTTGCCGTCGCTGCGATCAATTACTTCACCAGGCTGTAGTGGAATGTTTGTTCCAAAGAGTGATGGAAGAAAGGAATGCAACCAGACTTTATAAGATGCTGCAGGCATAATACGCCACATTAAATCTGCTTCTTCAAGGCACGGGCTTAAGAAATCATTTCCACCCGGCTCATAACTGATGGGGCATGCCTTATCTTTCTGATAATAGCGCAACGCGGCTTTACTGATAGATTGTTTAAGTGAATCATCTTTTGCTACAACAGCGTAATCCCATGCGAGACGAAGGCCAAAAGCAAGATTGGCATGTTCACCTATTCTTATAGGATAAACCAGTTTGTTTAAATACTGCCTATAGGCATCGGAAAAATAGTTTGCGAGTGGCGCAACGTTGGAGGCAAGCTGCTTACCAAGGCTGTCGTTCCATGTAAGCAATTCACTTTGCAGTTGTAAAAGCCATCCCCATCCATAAGTACGCTCAAGTCCTTTGTTATCTTTTTGCTGAAAGATTTTTATCTCTGTAGCCAAATTTTCAGCAGATAAATTCTCTGAAAGTTTTTTTCTGATAATGCTTGCTTCCGGCATTTGTGGAAACAGTTTTAGCAGACGGACTAACATCCAATGACCATGTACACTCGAGTGCCAGTCGAAACAGCCATAAAAAGCAGGGTGATACATTTGAGGCTTTACAATAAGTGTAGTATCACTAAAAGTAACGCCTGTTTTGTAAGGAAATTCCTGTTGCATACAGCGCAGTGGCAATTGCGCAAAATGTGATGCACCAGCCTGAGTTAAAACAAATGTGCCGTCTTTGGTTAAATAATGTTGTTGTGCGCTTGCTGCTGTAATAAAGCAAAATACCGGTAGAAAAAACTTCATACTGATTTTGTGTTTCTTGATAAAGAATTTTAAAGTAAGGTATAAATCAATAACAAGAAGCTTACAACAACAAATCATTTCAAATTTTTTGTAAGAGATAATAAAAACTGCATTAGTCGTTACTTCAATCCACCAAAAACACAATACTTCTTTATCAAACGGAATCTTACTACTTTTGAAAAACTTCAACAAACGAATTGCGATGCCAAAGAGCAAAATAGCAGGTATTGGCATGTATGTGCCAAAGAATACTGTTACCAACAAGGATCTTACCCGTTATATGGAAACAAGTGATGAGTGGATACAGGAGCGAACGGGCATTAAAGAAAGAAGATACGCACACCGGACAGAGGAAACCACTACTACAATGGGCGTTGAAGCCGCAAAGATTGCTATTGAAAGAGCCGGCACGTCTGCACAGGATATAGATTTTATTGTATTTGCTACGCTTTCACCTGATTATTATTTTCCTGGTTGTGGAGTACTTGTTCAGCGTGCTTTAAAGATGAAAGAAATTGGTGCGCTCGATGTTCGCAATCAATGCAGCGGTTTTATATATGCTATAAGTGTTGCTGATCAGTTTATACGTAGTGGTATGTATAAAAACATATTGATTATTGGAAGTGAAAAGCATTCGTTTGGTCTTGATTTTAGCACGCGTGGCAGAAATGTGTCTGTTATTTTTGGAGATGGTGCTGGTGCCGTGGTGCTTCAGCCAACAGAAGAAAATAACAAAGGCATATTAAGTACACATCTGCACAGCGATGGAGAGAGTGCCGAAATACTGGCAATGTATAATCCCGGTACGCATGCCAATCACTGGTTAAATCAATCATTGGCATCTTTTGATGATGCAGAGATTGGTGAAATGTTTATGAGCCACGCTATGATTGACAGTGCACAGAATTTTCCTTTTATGGACGGACCTTCTGTTTTCAAAAAAGCAGTTGTTAAGTTTCCTGAAGTAATCATGGAGGCCTTGCACGTAAATGGTTACACTCCTAAAGACATTAGCCTGCTTGTTCCGCACCAGGCAAATCTTCGCATAGCTCAGTTTGTTCAACAAAAGCTTGGTCTTAACGATAGCCAGGTGTATAACAATATTCAAAAGTATGGCAATACTACTGCAGCATCAATACCTATTGCATTATGCGAGGCATGGGAAGAAGGCCGCGTAAAAGACAATGATCTTGTTTGTCTTGCAGCATTTGGCAGTGGGTTTACATGGGCAAGTGCACTAATTAAATGGTAAGCATTATCACGAGTAGTATGCACGTATTAAAATGTGATAAGAAACCCGTTAACCAAACTATAAATTTGTTTTCAAGGCACATTTAATTCCTTGTTGCGTTGTTTTGTGCTGTTATTATGATGTAATATTGACGCTGATTAAAAAGTAGCCGTATGGATAAAGTAGTAGAAAGTGCAGTATTGAATGAGAATACCTTAACCCACCAAAAAGAGAATATCAACGGAACCCCACTTGTGAGAAAAAATAAAAACGATAAGCCGGAGCGAAAATTTGTTTTCCTTGTAAATCCTATATCAGGCGCAGCAAAAAAAGATACTGTGCTAAAAGACATAGAAGCCAGGAGTAAAAAACTTCACCTGGAATATGAGGTTATACCTACCAACGCTTCAGGCAATTATGATTTCTTAAAAGATAAGATAGCCGAACATCATATAACAGATGTTGTAATGATTGGCGGCGATGGTACTGTTAACCAGGTGGTAAATGCTTTGTATAAAACAAAAGTGCGTTTTGGCATTATTCCTTTTGGCAGTGGAAACGGACTTGCTTTTGCTGCAGGCATTCCTAAAAAGCCTCAACAGGCATTTGAGCTCATTCTTAACGGCAATGCAAAACCTGTGGATGCTTTTCTCATCAACAAGCAATTCTCCTGTATGTTAAGCGGCCTTGGTTTTGATGCAAAGGTTGCGCATGATTTTGCCAGTAAAGCTTCACGTGGGTTGCTTACTTACACGCAGCAAAGCCTTATTAATTTTTTTAAAGCACAGCCTTACCAGTTTGAAATAGTGTTGGATAAGTTTTCATTTTATACAGATGCCTTTTTTATAAGTATTGCAAACAGCAACCAGTTTGGCAACAATTTTACTATAGCACCACATGCAAGTTTGAATGATGGACTGCTTGATATAGTGGTAGTTCAAAAAATGAATAAGGCAAGGCTTCCGTTTGCCGTGCTAAGACAAATAAGAGGAAACAATCAGTTGCAACAATTGGTAGAAGATGTTACCAGGAAAAACGTTTTATATTTTCAAACACCATCACTTACTATCCGCAATTTAAAACTTGCCCCGTTTCATATAGATGGTGAGCCTAAAGAGACTCATGAAGAGTTCAATATTCAAATCATAAAAGATTGTTTTGAATTAATACAACCCTGAAGTTTTTAGCATAATTGTGTTAGATCCCTGCATCGTTATAACAATGCCAATTACTGTATTGATGTAAAGCACGCTGAAAAAATTTAAGTACCTTCAAAACCTAATCTCTGCATCTTTTCAGGAGATACAAACAACAAATTATTTATATGGCCTTAGGAAAGATACTTTGGGTGGATGATGAAATAGAAAGCCTGCAATCTCAAAAAATATTTCTTGAGCATAAGGGTTACGAGGTGCAGACGCTCAATAATGGATTTGAGGCGATTGATTATGTAAAAGAAAACCCCGTTGATGTGGTATTGCTTGATGAAACAATGCCCGGTATCACCGGTCTTGAAACACTGGCAAAAATAAAAGAGGTTAATCAGCGCATTCCCGTGGTTATGATTACCAAGAATGAAACAGAAAACCTGATGGATGAAGCCATCGGCAGCCAGATTACGGATTACCTTATAAAGCCTGTTAACCCCAACCAGGTATTGTTAAGTCTTAAAAAAATTATTGATAATAGAAGACTGGTTGCTGAAAAAACAACAAGCGCCTATCAGCAACAATTTCGCAATTTATTCATGGCGCTCAACAGTAGTCCCGATTATAATGAATGGATGGATATTTATAAAAAATTAGTGTATTGGGAACTGGAAATGGAGAAAAGTGATAGCCCTGAAATGCAGGAAGTTTTGCAAAGCCAGAAGCAGGAAGCCAACACAGAGTTTTTTAAATTCATTAGTAAAAATTATTCCGGTTGGATAAATGCAAAAACCAAAGATGTTCCGGTAATGAGCCATCATCTTTTTAAAACAAAGGTGCTGCCCCACATAGAAAAAGAAATACCTACTTTTTTTATCGTACTTGATAATCTTCGTTTTGATCAATGGAAAGCCATAGAACCCATTTTTGCTGAAAGTTTTCGCATACAGGAAGAAGATACTTTTTACAGCATATTACCTACAGCAACGCAATACTGTCGTAATGCAATTTTTGCAGGAATGCTGCCTCTTGAGATTGAAAAGAAATTTCCTGTACAATGGAAAAATGATGATGAAGAAGGCGGTAAAAATTTATATGAAGAAGACTTCTTAAAAGCGCAGCTAAAAACATTAAAACGCGAAGACATCAGGTATAGCTATACCAAGGTTGTTAACCACAATGATGGTCAGCAACTTGTAAACAATATGCATAACCTGTTGCGCAACGATTTAAATGTTATCATTTACAACTTTGTTGACATGCTTAGCCACGCACGTACCGAAATGGAAGTGCTTAAAGAACTTGCCGGTGATGAAATAAGTTACCGAAGCATTACCCGTAGCTGGTTTGAACATAGCCCCTTGCACCAGGCTTTGAAGAAAATAGCTGATAAAAGAATTAACATCGTTCTTGCTACAGATCATGGAAGCGTAAAAGTTAAAACGCCATGCAAGGTTATTGGTGATAAACAAACTACAACCAACCTTCGTTATAAGCATGGCCGTAACTTAAATTATGAACCAAAAGAGGTGCTTGCATACCGCGACCCTAAAGAAGTGGGCCTGCCTGTACCTAATGTAAATTCCTCTTATATTTTTGCGAAGGAGGATGGGTTTTTGTGTTACCCCAATAACTACAACTATTATGTAAATTATTACCGCAATACTTTTCAGCATGGTGGCGTTAGTATGGAAGAAATGATAGTACCTGTTGTAAAGATGACGAGTAAGGGTTAACGTTTCGATTAGATTGCCGGTATTTTCACCCACAACTGTGGATAAAACAAAATGCCCGCCAGCTACATCAGGCTTAATTTTACGTTGTCATTTGACTATTTCATTATTTACAATTGACAATGAAACTTACACAATCTACTTTAGATAAACTGGGAGATATATTGGGCGAATCATCTTACGTGGTTCGTTATGAGCGTGGCACTTTTCAAAGCGGGTGGTGTTTGCTTGAAGAAAAAAAGATAGTGGTGCTCAATAAATTTCTTGATGTTGAGGGCCGCATTAACACTCTGCTTGATATAATACCGCAGCTCGAAATAGATTTTGACAAGCTCACTCATGAATCCCAGAAGCTTTATGAAAGTGTTCTAAAACGCTCCGCTGTGGAAAATAACCACGAATAATTATGCATGCTTTTTGCTCATGACCAAGTGATCTTTATTTTTGACATGTGCAAGCATCTCCTTTAAACATAACATTTCTCGGAACGGGCACCAGCAGCGGTGTGCCAATGATTGCCTGTGAGTGCGAAGTTTGTACCTCCTCCAATGAAAAAGATAAACGCCTTCGTTCAAGCATCCTGGTGAAATCTCCTTCTACAACATTGGTTGTTGATACCACGCCGGATTTCAGGCAGCAAATGCTTCGCATCAATAATAAAACACTTGATGCAGTAATTTTCACTCATCCGCACAAAGATCATATTGGCGGTCTTGATGATGTAAGGGCTTACAATTTTATGCAGCAAGTACCTATGGATATCTACACAAATTCTCTCACAGAAGAAGCGTTAAAAAGAGAATTTGCTTATGCATTTGCAGATAAACGTTACCCGGGAGTGCCGGAGCTAAACCTGATTACTATCGATGAAACACCCTTTGTTGTAGGAGATATTGAAGTAATTCCTATAAAAGTATGGCACCATAAGATGCCTGTGTATGCATACAGGTTTGGCGACTTTACTTATATTACCGATGCCAACCGGGTTGAAGAGGCTGATAAGGAAAAAATTAAAGGCTCAAAAATCGTAGTGGTAAATGCGCTGCGTAAAGAGCCGCATATTTCACATTTCACTTTGGAAGAAGCTATTGCGTTAGTGGAAGAGTTACAGGTTCCTGAAGCATATTTTACACATATCAGCCATCAGTTAGGAAAACATGATGATATCAACAAAGAACTTCCTTCTCATATAAGGCTTGCACACGACGGCCTGCAGTTGCACATTATGCAAAGCAATTATTTCACTGATTAAAATAAGTTTATACCTACATGCCATCCAAACCATGCCCTCGTGTTGCTACCAAAATTAAATCCCGGGTAACCGGTTGATGGTCCCGACTTATAACCAGGTATTGTATGGGTTTGTTTTGAATGAAATACAGAAAACGTGGGGCCTGCAAACAATGCGATATTCTTACTAAATCTTACGTTGAAAGACGGCTGAAACCTATATAAGGATGGGAAGCTTTTCCAGTCGCCGAGATAAAGATTTTGACTGGTAAGTTCTGTGGCGATTGAAAGGTTTTGATTCAGCATCATTTCTTTTCCAATACCATAGCCGATAGTGTAAGCTTTATTATTCTCTGCGATATTCATTCCAACGAGCAAAATACTATATAACTTTCTGCTACCGGATTTATACGCCATGTTTACGTTAAGCACTTCATTTGAATACACTGATAATTTGTGATAGCCTTTCTTTACGATATTGATAAGACCAATGCTGTATCCAGATGAGCTATCCGCAATATTGACAAGTGCTATCTGTACACCTCTTGAATAGTGTGTGTAATTAAATAATCCCGCAAGTTGTACACCTTTCATTTCCTTGCGGCTGATATTTCCCAATCCTGCAAGTTGTACACCATGTGATTTGTCTTTCACAAGATTAACAGTACCAGCAGCCTGCACACCTTTAAGATTTCCCCATATTACATTGTAGTTGCCCGTCAATTGTACACCACCTAAATCGCCTTTTACCAGGTTACTGAAACCTGATGCCTGAACGCCCTTAAGAGAATCAAAAACATTGTTGTGAATACCAGCTAACTGAACCCCTTTAAAGGTTCCGCCCACAACGTTAAAAGCTCCGGCAACTTGTACGTGATTAGCATTCCGCTTGTCTATGTTAAATATTCCACCGAGCTCAACGCCACTCGTTCCAGCGGCATAACCGCCAATGATGTTAACGGACACTTTATTGATTACCTGTGCGTTTAATCCATGTGAGCCGATGCCAGGCACTAATGATACCTGGTACTGTTTGCTTGCAAAAAATTTTCGAATATTAAGGCTTTGCATCTTTTGTCTTGATGAAAGAAAAATTCTCGCAAGCCAGTTACGCTCAACTTTGGATGAAACAACTACCGGCCCTAATTCTGAAAGTTGCGGAGTGATGCCAACATGTACCTCCTGGTTATACCCGGGTTGAATGCTTATGGTAGTATCTGCATACGCTACTTTACTTACATTAACAAAGAGAGATGGACGCCTGTCTTTCAGCTTTAACCTGAAGAAGCCATCGGCATTGGTGAATGTGGATACAAGCTGATTTTTTTCATATACGCTAACATCACTTATTTTCTCTCCTGTGATGTTATCCGTAACGTAACCGCTTACAAAATAATAATTGCCTGAAGCATTGCGCTGAATGATGATATAATCACCAGTTTCTTTGTATTGATAATCACCATTGAGCAATATATCCAGTAACTCTTTTATTGTTTTATTTTGAGCAGATATGGTTACAAGGCTGTCTTCATTAATTATATTGCTGTTATACGAAAAATAAAATTTGCCTTTATTGCTTAATGTTTGCAGCACTGTTTTAAGTGGCTGGTTGTTTGCATTAACAGGTATAATAAGATGCAGTTTGTTTTGTGCCTGTATTGTTATGCTAATGGATAATGAAAAAAGCAGTGAGGCGATGATTTTATTAAAAAAAATATTGCGGCTTTGTCTAATCAAAGCCGCCAGGATATTAAGTTGTGATTTGGTGAATGCAGTTATCAATTGCTATGCGCTACAGTTTACTTTATAATGGCGCCAAAGATAATTATCATCTTTACCTCTTAAACTGTTACATTATTTGTACGGTTTGGTTGTAGGATAAATGCACGGTTATTTTAAAACAATAGTATCATCTTTCTTTTCCACATGTATATTAAAAGTTTGGCTGATGACATGCAATGCTTCATTTAAAGAGTCAGCAGGCAGTGTAGTGGTTAATGGCAGGTTAACAAGTTTATTATTGCCGATGATAATATTGGAATGATACACTTCATTCAACATTTCCACTACGCGCCATAAAGGTGTATCATCGCAAATAAACTCTTTTGTCTTATAGTAATTGTACAGTTCATCTGTGCTCTTTTGTTTATACAGATCATCCTTACTTTTATCAACAATTATTTTTTCGTGCGGCTTAAGCCTTACTGCTTTTTGCTGCTTTGCTACTTCAACTATGCCGGTTTCTACAATTACTTCTGTTTTGTTGCCTTCGCTTTTTACGTTAAAAGAAGTGCCCACTACTTTTACTGTAACGTCATTAGCTGTAATAATAAAAGGCTTGCTTTTATCCGGCGTTACATTAAAGAAGGCCTCTCCTTTCAGTGTTACTTCACGTGTATCACCCGTAAATTTTTTTGTGTATGATAAAGATGAATATTTGTTTAGAGTAACGATTGAGCCATCGGGTAGCGTATCTGTAATTACTTTCTCCTGCGATTGCACAAATACAGGCGTTGTATCATTTTGTTTCTTGAAATACAGATAAGTAACAGCAGCGCCTGTTAGTACAAAGAATAAAGCTGCTGCAATTTTCAACCACGAAAACTTTTTAACTGTAATTGGTATGATAGGAGTTTCGCCAGTACGTTTTTGCAAACCCTGCTTAAAGCGAAGCCATGCTTCTTCCTCATTAATTGAGCTTGCCATGGCAAGCTGCCTGCTCTGTTCCCATATTAATTTAAACTCATCGAAATAGCGCTTGTTTGCTCCGCTTATACTGCACCATTGCTGAACTTCTTCCTGCTCTGCCGGCGTGGCTTCGTGCAGCAGGTATTTTACCAGCAAATCATCCATACTATCGTTTATGTTTTTTCTCATTCGGTTATAACTGAAGCAATACAATAATGAGGGTTAAAAACTCCGCCAGTTTAAGGCGCATTAATCTCAGGGCCTTACCCATCTGGTTTTCCACCGTTTTTACAGAAATGCCAAGCTCAGTAGCAATTTCGTGATACTTTAATTCTTCAAACCGGCTCATTTGAAAAATAGTTCTGCATTGCTCCGGCAATTCATTTAGGGCCTTGCTGATATTTTTTTCAAGTTCACTTTGCCGCACTTTACGTGCAGCGGTATCTTCTTCCTGCTGACTTATATGCTGCATACTATATGATTGATGTGTAGCTCTTACTTTTTGATGCGTAAGATGATTGATACAGAGATTATGCACCGAACGGTACAGGTAGGCTTTTAATGATAATTGAATATTGAGCTTTTCCCGTTGCTCCCATATTTTATAAAACACCTGCTGTACCATTTCTTCAGCAACAGATTCATCTTTTAAAATGGTAGCCGCATAAGCGTGCAGGTTTTTAAAGTTGAGTTTAAAAACCTGTTCAAAAACATCTTCATCACCTTTGGCCAATAGTTCCGTAAAGCGTGTTTCGCTGAATTCCATTGTTCCGGTTTCAATAAACGTCGTCAAGTTAGCTATTTCATGTTGTTCTTAACTATTGACAGGCGTAAAAGCGCAAACCCCTATTTCTTTCAAAAAAATTTCTCTTTCCTGTGCTCTTTCTCCTCTTTTTAAAATAAGTGGTGTTACCAGCCGGGTATTGTTTGCCATCAGTTAATTTCGTTGCAACACACAACCATTGCTTATGCGAAGAATATTCCCGGCATTTTTTGTTTTGATATGCCTCAACTGTTTTGCACAAGACACTATCACCAGGGCTGATTTGCCCGTAGCGGCAAGAGTCTTTGACCTGTCGTTTACTCCTTCAGAAATTGATTCAATGTATGGTAACGTAAAAGAGATAAATGAAACGGTTAAAAAGATGCACACTCACACGTTGGATAACAGTGTGCCAATGAGTCTTTGGCAAAACCCTGTATTGCCAGGCATGAAGGTCAATGATAGGCAAGAGCCTGTGGAATGGCCAATACCAACAAATGTATCAATGCCGCAAAACAGAACAGAGCTTGCGTTTTATTCCATACTACAGCTTGCATCGTTGATAAAGAATAAAAAAATAAGTTCTGTTGAACTCACGAAATTTTTTATTGAGCGGCTTAGAAAGTATAGTGACCAGTTGCAGTGTACCATTTCAATAACGGAAGACATTGCTTTAAAAGAAGCGCAGCAGGCAGATAAGGAAATTGCGCAAGGCAAATACAAAAGCGCTTTACACGGTATACCATATGGATTGAAAGATTTATTCGCTGTAAAAGGAACAAAGACAACATGGGGTGCTGCGCCATTTAAAGACCAGGTAATTGAGGAAGATGCTTATGTATATACAAAACTTAAAGAAGCCGGCGCCGTGCTGGTAGCAAAGTTTACTCTAGGAGCATTAGCTATGGGTGATAAGTGGTTTGGAGGAAGAACAAATAACCCATGGAATTTAAAACATGGTTCGTCCGGTTCATCAGCCGGCTCAACAGCAGCAACGGTTGCAGGGCTTGTTCCCTTTGCGATAGGTACAGAAACGTGGGGATCCATTATATCACCTTCAACCACCTGCGGTGCAACAGGATTAAGGCCAACTTTTGGAAGCATCAGTCGTTCTGGTGCAATGGCTTTAAGCTGGAGCCTTGATAAAATTGGCCCTATTTGCAGAAGTGCAGAAGATGCTGCAATTGTATTCAATTACCTGCACGGTACAGATGGCAAAGATCTTAGCGCAGTTAGTCGCCCGTTCAACTATAAAAATGTTATTGATATAAGGAAGATGAAGATTGGCTACGCAAAAAATTATTTTGATAAACTTGAAAAAGATGCTGCTGAATGGCAGGTGCTTGATGCTTACAAAAAACTTGGCGTTACACTTGTGCCTGTTAATTTTCCTGAAGACAGTGCTTATGATTTTGAGATGATGAATATTATTATCAGTGGTGAAAGCGCTGCTGCCTTTGATGAACTGACAAGGAAAAATATTGATGATGAGCTTACATGGCAAACCAAAAATGACTGGCCGAATATTTTTCGCAGTTCAAGGTTTGTATCTGCGGTGGATTACATTAATGCCAACAGGCATCGCTATTTGTTGATGCAAAAGGTAAATGCGGTACTTCAAAATTTTGATGTAGTCATTTGCCCTACATGGGGCGGCAATCAATCTGCCATTACAAATCTTACAGGTAATCCCGCTATCTGTTTTCCGATTGGTTTTGGTAAAGAGAATCTTCCAAAAAGCATTACGCTTGTGGGTGGTTTATATAATGAAGCTGAGCTGCTTGAAGTTGCGAATGCTTATCAAAACTCAACAGGCTATAGCCGGATACATCCACCTGCATTTATGCAGTAGTTTAATGTCAGACGTATGGAGAAGAAACTCACGTTTGACGTTTCACGTCTCACGAAAAAATAAAGGAATTAGAAAAATATCTATTACTTATAACCAAGTAATTTTTTATAATTCTTTAGCCAGTATTCTACATAATCAAAATCATCATCTTTAAAAAGAGATTCTTTTAGTTTTATTTTATTACCGTTAACTATTTTAAACAAGACGATCTTTTTTATTTCTTCATCTTCTTTATCTCCGATAAATTTCAGATGAAAAAGAGTTTGCAACTTGTTTCCTTTAAAGGTGTACAGGTCAGAATATGACTCACTTACTTTTTCATGCTCCCAGTAATTGCAGAATATTTTTTGGGTAGTGTCTATCAATTCCCATTCATCGGGTAACCTGATTGAAACACTGTCAAATCGGTTGGAATAATTATTGAAAAGAAAGATTTCCGTATCCCATTTCCATAAAAGGATAACATCATTATAACCATCACTATTAACGTCCCTGGTTCTATCATAGTCGTTGTGATTTCCCAGGTTTTCAAATGTTATGTTTTCCAGCCATTTTCCATCATTATATTTTTCAACGATTCCATCAAACAATGTGTCATGATGAATAATTCTGAACCTGCAATTGTTAACTGAAAATGTGTCTACGTAACCTTGAGGGCCGGCATGTTCTACAGTAGAATCCCAAAAGGGAAGATGCAACTCTTCATCCCGATTTTGCGTGATCCCGATGAGAGGAATTAGGCACAACAGGATTAAAATTATTCGTGGCATGGTAAACAATTAAATTCAACAATGGGTTACAGAAAAATCTTTTTGTTATTGATTACAACAACTCTTTCACCAGCATTTCCCATTCTTCATCCAGGCTAACCGCAGGTCTTTTAGCGCCTGCTTTTCTGTACCAGTAATCGGCGTTCCATATATCGCCTTCTTTGCGATGCAGGTAGGCATGCACACGACACGCAGTTTTATCTTCCATGGAATCAACAAGGTGATGCGCTGCATTCCAATCTCCCTTTGCATCAAGCCAAAGCGATTGAAGATAAACTGACAACTCTTCGGGAGGAGATAATTGTGTGAGTGAATCCTTAAAGACTGCTATGTTTTTCATATATGCAAGTTACAATTAGCCGAATGTTAAATACAAAAATTTAGACTTACGCTTTTAAATTATTGATCCTATCCAAAGCAAAACAATGCTTAGGACTAATACAATTCCTCCTGACCATAGAAAGGCAATTCGCCATTTTTTATCGAGTATAAATGCAAGAAAAAGAAGTCCAAGTATCAAATCCAGGGCACCCATGCAAAGCGTACCTACGCCGAGCATTAAAGCGAATTCATCAGCATCCATATCTTTCGTATAAAAGAATACAATAAGCGTAAGAGCAATAGAAAGAATAATACTTGTAATAAGAACGATATAAAACTGTTTTGACATTTTCATTTGTTAGCGTATAAATATTTAATGAAAATTGAGGTTAGCTACTATTATACTGCAAACCACACCGCCTATCAAAAGAAATAAACCAAGCCCTAAAAGTATTCCCTGGCCAAGCTCTTTTTTGCCTGTAACAAAACAATACGCAATACCAAAAATAAGTTCACCCAACAATGCCACGATAGCAATAGGAATGCCTGCCGGAATAAATACTATCAATAATAAACCAAAATCTGCAAGCGCAACAATCACTGCTGTTTTCCATACTTTATTCATATGATTTCCCTTTCTTTTTGTAATTGTTTTACGTATGTTTCCTTTTCGTCTCTGTAAAATATATTCATTGTTTCAAAAGGAATAATACGACCGTCTTTGTTTACAATATGCACGCAGCTTTTCTTAATGGCTCTTACATCAAAATCATAGGCATCTATAAAGCGCATAATAATAATGCGGAATAAATTTTCATAACTTAAACCAGGCGCATGAATTTGTGGTAAACAACACAAAAGCTCTTTAAAATTTTCTTCTGCTCTATCCACAGAAATGCCTGTACTGAAAATTTTAAGCATATGTTGGTGCAATGCTTCATCCTGTTCGTATATAATAGTATTGCGGCTATTGTTTAATAGATGTGCAGGGTCAACATAACGTGTCATGGGAAATACTTGTCCGTTAAGTTTTAATGCATAAGCCATTGCCAGTGCATCCGGATTACATGGAACAGGTATAATATCATTCGGCTGGAAAATATCTGTCTGTTCAAGTATCTTTTGTCTTACATCAGTTAGTGTTATGCGATCTGTTGCTGCATTGAAACCTTCCAGCCGGCCTGCGACCTGGGTTGGTTGAAAAGTGACACCTCTTACACAACGCTGCTTTAAAGCAAACTCGATAATTTTTCCTGCTTCATCATCATTCAATCCTTTTTGAAGTGTTACGACAAGTGTTGTGGAGAGATTATATTCATTCAAATGCTCTAAAGCCTGTAACCTTATATCTGAAAGGTCTTTTCCACGCAATGCCGTTAATGCTTCCGGCTTGAACGAATCAAACTGTAAATAGATTTCAAAGTCAGGCATGTATGATGCAAGTCGTTTAGCAAATTCTTTATCCTTCGCAATGCGAATGCCGTTTGTATTTACCATAAGGTGACGGATGGGTTTTTGTTTGGCCGCATCCAAAATGGCAAAGAAATCAGGATGTATGGTTGGCTCACCGCCGCTTATCTGCACTACGTCGGGCGTGCCTTCGTTGGCCACAATAATATCAAGCATTTGCTGCACCTCTTCCAATGTTCTATGCCTGCCATAATGTGGTGAACTCATGGCATAACAGGTTGGGCAGGTTAGGTTACAGCGATCGGTAATTTCAATTATTGTAAGACAGCTATGCTGCTCATGATCGTTACATAAACCACAATCATAAGGGCAGCCATAGTGGGTTCGTGTATTAAACTTAAGAGGAACCTCAGAAGGTTTGTTGTAATTGCGGGTATTCTTGTAGTATGCTATGTCTGTTGCAATCAATACTTTGCTAAAGCCGTGGTCGGGGCAGTTCTTTAGCATGTATACGTTATCGTTTTCAAATACAATTTTTGCATCAACCCGGCGCAGGCATTGTGGGCAAAGGCTAAGGGTAAAATCGTAGTAGGTGTATGGACGCTCCGGCATGAAAGATGTGGTTTATTGTTGATGGGATTCTTAAATTCTAAAATGATTGAGTATGATGGAAATATACTCAACTTTTAAAGGCGGCTGATGAAAAAATATTTGAACAGGAAAAGGCTGTCCTTGTATGTTTAAGAATCTTTTTGAAAGCCATTGCAAAACATTACTGCCGTATTTGTATATTTGCCCCCCGAAAAGTTGCTGAGCAGCTTTTTATTGCCCGATAGTATAATGGTAGTACTTCAGATTCTGGCTCTGATAGTCTTGGTTCGAATCCAGGTCGGGTAACAAGGAGGTTTTAACCTCCTTTTTTATTTTTCCTTTTGGTTAGCAGTACTTATTGCTAATTTAACAGGTCTTCTATCAGCTCTAATAATTTCTCCACATCTATTGGTTTTGAAAGGTAGCCCGTTGCACCAGCTTCAAGACATTTTTCAATATCGCCTTTCATGGCTTTTGCTGTTAAAGCAATTATGGGTAAATCAGTATATTTTTTATTGCTTCTTATAACTCTCATCGCTTCAAAGCCATCCATTTCCGGCATCATGATATCCATTAATACAATATCTACCTTTTCCATTTCACCCAGTTTGCGTAACGCTTCTATGCCGTTGGTGGCAACAATAATCTCAAGACCAACATCTTCCAGTGCGGCCAGCAAAGCATAGACATTGTTGTTATCGTCATCCGCAAGAAGCACTATTTTACCCTGTAACGTCTCCATCTTGATGTGTCAAATAAGTTAAGAAATCGTAGTTTATTTTTTCAGTAATAATTCTATCAGCAGCAGTAACTGTCGTACATCAACAGGTTTTGAAAGATATGCAGAAGCGCCGGCTTTAAGACATTCTTCTTTATCGCTTTTCATTGTTTTAGCAGTTATTACTATTACCGGCAGTGTTTTAAAATCTGCATTTTTCCGTATACTTCGTATCGCTTCAAAGCCATCCATTTCCGGCATCATAATATCCATTAACACCAGTGATATTTCTTTATTCCTGTTAAGAAGGTTCAATGCTTCCTGGCCAGTATGTGCAACTAGCAAATTAGCTTTGTAGCCCTCAAAAATGCCACGTAAACTTTCTATGTTGCGTTCATCATCATCTGTTATTAATATATGACGGCCCTCGAGCAAAGCTGCTAATTCATTTGATATTTCCAATGGTACAGAACCTTCTTTTATCAAAATGTTTGATGGTACAGAAATTCTATTTTCTTCACTTCCGGCTTCATCATCTTTATTTATTGTTGTATCTACGCCATCGATTGGCAGATAAATGGTAAACCTGCTGCCCACACCTTCTGTACTTTCCACTTCTATGTTCCCACCCAGCAATCCACATAACTCCCGGCTTATAGAGAGGCCCAGCCCGGTGCCCCCATATTTACGACTTGTACTTCCATCAGCTTGTTTGAATGCATCAAAAATAGCAGACTGCTTGTTCTGCGGTATGCCTATGCCCGTATCCGTTACAGTAAAAGCAATAACTTCAGGTTTTACAGTTGAATAATTATTTGTGCCTGTTAATTTGCCGACCGGTGCCCTGTTTATTGAAAAGCTTACGGTTCCATTTTTGGGCGTAAACTTAAATGCATTGGAAAGCAGGTTTTTTATAACCTGTTCCAGCCTTTGTCCATCCGTAATAATGTGAGAAGGTAAGCTATCTTCTTCTTGAGTGATGAAATGAATTTCTTTTTGCCCGGCAACAGGTGTAAATAAATGTTGAATATTATTTTTAATATCTGCCAGCTCAACATTATCCATTTCAATTTCCATTTTACCGGCTTCTATCTTGCTAAGGTCAAGAATGTCATCGATAAGCTTTCGTAAGTCGTTTCCTGCCGAATGTATGGTAGCCGCCTGTTCTACTTGTTTATTTGTAAGATTGCCAGGTTTGTTGTTGCTTAAAACTTTGGAAAGAATAAGCATACTGTTTAACGGTGTTCGCAGCTCATGACTCATATTCGAAAGGAACTCGCTTTTAACATTATTGCTTCGCTCCAGTTCCCGGGTTTTTGAAATAAGTTCCAACCTTGTTTTTTCGAGTGACTCATTATTAGCCATCAACTTTTCAAGCGTTACCTGCAATTCTTCCTGGGTTGTTTTCATTTCATCGTGCGCTGCCAGTAATTCTTCCTGCGCACTTCTTAGCTCTTCATTGATAGCTACAAGTTCTTCATTGCTCTCTTGCAATTCTTTTTCAGCGTTTCTTTTTTCACTTAAATCACGTGTTATTTTGGAGAAACCGGTCACTCTTCCCTTATCGTCATGTATGGCAGTAATGGTTACACTGGCCCAAAAAGGCGAACCATCCTTTCTTATGCGCCAGCCTTCTTCAGAAGCTCTGCCAGTCGTTTCAGCCTCTTTCAATAACTGACCGGGTTTATCGCTTTGTATATCTTCAGCGGTATAAAATATTTTAAAATTTTTGCCTATTATTTCATTGCCTTTATAGCCCTTAATGCGCTCTGCACCTAAGTTCCAGTTGCTGATATTACCAGTGGTATCCATTAACAATACAGCGTAGTCCTGTATTTCCCCTATTATCCTGTTGTAACGGTCATGACTATATTTAAGGTCTATTTCGGATTGACGCAGTTCTGTAACATCTTCTACACTGTGAATAATAAAAGCAATTTCATTGTTGTCATCAAACACGGGGCTGTTAAGCGGGCTCCAGTACTTTTCAACAAATCCTTTGCCCGAGGAGTCCTGTACATCATATTTCTGAATTGGCATGGCATCTGGCCTGCGGAATTTCAAAACACGCTCAAGTGACGCACGAAGGTTTTTAACACCATCTGCATTTGGGTCGTCGGGGTTATCAGGAAATACATCGAATATGTAACGGCCTACAATTTGCTCACGCCTGGTAAGAGTACTTTCCAGGTAAGCATCTGTAACCGCACTAATGTGCAGGTCTGGCAGTAAAACCAGGTATAAGCCGGGTGATGATTCAAAAAGCTTTTTAAAATCAGGTTGGAAGAGTTCCATTAAATTCTTTTATAGGATATATTAATTTTTATAGCGTTAAACTATGAAAAGCCTTAAGAGCACAGGTTGTTTTGGTAAGAGTAAAAGGGTTAACAGAAGCAAATTAAAGCATTTTGAATGATTAAAATATAAACACGATTTCAAAAATAAATCCCTTCACAGTACGGAAATCAAATTCAACCGGTTTTGATTGTGTGGTTGGTTAACCGATCTCTTTGATGTCCGTAAAATGAAAGGAATAATTGAATTCAATATATTGTTTCTGAAAAAATACTTTTTTTATTTAAGTATTCCTTCAAACATTCCGGCGCCTAATCTGTCCACTGCCCGGCTATATGATAATCTGTCAAAGGATTGTGGCTCACTCCATCTCTTTTAAGTACACGAATATATTTGTTGGAATTTTTGGGCAACATAAAGCCATATCTTTTCCCGTCAGACGCCCTGATGGTGTAGTCAGTCCATTTTTCATCAGTATCGTCTTTGTTTTCTATGTAATAAACGGTAACAGAGCCAGAGGATTCCTTACGGGTAATTATGGTTTCCGCAGCATTAACAATAAACAGGCAAGAGTAACTTGTTTCCGTACCAAAATCGCCATATTTATTGGCTGCCGTATTATAATCAGCAACGGAGTAACTATCTACACTATAGGTAATTTTATTGTTTGATGATGTTTTGCCGGTTCCGTTTCCTGAATTGGTACCAGTGTTTGTGGTTTGTGGTTGACTGCTTATTTCTTCAGACAATAACATAATACCATACCTCGATGTTCCTGAAGGCTGCCCCGCTGATATTATTTCAATTTTATAAGAAGAGGTTGTTTTAGGTGTAATGTATGCTACCTCAAGATCGCCAATTAAATCTTTATTGTCTGTGGCTTTATTGTCGTTTACAGTTTTAAATACCTGCCAGGTTCCGTTGTCATTTTTTTGGGAAATCACCAGCTTAAAGTCTTTTATTCTTGAATCTGTAAATGCCGCCATCAGGTATTTTTTATCTGCAAAAAGTGTTCGCTCTGTTGAGCCATAAAGGCCATCGGTATACAGATCAAGTACACCTGTTTCAACTCGCCTTAAAACAAAAGTGTCTTTATACTTGCTTTCAAAGTATGCATTTATAGAAGACACTTTTTTGTATACAGCCATCGAATATTCACTACTTCCCTGGCTAAATGAGCTGAGTATAATAAACAGTGCTATTACTATAAGAATTATCTTTTTCATGTGATTTTATTTTAAACTACATGGATATTATTCCCGATCGATAATCAGGTTAAAAAAGCAATTATTTACACCGCTTTTAAGCTTGCCGGAGACAAACACATAGTATGTGCCGCTCTCTGCCGGCTCAAATTTTATGCTTACATCGTTGCCTGTCATATCATCTGTTGCCACAACTTTTGGCTTACCTGTTTTTGGTGAATTGACGATGATGATATTCAGGTCTGATACATCATCGCCCACTGCAAAGGCATTGAGGTGATAAGTATTCGATGACGAAAATGTATGCTTATACATTCGATTATCTGTTATTGCACTATCGCTAACGAAAATGATATCAGCAAATGTTTTTTCCACAACTCTCAGATTTTTATTGATGACCTGCATTTTATTTAATGTGGTTTGAATAATTTGATCTGAATGCAACTGTGCGGAAACTGCTCCTGCAGATAAGCAGAGCGACAGCAACAGGAAAATTTGTTTGTACTTTTTCATGATTTATTTTTTTACAGGGATTAGTTTATATGCACTCTTTTAAATGTCCAGTAGTTTTGATTCATTCTATCTCTGTCTTCTCCCTCCACTACATTAATTACTGATACGTTTTTAGGTATTTTTCTAAAGGTTGCGGTAAAGCGATACGTGTTGGACGCACCGAAAGTCAACCCCTTGCCTTTGGGACTAATTGAAAGAAGACTATAATTCTCTCCATCTGCTTCTATATAAAAACAATTTGATTTTTGCTCGGGCCCATAGATATCGAAAGTGTAACTCCTGTTGTCGCTTCCTTCTTTGCGCAGCGTGAAGTATATTTTTAGATTATCAGGCGTTCTCTCTATTCTTGAAATTTTAATAAGGCCGCTTTTAGGAGGCTCTTCAACATAAGGGCCATCGGTAACGATAATTTCAGGCTCTCTTACAACCGGTTTATCATTTATAATCTCCTGCTGCTTTTTTGCTGTATCTGTTTTAGCTGCCTGGTTTGATGGGTTGTTTGCAATTATACCTTTCGATGCAGTATCCTTAGTCTTTACTTCAGTAACCGAATCTTTTTTAGCAATGTTTCCAGTGCTGTTGCTATCATTGCCGGAGGCTGCATTGTTTTTCCAAAACACAACACCAATAATAATTGCGATTACCAATACGCTTCCAATCAATAAAGGCAGCTTACTTTTTTTTGGTGGGATGATGATGTCTGCATTAGTCTTTTGGTTTTGATGCTTGTCATTGTCTTCTTTTTTTTGGGAGGGATTGGGTTCGATATATCCAAAATCTCCTTTCAACAAAAAGTTATGACCCCATTCTGCTATTTCATGTGCCTTTGGCCTGTCCCATGTTTCTTTTGAAAGACATTTTTTAATGATTCTATCCAGTTGAACAGAGTAGCCTTGCGGTAAAGTTGGGGATTCAGGTGTTTTGAATTGAGTTAAGCCCCCAAACTCTCCGAAAGGCTCATCACCGGTACATAGCTCATAAAGAGATGCGCCAAACGCCCATATATCTGTTGCCTTAATGGGTTGTGATTCTTTATTGCGTTCGTATAATTCAGGAGCACGGTATTGTGGCGGTGTAAGGCCAGAAACATAAGAATTACTTGTTGACTTTGATTGTGTAAATTTCTTTATAGTATTTCTTACGCTAAGGCTTAAGCCTAAATCTGCAAGATAAAAATTGCCCTGCCTGTCAATTAAAAAATTATTGGGCTTAATATCCTGGTGAACAATATTGTTCTCATGCAGATAAGCCAGTGCAGAGCCAACATGGTACATGCATTTGGCAATATCTTCTTCACTGCAACTGCCGGTTTTTGATGATGCATTTCCTTCAGAACAATATTTCATTTCTAAAAAAGGGTATCCATTATGTTTACCGAAGTAACGTGCAATTAAAAGATGTGTGTGAGATAAATCTGCCTGGTTGCGATATTCATCTTCCATGTTTTTTACACCTTCCTGGTCAAGCCTGGGATAAATTTTTAGCGCTACTACATTGCCGGCAGATAGAAATATCGCTTCCCATACATCTGCAAAACCGCCTGTGTCTATCAACCTCACAAGCTTGTAGTGATCCGCAAAAATGTCTCCGGGTTGTAAATTGAGCATATAATAGTTTTTTCACGTGGTTAAAAGTTAAAGGGAATCCGTTTTTAATTTTTCTTCATTTGGTTTTGGTTTGTGATCCTGTTTTTTTTGTTCGTTTCTTAATGAATCTGCTTTATTAAGACGGGTTAATTCAGAATTGCTTACTGTATCCTGCTTATGTATTGTTTCCGGCTTTCCTGCTTCGGTTTTATTTTTTAGAGCTCGTTCTGCTTCCTTGCTTTCCTGCTGGTTTTTTTTATGATCGTTTGTCGTATTTCCTGCAGAATCTTTCTTTCCCGTGTTGCCAGATGCTTTGTTTGATTTTTCGCTTCCGGTATCCTTGCTTACTGAATCTTTTTGAATTGTGCCTTGAGTAACAGACCCGGAATTTCGTGAGATGGAAAAGAAGGCTATAAATCCTAAAGCTATTAAAACTGTAAAGGCACCAACCATTCTTTTAAGCCTGTTGCCCTTCCTTTTTGCAGACCCATTTTGTGTTTCATTAGTAACACTTTCATTGTTATTTTGAGCACTGCAGTTTTTGCAGGTGGTTATTTTTGCCAGCAATACGGTAATATTATCTGTGCCGCCATTTTTATTTGCGCCATCAACAAGCATCTCGGTGCACTTAGGTAAGTCTTTGTTTTCATTAAGAATGTTTTGTAATTCTTCATCTTTCAACATTCCATTAAGACCATCTGAGCATAACATGATCATATCTTCCTCTGCCAGTGGAAAAACGGCATAATCAGGTTTAGGTTTTCTGTCTGCATCACCAACGCTTTGTGTTATGATATTACTTTCAGGATGGTAAAAGGCCTGGTCTTTTGTAATCTTTCCTTCATCAACAAGCGATTGAACATAAGAATGGTCCTTTGATAATTGAGTCAACTCTCCCTTTCTCAACATATAGCACCTGCTGTCACCTACCCATGCAACGTGTATTTTATCTTCTTTAATCAACGCCATTACAATCGTGCATCCCATGCCTTCCGTATCAGGATATTTAATGCCATGTTTTACTATTTCTGCATGCGCATTAATGATTGAACCTTCCAGAATATTTTGGATGGATTTTCCATTCTTTTTAGACGCGCTCTCTGTTATTATATATTCTTTTATGCTTTCAACTGCTATTTTGGAAGCTACTTCACCTGCATTAAGGCCGCCCATTCCGTCAGACACTACAAGCACTGTTCCTGTATCAGAATTTGTATAATTGCCTTTTGGTACTATCCATTCTCCGCTGCTGCCATCTATGGTAACAATAAAGTTGTCTTCATTGGCATTTCTCACCATCCCGGTATCTGTCTTTGCGGCCACTTCCAGCTTTACTTCTATTTTTGACATGATGAATGTTTGTATAATTTTTAGATCTGCCCCTTGTAAAAACTAGTCATGCTGCCCAAGGGAATTAAGCACATCTTTTGTCTCTGGTTTCTTTACAGCATTACGTTGAAAGGTTTGAACAAACCACCCTCTCTCATCTTTTTTTATGATGCCTGTTGCACCAAACTCAATTCTTCCAAGGGCTATTCTGCACGAAAAATAAAAGCCACCAAGTGTGCCGGTCTTTTGAGGAATGTTTTTTATGTACGATTTTCCTGTTGAGCCCTCTGCCACCATTTTCGGTTTTATTGCCGTGAGGGTTATTTGTGATGAATCGCCCAGTATTGTGTCCGGACAATTCAATACAATAAGCCAGCCTGATGAATCTGCCTGCACAAAAGAAGATGGAACGGTTTGGATACTATCCGGAATTTCATAAGCAATTGTTGAACTGTCTTCAAGCTTTTTAATAGCGGGCTTTTGAATGCTGCTGAAATGTTGTTCATTAACGCGCTTGTAAAGTAGTGTTGAAAGCCTTGGCTTAAGCGTATCTGTTTTCCTGTACTTATCGTAGTTTTTGTCGCTTTCCCATGGTGTAATTATTTCAGCAGGTGCCAGTATGCCCTTGTCTGTTATTACGCCTATGCTATATTTTCTTCCAAAGTAGGGGTCCTTGTTTCTGCCATATTCATTTCCTGCAGAATCTGCAAGCACATAGTTTTGACATAAGATGCATATTGAACTGTCAAGTGCCATCTTTACAAATTTTTGATCAGATGTAAACAGTGATAAAATGTCTCTGTCAGTTCTTAGCTGTGCAGCAACGCTTTTACAACATACAAGCAACAACAGGCTTATAAAAAATTTCATTTGTAAATGATTTAAAAAAGCGTTTTTACTGAATTGCGCTGATGGGTACAATAAAACCCTGTACACCTTGTTCAGCAGATACAATGCCTACTACAGAAAACTCGCCACTGTTGCTTTGAGCGAATACCGGCCCGCCGGAATTGCCGGTATCAAAACCACGTCCGGAAATACCAATAATGCCATTGTTGATTCCATCTCTTGATACTTTACATTCACTGTAAACGGGATTGCTTCCCTTAGCTATGCCAAATGGATAACCCAAAATATACAATGGTGTTGCTGCCGGTAAACTGGTGGACAGCTTTGAATCATAAACAAGACCTCCTGAAGCACTGTTTACTTTACAGTAGGCCCAGTCCTGCCCATCATCGAGATGCGCTTTTTTAACTTTTAAAACAAGCCCTTCATCTGTAGGCGGTAAATCAATTACTTCATCATTCGCGGTGTTCATTGAAAAATCTGTACTTTGAAATGTTAGCCTGGAACCGTTGGATGAATAAGCGGTAAATTCCTGTACTACTTTTCCGCCGTTGGATGCAATCAAATTCATATTAATGATGGTGGAATCTGCCTGTAAAAATGCCCACGGTTCAACTACATGCCTTGCTGTTACAAATCGTCCATCGTTCAATAAAAACCCCGTACCTGAAAGAGCGAAATCAATTGTCTTTGTTTCTCCACCGATTGAGTAGGAAACCCTGCTTGTTTGTATATAGTAAACACCGGGATAAAGGCTTTGAATAGTAGGCTTTTCTTTAGATGGTACTTCAACATATTGTTGCTGCTGTTTAGGAGATACGGGCGGTTTTATTTTACGCAGGCTATCCAGCATTTTACTTTGCGCGTCTTTATAAGAGGCAAGCGTTTTTTCCATGCCGGATATTTTTTCATTCTGGAAATAAATAAAATAGGATAACCCCGCTACCGCAAGAATAAAAACAACAGCAATAGTGGCAATAGCCGTTTTGTAAGGACGGATGGCTTCATTCATCAACGCTTTCATTCGTATGGTCATGCCCATACCGCTTACTTTATTGTTAGCGGGAATAAGAAAAGATAACCTGGGCCCGCCTGTTGATAGCTGTATCTCATCGCCATTGTTTAAAGAAGCATCCGTAAATACTTTTTGATTGTTTAAAAATGTTGGATTGGTTTTAGACAACGGCCTGAGTGTCCAGTTGTTTTCGTTTCGTATGATAGCTGCGTGAGGGCGGCTTACTGTTCTGCAATCTTCACCAAAATTAACTGCATAACTGTCGCCTCTTCCCA